>SXGT01706189.1_pt1 | contig 17875 bp, 9 predicted proteins | sample 3176221 | NCBI WGS metagenome assembly SXGT01 (sample SAMN11356862, study PRJNA531348) | freshwater metagenome | isolation source: freshwater sample F1-120 | place: China: Fuxian Lake, Yuxi | collected 2017-12-25
CGGCGACCATGGTCACCGCCGGCATCTACCTCGTGTGCCGGCTCAACTTCGTATTCGTCCTGGCCCCGGGCGTCATGATGATCATCGCGATCACCGGCGCGGTGACCGCGCTCTTCGCGGCGACCATCGCGCTCGTGCAGAACGACATCAAGAAGGTGCTCGCCTACTCCACGGTGAGTCAGCTCGGCTTCATGTTCCTCGGCGTCGGCGTCGGGGCGTTCACGGCAGGGTTCTTCCACGTCTTCACCCACGCGTTCTTCAAGGCGTGCCTCTTCCTCGGAGCGGGCAGCGTCATCCACGCGATGCACGCGCGCATCCACGACGACGTGAAGTCGCAGGACATCCGGCTCATGGGCGGCCTGAAGAAGTACATGCCGCTCACCCACTGGACGTTCGCGGCGGCGACGCTCGCGATCATCGGCTTCCCCCTGACGAGCGGGTTCTTCTCGAAGGACGAGATCCTCTTCAAGGCGTGGGTCAACCACACGGTGAGCCCGTTCTCCGACAAGCTGAAGGGCGCGCTCTACGAGCCCCCCACGTGGATCGGCCCGATGCTGTACTTCATCGGCATCGCGGCCGCGACGCTCACGGCGTTCTACATGTCGCGGCTGTTCATCCTCACGTTCCTGGGGGACTTCCGCGGGTGGAAGATCGGGCGCGGACGGGGGTCGCGGCCCAGCGTTCCACCGCACGACCACGACGATCACCACCACGAGGAGGACCTCACCCAGCCGGGCCCGGCGCCGCACGAGTCGCCGTGGCAGATGACGGTGCCGCTCATCATCCTGGGCACCGCCTCCCTCTTCGCGGGCGTGCTCAACCCCGCGCTCCTGAAGGACGTTCTCCACCTCAGCGCCCTCCCGATGGACCACTGGATGGAGCCGGCGTTCGAGGAGTCCCTCAAGGGAGGCGTCAAGGAAGCGGCCAACGCGCACCACATCGAGTGGTTCCTCACGCTCGGTGCGTTCGCGGCGTTCGCGATCGGCACGGGAGCCGCGTACTGGGTCTACATCAAGGAGAAGGGCGAGCCGGCGCGGAAGGCGGCGGAGGCCTATCCGCCCCTGTACCGGCTCGTTCTGGACAAGTGGCGCATCGACGAGCTCTACGACGCGACCGTCCTCAACGGCGTGGACGCGCTCGGAGACACGGCCGCGTCGGTGGACCAGAGCGTCGTCGACGGCATCCTCGCACGCCTCACCGCCCTCGTGGTGGCCGCTCTCGGCACGGTCCTCCGCGCGCTGCAGACCGGTGTGGTGCACGTGTACGGGGCCGTGATGGTGGTCGGATTGGCGGCCATGGGGTGGTTCTTCGTCGTTCCCCACGCCGACGCCACGGTGAGGCAGACCGACGCGGGGATGTTCGTGATCGAGGCGGCGCCGGGCCCCGGGTACACGTACCGCTGGTTCCCCAACGTCGTCGGCAACGACAGGGGCAAGCCGTTGAACGAGGAGTTCACGAGCGACTCCAAGCGCCCGTTCCAGGTCGAGCCCGACAAGAAGCAGACCATCCGGGTCGAGATCCGCAACGCCTTCGGCTTCACGAGCGGGCGCGAGTTCATGCTCGAACGCCCCAACAAGGCCGAGATCGTGGGTGACAACCGATGACGACCGCGCGACCTGCCGCTGGTACCCCGGAGTGGGTGACTCCGGCGTTCGTGACGCTGATCCTCGGGGTCGGCGTCCTCTCCGCCCTCAAGCTCGTCGGCAAGCTCGACCTCGTCGGCGCGATCGTCCCGTTCGCGCTCCCGGCGGTCGTCGCCGCCCTCGTTCCCTCCGCCCACGGGTGGAAGGTCCGCGGCCCGCTCGCGATCATGGCGGGGATGTTCGCGCTGTTCCTCGCGCACACGTGGCCGGGCGCGACCGACGCCGTGCAGGAGGGGGCTGCGCCCGCCGAGCCGAAGCACCTTCTATCCTGGCTGCTCGCCCTCCCGCTCGGCGGCGCCGTCGCCGTGCTGTTCCTCCCGCGCCAGGCGCCCCGGCTCCTCAAGGCGACCACGCTGATCCTCATGCTGGTCACGCTCGCCGCGTGCGCGCCGCTCCTCTCCGTCCCCATGGGCCGGGAGTTCCACTTCAACGAGGACGTCGTGTGGATCGAGCGGTTCGGGATCCACTACCACGTCGCGCTCGACGGGATCTCGCTCTGGCTCGTGATCCTGACGACCTTCATCGTCCCCATCGCGGCGTACGCCTCCTTCGGGTCCATCGAGAAGCGCGTGAAGGACTGGTGCTTCGCCCTCCTCCTCCTCGAGGGCGCGCTCATCGGCGCGTTCGTGGCGATGGACCTGTTCCTGTTCTACGTGTTCTGGGAGCTGATGCTCATCCCGATGTTCGTGATGATCGGCGTCTGGGGAGGCTCCAACCGGATCAAGAGCGCGATCAAGTTCTTCCTCTACACGATGGCCGGGTCGGTCGTGATGCTCGCCGCCATCCTGTACCTCGTCTACGCGTACCAGAAGGTCACCGGGACGCCGTCCTTCGACTACTTCGAGCTCCAGCGCGTGATGACGCCGCGGCGCGTCCAGTTCTGGCTGTTCTGTGGGTTCGCGCTGTCGTTCTTCATCAAGGTCCCGATGTTCCCGGTGCACACGTGGCTGCCCGACGCCCACACCGAGGCGCCGACGGGCGGCTCGGTGATCCTGGCGGCCGTCATGCTGAAGATGGGGACCTACGGGTACCTGCGCTTCTGCATGGGGCTCTTCCCCGAGGCGTGCGCCGAGTACGCCGCCACGCTCGCGGGCGTGGCCGTCCTCGGTGGCATCGTGTACGGCGCGCTCTGCGCGTGGCGGCAGGACGACGTGAAGCGCCTCGTGGCGTACTCGTCGGTCGCGCACCTCGGGTACGTCATGCTCGGGCTGTTCGCGGCGACGCAGAGCTCGATCGAGGGGGCCGTCCTGCAGATGGTCAACCACGGGATCTCGACCGGCGCGCTCTTCCTCCTGGTCGGCGTCATCTACGACCGGCGCCACACGCGCATGCTCGACGACTTCGGCGGGCTCGCGAAGGTCATGCCGGTGTACGCGACCCTCTTCATCATCGCGACGCTCGCCAGCGTCGGCCTGCCGGGGACCAACGGGTTCGTCGGCGAGTTCCTCGTCATCACGGGCACGTTCGTCTCGAACAAGCTCGGCCACGTGAACGGCATCCAGGCCGTCGGGGCGGCGATCGGCGTCATCCTGGGCGCCCTCTACATGCTGACGGCCGTGCAGAAGATGTTCTTCGGCCCCATCACGCGCCCGGAGAACGAGCACCTCGAGGACGTGAACGGGCGCGAGATCGTGGCCCTGGCACCCCTCGTCGTGGCGATCTTCCTCATCGGGTTCTTCCCCAACGTGTTCCTCTCGCGCATGCACGACGCCGTCGCGCGCGTGAGCAGCGACTACCAGTCCCGCATCGAGCGCAGCCCCGCGCCGAAGTACTACGAGGGACCCATCCGCGTGGTCCCGCGCAAGAGCGAGGCACCGAAGCCGGTGGCCCCACACACCGCTGACACGGAGGTGAAGTGATGCTCCACGTCGCCTTCGCCCTCTCGCCGCTCCTCGTGGTCGCGCTCGGAGCGTGCCTCCTCATGATGGCGGAGGCGTTCTCGAATGTGAAGGCCGGCCTGGCGATCGGCACCGCGATCACGTTCGCGGCCGGGCTGTCGTTCTCGGCCGCCGTGTGGTGGATGGGACCGGCGAACCTCGAGGGCCTCGACGTCCTCGCGCCGTGGCTGGTCGTCGACCGCTTCACCGTGTTCTTCGACGCGGTGCTCTGCCTCGGAGGCGTCCTCGCCTCGCTTCTCGCGGGGGGCTACCTCCCGGAGCACAAGCTCGACCGCGGCGAGTTCTACTCGCTCCTCCTCTTCGCCACGTTCGGCGCGATGATGCTCGCGGGCTCGGGGGATCTCCTGACCGTGTTCCTCGGCCTCGAGACGATGTCCATCGGCGCGTACGCCATGACGGCCTTCCGGCGCGCGTCGCCGCGATCGGCGGAGGGTGCCCTCAAGTACTTCCTGCTCGGCTCGTTTGCCGCGGCGATCCTGCTCTATGGGTTCGCGCTCCTCTACGGCGCGACGGGTCACACGGATCTCGCGGGCATCGGCGCGGCCGTGAAGGCCGGCGGCCGGTCGCCCATGATCGTGATCGCGCTCGTCCTGGTGCTCGTCGGGCTGCTCTTCAAGGTGAGCGCGGTGCCGTTCCACATGTGTACGCCCGACGCGTACGAGGGCGCGCCCACCCCTGGCACGACGTACATGGCCATCGTGGTGAAGGCCGGAGGGTTCGCCATGATGCTCCGCGTCCTCCTCACGTGCTTCGGCGACGCCGGATCCATGTCGTGGTCGGCCGGGTGGCCGCCCGCCGTGGCGTGGGTCGCCGTCCTCACGATGACGGTGGCGAACCTCATCGCGGGCCGGCAGGAGTCGGTCAAGCGCATGCTGGCGTACTCCAGCATCGCGCACGCGGGGTACATCCTCGTCGCCCTCGTCGCGACGATGCGTTCGCCCCAGCAGGCGACGGCGAGCGTGCTGTTCTACCTGGTCACCTACACGGTCTCGACGGCGGGCGCGTTCGGCTGCCTCATCCTCTGCGGGAGCCGAGGCAAGGAGGCCGTGAGCTACGAGGACCTCGCCGGGATCGGCCGTCGGCACCCGGCCGCGGCGCTGGCGTTCGGGCTCTTCCTTTTCTCGCTGGCGGGCGTGCCGCCCACGGCCGGGTTCTTCGGGAAGTGGTTCATCTTCCGCGCCGCCATGGAAAGCGGCCTTTACTGGCTGACCCTGATCGCGTTCGTGAACAGCGTCATCGGCGCGTATTACTACCTGCGCGTCCTCGTCTACATGTACATGCGCGAGCCTGCGGCGGGCGCGCCCGTGGCGGTTCCCATGCGGAGCGGGTACGTGACGGCGGCGCTGCTCGTCAGCGCGCTGCTCGTCATCGCGCTCGGGATCTCGCCCAACAAATCGCTCGACGTGGCGATCGAGGCCGCGAAGGTCTTCGCAGCCGGGGCGGGTACGTGACGCGAACGGGGGTCGTCCTCAGGACGATCCTCGGCGCGCTGGTCTGCGGCGGCTGCAAGAGCCCGCCTCCCCAGGGCGGCGAGCCGAGCGCGTCCGCGACGGCGTCCTCCCCTGTCGTGCCGCAGCCGTCCGCGCCGACGATCGCGATCCCCGCGCCCAGCGCGAGCGTCGTGGCGAAGCTCAACCCGGACGGCCTGCCGCCGTACAAAGGGGACACGGGCAGCGTGGAGGGCGTGGTGACCGTGAAGGGGCCGCCCGCGCCCGACGCGCCGCACGAGGACTTCACGCCCTGCCCCGACGCGGCGAAGACCTACGGCAAGCTGTTCCGCGAGGGGGGCGTGAGCCCCGACGGAGGACGCGCGCTCGCCGACGCCGTCGTCGCGGTGACGGGGTACTCGGGGTTCTACCTGCCGGATGCGCGGGAGAGCGTCACTGTGACCGCGAGGGGTTGCGCGCTGTCGACACGCACGATCACGATGACGTACGGGCAGCGCCTCGACTTCGCGAACGAGTCGGCCGCGCTCATGCTCGCGCCGGCGCTCGCCGACGTGCCGGCGGGCGCGCTCATGGTGGCGTCGCCGAAGGGAGGGCCGGTCAAGCTCTATCCGCCGAGGCCGGGGCGGTACTGGCTGGTCCAGAGGATGGACTGGCGCTTCCTGACCGCGGACCTGTTCGCGTTCCTGCACCCGCTGCACACCGCGACGGACGTGGAGGGGCACTACAGGATCGACGGCGTGCCGGTGGGGAAGCTCACGGTGAACACGCGGCACCCGGCGTTCGGGGGGGAGACGTCGCGGGAGATCGAGGTCAAGAAGGGGATGGTCCACAGGGTGGACCTCACCCTCACCTTCAAGCCGGACACGGCGACGTCGCGGTCCGACGCGGGGGCGCGCGTCATCCTGAGGTGACGACGGACACCCCCTCCACTCCGCACCCGAGCACGGGGCTCATCTTCACCTGGGGCACCCGGGGCTGACCTTGACGCCCGCGCGGCGGAGAGCCAGCGCTTTGACACGCACCCGAGGCGGACCCCGCGCGCGCTCGCGGGATGGCGCGCCGGGTCACGCGGGCGAGCCGCGGCCCAGGGCTTGCTTGATGTCGGCGTCGTGGCTCATGGCTTCGGGGTCGATCTGGGTTCCGCGCGCGTCCGTTCGGCATGGATGACGAGCGGGATCCCAGATCTCGTGCGCGCGAGCGACGGCTCGTGCGGGATCCCCGTGGTCGCGGTTCCCGTGCGCGCGAGCGTGACGGGAGCGCACCTCGTCGGCGAGGCGGCCGCGATCATGGCGCGGATGGAGCCAGAGGCGCTCGTTCACGGCTTCACGCGCCAGCTCGGCCGGTCCCATGGCTCTCCCGAGCCAGAGCATCTCACCGGACTCCTCCTCGAACACCTGGCCGACTCCGCTGCGACGCTCGCGGGCGCGCGGCCCCGGCGTGCGGTCTTCGCGGTCCCGGACGGGTTCGACATGCGCGCGCCGGGCGCGCTCGTTCGCGCCGCGGTGCGAGGGGGCTTGTCCCTCCAGTCCACGATCTGCGACGCCACCGCGAGGGCGCTCGTCGTTCCGGAGGCGCGAACCCGGCGCCGCCGGCAGGTGGTCATCGTGGATCTCGGCGCTGGCGCGATCCGGGCGTCGGTCCTGCTCGTGTCGTCGGGCGAGGTCATCCTCCAGGGCCGAGGAGGCGATCCGATGGGGGGCGACGAGGTGGACCGCGTGCTCGCGGAGCTGACCTTGATCGACCTCGGCGACGACGGGAGGACCATCTCGGGGCGCCCTCGCTCGCGTTGTCTGCTGCGCAGAGCGGTCGACGAGATGAGGCGGGAGCTGGCCGATCCATCGGTGGATCGGGCCCGAGCGGCGTTTGACCACGATGGCCGACGCGTGAAGATCGCCCTCACGCGCGATCGACTCGCCGCGGTGCTCGAGGACTGCGGGGACAGGATCGCCGCGGCCGTGCGTCGTGCGCTCGCGGAGGCCAACGTGCGCACCGCGCAGGTGGAAGCCGCCTACGTCGCGGGAGGGATGAACGCGCAGCTGAGGGGGGCGGTCGCGAGGATCTTCCCGCGCGCGAGGGTGGCCGCCCTCCACGAAGACAGCGCGGCGATGGGCGCCGCCGTGCAGTCGGCCGCGCTCCTCGGCGAGGCACCGCCCGTTGAAATCGTGGACGCCCGCGGGCTCCCCGGGCTCGCGGGGCGGTGCGGCCGGCCCGGGGGCGCGACGGTCGTGCGCGAAACGACGGACGCGAGGAGGCCGCTGACGGATGGGCGCGTCGACGGGGCGATCGGGCATCACGCGACGCCGGCTCCATTGCGCGGCGCCGCGGAGAGCGCGCGGACCCTGGAGGGGGATCCTCCGACGCTCCGCCGGCCGCCACGCATCGCGCGACGCCCGCCCATGTGCGATGGCGTGCTGGAGGTCGTCCGCGTTCAGCTGCCCGCCCCACCTGCCACGCCTCCAACGACCCCGGATCCACCCACGCGGCGGAGACACGTCGCGCACCCGCCCCCGAGGGCTCGGCTGGCACCGGAGCCGTTCCTTCCGTGGCGAGCCCCTGCGGCCGTGAACCCTCCTGCTGCCCGACCCTCACGCTCCGGCTCGATGCGGGCGGCGCGCCCTCCGACGCCGCCGGCGAGCGGCGAGCACCCCGTCGTCGCGGTGTCCTCTCCTCCGCCGACGCTGCGATCCGCTTCACGGCCACCCGCCGCGCAGTCGATCGCGGGGGCACCTCCACCGGTCCTCGCGCAAGCGGCGTCGGGTGAGCTCGTCAGGCCTCCGGACGCGGCGGCGCTCGTCGCGCTGCCCTGCGCGGACACCTGCGCGCTCCCCGATCCGTCTCGCGTGGCGCTGCCCGTCCTCCTCGCTCGCCTGCTGGCCGACGTGGCGGTCACGGGGACGCTCACGCTCGAGCGCCGGGGCAGCGGCCTGGCCGAGATGCGCATCGAGGAAGGCCACGCCGTCATGTCCGCCTGGCAGCACAGGTTGCTGCTCGACGCGTTCGCGTGGCCGGACGGCGTCTACCGCTTCGAGCCTTGTGCGACCGGCAAGCTCCCGAGGCGCGGCCCGAGGCCCGTGTCGTTGATGAGCTTCGTGGTCGAGGGCCTCCGGACGCTCACGCGGACGTACGAGGTCGAGGCGATCGAGGGCGCCCTCGGCGATCGGCTCGATCTCGCGCCCGTCGTGGCTCCGGAGCGGGAGCCCGTGCTCGGGCACCTGGGGCTCACGGGGCTCGAGCGCCGTCTCATGGAGATCAGCCTCGACGGGTCCACACCCGGCCGCGCGCTCATCGAATTGGGCCGGCTCGGACGGGAGACCGTGGTCGGGCTCTTCGTGATCCTCACCGTGTTCGATGCGATCGCGTGGACGGAGGTGAGAGCGGCGCCGCAGGTCTCGCAGGACGACGAGCTCGCCCGGAGGGCCGCAAAGATGGACGGTCTCAACCACTTCCTCGCGATGGGCCTGCACTGGAGCTCCCTGTCGGAGGAGATCGACGCGCGCTACGAAGCGCTGATGGGCGAGCTGGTCGCGCCGAACGACGCGTCGCCGGCCGCCCAGGTGTCCGTCGCGAGGATGCGCAGTCGAGTGGAGGCCGCGTACGCGATCCTCGCGGATCCCTCGCGGCGCAAGGAGTACCGCCTCCGGGTCTACCCGCTCGACTACGAGGCGATCGCGGGCGTGGCCACGGAGCGGGCGAAGCACCGGGCGCTGCGGGCGGATGCCGGCGACGCGTCCTGGTGCCAGGCCGTCGCGACCGAGCTCGTGGGCAGCCCGGACCCCGCGCCCGACGCTCCGACAGCGCGTTCGTGGTCGGTTCACGCGGATCTGAAGCCGGCTGGTCCCGCGGCCCGACGCTCCCGCTCGGGCTCCTGAAACCGGGGGTATCCCATGGTCGCGGTGCCGGCGCCCGCGATGAGACCACCGGTAGGCCCGCCCTCACCTCCTGAACACCACGCTCCCCCCCAACTTCCCCAGCCTCCTCGCCTCCAGGCACGCCTCTGACCCCGGCTCCACGATCCGGCAATCCTCTGGCCGCACCTCGTACACCTTGCACGGGAACCTCCCCTCGACCGAGACGTCGAGCCCCGCGCACCGGCTCCCCTCGTTCTTCATGAACCGCCACCCGGGCGGCTTCACCTCGAGGTCCGTGTACATCTCGAGCAACCGCGGTCCCATTCGCGCCTCGTCGGCTTCCAGGAAGTGCACCGTGCGCGGCCCGTGGTGGCAGCACCTCCCGCAACCCACGCAGTCCGCGCCGCCCGGATCCGGCTCTCCCGCCACCGGCGCGAGCCCGCCCGCCGCCGCGCTCACGCCGGGCCCGCGACGAGCGGCCACCTCAGCGCGGCCAGATCCGGCTGCAGATCCGCGAGACGCTCCTTGATCTCACGCACGTCGATGCGCTCCTTCGGATCGCGACGGAGCATCCCGTAGAACAGCTTGCCCAGGCCGGGCTGCCGCGACACGCGGACGATCGCGTCGAGCTCGGACGTCCAGCCGTCGTGCTTCAGGTGCGCCGCGATCTGCGCGGTCTCGTTCGTGCCGTGGAAGAGCACCTTGCCGGTGAGCACCTCGAAGGCCAGGCACGCGAAGGCGTAGACATCCGCGGGCGCCGGTCCGGCGTCGGGGACCGCCCCCCAGACCTCGGGGCTGCCGTACGGTCCCGTGCAGCAGCCCCGGCGCACGTGCCTCCCCGCGAGGCCGAAGTCGACCAGCACGGCGGCGCCGCTCTCCTTCCGGAGGACGACGTTGGTCGGCTTGAGATCGAGGTGACCGAGCCCCACCCCGTGCATCACCGCGAGCCCGTCGAGGAGTCCGTCGAGCACCCCGAGGCAGCGCGGCACGTCCAGCGTGCGCGTCCCGATGGCGTGCTCCAGCGTCGTGCCCTCGACGAGCTCCATCACCAGGATCGGCTTGGGCTTGGACGCGACGTCGAAGCTCACGAACCGCGCGAGGTTCGCGTGCGGCGGGAGGCCCATGAGCGCGGACGCCTCCTGGCGGAACAAGGTCAGGAACTCGGCCTCCGACAGGCTCGCCGCGGCGGTCGCCGAGTAGTCGGGGACCTTGAGCGCGAGGCGTTCCGCGCCGGGCTCGTGGCGCTCGTCGGCCCGCACGACGACGAAGACCGTGCCCGAACCGCCGGCGCCGAGTGAGCGCTGGACGTAGAAGCCGCCGATCGTGCGCCGGGGCGGGAGCCACGCGGGGAGACGCTCCACGAGGGACATCGGGATCTCGATGTCGACCGCGTCGAACACAGGCAGGTCGAGCAGGCTCCAGAGCAGCCCCGCGAGGAGCCGCGCCACGGCGATGGGGATGTCCCGGAGGAGCTCGTCGATGCAGCGCGAGAGGACGTCCTCCGCCAGCGCCGCGTCGCCTCCGGCCACGACGCGCGCCACCGCCACGGAGAGCGCACGCGACGGGGCGAGCGTTGGCGCCGTCTGGCCGGGGACGATGCGCCCGCGGGCCCCGGCGCACATCTGGAGGATGGCGAACACGCCGTTCTCGACCGCCACCAGCGCGTCCGAGTCCGGAGAGCCCGATCCCAGGCCCGAGAGAGAGGTCGCGCGGAGCGCCACGGAGAGCGCGGCGGAGAGACGCATGAACATGGTGCGCAACGCCTCGCTGCGAATGGACGCCTGCGGGGCGAGCGCCTCCGTGAGCGCGTCGAACGCCTTCAGGCGGTCGAGCTGTCGGTCGATACCCCCGACCATCCGCTCGGACGCGGGGAACAACGAGGTGCCCTGCTCGGGCAGGACGATCTTCGGCTCCGAGATGCGCAGGAAGCGCGTGTACGCGGCGAGCACGTGGCAGAGGTCGGGGTCCATCGACGCCTCGGAGAGCACGTCGAAGTCGCTAGCCCGCGAGAGGCGATCGGCGAGGACGAGGAGCGCGTCCGCGACGTCACACGCCCCGCTGCGGATGAGCCCGTCGAGCGCGCGGGCGATCGTCGCGAGGAGGGACCGCCGCAGCACCGCGGGCGGCTCGGCGTCGAACGGGACGAGCAGGCCCCCGACGACCTTCTGCCACCGGTCGCGCTGATGGGCGGTCCTCGGCGCGCCCTCGCCCTCGCCCGGATCCCCGTCGACCGCGTGCAGGAGCGCGCGGAGACGCCGGAGGCGGATCGTGGGGTGCGGCGGCCGACGGCCGTCGGTGTCTTCGCGCGCCGCCTGGCGCTCTCGGTCGAGGATCCACTGTCCGAGCCGCTCCCGAAGCCCGTCGAGCTCCTCCTCCTGCGCGCGGACGTGATCGGCCTTGGGGCCCATCCGGAGGAGATCGAGGAGGACGTTGTGCTCAAGCAGCGACAGATCGAGATCGCGGAGGCTCGCGAGCGCGGACCTCCGCGCCAGCCCGCCGCCGGACGTCGCCTCCTGCTCCTGCGTGAGGTCGAACAGCACCGCGAGCTCCCCCTTGGCGGCCTCGAGGACCTGCTCGCCGAGGGCGTGCGCCGCGCGGGGCCCGCTCGTGACCCATGCCGCGAGCGCCCGGCGCACCTCGTGTCGCAGGGGCCCGCCCTCCTGGCTCGTCGGCGGGCGTGTGAGATCGCGCGCGAGCTCGTGCGACAGCGCCACGGCGCCGTCGTCGGCGTCCGCGGAGAGCGGCGGGTGACGGGAGAGGAACGCCTCGGCCGCGCGCTCGACGAAGCCCATGTCGCCGAGGTCCATGCGGAGCTCGGTCAACGCCTCGCCGAGCTCCCGACCCGCGAGGCCGATGATCTCGTGGAGCAGGCCCTCGGCCGCGTCGGGCTCCTGCTCGGCCGCGCGCGCGAGGCCCCACACGAAGGCCTGGCTCGCCCCCGGATCGCGCTCGAGGACGCCTCGCCTGAGGGCAGAGTGCGCGAGCTTCAGGCCGAGGTCGGGCGAGGTCGCGATGAGCGCGGTCGCGCTCGTGACCGCGCGCCGCCACTCGGTGATGTTCGTGGTGAAGGCCTTCTCGATCGCGGCGGTATCCGCCCACGGCAGGAGGAGCCCGCGCGCCACGGCGACGTGACGCCACACCAGCGACTCTCGATCCCCGAGGAGCCGCTCCCAGGCCGGGCGGATCCCCTCCGACATCAGCGTCTTCATCGGGAAGAGGTCGCCGCCCGCGGCGCGTCGGGCGGCCTCTCGCGCGGCGCGCTCGAGCACCCGGGCCGCGAGCCGGCGAGCGGGTAGCGACCGCGTCGACGGGGTGGAGATCCACTCTCGCGCGTACTCCCTCCGGGTCACGAGCGCCAGCGCGAGGGGCCCGTCCGGGATCCCGACGGAGATGGGGAGCTCCATGACCAGCGACACGCGGGACCGCACCGTAGGCGCACCGAGGCCCCGTCCCGCCGTCTGCGCCATGCGCGACGCCATCGCCACGAACGTCTCCGCGTCACCCGTCAACAGACGCGCGAGCACGCGACGCCCCAGCTCGCGCTGCGCGGGACCGGGCGGGAGGGCGCTGGCCAGCGCGAAGACCGCCACGCCGGCCGCGGGCGGAGAGAGCCAGTCGAGATCGTCGAAGAGGTTCGCGCTCAGCGCCGCCTGCACGCCGCGAAGCAGGGCCTCGGGGTGGAGCCCCTCGAGAGGACCGGGCCCTGGCTCGGCGCTGGCCCGCGCGAGCGCGACGAGCGCCTGGCGGAAGCGCGTCCGCCGCGCGTCGCCCGATACGGTGGCAAGCTCGAGGAGGCTGTTGACGTAGACGCTCGGATCGCGCAAGCACCGCGAGGCTAGCCAAGATCCGCGGCGTTTGCGAGGGTGCGCCGTCGTGTGGTACGAGGCGACCGTGATCGTCCTCGAAAAAGTCACCAAGCGGTTCGGACCGAAGATCCTCTTCGAGAACGTGACCATGCAGTTCGATCCCGAGAAGCGCTACGGCCTCACGGGCGCGAACGGCGCCGGGAAGAGCACCCTCATCAAGATGCTCGGCGGCGAGGAGGACACCGATCAGGGCTCGATCACGATCCCCGGCAGCCTCCGCCTCGGCGTGCTGAGGCAGAACCACTTCGAGTACGACGAGCAGCGCATCGTCGATGCAGTCCTCATGGGCAACAAGGCGCTGTGGGAGGCGATGCAGGAGAAGGACCGCCTCCTCGCCGGCGAGATCACGGACGAGATCGGCGTCCGGCTCGGCGAGCTCGAGGGCACCATCGCCGAGGAGAACGGCTACGTGGCCGAGTCCGAGTCGGCAGAGCTCCTGGTGGGTCTCGGCATCCCCGCCGAGAGCCACGAGAAGAGGATGAGCACCCTCGCGTCCGGCTACAAGCTGCGCGTCCTCATCGCCCAGGTGCTCTTCGGCAAGCCTGACGTGCTCCTCCTCGACGAGCCGACGAACCACCTGGATCTCGAGTCGATCCGCTGGCTCGAGCAGTTCCTCGTGGACTACCGCGGCACGCTCGTCGTCATCTCCCACGACCGGCACTTCCTGAACTCGGTGGCCACCCACATCGCCGACGTCGACTACCGGACGATCACCGTCTACACGGGCGACTACGACGACTTCGTCGCCCAGAAGTACGAGAACCAGCAGCGCGCCGGGCAGCAGGCCGCGGTGACCAAGAAGAAGATCGGGGAGCTGCAGGACTTCGTCCAGCGCTTCGGATCCCACGCGTCGAAGTCCGCCCAGGCCCAGTCGCGCGTGAAGCAGATCGAGCGCCTCAAGGAGGACCTCGAGGCCAAGGGCCCCAAGCGATCGAGCCTCGTCCGCCCCTTCGTGCGCTTCGAGGTGCAGAAGCCGTCGGGGCGGGACGTGCTGCGCATGGAGGGCGTGAACAAGGCTTTCCCCCGTGAGGACGGCAGGGAGCCCAACGTCGTGTTCGCGGGCGTCTCCCTCAACCTCAACCGCGGCGACCGGATCGCGGTCACGGGCCCGAACGGGGTCGGCAAATCCACGCTGCTCAAGCTGATGGTCGGCGCGTACGCCGGCCTCGACCTCGACACGCGGCCATACGCGTACACGCCGGATCAGGGCGAGATCCGATGGGGTCACGACACCAGCGTGGGGTACTTCGCCCAGGACCACCACGAGTCGCTCGGGCGTTCCGGCGCGGGGATGAACGCGTTCCAGTGGCTGTACGCCTTCGACAAGAACGCCCCGCAGGAGACGGTGCGCGGAGTCCTCGGGCGCCTCTTGTTCACGGGCGATCAGGCGCTGAAGCCGGTCGAGGCGCTCTCGGGCGGCGAGTGCGCGCGCCTGCTCCTCGCCAAGCTCCTCCTCCTCAAGCACAACGTGCTCGTCCTCGACGAGCCCACCAACCCCCTCGACTTCGATTCGATCGAGGGCCTCCTCGACGGGATCCGCCTCTTCCAGGGCACGGTCGTGGTCGTCAGCCACGACCGCCACTTCGTCTCCGAGGTCGCGACGCGGGTGCTCGAGCTCGAGCCGGGCGCCAAGGGGGCGCGCATCGTCGACTACAGCGGCACGTACGAGGAGTTCCTCGAGCGGCGCGAGCGGCCCCGCAAGTAGGACGGACCGCCGTTACGCCAGCACGAGATCCGGGCGGATCTGGCCCACGACCTTCGAGATCGCCTCGCGGTCGTTGGCCGCCTCGAGGGCGATCTCGGGTGAGATCCGACCGAGGGTCAACAGCCGCTCCAGGGCGACCTCGATCGTCTGCATGCCGGCCGACTGCCCTGCGCGCATGACCGCGCCGAGCTCCGCCGTGTCCCGCTCGCGGATGAGCGCCCCGGCTGCGGCGCTGCACAGGAGGATCTCGAACACCGCGACGCGCGACGAGCCGTCGGCCGTGCGCAGGAGCTGCTGCGTGACGACCCCGACGAGCGTCACGGACAGGAGCGCGCGAGCCTCCTCCTCCTCGCTGGCGGGAAGCCGCGCGATCAGGCCCTCCACCGCGGCCGCCGCGCCCGTCGCCAGCGAGGTCGCGAGGACGAGGACGCCCGATCCCGCGAGCTCGAGGGCCGCGCGGATCGCGCGCGCGTCGCGGAGGTCTCCGACCACGACGACGTCCGCATCCTCCCGGCGGGCGCCGGCGATCGCGGCGGCGAAGCTCGGCGCGTCGCGACCGATCTCGCGGTGGGTCACGTGGGAGCGCAACGGCTCGTGCAGGATCTCGACCGGCTGCTCGATCGTCAGGATGTTGCAGGCCCGGGTCTTGTTCACGTGGTCGATCATCGCGCCCACGGTGGTCGTCCGGCCCGAGCCGGCCGCGCCCGACACGAGGACGAGGCCCGCCTTGCGATCGGCGAGGCGCCAGAGCACCTCCGGGCAACCGAGCTCCGCCAGGGCGAGGGCGCGCGGCGGGAGCGGCCGGAGCGCCATGGCGATCCCCGCTGCTCCCCGCGACGCCGAGACCCTGAGGCGCAGGGTGCGCGCGGCCCCTCCCGCTCCGGGAGCCTGCGCGTGCTCGTGGATGAAGTCGAGCCCCGTGTCGTCCAGCGTGCGCGCGCGGTCCCGGGCGGGCAGGACCTCCTCGAGCATCCGCGCCGCCTCCGCGTCCGTGAAGGCTTGATCCCGGAGCGGGACGAGCTCGCCCTTCACCCGCACCATCGGGGGCGCGCCAGCGACGACGTGCAGATCGCTCCCGCCCCGCTGGGCGAGGTCTTCGATCAGGGGGCTGAGGGTCGGCGTCTTCATCGCGTCGGCACGGGGTTGCTCCAGGATCCGTCGCGCCGGGTATCTCCGGCCACCAGCGTGTCGAGCTCGGCGGGTGTCTCCGCGTAGAGCTTCGCCATGTCCAGGGTCACCTTGCCCTGCCGCGCCAGGTCGGCGAGCGACTCGTCCAGCCGGAGCGCGCCCACGGCCTTGCCGCGCTGCTGGAGCGCCCCCACGTCCGACGTCCTCCCGTCGCGGAGGAGCGCGTGGAGCGAAGGCGAGGCGGGCAGTATCTCGCAGGCAGCGTGCACGCGGGTCCGGTTCGCGCTCGGCACGAGGCGCTGGCCGATCAGGAGGCGCAGGTTGCTCGCGAGGGCCGCGCGGACGAAGGCCTGCTCCCCGCGCGGGGCGAGGTCGATCATGGCCACGATGGCCCCCGCCACGCTCGGCGCGCTCAGGGCCGCGAGGACCAGCCGGCCCGACTCGGCCACGTGGAGCGCGGCGCGGACGGCGGCCACATCCGGCAGGTCCCCGAGGACGACGACGTCGGCGTCCGCGCGCGTCGCGGCGTCGGCGGCCCGCGCGAGGGCCTGGGACGCCGTGCCGATCTCGCGCTGGTTGATGATGGCGCGCTTGCGCGGGTGGACGTGCTCGATCGGCGCCTCCAGCGTGAGCACGTGGGCCGAGGTCACGCGGTTGATCACGTCCACCAGCGCGGCGACGGTCGCGGTCTTGCCGTGCCCTGCGGGCCCGGTCACCAGCACGAGCCCTCGTCGCTGCGCCGCCATCCCAGCGAGCGTCTCGGGGAGGCCGAGTGAGGAGAGCGTGGGGATGTCCTTCGAGACCATGCGAAGGGCCACCTTCCACCCGGATCGCTGGCGGGAGACGTTCACGCGGAAGCGTCCGTGGAGCGCGTGCTGCAAGGCGAAGTCGCACATCCCGTCGCGCTCCAGCGCCGTGGCGCGTCGCGCGGGCACGATGTCGCCCACGATGCGCGCGAGCGCGTCCGCCGGCACGGCCACGCCACGGGGCATGACGTCCGTCGCCACGCGAAAGACGGGCGAACGATCGGAGAGCAGGTAGAGATCGCTCGCGCCGAGCTGCCGGGCCAGGAACAGGTGCGTCTCGAGCAGCGTGGGATCCGTGGGCGGGGCCGGTCCGACGATCAGCGCGTGCTCGACGACGCTGACCATCTCCCCGTCGGCCCCTGGTGCGCGATCGGTCGAGAGGGGCAGCGACATGGGGCTCCCCGCGAGGGGGGTGACCGACGCTGGGGGGGGGGCGATGACGAGGGGAGCCCCGGGTGGAACGGGCGCGGGCGAGCCGACGCCAATCTTCGTCGCCGACGTCGGCGAGCGGGAGGGTCGCTCGGCGGGCTCGCCCACGTGCCGCGTCGAGGCCACGACGATGTCGACCGTCGGATCCGTCGCGTCGGCCTCGGATGTCTCCTCCGACGGATTGACGACGACCGGTCCCCTGGCCGCCGGGGCCTCCGCGCCACCCACGTTCGCGAGGGCGACCCCTCCGGGCATCCCGATGAGCCGCGTGGGTGTCGGGATGCGCTGCGTGTCCTTGGCCGAGAAGACGCGCCTCTCCTGCGCGTCCATGCGCGGCGGCGGGGGATTCGCCGGGACGACGACACCCGCTGCGTCCGTCCAGGGTGCCTCGGCTGGCCTCGCCGCGGGGGCGTCGGCCGGCGCAGCCCGCCGCGCGGGCAGGGGCTGCGGCGAGGGTCCAAAGGCGTGGACCGTGGTCAGCGACAACGGAGCCAACTGAACGGCGGAGGGTGGCACGGGAGGCAACGCAACCTGCGCCGTCACCGCGGATGGAGGCCGGGGCGCGTCGTCTTCCTGGGGTGGGACCGGCGCCGGCGGGTGCGGCGCCGGGGCGACGTGCACGGGCGGTACGGCCTGGATGTTGGTGACGGAAGGTGGTCGCTCCGGGGATCGCGGGGGCTTCGGCCGGGGGACCTCCGGGGGGAGCGGCTCCTGGATCGTGGGGGGACCCGCTGGCTCACTCGGGGCGCCCGAAGCCGTGGAGGGCGTCATCGTCTGCACGGTGAGCTCGTCGTCGTCGTCGAAGTCGTCGTCGAGGGGCGGAGACGGGGCGGGTGGCGCCGGACGCGGGACCGGTGGCGGCACGCTGCGGACCACCCCTGACGCCGCGGCGCGGAACGCTCCAACCGGCGGCACGGCGGACGCTTGTGGAACCGGGGGGGCAGCCACGACGGGGTGCGGCACAGGCGGTGGCGGCGCGGGCGGTGGCGGCGCGGGCGGTGGCGGCGGCGGGCCGCTGGTGGCGGCGGCCGGCCTCGGGGTTTCCTACTCGACCCCGGACCAGTTGAACGCCCGAGGCGGCCTCGGAGGCGAGGGCGGCGTGAC
>SXGT01435435.1_pt1 | contig 17874 bp, 15 predicted proteins | sample 3176221 | NCBI WGS metagenome assembly SXGT01 (sample SAMN11356862, study PRJNA531348) | freshwater metagenome | isolation source: freshwater sample F1-120 | place: China: Fuxian Lake, Yuxi | collected 2017-12-25
AGGTGGAGCACACCCTGGCGGGCCAAGACGGCGCGGTGTTAGCGGTAGCGTACCGCGGCCATGGGCAGCAACTGGCCAGCGGGGCGCAGGACGGCACGGTGCGGCTGTGGGCGCTGGGCCGTGGGCAGGTCGTGCACACCCTGGCGGGCCACGACGGCGCGGTGTTAGCGGTAGCGTACCGCGGCGATGGGCAGCAACTGGCCAGCGGGGCGCAGGACGGCACGGTGCGGCTGTGGGCCGTGGCCAATGGGCAGGTCGAGCACACCCTGGCGGGCCATGACGGCACGGTGTGGGCGGTAGCGTACCGCGGCGATGGGCAGCAACTGGCCAGCGGGGCGCAGGACGGCACGGTGCGGCTGTGGGCCGTGGGCCGTGGGCAGGTCGTGCGTGTCCTGCAGGGCTCTACCGGGGCAGTCAAAGCGCTGGCCTGGTCTCCCGACGGCCAGCGCCTGGTGAGCACATCGACCGACGGCACCATGCGCCTGTGGGACACCGCCTCGGGCCGCTGCCTGGTGACGCTGTACCAGTTTGCCGATGGCGGCTGGCTGGCGCTGACACCGCAGGGGCGCTACACTGGCAATGCGCTCGGCACACGCCACGTGACCCTGGCGCACGGCTGGGCGCTGTACCCCGCTGCCATGTTCCCGATGTTTGACGACCCGGAGGCCGTGCGTGCGGCCCTGGCACTGTCGCCAGCGCGCCGCCGGCGCCAACGGCAGCCGTAGCACGGCCTAATGGCCTGTTCCTGGGAGCGCGGGCGTCCCGCCCGCTCCGGAAGCGGCCAGGCTGGCCGCGCTCCCAGAGATGGCCCAAGCACTCCTGCGGAGATGCACCAGGTGTGGCGTGTATCCCAGCCACGCAACTTCGACAATCGCAGAGGGAAAGCACCATGCTGCAGCATGCTCCATATCCGTGGTCTCGTGGGCTGGTCATCACCCTGCTCATCCTGGCCGGGGCTCTGCCCCAGTTGGCCAGCGCTGGCGTCACCAAAGTCGGCCTGGTGACAGACGTTGGCAAAGTCGACGACCGGACGTTTAACGAGTTTGCCTATCAGGGCATGCTGCGCGCCGCCAAAGAGTTTGGCTTGCCCAGCGCCTTCATTGAGACGCAACAGCCGACGGATTACGCCAAAAACATTGCCCAACTCGCCAGCACGGGCCACGACATGATCATCACCGTGGGCTTTATGCTCGGCGATGCCACCAAAAAGATGGCACTGGCCTACCCGCAGGTGCGCTTTGCCATCGTCGATTTTGCCTATGATCCCCCGGTCGCCAACATCCTGGGACTGACTTTCGCCGAGGACCAGGCTGGCTTTTTGGCGGGCGCCCTGGCGGGTCTGATGAGTAAGAGCCAAACGGTCGGCATGGTGGCGGGCATGGACATTCCGCCGGTGGTGCGCTTCCGCAAGGGCTACGAAGCGGGGGTGCGCCACGTCTGCGCTGCCTGCCAGCGTCTGGGCGTCTATCTCGACAGTTTCACCGATCCGGCCCGTGGCAAAACCGCCGCCCTATCGCAGATTGACGAAGGGGCCGATGTCATCTTTGGCAGCGGCGGCACCACGGGCTCCGGCGCCATTCTCGGGGCCACGCAAGCCGGCGTGTGGGCCATTGGGGTGGATCAGGACGAGTACCTGACCACATTCAAAGGCGGCGACACGCGCGGCGCGGCGAAGCTCCTCAGCAGTGCCATGAAGCGCGTCGATCATGCCGTCTATGGGGCTATCAAGCTGGCAGTGGCAGGCACATTCCAGGGCGGCACGCAGGTCTTTGAGGCCAGCAATGACGGCGTGGGGTTGGCGCCGTTTCATGCCGCCGACAGCGCCATTCCTGAGGCAGTCAAAACCAGGCTGCGCGACATCGCGGCAGGGCTAAAGGCGGGCACGTTGCACCCCGGCGTTGCACGATAGAAGAAGGCAGTCCCATGCCCCTGGCTTTAGCCATGCACGGCATCACCAAGCGCTTTCCTGGCGTCGTGGCCAATGACCACATCGACTTCCAGCTCGCGCCCGGCGAAATCCACGCCCTGCTGGGTGAAAACGGCGCTGGGAAAAGCACCTTGATGCACATCCTCTACGGCCTCACGCAGCCCGATACCGGGGCGCTGTATGTGCAGGGCCAGCGCGTGCACATCCCCAGCCCCAGGGCGGCCATGGCGCACGGCATTGGCATGGTGCATCAGCCCTTCATGCTGGTGCCGACGCTCACGGTCACCGAGAACATCATCCTGGGGCAGGAAGTGGCATACGGTGGCTCCTGGCTGCACCGTGGTGCGGCGACCGAGCAGATCCGCCAGTTGGCGGCGCAGTATCATCTCGACATTGACCCACAGGCGTACATCCGTGACCTGCCCGTGGGGCTGCGCCAGCGCGTCGAGATTCTCAAAGCCCTGTATCGCCAGGCCACCATCCTGATACTCGACGAGCCGACCGCGGTGCTGACCCCTGCGGAAATCGAGCATTTCAGCCTGACTTTGACCACCCTGGCGCAGCACGGCACGTCGATCATCTTCATTACCCACAAACTACGCGAAGTGTTGCCGATCGCGCACCGCATCACCGTGCTGCGCCAGGGGCGCGTGGTGGGCAGCATGACGCCAGCGCAGACCACGGAAGCGGCCCTGGCGGCCCTCATGGTCGGGGAGGCCAGCGCCACCGTGCGCCAGCCCGCGGCCACCGCGCCTGGGGCTGAGGCGGTCTTGCAGGTGCAAAGGGTCTCCATCCTGGACACACGGGGCGCCGCGGCGGTCACCGAGATGTCTCTCACCGTGCATGCTGGCGAAATCGTTGGCATTGCTGGCGTGCAGGGCAATGGCCAGACCGAGCTGGTAGAAGCCCTGGCCGGGCTGCGCCCGCCGGTGGGTGGGACCATCACCCTGCTGGGGGTGGACATGACCCGCGCCACGCCACGGCAGATGGCGGCGTGTGGCGTGGGCCATATCCCGGAAGATCGCCACGCGCACGGTCTGGTGGCGTCGTATAGCGTGGCGGACAATCTGGTGTTGAACACCTATCATCAGGCCCCGTTTGCGCACCGCCTGCTGCGCCGGCGTGCCGCCGTTGCCGCGCATGCCGCCCGGCTCATGCTGCTCTTTGACGTGCGGGCGCCGCACCCGACCACGCTGGCCGGGAGCTTATCTGGCGGCAATCAGCAGAAGCTGGTCATTGCCCGCGAGTGCGCCCGCCCCCTGCGCCTGCTTCTGGCGGCCTACCCCACGCGGGGCCTGGACATCGGCGCCACGGCCAGCATCCATCAACACCTGCTCCAGCAACGCGCCCAGGGCTGCGCCGTGCTGCTGGTCTCGGCGGATCTCGATGAACTGCTCGCCCTCTCCGATCGCATTGCGGTGCTGTACCACGGGGCTATTTTGGCCGCGCTGCCGCGCCATGAGGCCAGCCGGAAGCGGATAGGGCAACTGATGGCGGGCGTAGACGGCGTGGGGGGGGCTGGCGCGGGAAAGGATGACGTACCCTGTGGCCCGGTGTGCTAGAGTGGGGCTGCTGGTGCCGTGTGTTGCAGACACAGGGATGGTCGTGAGGGACATGAGATGGCACTCCACATAGCGACGCAGGTTGCGGATATTGATTACCCCGAGACGGATGGCCTCCCCATAGCAGAAAGTGACTTTCAGCGTAAGCCCCTGATCTACGCCGTTGAGGCACTGGGTATTTATTTCCAGAACCGCCCAGATGTCTACGTCTCTGGGAACCTCTTTATCTATTATCGCGATGGGGATCCCCGTGCGGTCGTGGCGCTGGATGTCTTTGTGGTCTTTGGCGCCATGAAGCACGACCGCTCTTCGTACAAGCTCTGGGAAGAGCCCAAAGCCCCCGATGTGGTCATCGAGATTACCTCCAAAAGTACACAGAGTGACGATCAGACGAGCAAACCGCAGATCTATGCGCAGTTGGGGGTACGCGAATACATCCAATATGATCCGACAGGTGAGTACCTCACCCCGCCCCTGCAAGGCTTGCGCCTAGCCGGAGGCACCTATGTTCCCATCCCCGTCACCCAGGATCCAGCCGGCAGGCTGATGCTGTACAGTGCGGTGCTGGAGTTAGCCCTGCACGTAGAAGACGGTCAGCTCCACTTTGTGACGGTGGAGACCGGGCAAAAGCTGCTGTCGCATCGCGAAGCCGAGCACGCCCGTCTCCAGGCCGAGCACGCCCTCGTGCAGGTGGAACAGAGCCTGCTGCAAGCCGAGAAGGCCCGTCGGCAGGCCGAAGAGCGCGCCAATCAGGAAGCGGCCCTGCGCCAGGCGGCAGAAACGCGTCTGGCGGAGCTGGAAGTGCAACTCCGGGCTTTGCAGGCAGGTCATGCCCCAGAAGCCCCGCCAGGGTCTGGAACGCTCTAGAAAGGCCCGACATGCCTGCCCCACGCTGGAGCGCCATCCTGCTGCCCTTCCTCGCCCTGAGTGTGGCGCTGCTCCTCGGGGCCCTGCTCATCTGGGCCAGCGGGGCGAGTGTGCTGGCGGCCTATGCCGGGCTCTTCATGGGCATGGCGGGCTCTTGGCAGGCCCTGAGTGAGACGGGCGTCGCCGCCACACCGTATCTGTTTACCGGGCTGGCGGTGGCCCTGGGCTTTCGTGGTGGCGTGTTCAATATCGGTGTCGAGGGGCAATTGTATATGGGGGCGCTCAGCGCCGTGGTGGTGGGGTATACGCTGCACGGCTTCCCCAGCTGGCTGCATGTGTCGCTGGCGCTCGGGGCTGGGGGACTGGGCGGAGCGCTGTGGGGTGGGATTCCTGGCGTGCTCAAGGCCAGACTCGGGGCGCATGAGGTCATCAATACTATTATGATGAACTACATAGCCATGAAACTGGTGGATTATCTCGTGAAGCAGTGCCTGCGGGATCCCAGCGCCAGTGTCGACCGCACCCCGGTCATCGTGCCCAGCGCGGTGCTCCCGCCCCTCTTTGGGGCCTCGACACGCCTGCATGCCGGCCTGCTCGTCGCGCTGGCGACCGTGGGCCTGGTGGCCTGGCTCTTGGGCAGGACGACGATTGGCTTTGAAATACGCACCGTCGGCACGAATCCTCGCGCCGCGCACTATGCCGGGATGCCTGTGGCACGCACGGTGGTGCTGACCATGGCGCTGTCGGGTCTGCTCGCGGGGTTGGCGGGGGGCAGCGAAGTCCTCGGGCTGTACCATACGCTACCGGCCGCGTTCTCCACCGGCTACGGCTTTGATGCCATTGCGGTGGCTTTAGTGGCGCGCTCGCAGCCGTGGGCCGTCCTCCCGGCGGCGTTCTTGTGGGGTGGACTGCGCAACGGCGCTGGACTCATGCAGATGCGTACCGGGGTGTCTATTGACGTGATCAACATCCTGCAGGCGTTGGTTATGGTGTGTCTGGCCGCCGAGCCGCTTTGGCGCGTGCTGCTACGTCGGCCGCAGCGTCTGGCGTGAAGGAGCCCTCTATGCCACGTTGGCGCCAGGGGCGTAGCCTGCTGGCCTGCATCTACGGCCTAGGACTGGGAGGCTGGGCCCTGACGCTGGCGCCAGAGGCGGTCTCCACCCTGCGCTTTGGCACCTTAGGCGTGCTGCCCCTGCCAACGCGTGCGGCCTTCCTGCTTGGGAGCCTCGTGGCCCTCGGGCTGGGCCTGTGGCGCATCCGTGCCACCGCGTCACGCTGGCACACTGTCCGGCTGGGACTCGTCAGCCTCGGGCTGGTGTGCGGCCTGTTGCTCTGGGCCAGTATGGGTCAGCGTCTGGAAGTCCTGGGGCTGCTGGCGCAGAGTTTACGGCTGGCCACACCGCTGACCCTCGGGGCGCTGGCGGGGCTCGTCAGCGAACGCTGTGGCGTGATCAACATTGGCCTGGAAGGTATGATGCTGACCGCGGCCTGTCTGGGCTTTCTCCTCGCGCTGTATACTTCCCAGACCTGGCTCGGGGTGGTGATGGCCGCCGTGGTGGGCGGCGCTCTGGCGGCCGGGCATGCGGCCCTGGCCATCCATGGGCAGGTGAATCAGCTCATTAGCGGCACCGTGCTCAACATCCTGGCCGTTGGCCTGACGGGCTTTCTCCGGCGCGCCGTGCTCCTGCATAATCCCCGCCGTACGCCGGATGTGTTACCGATCTGGCCCCTCCCGCTGCTCAGTGATCTCCCGGTGCTTGGGCCCATTTTCTTTCGCCATCAGCCGCTCGTCTACACGTCCTGGGTGCTGGTCGCGGTGCTGCACGTGGTCTTATGGCACACTCCCTGGGGTTTACGCACGCGAGCGGTCGGCGAGCACCCCCAGGCTGCCGCCACCGCGGGGGTCTCCGTCTACAGCGTGCGGTACGGCAATGTGCTGGCCAGCGGCCTGCTCGCCGGTCTCAGTGGGGCGTGGTTCTCGCTGGAGACGGTGGGTGGGTTTGATGATATGATGACTGGCGGTAAAGGCTTTATTGCCCTGGCTGCGATGATTTTCGGCAAATGGCAGCCTCTGGGGGCCTTGGGGGGGGCGCTGGTGTTTGGTTTTGTGGACGCACTGCAAATTAAGTTACAAATTGTTGGCGTCCCGATACCGTATCAATGGCTCAGCATGGCTCCCTACCTCGTGACTGTGGTGCTCCTGGCCGGATGCGTGGGGCGTGCCGTCCCGCCCGCCGCCGTCGGCGTGCCGTATACGCGCCACACCTAAGAGACGCTATGCAGCTTGATGACTCCCGTCAGCGTCAACTGTGGGATATGATCCTGGTGCTGAGCATGACCTATGCCGCGGTGGAAATGCCCCTGCGGTTGGTGCTGGGCTACCCGCCATCCTTCCAGCTCGTCATGCTGGACACCGCCTTCACGGTGATCCTGGGCCTTGACCTCTGCCTGCAATGGTCACAGCACACCGAGACGCGCCACCGTTTTCGGGTAGGGCTACCGGCGCAGCCGCGGGTCGTCTGGCTGCTCTGGTTCAGTCTCGATCTCCTCACTGCCGTGCCGTGGAAATTGCTGTTTCCCACCAGTTTGGTGCCGCTGGTGCAACTCATGAAGCTGGCGCGCGTGGCCCAGCGCATGGCGCAGTGGCGGCATCATGAAGTGCAACAGGCCAACCTGCTGCGCTTGATCTTCTTTGTCTACTGGCTCCTGGTGGCCGCTCATTGCCTGGCGTGCGGCTGGCTGGCGTTGGACGGCCAGACGAAATTCGTCAGTGAGGTCGAGGCCCCGACAGAAGGTCTGACGCGCTATCTCCGCGCCCTCTATTGGTGTGCCACCACACTGGCCACGGTGGGCTATGGGGATTTGACCCCCACCGCAAACGCGCAGCTCATCTATACCATGGTGGTCATGTTCCTGGGCGTGGGTGTCTACGGTTACATGATTGGCAACGTCACCAGCCTGCTGGCCAACATTGATCTGGCCAAAAGCCATTACCGCGAAAATATGGAGCGCCTCGGGGCCTTCATGCGGTATCGCAATATCCCGCTCGGCCTGCAACGACGCCTACACGATTATTACGCCTACCTGTGGGAAAATCGTTTAGGGTACGACGAGGCGGCGGTCTTGGCAGATCTGCCGGAAAGTTTACGGGTGGAAGTGGCGATTTTCTTACGACGTGATTTTATCGAGCAGGCGCCACTCTTTCAGGGCGCCAGCCATGAATTGGTGCGCGACATGGCGTTGCAGTTGCGCCCTACCGTCTGCACCCCTGGGGACTACATTACACGCTTTGGGGAAGAAGGTCGGGACATGTACTTCATCAGCCGTGGCACGGTGGAAATCGTTGCCGAGGACGGGCATACTGTGCTCAACATCCTGCACGATGGGGATTTTTTCGGTGAAATTGCCTTGCTGTTTAGTCAGCCCCGCACGGCCAGCGTCCGCGCCGTCAATTATTGCGACCTCTATGTGCTGAGGAAAGACACCTTTGACCGTGTCCTGGCACGCTACCCGGGCTTTGCGGCGCATATCCACGAAGAAGCCGAGAAGCGCCGCCCCACACCGCGTACCCCAGCGCCTCCTGGTGCGGGTACGACACCGTGAGGCCCGAGACGGCAGATGACGGATGCTGCACCCTCTCATACGCCCACCGACCTGCGAAATCCTTTGAAAAACTGATGCATCTTGTCCAGCAATTGCCCCGCAAAATTGCGCATTTCGACGTCTTGCTGTTCCGTCGGGAGGTTCCGCATGGATTCGGCATTTCTGAGATGACGTTGGGCGATCACCTGACTCAGAGACTCGGCGACCTCCGGACGTTTGTCTAAGACGAGCTCTATGGTGTCTTTGGTAATCTCGTACACCAACGCCTCGGTTGCCGCTTTCACCGTGGCCGAACGTGGTGCCCCCGTCAACAGGGACATCTCACCGAAGAACTCCCCAGGGATGATCTGCCCGACTTTGAGGGGATCTTCCGATTCGGGGCGATCAATGTAGACATATAGGAGGCCTTCCGCCACAATGTACATAGAGGTGCTGCTCTCCCCTTGCTTGACGATGACGTGAGCGGCTGTGAACATGTGCGGTAGCATGTTCGTAGCGAGCGAGGCTAGTTCCGTATTGTCGAGCGCGGTAAAGAGGGGGATGCGCTGCAGCAGGTCCGTGGTATTGGCCGGCAGGGTCTGCTGCCTCGCGGACATCTCGGCCGTATACGCACTTTGCTTAGGATAGACAGGTTTTATGTCGGCGACTAAGAGATGATGCATAATGCGATGCAGTTGCTCGACCATTTGCCGAATAGCGTCCAGGAGTTGACCGGTCTCATCCTTCGAGGTCACGTCAATCTGCACGGTCAGATCACCCCCAGCCACTTGGTTGGCGGCACGGACGACCACAGCGAGCGGACGGGTGATACTACGTGTGATCCCGTAGGCCAACAGACCGCCGAGGAGAACCATGAACCCTGTAGCGCTCAGCACCCAGACCTTGGCGGTGCGAGACGCTGCCTCCGCATCGCGGATCTCCCCTTTCACCTTCTCTTCCTGGAAGGTAATGAGTTTCTGCAGCGCTCCTCCCAGAGCCGTCTTGTTCTGTTGTGACTCGGCCAATAAATAAGTCTTCGCCTCTTCCTGCTTCCCCTGGCTCAGCAGCTTGGCAAAGGTCTCTTCACTCGCCAGAGACTTGGCATGCGCTTCCTCGACAGTTCTGAGCAGGGCCTTCCCTCCCTCACTCAGGGTCGTTCGTCGCAAGTTACCGAGCCTCTCTTTGATCTGTGCTGGTGCGACGGACGCGCATGAGATCGCCAGTATGGGACTCCTGATGGGCCATCAACATAGAGAAAGATTCGATAACACTCCGGTTCATATTATCGAGAATGCTATGAGATCAGGCGGCCTTGGAAGTCCCGCTGGCTATCGTAGTTATGATCCCTGAAGCCAGATCCTGAATCTCCAGATAGTCCACGATAGAAATCACCGTGGCCAGCACGATCATTCCCCCAAAACTGAGTCCGAGACGCATACCAATTTTGTGAAACATCGCGACTTCCCCCCTCCACACAAGCCCGGTCAAACGGACTGCGAAAATGTTGATGTGACGCCTCCGTCTGATGCGTGGCGCACGATGTGCTGCGCGCGCCCTGATGGCGTGACCCCTTTGGAGCCGCCCGTGTGGCCGTAACCCTCGTCTGTGGAGAGGCGGCTGGTCACAGCCTCTCGTGAGGCGAGACACGCAGGAGGAGAATAGAGTCCTGCTATGATTCTCCTCGGCTGCTCGCATGTCAACGCGAGACCAGTCGGTGGGATAGAGGCAGCACCGTGAGGCGTCGCAACCGACCTCTCGTGCGCGGCTCTCCGCTGGGAACATGGCCCCAGGCCCAGGCGCGTGCGCAAGCAACGTGGTGCAGACACGAGCCGAGCTGACGACGGTCACGGACCGAGGAGATCGAGGAATTGTTTGACGATCTTGGCCGTCGCGCCCCAAATGACGTGCCCGTCATAGTCAAAGAAAAAACTCTGCACCACGCGTCCAGCATGCTGGCGCTGCACCTCGACTGGCGGATTGTGCTGCCGTAACCAGGTCAGCGGCACTTCGATGATGGAGGCGGTTTCTCGCGTATCCAGCACAAAGGGATACGGATACGGCATGGTGCCAACGAATGGGCGCACCAGATAATTACTGCCGGTGGTGAGTAAATCGTCCAACTGGCCGAGGACACAGACATCGGCGGGCTGCAGACCGATTTCCTCGGCACTTTCCCGCAGGGCCGTATGTTGCAGCGACAGGTCGTGCGGTTCGTGCCCACCGCCAGGGAAGGCAATTTGTCCGCGGTGGTGATACACCGTGTCGGAGCGCTGGGTCAAGATGATGCCGTAGTCGCCGCCATGGTGATACAGCGGCAGCAACACCGCCGCCAGACGCCGCGAGGGGACGGAGAGCTCGCGGGGGACGCGAGCCTGTAACATCTGCCGGATATACGCCTCCATACGTTGACTCAGGCGCGGTGCGGCTGGACGGCAACCACGGCACGGCGATGCGTGCCATCGCCGACTTTGTGGTCTTCGTCGTGTGCTTCCACCTTGAAGCTGAGCTTGTGGCCTTCCACTTCCATGAGTTCAGCACGAGCAGTCACTTTTTTCCCCTTGGGCGTCGGGGCAAAGTGTTTCACATGCACCTCAAAGCCCACGGTCGTGTACCCCGCTGGTAACAGCGCCTGCACGGCCTGCATGCCGGCATGCTCCATCAGACTGATCATGGAAGGCGTGGATAATACGCCCTCTCCCCCCACATGTGTGGCCACCAAACTGTCGTCCACCAGCGTGGTAATCTCGGCATTGAGCCCCGGTTGCAGTTGCGTCATCTCCATCGTGTTTTCTCCCGTGTAGCGTATCGTGTCTGATGCACCGTGCCCCAGTGCGACTGGCGTGCGTGCCCCAGTGTGTGTCCGTTTCACGCCGTCTAGTCATGATAGCACATTTCCCGCGCGCCCCCTCTCTCAGGCACCAGGCCCACGGCTCACCAGGGATGCTCGCGTCCATCCCACGTCCAGAAACGTCCGTGCTCCCGCGGCGTTAAGCGGGCAATCAGCCGCCGCATGCCGTGCACACTGTCTGCAGCAGTGAGAGGTGCCGCCGCACCGCCCATAGAAATACGCGCAGGGGACTGCCTGCTTGAGCTGGCAGAGGAATGCGCGTCCTGCAGGAGCAGGACGGTCTTTCCCCCCTGTCCTTTCTGTGTTAAATAGTTGTTGTTCATCAAACAACGTGCTACACTTGTCGTATGGAATACCATGGGTATGCACGTAACGCTGGCGCGGTTTTCTCCCGCACATATCCCCTCGTCTTGTGCCCGAAGTCCCGTCAATCGGTGCGCAGAGGGCCTGTAGCAGCACGCCTGAAAGTGCTGTTGCATGACAAAGCTGTCGCACTGCAGGCGACGTTGCCTACCCTCGAAGTCATGCCAGACCATGTCCACCTGTGTGTCGAGAGCGATGCTGGGATAGCGCCTGCCACGTTGGCCGCACCGTTGAAGGGCTCTGCCTCGCGTGTCTTGCGGCACGAGTTTCGGCCTCTGCGCTCGCCACGGCCCTCGCTCTGGAGCCGGTCGTATGACATGGGGAGCATGGGGCACGTCTCGGAAGCCACGGTGCGCCGCTCTATCGAGCCCCAGAAGGGACGGTCGTAGATGCGCAAGATGATGCAGTACCGTCTCTACCCTACGGAGGCCCAGACAGCGGCGCTTGACGATCAACTGGGCGAAGCCTGCAGGTTGTACAACGCCGCGCTTCAGGAACGTCGCGAGGCCTACCAGCGTGGCGGTCTCTCCCTGCATTACTACGACCAGGCGAATCAGTTGAAAGACATCCGTGCAGCCGGGAATCTGGGCCTGGCCAACTTTTCCGCCTCGCAAGACGTCTTGCGGCGGATCGATAAAACCTTCAAGGCGTTCTTGCGTCGCGTCAAAGCTGGCGCATCCAAGCCAGGGTATCCGCGCTTCAAGTCCCGCCGCCGCTTCGACAGCTACACGTTCCCCAGTTGGGGGGATGGATGTCGGCTGACAGCCGTTGGCAGACTGTACCTCCAAGGCGTGGGGCATCTGCAAGTCACATGGCATCGTCCCCTGGAAGGACAGGTCAAGACGGTCACGGTGAAGCGCCAAGCGGGCACGTGGTTCGTGTGCTTCAGTATCGCGTACGAGGGCGAGGCGTTGCCAGGCACTGAGGCACGGGTAGGTATTGACGTGGGCTTGACGGACTTTGCCACACTCTCCACTGGCGAGACGATTCCCAATCCGCGCTACTACCGGAAGGCCCAAGGGACGCTACGTATCGCCCAGCGGCGTGTCGCACGCCGGAAGCGTGGGGGGCGGAACCGCCGCAAAGCGGTGGTCCTCCTGCAAAAAGCTCACGCACATGTCCAGAACCAACGCGCCGACTTCCACCACAAAACGTCTCGGACCCTGGTGGATACCTATGGCGTGATTGCTGTGGAAGACTTGCACGTCAAAGGACTGGCCAGCGGCATGCTGGCGAAGTCCGTCCATGATGCCGGATGGTCCGCGTTCTTCAACAAGCTGGCAGCCAAAGCGGAAGCAGCTGGGCGCCTGCTGGTGAAGGTGAACCCTCGCGGTACGAGCCAGACCTGTCTCTGTGGCGCACCCGTGCCCAAGACCCTCAGCCAGCGCTGGCATGAGTGTGCGGCATGTGGATTGTCTGCAGCGAGAGATCATGTGTCGGCTCAACTTATTCTAGGGCTGGGACTCAGCCTGTTAGGGCTAACGTAGTGGTTGTGAACACAAGCGTTCCTAACGAAGCCACCATGCTTTAGCTGGCGGAGTGGTCACACCGTGCCCCAAGCTGGCTGCTCATCAAGACGAGGCGCTTCGGCGTGCTGCGCAGCAGCGCTGGCAGCAGCGCCTGCGTCACAACCAGGGGCGCTTCGGCATTAATGCGCATGACCACGTCACGCCTGAGGCCGCGATCCGAGACGCCAGCATTGTGGATCAGCACATCAATACCTTCCTGCGCCACGGCGGTGGCCAGTGCGGCAAGATGATCCGCACGGCAGACCTCAAGCTCGTGCAGCACCAGGTCACCTGTGAGTGCTCCGAGCTTCCCCGGCTGGGTCGGGGTCCGCGTGGTGGCGTGCACGCGCCAACCATCGGCGGCGTATTGACGCGCCAGCTCCAGCCCAATCCCGCGGCTGGCGCCGATAATCATGGCAGTCGGCATGTGGCTTGCCCTCTCTGTGATTAGATCACCAGGGCGCCGTGCGCGACCTGCACGCAGGTTGCGCTGACTCGCCGGAGGTGATGCGACGCATCTGAGGCTTGTGACCATCCTCAGGACTATGGTATCTTGCAAAAAAACTATTTATACAAGGAGCCTCACGGCACGAGCATATGGGTAGTATCATCGCAGTGGCAAATCAAAAAGGCGGCGTCGGTAAAACCACCACCACGATTAACCTCGCGGCGTGCCTCGGTGTCGCTGAGAAACGCACTTTACTCGTTGATTTTGATCCTCAAGGGAACAGCACCAGTGGTGTAGGTGTGGACCGCGACAAGTGTACGCCCAGTATCTATGATGCGCTGATCAAAGCGTTGCCGGCTACGCAAGTCATCATGAGGCAGGTCGTGGAGGGCGTGGATATCATGCCCTCCAATCGTGATTTGGCGGGCGCCGAAGTCGAACTGGTGCCGCTGGAAGAACGGGAGAAGCGTCTGCAGCAGGTGCTCATGCAGGTAGTCGATACCTACGACTATATCCTGATTGATTGCCCGCCGTCCCTGGGGTTGCTCACGATCAACGCCTTGACCGCGGCCCATTCCGTGCTCTTACCCTTGCAGTGTGAGTACTATGCTCTGGAGGGGATCGGACGCCTCATCAGTGTGGTCAAGCTGGTACGCCAAAAGCTCAATCCGACGCTGGATATTGAGGGTGTCCTGCTCACGATGTATGACAGTCGCACGCTCCTCACCCGGCGTGTGGAAGAAGAGGCCCGCCGCTATTTCGGTTCCACCGTCTATCAAACGGTCATTCCGCGCAACGTCAAATTGGGTGAAGTCCCCAGTCATGGCCAACCGATTATCCACTATGATATTGGCAGCAGTGGGGCGGACGCCTATCTGCGTTTAACCAAGGAAGTCTTAGAACATGGCACGCGAAGTACTCGGTAGAGGGCTGCGCGCCCTCCTCGATGGGACGGACTCGGGTGGCGAACCCGAGCTGATGCATCTGCCGGTCGAGCAGGTGCGTCCCAATCCCTATCAACCACGCCAGCACTTTGACCCAGAGCGTCTGGAAGAACTGGCCAACTCCATGAAAGCCCAGGGTGTGTTGCAACCCGTGGTGGTGCGTCGGCAGCAGACGGGGTACGAACTCATCGCCGGTGAACGGCGCTGGCGCGCGGCCCAACTCGCGGGTTTGAGCACCATCCCGGCGGTGGTGAAACGCGCCAGCGATGAGGACGTCTTGGGCTTAGCCCTGCTAGAAAACCTGCAGCGCGAAGACCTCAATCCCCTCGAAGAGGCGCGGGCGTATCAACGCCTGCAAACGGATTTCACCTTGCGCCAAGAAGACGTCGCGCAGTACGTGGGCAAAGATCGTTCCTCGATTGCCAATGCGCTGCGTTTACTCAAACTCCCGCAAGTGTTGCAGGACGACCTCGAAGCGGGTCACCTCACCATGGGGCATGCCCGCGCCCTACTCGCTTTAGAATCAGAAGAGGAACAGCTCCGCCTCCGTGAGCAGATCCTGAGTGGCAGTCTCTCCGTACGCGATACAGAGGCGCAGGTGCGCACGCAGCGCCGCACGCCCGCGGACGGACGCGCCAAACCGGCGCACTTCGTGGTGTTCGAGGCAACCTTACAGCAATACTTTGGCACCCGTGTGGCGATCAAGCCGGGACGCAAGCAGGGGAAAATTGAGATCACGTATACGGGGGAAGCCGACCTGCAACGCTTGGTGCAGATGCTGCAGCAGCAGGCGCCGGACACGGAGACGTCGTCCTAACACAGGCCGCGCCCTGAGACACCGGAGGGTGGTGGTGATTTCCCCAGACCTCTGGTAGCGGCATCGCGACAGCATTGCGCCATGGCAGGACAGGCGGTGTGTCTGCCTGTGGGGCGTCCATGGCATGCCGACGTAACGGATTTCGGCCTTGACACTCCTGGCATTGCTTCACATAATGCAAGACTTAACCAACCTCTTATCCCAGGATCCCACACAGCGAGACGCGTAACCAGTAAGGGCACTGAGGCGTATGACACTACCTGGCTATCCCCATAAACAGGGTCTCTACGATCCCCGCTTTGAGCACGACGCCTGCGGTATTGGCTTTGTCGTGAACATCAAAGGTGTCTCATCGCATGAGATTGTCCAGCAGGCGCTCACCGTCTTACAAAATCTGGACCACCGTGGGGCGTGCGGTTGTGAAGACAATACGGGCGATGGGGCGGGGATCTTGCTGCAAGTGCCCCACGCGTTCCTGGAGCATGCCTGTGCCGGTCTGGGCTTCCAGTTGCCACGACCTGGGCAATACGGCGTGGGCATGGTGTTTTTATCGCCGGATCGCGAGCAGCGCCATCACTGTGAACGCGTGTTTGCGGAGATCGTGCGCCAGGCAGGGCAGGAAATCATCGGCTGGCGCAGCGTGCCCACGGATAATATGTATCTGGGGGAAACGGCCAAATCCCGCGAACCGTTTATCCGCCAGGTGTTTATCCGGCGTAACCCGGCGCTAACGGACGATCTGGCCTTTGAACGCAAGCTCTATGTCATTCGGCGTCTCGCGGAAAACGCCATCCGTTATGCCACGGTGCCAGGCGGCGATTATTTTTATATTCCGAGCCTGTCCTATAAAACTATTGTCTACAAAGGCATGCTCACCCCCAGACAGGTAGCGACGTTCTACGAGGATCTCGCCAATCCTCTGGTGGAGACGGCCCTGGCGGTCATTCATTCGCGCTTTAGCACCAACACCTTCCCAAGTTGGGAGCGCTCGCATCCCTATCGCTACATGATCCACAATGGCGAAATCAACACCCTGCGGGGCAATGAAAACTGGATGCACGCGCGGCAATCCATGCTGGCCTCAGAGCTATTTGGGGATGATCTCACCAAGGTCTTTCCGATCATCCAAGAGGATGGCAGCGACTCGACAAAATTTGACAACTGCCTCGAATTCCTCGTCCTGAGTGGGCGTCCACTGTCGCAGGCCATGATGATGATGATTCCCGAGCCCTGGGAAAACCACGAGAGCATGAGCGATGAGAAGCGCGCCTTTTACGAATATCATAGCTGCCTGATGGAGCCCTGGGACGGTCCGGCGTCCATTGCCTTTACCGATGGCGTGCGCGTCGGGGCAGTGCTCGACCGCAATGGCCTGCGGCCGTCGCGCTACTACGTCACGAAAGACGACCTGGTGATCATGGCCTCCGAAGTAGGTGTGCTGGAAGTGCCACCGGAGCGGGTGCTCCTCAAGCAGCGCCTACAACCGGGGCGTATGTTGTTGGTGGACACGGCAGAGGGCCGCATCATTAGCGACGAGGAATTAAAACAGACCGTCGCCAAGGCGCAGCCCTATCGGCAATGGCTGCGGGATCATCTGGTGGATTTTCAGGCCTTGCCAGATCTGCCTGAAGAGGAGCCAAAAAGTGAGCATCACGTCACCCTCAAACGGCAACAAGTCTTCGGCTATACCTCGGAAGATGTGCAGATGACCATTGGCCCCATGGCCCAGGCGGCCATTCAGCCCGTGGGGTCCATGGGGACGGATACGCCGCTGGCCATCCTCTCGGATCAGCCGCAGCTGCTGTATAACTACTTTAAGCAGCTGTTCGCCCAGGTGACCAATCCGCCGATTGACCCCATCCGCGAAGAATTGATTACCTCCACCCTGGTGCACCTGGGCTCTGAGGGCAACTTGCTCGCCCCACAGCCCTCGAGCTGTCTCCAGGTCAAGCTGCAACATCCGATTTTGCGTAATGCAGAACTGGAAAAGCTGCGCCACGTGGCCATCCCTGGATGTACGGTGGTGACACTGCCGATCCTGTTCAAAGCCTCCGCAGGTCAGGGAGGGCTCGCACGCGCCCTGGACGACTTGTCGCAGGCGGCGGACACGGCGATTGCCGCGGGGGCAACGATTCTGATTTTGTCGGACCGGACTTTTGATCACGACTATGCCCCAATCCCGGCGCTGCTGGCCTCGGCAGGTTTGCATCATCACCTGATACGGGCCGGGACACGCACGCGTGTGGGGCTGGTGCTAGAGTCCGGGGAACCCCGCGAAGTGCACCATTTCTGCCTCCTGCTAGGATATGGCATCCAGGCGATCAATCCGTATATGGCCTACGAAACCCTGTCGGACATGATTGCCGAGGGCCTCCTCCCGGAGCTGACCTATGAGAAGGCCATCTACGGCTACATCAAGGCGGCGGTCAAAGGCGTCGTCAAGGTCATGGCCAAGATGGGCATCTCGACGATTCAATCGTACTGTGGGGCACAGATTTTCGAGGCTGTGGGGCTGCATCACGACCTCATCGACCGCTACTTTACCTGGACCGCGTCCCGTGTCGGTGGCATCGGCTTGGAGGCGATTGCCCAGGAAGCGCAGCGGCGGCACGTCAGCGCCTTCCCGGAGTTCCCGGTGGATGGGCACACTCTTGATGGGCACGGCCAGTATAAATTCCGCACTGATGGTGATTTGCATTTGTTTAACCCGCGTACCATCCATCTGTTGCAGAAAGCCTGTCGTACCAATAACTATGACACGTTTAAGGAATATGCTGCGCTCATTGATGATCAGTCCGAGCGCATGGCCACCCTGCGCGGTCTCTTCGAATTGCAATATGCGCGCGAACCTATCCCGCTGGAGGACGTGGAATCTGTCGATGCCATCGTCAAGCGCTTTAAGACTGGCGCCATGTCCTATGGCTCCATCAGTAAAGAGGCGCACGAAACCCTGGCTATCGCCATGAATCGTATTGGCGGCAAGAGCAACACCGGCGAAGGCGGTGAAG
>SXGT01721410.1_pt1 | contig 17874 bp, 14 predicted proteins | sample 3176221 | NCBI WGS metagenome assembly SXGT01 (sample SAMN11356862, study PRJNA531348) | freshwater metagenome | isolation source: freshwater sample F1-120 | place: China: Fuxian Lake, Yuxi | collected 2017-12-25
AGGGACTCAACAACAAGATTCGAGTGACTACCAGGCGAGCCTATGGATTTCGAACGTTTCGAGCTCTCGAAGTGGCTCTTTACCACGCTCTTGGGAAACTACCAGAGCCGCCTCTCACCCACAGATTCTGCTGAGGAGGCCTTTTGGTATGAACGACCATAACAAGGGCGGCGTGCCCATTCCTCAATTCCAAACCAATCTGCGTGAGATGATCCAAAAGATACGCACCGACACCGGTGCCGAGGTCGTCCTATTCTCCGCGTTTCCACCCAACCCGAAGTGGAAATATGGATCCCACCGCATGGAAGCCTATGCAGCGGCTACTGAAACCGTGGCAGCAGAGACCGGCTGTGCCTTTGCGGACGTTTACCGCAACTGGCAGCGGGTGTTGGAGCGAAAAAAACCCGAGGACATCCTGGGCAACAATATCAATCACCCCAACGACTTCGGTCACGGCCTCTATTTTGAGGTGTTAGACGGAATTGGGTTGTAGCGGTGACAAACGGCGCATTATCCGCGAGGCCCATTGATGGTGAAGTCGAAGATGTCGAAGTTGCGGGGGTCGCCCTGAGCGCGTGCGGTGTATTCGGGCTTGAGTGGGTTGCTGATAATGAACGGCACCATCTCCTCGTAGCGGCCACCATGGGATCGCAAACCACCTTCGATCGCTTTCAGATCATGGTAGGCAGGCGTCCGGCCGATCACGACATGACGTCCAGAGCAGACCACAAAATTGCCCATACGATCCAGGGGCAATTCCATGACACGGGCCGCGGTGGAGCGGTCGAGGACTTCACTGATTCCTGGCAAGGCCCGCACGAAGTCCAGGGCTTCTGCCAACGACACATTTCCTGAGGTCGGCAGATGAACTTGGGCGAACGAACCCAGGGCGCCGTGATGCACGACGTAGGGATCGGTGATGGGTAGAATCACTCTAAATCCGGCTCCAAAGCGTTGGTTAAGTTCCGATTCCAAATAGATCACGTTGGGCGAGCCATCGGGAAGTTGTTTGGCGTTCATGCCGTGGTCTGCCGTGACGCCAACCACGGCGCCAAGCGTGAGCAACCGACTGATCTCGATGTCCAGCGCCCCATAAAAATCCAATGCCTCCAGGGATTCCGGCGTGTGCTTGTGCTGCATGAAATCGGTGGTGCTCAGGTACAGAAAGTCTGCCAAACCCGATGCCAGCATCCGGACCCCGGCACGCAGGACGTAAATAGAGGCTTCGCCGCTGTAGATGGCGGGTGTGGGACCGACCAAAGCCTCGACCTGGTCGATCCCGTGGGTCGAGCATTGTGCTTGGGCAGCCTTTTCAGATGAAAAGGCGATGCCGCCTGCCTCGATCAATCCGTTGGCGAAAATATCCCGGAGCTTTTCCTTGGCAGTCACCACCCCAACTCGGCGTCCGGCTTGTTGCGCCTTGGGAAAAATCGTTTCGGCACGCAGAAACCGAGAGGAATTCATCATGACCTCCTGTCCGGTCTCGGTATCGAAGAAGAAATTGCCGCCGATGCCATGGATGGCTGGAGGCACGCCGGTGACGATGGAGGTATTGTTGACGTTGGTGAAGCTGGGCATGGCGCCCCGGGCAAAGCCACGATAGCCCGTGACGCTGATCCGCTGGAGATTCGGCATGCGCCCGCGCGCGATCGCGGCGTCGAGATACTCATCTGCGGAACCGTCCAGGCAAATGACAGCGATGGGTCTGGCGGTTGGGTTGTAAGTCCGGCCGTTGACAGTGAAAGGATTCGTGGCGATCGACATTTGTGGAGAGCAGTGTGCGCGAGTTGGAGTCATAGCCAATCCCGGAATTTGGAGCGCGGTGGCCCTCCACCGCTTTTGGGAAATTCCCGGGACGACCCATCTCCAAATGTCGGCAACTTGGAGAGGCGCCCTGGAGCCAGAACCCTGCTTCAGTTGGCCAGCTTGACTGTTTTTCTTGTCTGAGCGCTTTTCACGGCAGCATCGACAATTTCTTGCCCGATCCGGCTGATCTTCAGCGAGACTGGACCCTCGAGCGGCACGCCTTTGTCGAGGCAATGCAATAGGTACTGGACTGGGTTCTGATTCGGTGCCTTGGGGGCCGGCGCTGCGACCCGATGCGGCTCCAGTTTCTTGCTCGTCTGCACCGTGACGTAATCATCGTAATCATAGGAACTCACGGTTCCTTCCGTGCCGAGCACGATGAATCCGCACCGCGGTTGCGGTTGAATAATCCAGGGATCGGTGAAGGTTCCCCATCGGGTTTCGAACTTGGACAGTCCGTGGGCATAGCGCGCCACCACGATACTGTGTTCATCGACTTCCAGTCCTTTCGGCTGATCCACCGTGGCGGTGACTTCAATGGGACGTCGACCGCCCTGATACCATGTGCCCAGGGTGGTGCCGTAACCCAGATAGTCGAGCAGGGAGCCGCCGCCGTGGGACTTCTTGTAAAACCAGGATTTTGGTTTCTCTTTGGCGACTTGCGCCGCGGTCTTTTCGTCCTTGTCCGCCCCATGCCACAAGGGACCCCGATTGCCGCCAAAATGCCAGACATTGAGCACCTCACCGATCGCACCTGACTGAATTAGTTCGAAGGATTTCCGATGCGACCCCACCCATTGCAGGGGCCAATTGATCATGAGTGTTGAGGCTTTGGGCATGGCCTTGACCATGGCATCCGCTTCTTTCAACGACGCCGCGAAGGGTTTTTCCACCAGAATATGCGGCCCATAGGGCGCCACGTTCTTTACCCATTCGCCATGTTTTGACGCCGCTGGACACAAGATCACCACATCGGGTTTGGTCTTCTCCAGACAAGCGCGGTAATCGGTGAATGCCTTGTCGCGGGACACTAAACCTTTGCGAACCGCTTCCTCCATGCGTGGGGCTTGTTCGTCACTGATACCGACGATCTCCACCTGTGGGTGTTCCTGGGCGTAACGGAGCAGATCACCCATGTGAAAATGGTCAAAATTGATACCAGCGAGTTTCCAGAGGCGCTTTTTCATGATGTTGAATACCGAGCCCGATATTGATCGCACTCCGGTTCGGAGTGCTAGTGGGAATCGCAAGTTGGAAGGACGGCGAACGTAATGCTGCTGCCTAACGTTGGATGCTGTCCTTCACAGCATTCAGTTCGTGCAGGACATACCCGGCGAACGCAATGGCGCAACCCAGAACCAGGATTATCAGCCACCACTGAATAGGGTGGAAACGGGAACGCGGCGAGGATGTTGGTAATGGCTCGACCACGGCGGCTTCGGGTGAATGCGCCACGGTGGGAGACGAACGGGGAGTGGAAACGGGGGCGGGCGGTGCTGCCAGCATGCTGGGCACAGTCGCCGGCCTTGGCTCGCTGGGAGTCGACGCGGGGATCGTTTTGGAATCCGTTCCCAACTCCGCACCAGCAGGACGCAATGGCGCAAGGCTGGCTGGCGGCATCGGCAGGTTCAACAATTGCAGAATTCGTTGAAACCTCGGCTCCGCGTAGAGCGGCTTGAAGAATGTCCACAGCCCGAGCAGTTCCATGTCGCCCTCATGTTGTTGATAGGCGTGTTCAATGGCGTCGAGTGCCTGCGGGATGTTGCCCAAGGCAACATAAACCCGTGCGAATGCCGTGGAATTGATCTCACGGGTCTGGCGGAGGCCTTCGAGTCGCTCCAGAATCTCACGGGCTTCGGCGGGCCGACCCGCGCGAGCCAAGGCGCCTCCTAGCGTGGCCAGGGAAACCGGATTGGGTTGCAGTTCCATCGCCTTGCGCGCTGCAACAATCGCATCGTCATATCGCCCCAAGTCTTGGAGGATATTGCTGAGCATCCCATGGCTCCTGAAGAAATTTGGTTCCAACTCCAGGGTGCGCCGCGTCGCCGACTCGGCTTCAATGAGGCGGTTGGCAAAATACAACGACGCTGCTAAGTGATGGTTGACTAACGGCGACAGTGGATCGAGTTCCACCCCCCCGCCGCGCAGCGGCGACGGATTCATCGAACTGCCGACCGACCGCGCGGTGGATGGCGAGGTACCCGTAGGCGGTGGCATTGTTCGGGTTAAGCTCCAGTGCCCGGGACAAGTGGCGTTCCTCGCCATCCCGGTTCCAATCAATGATGCCGTGCATGAGCGCGAGGCTCACATGGACTTCTGGGAGACCTTCGTCGAGTTCAAGGGCTTTCAGTGCAGCGCCACGCCCTTCGGCAAGTGCTTCACGCTTAGGGACGAGCCCCCACAAAAACTGATGCAAGCGGCATTCGGCAATCGCGGCATAGGACGGCGCGTGGTCCGGCGCGAGGCGGAGGCACGTTTCAAAATGACGAATGGCATCCGCAAATCCATCGGCACTTCCATGATGCAGATAGAATCGGCCTCTCAGATAACTTTGGTAAGCATCCGCCCCGGTTTGGGATCGTTTGGCAAAATCCGTTTCGGCAGTCAGCTCCACCTTTAATCCAGCGACGATGGCCCTGGTGATTTCGTCCTGGACCGCAAAGACATCTTTCCAGGCACGGTCGTATTGTTCGCTCCAGACAGGAGTGCCCTCGGCGGCGCTGATGAGTTGGACGGTAATACGGAGTTGATCACCGAGGTGTCGCACGCTGCCTTCGACGACGTACGACACCCCAAGGCGGGCAGCGATGTGGCGGACATCATCGTTGCGCCCCTTGAACGCGAAACTGGAAGTGCGGGCGGGCACCCTGAGTCCGGGGACACGGCTCAATGCCAGGATCAAGTCCTCACTCAGGCCGTCGCCCAGAAACTCGTCATCCTTGTTGGGGCTGCGATTGACGAATGGCAGCACCGCGACGCCTTTAGCTTCACCGGGACGTTCCGGTCGGTTGGCCCGGATCCAGTCGTCGTCGAAGACCTCGTGATAAATCCGGTTGCGAACGACGAGACGTCCACCGTCGATTCGCACGATGCCGCTGAGGAGGAGCGTATTGACGACGGCATCGGTTTCATCGTCCTTCACCTCTTCGCCGAGGCGGATGCGATTGTAGAGGTAGAGCAGTTCTGTTTTGTCGACGTCGCTTCGGAGCATGCGATCGCGGACGTAGAGGAGGTTGTCATCCTTTTCCCGGGCGCGCTCGACCAGGAACAAGTCTTCGCATAGGAGGTCGATGCGGCGTGCGGCGGGATTGACAGACTGTGAGGCGATGCGGCTGGGCTGGGAGTGTTTGAGAGGATTAGAAATTCCGGCAGCAGAGATGCTGCCGGGTGGGGCGATCAAGGCGCGGCAAAGGCGTTGGGTGAGATACGGATGGCCATTGGTCCAGAAGAGAATCTGGTCGAGCAGTTGATCCGCCTCCTGTGATCGCAGGGCTGGATCCGTTTCGCGCAGGGCGGTTTCCAGGCCGGATTTGAGGCCGGAAGCTTCTCGCAATGAGAAGTCCCGCAGCTCGATCCGGCGACCCACGTTGAACGGTGTGGTGTTGACGTCTTGGATGAGTTGGGAAGGAGTGGCGACACCGAGGAGACAAAACGAGAGCCGGTTGAACTCGGGGTCTTCGAGACGACGGGTATAACACTCGCGGATAGCAGCAAAAAACTCGTCGGTGCGGAATGGCAGGCTGCGCACAACGTCGAGTTCATCGATGAAAAGGACGAGTCGACCGGAGGCTTTTGGCAAGCGGTTGAACTGCGCCGAACTGCTATTGTCATCCCAGCCGCTCTCCCATTTTTGGGAGGCACGGGCTTTGAGGGCCGGGAGTGCGACCTCGCTGAGGACATTGAAGAAGCGTTGGCACGGGCCGAGCCGTTCATTCTTGAACCAATAATCCTCAATCTCGCTCTCCAGCCGGGCTTGGCGTGCGAGACGCATGGCCAATCCGTCGTACCATTGTTCTGGCGTCAGGTTTTGGCCGATAGCCGTAAGGTCGAGAACCACAACACTGGCACCCTGAGTCACGAGGCGGTCCCGGGTGCGGACCATGAGAGACGATTTACCCATCTGACGGCTGGTCAAGATGTAACAGAACTCAGAGCGGACGAGGTGATCGAGCAAGTCGGCATCGGCACGCCGTTCCACATAGGAGCGGGATCCTGTGGGCAGGGTGCCGCCGGTAATATAGAAATTGCTCGAGGCCTCAGTGCTCATGGTCTCGACGCGCGTTCTTCCAGAGTGATCGCGAGCAAGAATGGGGCGGGCCGGTTCATGGTGGAGACGAAGTCGATGGACTCGATTTCCGCGTCAGACCGAGGGTTGGTCCATTGTTGATGGAACAATTGGACGTTGGCGCCCGCGGAGTTGGTGCCGGTCCAGGCGGGACGGAGTCCCCGGGCTTGTTCCTGGGGCGATAAGGGGCCGATCCAATCCCGGACATCATAGCCGTAAATGATGGGAACGAGGCGTTCCTGGCCGTCTTCATAGCGGATGCGATAGCTGCCAATGTGAGTGCCAGGCGCGGCCGACCACCCGGTGCCCTGAAAGAAGTGAATCCGGTAGCAGCGTTGGTGGATGGCGATGCCTTGGACTTGGGGCGGGAACGTGTTGGTCGAACCGGCGGAACTGGTGCTGGCCAGTTGGAGGACTCCTCGGATATCGAACTCAATGCCATTAATGCGATGGATGTGGGGACCTTCAGTGAACGGTAGCAGATTGAAGCCCAGGTTCGGGGCGTGCCAGGATTCGGAAAGGGCCGCATTGTAGTGACTGGAAATATCGATGAGCCGGCCTTCCGTCAGAGGCGAACGGCGGCGAAAGTTGGTTCGACCCTCGGCGAGTTCACTCTGAGTTGGAGGTCGGTTGGGTCGACTGCTGAAGCCGCGCATGCTAAACGGGTTGAGTTCCTCAATCCCCTTGGCCTTGCTAGCCTGTGGCGGTGGCACGAATTGGAACAGGCCCGGAGGGAACGGGGGAGGATCGATCTTGGCATCCAGATGCCGAACATCCAGTAACAGTTTCTGGACCGGGATCGGGCCAAAACGTCCGGGCAATTCGGTGTTGGTATGGATCCCGGTGTAATCGGTCCTCAGTCGGCGGACAATTCCAGACAGCGGTTCGACCCAGGCCGACACGGGAGCGTCAATACCAGCAGACGGCGTGCGCCGGCGCCAGGAGAAGACATTGACAATTTCGGGTCCGATACGTTCCTGGGAAGTGAGTTCCCTATCCGAAGCCTCCATCCGCAAACCCATCTCCGGGTTGCCGGCCACCAAAAATCGGTAGAGCGTGTCCTCGAGATTCGATTTGGTGAGTTGGCCGAATTCCAAAAGAGTATCGCTCAGGGAATTGGTCACGACGCTATGCCAATAAAGCTGACGATCGGGGGAATAAATCCAGCGGTTGGTGCCATTTCGCACCAGGACAAGCTGCGGCTCCGACGCGAGACTCATTGTGGTTTCTATACGAAGGCGGTTGGGACGCTCCATCCAGAAGCGGTTGGTGACTGGCGAGATGATCTGAGTACCCTGCAGTTCTATTTCGCGACGAAGTTCGGAGACGTCGCTGTATCGCGCGATCGAATCGTAGGCGCTGCCGAGCGTTCCCAAGGCGCGCAAGATGCCGATCTCTTGGAGATGAGAGCGGGCGAAATAGGCGAGTGTGACCAAGCCCAACAGCAGCAATAGGCCGGCGACCAAACCACGGCGGAGACCGCTTCGAAACGCTTGACGTTGGCGGAGCTTCTCAGGCTCAGGCAGGCTCGATTGAATCCATTTCTGGTCGAACACTTCGCGGTAAATCCGATTGCGAAGCGTCAATCGGCCGTCCTGGGCGCGCACGATTCCAGCCAACCGAAGTCGATTGATGGCCGGGCTGGTTTCATCGTCGTCGACCTGCCGACCCGCATGCACCCGGCGATAAATGTCCAGCAGCGCCGCACGATCCACATCCGAGTTCAGCAACCGATTGCGGACCAGCGCCAGATTGTCGTCGGACTCCCGGGAACGATGGCTCAAAAAGAGTTCGTGGCACAACCGATCGACGGCTTTGGCGTCGTCGAGCTTCTTCGATAAATCCGGTTCCGCATCGTTGCGTTCCTTGATCGCCCGGCAAAAGCGTTGAGTCAGAAATGGCTGCCCACCGGTCCAATACAGAATCCGCTTCAAAACGTTCCGTGCCGACTCCACGCTCATGTCCGTGTGGCCATCGTTACCGTGAGCGAGACCGTCTACCAAGGGTTTGGCTTCGTCCGGTGTGAAGTCCGATAGCGCAATACGGCGCCCGATATTGAAGGGCGTCGTGCGCGAATCTTGAACCAGGTCGCTCGGGGTGGCGACGCCCAAGAGGCAAAACGTCACGCGCGATAACTCCGGATCTTCGGTCCGCCGATTGTACATCTCCCGGATCGCTGCGAAGAACTCGTCGGTCTTGAATGGCAAGCTCCGGACGGCGTCAATCTCGTCGACAAAGATCACCAGCGAACTCGCCTGATGCGGCAGCGCGACATCGCGGATGGCTCCAAAAAACCGCTGGCAAGGTCCCAGATTTTCGGTGCCCAGCCAGTAGTCATCGATTTCGTCTTCCAGACGCAACTGGCGACCGAGGCGTTGGGCTAGGCCGTCGTACCATTGGGGCGGCGTGACGTTTTGGCCGATCGCGGTCAGGTCGAGAACCGCGACACGGACACCCTGTTCGCGAAGCTTGGCCGCGGTTCGAACCATCAGGGAAGATTTTCCCATCTGGCGCGCCGTGAGGATGTAACAGAATTCGCCTCGGTGCAGCGCTTCGATCAGCTCTCGGTCGGCCTGACGTTCCACATAAGACTTCGACCCCGTCGGCAGTGTGCCGCCGGTGACGAAGTAACCTGAAGTGATGGGTGTCATGCGTCGCTAGTCGTCGGACAGACACCCCGTCCGGGGGGTTCAATCATGGGGTGCCCATGTCGTGCGGGCCAACCAGGTGCCGGCGATGTCAGAGTAAGTGCCGTTTGAGATAATTGGCGTAGAGTTCGCAGCGCGGTTTACAGTCCGTCATGGAATTTCCGGTGATGACGCCGGCACTGCGGAGACGATAGAAGCTCTCCGGTGTGGGGCAGGCCTGGCCACGGAGGACGCTCCGGACAACCTCGGTGAGGACGGGATCCTTGGCGAGCAACACGAGGATGCGCCGGAGGTGTTCCCCATAGATGCCGTCGTCGTTGGCCGCTTGGGTGGAGAAGGCATCAAAGCCGATACGGCGGTTGGCGAGTTCGTGCAAACCACGTCGCGTGAGAAACGGATGTCCGCCCATGAGACGGAAGAAGCCGTCGAGTTCAGTGGGGTTCTTCAACGGACTGCCGTAGCGCTGGTTCAGTTCGGAAACCTTGGCGAGAGTGAAGTCGTCGAGTGCCAGTCGAGTGCCGACATTGAACGGGGATTGGTTCATGTCGGTGATGAAGAGGTGCGCTTCGGTTGCGTAAGCAATGCACAAACTTAGTCCAGCCCAAGGGCCACTGGGATCCAGGGCGCGTTCGTTGTGCCAGGAGCGGAACAGGCCGAAAACTTCGCTGCCGAAGGAGGTGGTGAACAGGCGATCGACTTCGTCCAAGCCCCATACGAGCGGGGCATTGAGTTTAGCGAGGACTTCACGGCGAACAAACCGTTCGAAGTTCACATTCGGACCGCGGCGTTCATCCCAGGTATCGGACGGCAGGACACCCAGCTCCAACTGGTCGGCAAGGGATTCCGCAAGGGAAAGATAGAAGGGCCCAACGCTCTCGAGGTTAGTGGCGTTGAACTTTTGGAAATCCGTGAGAGCCACTCGCGCACCCCGTTCACGGGCGAATTGCAGGCCACGGGCGAGCATCGAGGTCTTGCCCATCTGGCGCGCGCCCTTAAGAAGCACGATGGAATCATACCGAATCAAGGCGTTGCGCAGTTCCTTGTCGGATGCGCGCTCGACGTAGAATTCGGAGTGCAACGGCACGGCGCCGCCAGGCGGTTCGAGCGGTGCTTGCCATGCGGGCGTGGATGGCACTGTGGTCGGAGTGACGACACGGACCGCCGGGCGCACGGCGGGAGTGGTGCGAGGAGATAGACGCAGGCCCTTGCTGATGGAGACGCGCAGGGGTCCGCTCTTGACGGGCAATTCGCGGACGTTTTGAACCACCTCAGTGGCGACGGCCGCTGTGTCGCCCAAACCATTCCATTGAATGCGGGGAGCACTGCTCAGAATGCTGTCGATGGGTTCATGTATATCGTGCACTGTGCCGACATAGACCCCGATGATTTTGGGACGGACATGGGTCTGGGCGGTTTCGTGGGCGGTTTCCAGTTCGGTGGCAAAGATTTCGCTCTGGATGGAGTGCTCGCTGACGATGGCGACGACCACATCGGCGGTTTTGAGCTGTTCGCCGATCCCGCGAGCCCAATCCAAATCGAGATGAGTCTGGCGGTCGACAAAAACGGTACACCCAGCCTGGATTAAATCCTTTTCCAGGATGTGCGCGAGTTGTTCATCTTCGGTGGCTCCCCGCTTGTGGAGTAGGACAACACGGGTCGGCGTTGGCAGGACGGATTCAGTGGACATAGCGCGCGCCGATTAACGACGGAGCACACCCGAAAGTCAAACGCCCGTCCAGTTTTCCATGCTGGAAGTCGACGGGAGGGGGAATCCCCTTGTCGAGACGTCTCGTTTTGCCGCAAGCAGTCGACCTTCAAGCGGTTGCGCCTCTGGGTGGCCCTCAAGAGGCGCTTTCAGCCAGATGGGCTAAATGAAATCCAGCCTGGGGAAGGAGCGACCTAGGACCGGAGACGATGCCGTTTTGAGCCAATGTTCCAGGATCGTTCCGTAGACTTGTCGGAAATCTGTGGAAAACCGGACGTCCCCATTGATTCGCTGAGCGGTTGCCAACCCCGGCGGGGTACCGTGAAACCCTGGTTTGACGCGACTTCCAATGATAAAGAGGGGAGCTCCTGCTCCGTGATCGGTCCCGGCGCTGGCATTTTCACGCACCCGCCTCCCAAACTCGCTAAAGGTCATTACCAACACTTGGTCCTGGCTGCCTTGAGCCTTCAAATCTTGCATAAATGCCCGCAAGGAATCTCCCAGTTCACGCAGCAGTCGCTCATGGTTGGCTCTCTGGTTGGTGTGGGTGTCGTATCCGCCCTGGCTGACATAAAACACCCGAGTACCCAATTGACCGCCGATCAGCTTGGCCACGAGTTTCAGCGATTGCGCCAAGGAACCGCTCGGATAGGTCGCCACAGTGGGAACGCGGTCGGCCACACTTCGGATCCGGTCGGAGCTAATCTGGGCCGCCAGGGCGGTTCGTTCCAAGAAATCGATCGGGTCCACGTCGGCCTGGGCCCGGCCCGCCAGAGAACCGATACTGCCGCCGGAGTTTCCAATGAGTTGCGAGGGATCCACTCCCTCGGCCATTTCACGGTAGGTTTTCTCCTCGCCGTCGTCACCCACGTCGCCTTCCATAAATCGATAGGCATTGGGGTTATCCAGTGAAATCCCTTTGGGCACACGTGCGCCAAAGGCTTGGGGCAACTGACGCCCGATCGCAATGCCAACCGTCGGGTCAGCACCGGCGCAGGCGTGATCGAAGTAGCGCCCGATCCACCCATGACGCTCCACACGCTGGCTATCGGTTGCCGTGGCCCAGATTTCGGTCGAACGAAAGTGGGATCGATTGGGGTTCGGATATCCGACCGCATGAAGGATGGCTAACTGGCCAGCGTCGTGGAATTCCTGGAACCCACGCAGACCCGGGTGGAAACCAAAGTGGTCATTGAGTTTTAGCACCTCCGGGGCTTTCAGGCCGAGGTTCGGACGCGCACGGTGGTAATCGTCATTGGAATAAGGCACGAGCGTGTTGAGACCGTCATTGCCGCCAGCCAACTGCAAAACCACCAGGATGGGACCGTCCTTTCCGGTGACAGCGGCCGTAGCGCGTGCGTCCGCTTGGGCATGTAGTTGATGAAAGGTCGACGCAATGAATGCCGGCGCCGTCCCGGCCAGGGAACCACCCAGGGCGGTTTGGCGCAGGAACTGTCGGCGGTTGTAGCGAGTCAGGGGCTTCATGAGTAGGAGCTCGTTGCAGAATTGGCCAGTGTCGGGGTGAATTAACAAAGTTGGTAATCCGCAGTGCACATCGCGAGGCGCAGCAAGGTTGCCGCCTCGGCGTCGTCCAGAGGCGCTTGGGTGCGGGCATGGTCCAGAAGCGCCGTGCGGTCCTGGACTCTAAAGTGTGTTGCCATCAGGCGATCTTCAATTCGCGAGACCACCCGTTCCGCATCGCGGCGATCTTCCAGGGGAATGAGACGCTCCGTTTCGACAACTCCCTTGACTAGCCGATGTCGCGATCGACCCGCGCGTTTTGGCAGAGCACGTTTACCGCGATCGGCGATCGGCAGGGCATTCTCGCCTGTCACGAGCAAGAGGGCCAAGTTGTGACGGTGGAGCAGCGTATTGGTGTTGATCCAGGCAACCCCGCCGTCCCAGCCCTTCACATTGGGCGGCGCAAAGAGTACTTGCCCTAGAAGTCTTAAGGCGTTCATGGCCAATGGCGTCGGCGGCAGTTCGCGTTCGAGTTGGCGACACGCTTGAACCAGGAATTGGACCGGACTCTTGATCTGACGCCGCAGGACTCCTGGCGAATAGAATTCCTCGCTCAAAAATATCGCGCGCAGGAAGGGTTGAACTTTTCGCTCCGAGGAGACGAACGTGTGACTCAAGGCGTCGATCCAATCTGGGGACGGATTTTCGGCGGCAAAATAGGCCCAGAGTTTTGCTGAGATGAACCGCGCGCTTTGCGGATGATGCGCCACGGTATCCAGGATATCCCAGCCGTCCAGATTGCCGGTGTTGCCCATGAAGGTCTTGCGACGGGTATCATGGCGGTTGAGGTCGTATTCAGCCCGCAACTTCAGGCGATCCAGGGTCAGACCGGTCAGCGCACGCGCCGCTTCCATGACATCCTGTTCGGTATAATGCCCTTCACCTAGGGCAAAAAGCTCCAGCAGCTCGCGAGCATAATTTTCATTGGGATTTTGCGGGCGGCTCTGGTGTTGATCGAGGTAGATGAGCATGGCGGGATCGCGAGTGACCTCATCCAGCAGTGTGAGCCAGTCGCCTCCAGCATGGTGCCGCAGGGTTTCATTTTGACGCCACATCAGGATCGGATCGCGTACCTTTTCGATGGCGGTGGCGAAATGTCCGTGCCAGAAGAGGGTGAGCTTTTCTTGCAAGGGACGCGGGGTGGTAAACATCCTGTGGAGCCACCAACCTTGGAGTTCCAACAGGTGTTGACGCCGTTCTTTCATCATTTCCCGCTGGGCAGCTTGGCGTTCTTCGGGGGTTCCGTTGCGAAATTTTCGAAAGGTTTCGGCGCGCGTTTCAGGGTCTACTTTGGTCCATTCGGGGGGGGGGAAGGACTCCGCCTGGTCTTCCCAGCGGATCAATCGGTCCACCGCACCTTCAAGCCCCAGTTTCGCAAGCGCTTCAATTTGCGCGGGGGTGCCACCAAAGCCTGCACGATTCAAGAGGTGCGCGGCGGTGCTGCGGTTCCATTGGGATGAAGGCAGCGGTTTCAGCATACGTTACAACTAGACGCGGGGAATCGACGCTTGGTTTCAAGGTTTGTTTTTGGGAGGCGGCAGAAAAACTGGGGAACCGCGGAGGACACGGAGGACGCGGAGAGAGAGACTTCTGAGGGGAGTTGGCTCCGGCGGTGTCCGCGAACCCTTGCTCTCCGATCGGATGATGCACCGCAGAGGTGGGAAGAGGCGCCGAGGGGAAAATGGGGATCGAAATCGTTGTCCTTCTCTGTTTCCTTCCCGTTCAGAGTTCGCCAATGACCATCCAAACTCACGCACCCTCTTCGAATCTGGTCCCCCTCCGCGTCTCCGCGCCTCCGCGAGACCCCTTTCCGATTCGGTTCACCTCTGTGTGTAGGGATGCAAAGGGGCTGGTCAGATGGCTCGCGCCGCCACACTCTTGCCGTGATGACCGTCGCTCAGTTGCTGGCCGATGAATCCTTTCGGCAGTCCCAATTTCCGGTATGCGCCAAGAAAATCTTTTTGGGGCATGCCGGCGTTTGTCCATTACCGCGTCGAGTGGTCGACGCCATGGCGGCCTACGGCGAACAATGCACTCTTGGGGATCAGGAAGATGCGTTGGCGCCGGGATTCGAATCGCGGACACGTGCGGTTGCGGCTGGTTTGATTGGGGCACAGCCTGAAGAAATCGCCTTGGTTGGCCCGACGTCGCTCGCACTGAGTTTCGTCGCAGGCGGGCTGCCCTGGCGTCGGGGCGACAATGTCCTGGTTTATCTCGATGATTATCCCGCCAATGTTTATCCGTGGATGGCCTTGGGAGAGCGGGGGGTTCAAGTGCGGTTTCTGAATGTCCGACAGCCGGGGTACATTCGGTTGGTGGATGTGCAAGGACAAGTGGACGAGAACACGCGATTGGTTGCGCTCTCAAGCTGCCATTTTTCGACGGGTTGGCGGTTGAATGTGCCGGCATTGGGGCGTTGGTTGCGCTCGCGTAATATCCTGTTCTGTCTCGACGCCATCCAAACCTTGGGCGCTTTTCCAGTGCGTGCAGTGGATGTCGATTTCCTCGCTGCCGACGCCCACAAATGGTTATTGGGGCCTTGTGGCGCCGGTATTTTATTCGTGAAGAAGGAGTTGCAGGAGCGGTTGCGTCCCATGGTGTACGGCTGGCACAACCTGCGCTGCCCAAATTTTCAGACCCAGACGGAGATGGTATTCAAGCCGGATGCGCGGCGGTACGAAGCGGGCACGAATGGTTTCCTGGGATTGCATGGATTGTGTGCCGCGATGGAGTTGATCCAGGAGCTCACTCCGGAAGCGATTGAATTCGAATTGCTGCGAAAGAGGTCTTGGATGGTGCCGGCTCTGGAGGCTAAAGGTTACGCGGTCTTGCACTCGACCGCGCCCCCGGAGAATGCCGGTGCGTTCTTCAGTTTTTTTCGTCCCGGATCGGATATGCCGGCGTTGCATCAACGATTGATGGAAGCGGGAGTGGTGACATCGCTTCGATCGTTGCCGGACACGACGAAAGTGATTCGGGTGGCGCCACACGTCTACAATACCGATGCGGAGTTGCATCGGTTGTTGGAATTGCTCTAACGGAGGAACTTGGCTCGGGGTGCGAGGGCGTTTTTCTGGCCGCTTTCTCGCTTGCGCCGGCGCTTCTGAACCAGATGCTCAGACCCATGACTCGCCATTGCTATCAATGTGGCTGGGTGTTTGGTCGCGACGACCAACCTGGCCGGAGCGAAACCTGTCCACAATGTCGCGTGGACTTGCGTGTGTGCTTGAACTGCACACACCACGACCGCCGCGCCGCGCATCAGTGCCGCGAACGACGGGCAGAACCTGTCTATGACAAGCAGTTGGCGACCTACTGCGAATACTTTGAACTCATTCGCAAAGAGTGGGCTGGCGCGCCCACCGAGGGAGGGGCGGCATCGCGGGAGCAATCAGCACGCGATGCGCTCAAGCGGTTGTTGGGGGATTGAACTGGAACTGAACCCTGCAGGCCCTGGCTCTATTCAGCCGAAATTCAGGAGCCACCGTTTAGAGGCGCCTTGGGCGAGGGTTAAGCGGCACCCCACCAGCGGGTGAATAGAGGCGCGTAAATGAGTGACGGCAGCAAGTTCACTAACGGAATCTTGCGCAAATCCAAAATAACGAGTGAGACGCTCGCGACCATGAGTCCGCTGGTGGCCTGCACGGCATCGATGAGGTTGCGGTCCAGCAGATGAGGCGCGACCCAATATTGGGTCGCGAGTGTGAGGGTACCTTGCAATATTAGGACGGCGACTGTTGAGAGTAGCATGGGCCAACCGAAGAGCGCTACAAATCCCACTCCCGCCAATCCATCCATGGCGCCTTTCAAGCCCAGCGTCTGCCACTCACCATTAAGTCCTTGTTGGATGGATCCCACCACGCCCAATGGACCCAAGCAGTAGAGCAGGGCGGTGGTCTTCACCCCGTCTTTCCAGGTCTTGGATTCGCCGGATTGAGCTCGCCGAAGCCGTTCGTTAGCGAGTTTTCCCAGGCGATTGACCGTGCGCTGGAATCGGAGCAGCGTTCCTGTGAGGTTGCCTAGGGATAACGACAACAGCGCGATCCCCAATTGTTTGATGACCTGAATTAAGGTGCCGCCGACGGCGTCCCAGGTCATCCGCAGGCCGGTGTAGACGACGAGCGCGCCCAAAACGATTTTGGCATTCCTCTGAGTTCGTTCCGAAAGCGATCGGGCTAGTGTCAAGCCGGCAATGCCACCCAGGCAAATGCCGGCCATGTTCAGCACAGTGCCGGTCACAGAAGTGTTCTCATCGGAACGTGTCGCCCCAAGTCAACCGTGACGATTCCCAGCGCGAACTGGTGCGGGGCAGGTCAGCGAGAGGCCGACTTCAGGCTGACATCGAGACAAACCGCTTCTTTGGTGCTGCGGGCGTAAACGCGTCCGCCTGAGATCACTGGGGTGGTCCAGCATTTACCGTCCAGGACATCGGCGCTGGCGACTTCCTGGTAACCAGAGGGTGTGGCTTTGAAAAGGACCAATCGGCCGTCATCCGCCAACGCCAGGATATGACCATCGGTATAAATGACATTGCCCGGTCCAAACCCAGGCTGTTCCCATTTGACCTCACCGGTAGCGATATCAACGCATTTGACGGGGCCTTTGCCGTATTCCTTGAATTGAAACATTCCGTACAAATGCCCTTCATGCAGGACTGGCGTGGACCAATGATTGGCGAGAGGTTTGTTGCTATCCTTGAAGTAGATTCGCGTGGCGTTCCAGTCGTTGCCGGACTTCGAGATGCGCGCCGCGCCGCCGCCGACACCGTAGCCGGAGGAGCAATAGACAATATCGCCGGAAACGACTGGAGATGCGGCAGTTGAAACCTTCCACGTATGCGCATAGCGCCAGAGCTCTTTTCCGGTGATGGCATCGACCGAGATCAAACCCGACTGGACGAAGAAAATGACCTGGCGTTTGCCATGAATGGTGGCGGGCACACAGGTGGCATGGGTCATTTTCTCATCGAACCCTTTCCACAACACCGCCCCGTCCTTCTTGTTGATAGCCAGCAACGATTGACCTGGGCCGCCTCCGGCGAGGAAAATGCCGTTTCCGTCAATTACAGGTGATTGGGCGTTTTGCCACCGGAGCTCAGCACCTGCGTGCTCTTTCATTACATCGCGCGACCAGACGACCGATCCGTCCGCCGCATTAAAGCATTGGAGCACCAATTTGCTGGAAAGGGAATAGACGCGGTTGCCATCCACAGCCGGGGTCGAACGGGGCCCGTCGCCGCCATTGTTCCCCTCGGCACCGTCGTTGGCGCCTCCATCATATCGAGCGACGGTGAGTGGGGTGGCCCAGAGTTCTTTGCCGGTTTCTGTATCCAATCCCACCAAGGATTCCATTTTGGCACCGTCCTTGTCCCTTGGAACGATGGTGAAACAGCGTCCGCCACCCACAGCGAACGAGCTGAAACCGCCCTCTGAAGGGATCTTCCAGACTTGTCGTGGCCCACCAACTGGCCAAGCTTTTGAAATAGACTCCGGGGAACGACCGTCGTGCGTCGGGCCGCGATATTCAGGCCAATCGGAGGCCTGGATCGAGAGGGCAGCGGTGAGTGTCACCGCGCAGCGGATAAAAGGTCTGATTGAATTCATGGCTCAAATCGTTCGTTCGGATAGTAGGTCAGAACGTTTCAAGGGACGCAAGTGAGCTTCTAAGGTTCCGGGAGCCACTCCGAGTTGCCGACAATTGGAGGTGGGGTTGTCCCTGGGAAATTCCCCAAAAGCGGTGGAGGGCCACCGCGCTCCCAAAGCGCTGTTTTTTGGAGTGCGGCAGCCCTCTCTCATCTTTGTCTCTAAAATGGCTCTCTAGACATTCTCACCATTTTGCTTGGGAATGTCGTGCTTGGCGGTGCGTGAGTTCAGGGGTCTCCGGTATCTTGTTTGGCACACTCGCCCGGA
>SXGT01725878.1_pt1 | contig 17864 bp, 13 predicted proteins | sample 3176221 | NCBI WGS metagenome assembly SXGT01 (sample SAMN11356862, study PRJNA531348) | freshwater metagenome | isolation source: freshwater sample F1-120 | place: China: Fuxian Lake, Yuxi | collected 2017-12-25
TCTGCAGAATTAAGATGAATAATCGCAATTAGATGCTTAAAAGTAATAAAGAATGAGGTTTATATGCGGCAAAAAAAAGCGTATTTCAGGAATAATACGGCGTGAATTTGATGCTATACGTTAAACAGCACGATTCACAGTTGAATAGCCAACTCAGTTCGTATTGGAACGCATTTTTTTACGATAGTTTTCTGCTGCATGCAGCAAGCCATAATTTTCTAAAATCTTAGCGTAAAGTGCCATCTGCGAGACGCTAGGATTTTTAGCAGTAAGTAGTGTGCCTAAACGTTCCGTTAACGCTGGGGAGGCGAGCTTAAAATCAGCGGTATTAGATAATACCTGATCACCAACATTAGCTTCCAACACCCAGGAGAGTTGTTCATCGCGGGGCAATTTAAGGTTTTCCGGGAGTTTAACTTCAGTTTGTTGCGTTTGCGTGACGAATAAACTGTCCCCCAGTTGGTTAAAAATTTGTATACGATACTGCAATCCAGGTTTTGGCGCAGTCCATTTAAAGCTGGGGGCTGGTTCGAGCAAAACTCCCCCCAAGGGATAAATTAACTTTATTTTTTGGCTAGCAGCTGCAGTTTCCCCACGCATAATAGTGGCGGCTTGATCAAAATTTTTCGGTGCTAAATTTAAGCCGTCGGTGGAGGCTAATAAAGCTTTCCCGGCAATGACTTGCTTGTCTAAAGCAATGGAATCACTTTTGATAGCAACAGTGCCTGGGCCTTTGACGCTATATTCTTGTCCATTGGCAAAAAATACCAAGGTCACTTTACTATTTGGAGCGAGTTTTAATTCGGTATTTGTCGGTAACTCACTAAATAATGGTAGTACTTTGCCATTTTCAGTCACGCTACCTGCTAATCCGGTAACCATCACCGCGGCATTTTGGCTTGCTAGCACACTAAAACTGCTGCAAAGCAGCCAGGTAAATTGCATCAAAATTCTGAACATAAAACCTTCTATTGAGTTTAAGAAAGCGTTGAATCTGTCTATGCAAAACCGAGTTAGAGGTTTTGACAGTACACGCTGAAATTTAGCTGCATGATAGCGCGAAAATTTAGCAGAGATGTGGCTACACCAGGAATTTTTATCTAGCACTCAATGACATTCCAGTAGTGCTGCTCCTAAAGTGCTTAACTTTTATATTGCAAAGCCGATTGCTTATTTTAGCCTGATGTATCAGAGATTTAGTCACTGTTGGTGATAGAGAATTGCCTTCCCGTAATGGAACATCTGACAAGCTGCAACTCAGCCGTTTTTGTGAAAGTACTAGATAATCGCTTGTAATCTGGACTTTCACAGGTTTGCTGACTACCATAGCCGTGATGCTCCTCCTAAACTTTGATGAGATTTGTTTATGACTGAAGATTCTGCTGCAGTTTTGCACTACCATCAACGCACCAAACATCAGGTTAACGCCTATGCTAAAGGACCCGCATCATTAGATTGGGATGACCAACCCAATCCGTTTCGCCGTTTTCAAGGGTGTGAAACAGTTGCGCTCCCGCCGCCAGGCAAAGAACTGGCGTGTGCATTTGGTGATCTCGATAATGCGCAATCTGTTCCAGGGCAGAGCGTTGATCTAAATTCAATAGGCTTGTTATTAGAATTAGCCTTGGGATTATCCGCCTGGAAACAGTATGGCCCTGATAAATGGGCATTACGTTGTAATCCTTCAAGTGGTAATTTACATCCAACGGAGTGTTATCTAATATCGACTCATGCCGCTCTAGTTCCGCCGGGCGTCTACCATTATGTCAGTTATGATCATTGCTTAGAACGACGTGCCAGCTTTAGCGAGGCGCACGGCAAAGATGAAATTTATATCGCTTTAAGCTCCATTCACTGGCGGGAAGCCTGGAAATACGGGGAGCGTGCATTTCGATACTGTCAGCATGATGTCGGGCACGCTTTGGCGGCACTCAGTTATGCTGCTGCTGCATTAGGCTGGCGCTTGGAACTCTGCAGCGAAGTTGCAGATCATGATTTAGCGCATTGGTTAGGCTTAGATCGTAGTGAGGATTTTGTTCCCCAGGAACATGAAGCTCCGGATTTATTGCTGCGTTTACTGGCTGAGCCGAATGCCCCTTTCGCGGAAGCTCCTCCGCAATTAGCTAAGCTCTATGCATCAGTTCAATGGTATGGCTCGGCAACGGCGTTAAGTGGTCGCCATTTTTACCAATGGCCAATTATTGATAATGTTGCAAAGCATACGCAAAAACCCATTACTTCGCTAGAGCGTTATCAACCTACGCCTCTTGCCTTAGCGGCGCCTTCTCAACATATCAAAGCCAGTCAGCTTATTCGGCAACGCCGGAGTGCGCAGCATTTTAATGCCAAAGCAGAGGCCTTAGGCTTAGCAGATTTTCAGCGCATCATCGGTGCAACGATAACCAATTCCAAAGCGCCTTTTACTTCCTGGAATTGGGCACCCGAAGTGCATTTATTTATTTTTGTGCATCAGGTTGCTGGCTTGGTCCCTGGACTCTATTGCGTGCCACGTTCTGCCAAGGACACGGCTGCTTTACAGGCGGCGATGAGGGAGGATTTTAGCTGGCACAGCATTGCCGCGCCGTTTGAGTTTTATCTGTTGGTTCCGGGCAATGTCAAGCAAGCAGCCAAAATGCTTTCTTGCCATCAAGGGATTGCCAGTGACAGTGCCTTTAGTTTAGGGATGTTAGCGCGTTTTGCTGACCCCGTTCTGCAAGAAGCCTGGCGCTATCGTCGCTTATTTTGGGAATGTGGGCTCATCGGGCAAATTCTCTATTTAGAAGCCGAGGCGGCGGGTGTCCGCGGGACCGGAATCGGGTGTTTTTTCGATGATGCCGTGCATGGTATGTTGGGACTTCAGGATGATAATTGGCAAAGCCTATACCACTTCACCGTGGGTACGCCGTCAGAAGATAATAGAATCCAAACTTTTCCCGCCTATGATCACTTATTGGCATAAACATCTAACTTAAAGTTAAATTAAAGCATACCCTGCAACTAGGTGAATAACAGAATGTTGAACTATAATCAGGTAAGTCATTCCTTTTTATGGCGCGAGCAATGCTGCACTTCGGTTTCAGAGTCATAATTTTTTTTCTGGCATATTGTAAATGCGTACTCTTGAGTGCGGCTGAGCAGAATTTTCCTGAATTTTCCTGGCATGGTCTGGCAGATTTTCGCTATCAGTACTCTGCGGCGCAAACTGGTTGGGCAGAGGGTGGTTTAGGTAAATTTAGATTTGGCGGCGAGGCCTCTAGAGTGCGTGTCAATGAAGTTGCCCTAGTTTTACAAGCGCGCTGGTGGGAATGGTCAGGTACTGTAATTGCCAAATACGCCCATGATCAAAAACTTCCTATCGATCTTACGGAAGCATTTTTGCAATATCGCCCAGTGAGTACCACAGCTTGCCGGTTTAACGCCAAACTGGGTATGTTTTTTCCACCAATTTCTTTGGAAAATACGGGCACCGCTTGGAGTAGCCCCTATACTTTATCCTCTTCGGCGATTAATTCTTGGGTAGGTGAGGAACTGCGGACCTTTGGAGCTGAATTACATCTAAACTATAATTTTGATACCCATGATCGCTTGGATGTTTTTGCCGCAGGATTTCTAAATAACGATACAGTTGGAACCTTACTATCATGGAAAGGCTGGAGCCTGCATGATTATGAAGCTACGCTGCATGACAAATTATCTTTACCACAGGGAATTGGTATAAAAAGTAATTTTCCATTTCAAGCAAACGAGACGATACCGTTTATCGAAGTTGATCAACACTTCGGTTTTTATACTGGGGTGACCTTAGATAGTCAAGAGATGGGTAAATTTCGGCTATTGTATTACGATAATATGGCCAATCCACAGGCGATTAAAGAAGGTCAGTACGGCTGGCATACGCGCTTTTGGAGTTTGGGTAGCAAACACGAATTACCTTATGAAATAACTATGATAGCGCAGGGGATGGTCGGGAGTACAGGCATGGGTAAACTCAAGGAAGGTAAGCGTTCCGTGGATGTCGATTTCTGGTCAGCTTCAGCGCTGCTCAGTAAAAGTATAGACATCCATCGATTCTCTGTGCGTTTTGATTATTTTGTGACCGATCAAAACGATAGTTTACCCCTCGATAATAACAACGAAACTGGGTATGCTTGGACCTTTAATTACAACTTTACGTTGGCCCAGCATCATCAGTTTAACTTTGAAGTCAATTATATTGATAGTGATCGACCCGCACGCTTAAGTCAAAATCAAGCGGCACATCAAGAGGAGCTGTTATGGCAATTTGCCTACCGCATTTTTTATTAACTGTGATGCGTTTTATATTCAGGGTTTGTCTGCTAACGCCACTCACTGCTTTGGCAATGTCAGGCGAAGTGATGGATGGTGAAGGTGCACCTTTAATGGATGTGGTAATAACCTTAACGCCACTCTTAGAAGATAAAGCCAGTAGTGAAAATGCTAAAAAAACCATTAATATCGTGATGGACCAACAAAAGCGAGAATTTGTGCCGCATGTTTTGCCAGTCAAAGCGGGAACGCATATTGTTTTTCCTAACAGTGATGATATACAGCATCATGTATACTCCTTTTCCAGCGCCAAACGATTTGAAATAAAATTGTATAAAGATACCCCAGCAAACGCCATTGTATTTAACCAAGCGGGTGTGGTTGCCATAGGGTGTAATATTCATGATTGGATGGTCGGTTATATCTATGTTGCCGACGCACCTTATTTTGGGAAAACGGATGCTAGCGGACGCTGGAACTTAGACGTCCCCGCGGGCGAATATCGCTTGGCCCTTTGGCACCCAGATGTTAAAACCTCTTTCGTCCTGCCGAATGAAGTCGTGCATGTTCCTTCTGTAAGTCCCCTCCGCCATAGCATTTTACTCAAAAGCCACCCCCAAACAGGTAAACCCCCCAGCAGCTTGCAATTGGAGGAGTATGCGGGTGACTTTTAATTTTCAAACGCGCATTGTTTTACTGTTTACCCTGCTGTTTGTTAGCGTCCAAACCTTTACCATAGTTACCATCTATCAGGTCTATCAAAAAAATGTCATCGAACAAGTGAGTCAAAATCTGACCTATTCAGGGCGAATTTTTGACCGATTATTACGTGGCCGAGGTGAACGGATGGCCGCGGAAGTCGCGATCCTCTCTGCGGATTATGCTTTTAGATCGACAATTTCAAGTGGGGATGCGGTCACCTTACGTTCGGCCTTAGAAAATTTGCAACTGCGCATTCATGCGCAACGTGCGATTTACATCGAATTGAATGGTCAGGTGACTGCCGATACTCAGCTTAATTTTGAGAAGTCTGCGTTTCCGTTTCAAAATGCCTTAGAAAAAGCCGAGAACGATGGTCGCTCGGTCACCTTCGCGTTGATCAATGGGCACCCCCATGTCCTGGTCACCGTGCCTGTGTTAGCGCCTATACCCATAGGCTGGATTGCGGTCGCTACCAGTGTGAATGACCGCTTTGTGGAACAATTCAAACGGCTTTCACCGTCGGCTTTGGAAATTACCATTGCTGAACGCTTGCCCCAAGAGCTTAGGTTATTAGCCACGACCCTGGCACAGCAAGAACACGCCAATTTATTACGCCCAAATGTATTTGAAAATCCCGAGGCCCCGCGAGAACCCATTTTAAGAACCTTTCCCGAAAGTCGCTGGTTAGGTCTTTCTTATGCCTTGCCCAGTGCGCAGCAAGCACAAACCATTGTAGTGCAGTTAAACATTCCGTTGGATATCGTGTTAAAGCCCTATTCGAAAATTCAATATTCGGCTATTGCATTATTTGGTTTGGGCTTAGTGGGGGTCTTACTGGGAGGAATTGCCGTCGCTCGCCAAGTTAGTCAACCTGTGCGCCAGCTGGCTAAAGCGGCGCAACGTGTTAAAGACGGTGATTTTAGTCAGCCTATCGTGCTCAGACGCCAAGATGAATTGGGGCGCTTGGCGCAGTCTTTTAATCTGATGATGCAAGGCATTGCTGATCGAGAAGAGCGTATCATCCATCAACTTCGCCATGACACACTCACCGGGCTACCTAATCGTTTGTATTTAGAAGAATATATGCAAACTACGCAGCATGAGCATGGATATGCGCTGATTTTGGTGGGGTTAGAGCGTTTTGCCGAAATTAATAGTACCCTGGGACACGAATTTGGCGATCAATTGATGCAAAGCGTGGGTAAAATTTTACAGTTAAGTATGCCCGAAAATGCTGCCTTAGCGCATTTTTCTGGGGATGAATTTGCTTTAATTATTCCAATGGCGTATGAAAGTAAACAATTACAGCAATTTGCCTCATTAATCATTTCAGCATTTGATGCGCCACTGAATTTTGGTCCAGCCACTGTCGATATGAGTATTCACATTGGTATCGTGCATTCCCCGAATGACGGTGAAGATCCCAAAACTTTATTACGCAAGGCCGACGCGGCATTATTTGTAGCGCGGCGAGATGGATTGCATTATCACATTTACAGTGATGCCAGCAATCCCTGTCAACCGGAAGCGCTTTCGTTGATGGGGGAGTTACGTACAGGTTTAGAGACTGGGCAATTTACTCTGTATGTGCAACCGCAGCTGGATATCAAACTCAATCAAGTGACGCATGTGGAGTGTTTAATTCGCTGGTGTCACCCCGAACGTGGGCTTATGCCGCCGGATACCTTTATTCCGCTGGCGGAACAAACAGGTAATATTTGGAAAATCACTGCGTGGGTGTTACAGGAGGCCTTCCGCATTCGCGCGCTTTGGCAAGAGGCAGGATTGCAAATCAAACTAGCCCTAAATCTTTCAGCGCATGATTTACAACATGAACAGTTGCCAAAATTATTAGCGGAATTACTCAACCGCTATCCCGTAAGTAGCGATGATTTTATTCTCGAAATTACTGAAAGTGCCATTATGCTGGATGCCGAACATGCGCTGAAAATACTCAGTGCATTGAAAGCACAAGGCTTTAAGTTGTCGGTCGATGATTTTGGTACGGGCTATTCGTCGATGGCATATTTAAAAAAATTACCGCTTTCCGAACTGAAAATTGATAAAACTTTTGTATTAAATCTCGCCGATAATCTGGAAGATGAAGTGATCGTTAGGTCGATTATTGAATTGGGGCACAATTTAGGTTTTAACGTGGTGGCCGAAGGTTTAGAGAATGCCCTCAGTTTTGATAAATTGGCTGCTTTACGTTGTGATTTGGTGCAAGGGTATTGGTTGAGTAAACCTATGCCTGCCGAACATTTTCAGCAATGGATGCAACGTTTCAGCGCTGAGTCGCGCGCTATTTAGTCTCTCAGCCAGCCGCCCACCGTTTGTAATGGTGGTAACGTCCCCTTAGCATTTACCCACACCACCACTGCCTGTGCTTGATGTGCTGTCGATAGTTTTTTAGCTAGCGTAAGTTTGGTCTGATTGCTGTCCGAAGTGCTTTTGACGTGTGTTAACACCACAAAATTATGCGTGAGGGTTTTACCTGCATTTTCGCCTTGCTGCACTTTGGTGATCACATCAAAGCCTAAGGTCACTAGATGAAATTCTAAGGCCTGGATAGGCCCTGAATACTTTACCTGCACTTGCTGATCTTGCAGTGTGGCACTTAAAATTCCTGCAGGTTTAGCTGGCGTTTTGGGTAAGGAGGGTTGCTTAAACCAGCCTTGCCATTCTTGCCCATTCAGCACAAATCCCGGGGTATAGACCGAACTAATCAATCCCTCTGCCGCTAATTGGCGTTGTCGATCAGCAAATTCTGGCTGCGCCAAGCTATCTTGCCAACCAATATAATCCCAGTAATCGACATGCCAAGCGATAGGAATCACTGTTTTCCAGAGATTGGGATCGTGCTTAAACTGACTCAGCCATTTATCTGCAGGCGGACAACTACTGCACCCTTCTGAGGTAAACAACTCAATAAGCGTTGTTTGCTCGCTCGTACTTTGTAAAACTTTATCCGCCGATGCGGGCTGGGTAAATAGCATGCTGCAGCCTAAAGCGATAGGGAGAACAGCGGTTGTAAAGCTGGGTGAATTTGATTGGGGGGCAGAGCTGGACATAGTTAAAATTCCGTGAGCGATCACTGCGTGATCACAGTATAACAAATTTGGAGGTGCGCTTAACGATGTGCCTACACTATACCGGAAACGGTTTTTTAAACAGTGCACATTTTAACAAATACCCAGCGCCCGTATCCCGTCTATCCAATATTTTTACTGGGATTTAATGCAATTTCAGCATAATTAATAGTTTCAACTATACTTATTTTGTTAATGAAATATTCAGTTTAAATCATCTTGGTGTCAGTTGCTTACCTCTATGTTGAGCATCTTAACCACAAAGAATCTAGCAATTTCTGCATTAAGGTGAGCTTTGGATTTAAATGCTACTGTGATTGCAAACCAACTTGGGTGTATGTATGCAAACCTTATGTATTGAAAACGACATGACAATCTACACCGCGGCTGAACAACGCCAAATCTTAGTGGCTTTTTTAGAAAGCGGCGCTGATTTGGAGATTAATCTGGCCCAGGTAAATGAAATTGATACGGCGGGTTTGCAGTTACTCATCTTAAGTAAACATGAAGCAGCGCAAGCGCAAAAGACTTTGCGTTTTGTGATGCATAGTGCGGCGGTCACCGATATTTTGGAACTGACTAACCTCACCGGAGTATTAGGTGATCCGTTGTTACTGGTGAGCAATAGTGGAGAGCACGCATGCACTTAGATCCTGATATGCAAGCTGCATTGCAGGTCTTTATTCTTGAAAGCCAAGAATTATTGCAGGATATGGAAACCGCTCTGCAAAGCATTTTTGAGCAGGATGATTATGCTGATAGTGTGAATGCTATTTTCCGGGCCGCACATACCATTAAAGGTTCAGCTGGGCTCTTTGGTTTAGATGCGATTGTGGCATTTACCCACGTGGTTGAAAGTGCATTGGATAATATTCGCAGCGGTGCTCTACCTGTGAGCAGTGCCTTGATTGCAATACTGTTGCCTTGCCGGGATCATATTGAAGATTTAGTGTCGCATTACACTCAAGAGGAGTCGAGTGACGACAGTCAGCTCAGTAAGCGTAGTGCCAGCTTGATTGGGCAATTACAACCCTATTTGCTCATTGCCCCTGCCAGCAAAGTTATCGCCGAGCCCGAATATCCGACTGCAGAAAAAACCACGTCACCGCCAACCCAATCAGGTAATTGGCATATCTCCTTACGTTTTGGTATCGATTCATTCCGTAATGGGATGGACCCGGTTTCCTTTATTTATTACTTAAAAAAACTTGGGGAGATTGTTTCGTTAACCAGTGTGACCGAAGCCTTAATTATTGCTCAAGACTTTGATCCCGAGAGTTGTTATTTAGGTTTTGAAATTGACTTAAAAACGAATGCCAGCAAAGCTGAGCTAGAAAGCACTTTTGAGTTTGTGCGGGAAGATAGTTTAATCCATATCTTACCTCCAGACAGCAGTTTTAAAGATTATTTAAACCTGATTCAAGCCTTGCCGGAAGATGATATGTTTCTGGGTGAGATCCTGATGCATAGTGGCCTGATTACCCAGCGCGAGTTGGAAGCAGGTTTGCGCCAGCAACAAAATCAGGATGATAGCGACACGGATAATCAACCCCTCGGTGCCATTTTAGTCGATCAGCAAGCTGTTCCGCGACCCTTAGTCGATGCTGCGCTTGAAAAACAAAAACAAAATCGCGAGCAAAAAACACGAGAAACTCAAAGTATTCGCGTTGATGCCGAGCGTCTGGATAATCTGATTGATTTAGTCGGCGAGTTAATTATTGCCTGTGCGAGTGCCAATGTCTGTGCCGCAGAAATTAAACATGAACGTTTAATCGAAGCCAATGCTGAAGTTGGGGCCTTGGTTGAGCAAGTCCGTGACAGTGCATTGCAATTGCGTATGGTCCCCATTGGGGCGACCTTCTCTCGCTTCCAACGAGTAGTGCGTGAAATTAGTAGCGAGTTGGGAAAAGATATAGTCTTGGTCATAGAAGGCGGAGATACCGAAGTTGATAAATCCGTAGTGGAAAAAATCGGGGATCCGTTAACCCATCTCGTGCGTAATGCAATGGATCATGGCATCGAAACCGCAGAAATTCGTCGCCAAGCAGGCAAACCCGTCCAAGGCACCTTAAAGTTAAATGCGTACCACGATTCTGGCAATTTAGTGATCGAAGTCAGTGATGATGGCGGAGGCTTAAGACGTGACAAGATCTTGGCTAAAGCAATTGAGCGCGGTTTGATCGCGGCAAATGCCAATTTAACTGAGCAAGAAATTTATAACCTCATTTTTGAACCCGGATTTTCCACCGCCGAGCAACTGTCGAATTTGTCTGGACGGGGCGTAGGCATGGATGTGGTCAAACGTAATATTACCGCATTACGCGGCACCATTGAAATTCAAAGCACTGCCGGAATCGGGACCCAGCTAAAAATTTATTTACCTTTGACGTTGGCAATCATCGAAGGCTTTCAAGTGAAGGTGAGTGATGCCTACCTGATTATTCCGTTAAATCGCATTCTTGAGTGTGTCGCTAAACCCGAGGCTAAGCAGTCGCATTTTATGGATTTACGCGGGGAGATTTTGCCGCTGATAGATTTACAGACCTTGTTTACCCTCCCGCCCTCAGCGGCAAATCGTCAAAACGTCGTGGTGGTAGAGTATGCGGGGCAAAAATGTGGCTTGATTGTCGATGCGTTATTGGGCGAATTCCAAACCGTGATAAAACCGCTCGGAGACTTTTTCGCACATTTAGTCGGTGTCGGGGGATCGACTATTCTGGGCAATGGGGAAATTGCGCTAATACTCGATATTGCAGGCTTAATGGCGTTGCAGGCAGAAAACAGTCATAACGCTCTGACACCTTCAACTTAGTCGGTTGTTGATTGCTTATCACTTTTGTATCTAAAAAAATAATTCTACGGGTATTAAGGAGGAGATTTACATGAGTACTATCGTAGCGACTGCTCCTGAGTCGTCATTTTTTGAACTTGAAGCTTTTGATAACGATGAACCCGATTCGGCGGCGTGGCAATATTTGACCTTTACCTTAGCGCAGGAAATCTATGCCTTAGGCATATTGCATGTCATAGAAATTATCGAATTTGACAAGATTACGCTGATTCCCATGATGCCCAAGTGTATCCGCGGCGTCATTAATCTTCGTGGGGTGGTGGTCCCTGTCGTGGATTTAATTGCCCGGTTCGGACAGGGGCAGACCGAAATCAAACAACGCACCAGCATTATTATTGTTGACATATATAGCTCGACCTCTGAAAAACCGCAAAAAGTCGGGATTCTGGTGGATGCGGTGAATGAAGTCATCGAAATTCATCCAGATACGATTGAAGCCCCTCCTGCATTTGGCACTGGAATACGTAATGAATTTATTGCCGGTATGGCTAAAAAATATGAGCAGTTTTTGGTCATACTTGAGATTAAGCAAGTACTTGCAGTTAATGAAATTATCAATTTAAGCATAGAACATTAGAGTACGAAGGACTTATGAGAATTAATCAACCTGTTACCCAGCGCGAAGTCACTTTCACTGCCAACGATATCATCGTGTCCATCACGGATTTGCAAGGCAATATCACCGATGTGAATCCGAGCTTTATAGCGATTAGCGGTTTTTCAAAGGTCGAACTGATCGGACAACCACACAATATCGTGCGGCACCCGGATATGCCAGCTGAAGCCTATGCTGATATGTGGAGTAATCTAAAGCAAGGGCGGCCTTGGACCGGGGTAGTCAAAAATCGTTGTAAGAACGGCGATTTTTATTGGGTTAACGCCAATGCCACGCCCATTTTTAATCAAGGACAGATCACGGGATATATGTCGGTGCGTACGCAGCCTTCGCGCGAAGAAATAGCTGCCGCTGAGCAGGCCTATCGCTTGTTTCGAGAGGGGAAAGCAGGCAATTTACGCATTAGTCAGGGTAAGGTCATCAATAACACGCTGTTATGGAGATTTAAAAGCATGCTTGCAAATTTAAAAATATCCTCGCGCTTAGCGGGTGTGAATGTGGTTGCGGTGATCGTAGCTATCTTAATTGCGCTTCAAGGTTTGTATAGTTTAAATGCTACACAACAAAGCTTGAAAACGGTGTATGAAGATCGCTTGATTCCATTACGCGATTTGTCCGCGATAAACGAACTGTTTCTGGATAATAAGCTGCTTGTGCAAAAAATTTTGGAACAGAATGATGCTCAGACCGCCAATGTCAAAGTAGACGACCACTTGCGTATGCAAGCACTCGAAACCATTGATAAGAATAGCGCAACTATCAATTCCTTATGGAATAGCTATATCCAAACCTATTTAACCGAGGAGGAAAAAACCTTGGTAGCCAAGTATCAAGAGTCGTATGCTAAATATAACAAACAAGCCTTTGAACCGATGGCTGCAGCCTTACGTGCTGGAAATTACGTCGAGGCAAAATCCTTAGCGTCGGGGGTATATACCTTGTACCCCATGGTCGATAGCGATATTGAAGCGCTTAAAAAATTGCAACTTGAGGTTGCAGAACTAGAATATAAAAATGGCAGTTTACGTTACCAAAATGCTCAAACGATTGCTTTAAGTGCTTTAGCGGGCTCAATCGTATTAATCCTGTGGCTGGGATTAGTGATTAGTCGGTCCATTACCCGGCCATTAGCGCAAGCTATTGACGTGTTTGGCAAAATATCTAATGGGCAATTTAATTCGCTGATTGACGTCTCAGGTGACGATGAAGTGAGTAAAGTGTTACTCGGCTTAAAAGCGATGCAAACCAAATTAGGTTATGACATTGCTGAAGCTAAACGCATAGCAGATGAAAATCAGCGTATTTTGTTTGCTTTAGATGGTGCGGGTGTTGCAGTCATGATTGCGGATAATCAACGCAATATTATTTACATGAACAAATCGGTCAACAAAGTCTTGCGTGAGGCGGAAACGGATATTCGTAAAGAATTGTCGAATTTTACTGTGGATGAGTTAATTGGTTCGAATATTGATAGGTTTCATAAAAATCCCGAGCATCAACGCAACTTACTTACACATTTAAGCAAAGCGCATAATACGCGCATTACCATCGGTCAGCGGGTATTTGATCTGAATGCTAATCCCATTTTCAGTAGTTCGGGCGAACGCTTAGGCAGCGTGGTCGAATGGATTGATCAAACCGAAATGCTAAAAGCCGAAGCAGAAATTAAACGCATCGCCGATGAAAATTTACGCGTCAAACTGGCTTTAGATGGGGCAACGGCTGCGGTGATGATTGCTGACACGCAGCGCAATATCATTTACATGAATAAAAGAGTTATTGACGTTTTAAGGGATGCCGAGTCAGAAGTACGTAAATCCCTGCCGAATTTCAGTGTTAACACTTTGATGGGCAGTAATATTGATATTTTCCACAAAAATCCGCAACATCAAAAAAATCTACTCGCTACTTTTACCAGCACGCAACACGCCAGAGTGTATTTAGGCGCACGGATTTTTGATCTGAGTGCTAACCCCATTTTTAATGAATCAGGGGAACGCATTGGCAGTGTGGTGGAATGGTTAGACCGCACCGTTGAACTCAATGCGATGAATGAAGTGACCGAATTAGTTGAAGGCGCTGTAAATGGTGATTTTAGTCAACGTATTAATTTAGCAGGCAAAGAAGGGGTACTGCATACGCTCAGTTCGGGTATCAATCAACTGGTCGAAACCACCGAAGTTGGCTTGAAAGATTTTAATCGCGTCGCACAAGCTTTAGCGGCGGGTGATTTAACGCAAACGATTACTCAAGATTATCCAGGATTATTTGGACAAACCAAAGACGGTGTTAACGGTACCGTGAATGCGCTCATTCGGGTAGTGACCGAAGTGATGACCTCTGCGGGCCAATTATTAAACGCCTCAGAACAAATCAGTGCCACCTCCCAATCACTCTCGCAAGCGGCCAGCGAACAGGCGGCGGGTGTTGAGGAAACCAGCGCCAGTATTGAAGAAATGGCGGCGAGTATTAATCAAAACTCTGAAAATGCCAGTATCACCGATACTATGGCGGGCAAAGCGGCTAAAGAAGCCATTGAAGGGGGTGAAGCAGTACAGCAAACCGTCTCCGCCATGAAAGCTATCGCGACACGTATTAGCATTATTGATGATATTGCCTATCAGACGAATATGTTGGCGTTGAATGCCGCGATTGAAGCAGCGCGTGCTGGCAATCATGGAAAAGGTTTCGCTGTGGTTGCTGCCGAAGTGCGCAAGTTGGCCGAACGCAGTCAAGTCGCCGCCCAAGAGATTGGAAAATTAGCTGAAGACAGTGTTAAAGACGCCGAGCGTGCAGGTAGTTTGATTGAGACCATCGTCCCAGGTATTGGCAGAACGTCGGATTTAGTCCAAGAAATTTCAGCGGCGTCTAAAGAGCAATCTGTGGGTGTGAGTCAGATTAATCAATCTATGAACCAAATGAATCATATTACCCAACAAAATGCGGCTGCCAGTGAAGAGTTGGCGGCAACTGCGGAAGAGATGACCGGACAAGCAGAGCAATTGCAAAAACTGATGCGCTTTTTTAATTTAGGTGCGCAATTTGAAATGACCGCATTTGAATCTAAAACTGCCCCGCAGAAAGCAAAAGGCGGTAGCATGCAATCCAAAAAATTTACCCAGAATAATTTATTCGATGACGGGTTTGAAAGCTTTTAATTAATCTCCTTGCTATAGCTGTGGGCGTATACTTTTAACCGTCTACGCTCACAGCAATCCGTTTCGTGCAAAGCCACTCTCAGCAATTTGTCAGCGAAGTAATAGCACATATTTTTTTTAACATTTTGGCTAAGGACGAGCTAGGTTATCACTACGTGAGAAAGGCAAAAAAATTAAAGGTATTGCGCCCTTGTTGCTTAGAACGATACATTGCTTTATCTGCGCAATCAATCAAGTGCTGGGTATCAAGGCTGTCCTGAGGATAAAAGGCGATGCCGATGCTCGCTGAAATTTGCACTTCATGTTTGCCGAGTACAAAAGGACTCGCAAGTGCATGATTAATGTGGGTGGCGATTTCCACCATATGCTTAGTCTGGGTCATGGCAGGGAAAATAATGGTAAATTCATCGCCGCCCATTCTGGCGACCGAATCTGACTCTCGTACATTTTGACTGATGCGGGCAGAGGCTTGAATCAGCAGATCATCTCCATATTGATGTCCGAGGTTATCGTTGACTGCTTTAAATTCATCAAGGTCAATAAACATTAATGCCATCGATTTACTGGTGCGGTCCGCATGTAATTTGGCTTGCTCTAGGCGATCAAAAAATAAATGTCGGTTAGGAAGTTTAGTCAAGGCATCGTAGTTAGCATGTTCCCAGATCACTTCAGCGGCTTGATGTTCGGCGGTGATGTCCGAGAACAAGGCCACATAGTTTTGAATTCTGCCCGCATTATCAAACACCGTATTGATGGAAAGTCGTTCGACAAAAATTTCACCTGTTTTTTTTCTATTCCAGATATCTCCTTCCCAACAACCATTGACGTTTAATTGTTTCCAGAAGTTTTCGTAGAAACTCCGATCATGTTTACCCGAGCCAAGTACTGATGGGCTCTGACCGATAACGTCAGCTAAAGTATATCCAGTCAGTTTGCTAAAAGCATTGTTTACGGTAACAATTTTGTTTTGCTGATCGGTGACCATCATGGCTTCATTGCTGCAATTAAATACTTTAGCAGCTAGTCGAAGATTTTCTTCTGCTTGGCGTTTGATTGTAATGTCTTCAACTTGTCCAATATAAATATTTGGTATCCCTTGGGTATCAAAAATAGTAGATACCGTCAGCTTAACCCAGACTGGTCGTCCAGATTTATGTAGATAGCGCTTTTCTAATTGATATGTATCGTAATAGCTACTCCAGAGTCCATTTAGATGGTGTAAAGATACGGGTTTGTCATCCGGGTGAGTAATGTCCATCGGACTCATGTGCATAAGTTCGGCTTTTTCATAGCCAACTATTTGACAAAAGGCTTGATTCACCAAAGTATAGCGATGCGTGGCATCGATGATGCTCATGCCGATAGGCGCATATTCCACGATATTTTTAAGAATTCTCTGATTTTCTTCTATTTTTTCTTTGGTGTACTGTAATTCACGACTGATTACTTCATTGTTATGCAGTGCGGCTTCCAGTTCTGCCGTCCGAGAGCGAACTTGGTCTTCTAATAATACCGTCGCTTGAAAGACATCAAAGGCCGAATTGGGCGTCATCATGGATTGCTCTGCACGCTCAATTAACACATCTACCATTTTTTGTAGTCTATGAACTTCTGTGCGCAGATGCTCAAGTTCTTGGTGTTGCGCCATGTTGTGTGCAATATCTTTATCCATGCGGGTGGTGTCCTATGGCGATGCCGGTAAATGTTTGATTTACATGAATACCTAGAAATTGTTCACCATACGTATTAAATCCTAAAGTGTTATAAGGGCGGGTAATGGCTTCAATCTGGGGCGCAAGATTGTTACGTTCAATGTCTAATCTGCGCAACACACAATCGAACGCGATTATGAGTTGGGGTTGACCAAGTGTGAGTTCAATTTGCTTAAATGCTGATTTCAGGTCGCTTACCAGATCAACACTCTGAGCTATTCTTAAAATCATGCCACGGTCAATTGCACAGTAAAAAGATAAGCTGCCATCAGGGTTGGAGTTTTGAATTGATCTGACATACAGTTTGCCATTTAGCTGCACTACCATGGGGCTAGAGGCAAAGATTACAGCGTTAAGTGCTTGAATTTCTATCCCTAAGGTATGTGCATAGGCTTCTGCCGCAGGTAAACCATTGAGTTCTAATATTTTGCGCGCGTTGCAGTCTGCTTCCGTAACCACCAAAGGTTCGCGACCTGCGATGAAGTTTTGAGTTTTAAAGATTTTAATGGGGCATAGGCTATCGATAATCACCAACACTAGCGCATGCGCATGAAAACATCCTTGATAAAAAACTTGAGGTGAATTCATTTTAAGATCATCGCCTGCCGACCCACCGATGAGCGGCACTTTACCCAAAGCACGCTGGAGCAATTGACTTAGCCATTCTTCGGCTTGCGATAATCCGTCAATTAACTGTAAGGCAAAGCGATTGCCGCCAGACTGGGGCCCAGATTTTTGATCTAACGATGCAAGTAATTGATGAATAGCCGCATGGGTTGCTTCAGGACTCAGTGTTTTGGTAGCGTCTAAACAAGTAGACACGGAAGTAAAATCACACTTGGAGAAGCTTGCTGCACAGATGCTATGCACTAAATAACCTTGGGGGCCGATTTCACCTGCGGTAGTGCAGCCGATGACCTGAATATTTGTAAATAGCTTATTGATGGCGAATGCCAGTGCTTCTAGATCATAATGGCTAGAGCAGAAGAAGATAACTAACTCCGTTTGTGGATCTGCTAATTGAGTATAGAGCTCTTGCACTGCTGTAGTTGCATTAGACGCAGAAGAATGACCGCAGTGAATGGATGGCGACATATTTTTTATGCAAAAAACATCAATTCTAAAACAATAAACGCTTGTATTTCAATGTTTAGCTAGCTTTATGTCATTTTGATTGCATTTGAGTAATCTTAATATTTATAAGTATATTATGAATCAATAGCTTGTAGCTTATGCTTTTATAATTGTTGCAATTTAAGCGAAAAAGAATCATTTGATAAAAAATCAACCCATTGATTTAAATTACATAATATTTAAGCGCGATTGCCTTAGTGTTTCCAGTAAATATTTAGGCCGTTTATGTGTTATTTGATGACTCTTGTTCACTTCTATTGAATTCTGTAGTTAGAAGTGTTTGTCCGTCAAACCAATTCAATGTCATAGGCTTAA
>SXGT01857623.1_pt1 | contig 17863 bp, 16 predicted proteins | sample 3176221 | NCBI WGS metagenome assembly SXGT01 (sample SAMN11356862, study PRJNA531348) | freshwater metagenome | isolation source: freshwater sample F1-120 | place: China: Fuxian Lake, Yuxi | collected 2017-12-25
AGGATCGGGAACTTGGGCCAAATAGGCCAGCAAGTTCCCTGCGGGAACCGCTGTCACAGCAATACCTCCTTGAGAAAAAGACTCCTCAAACCATCCCTACACTACGCACCCCAAGCAATTTGGATCGGGGCGAAGCCCTGAGGCTCAACAAGTGAACCTTCTGCTGGTTACGAACCGCCACGCGAACCGGTTCGCTCGTTTCCTTGCCCGAACCAGAATGCTAGCCCGCTGCCCAGGAACAGGCTGATCCAGAACAGTCCACTAAGCTGGCCGAGATTTTGCAGAAAGAACCCCAAACCATCGTTTTTTCGGAACGGAAAATTCCACCACTCGGCAATGATCATGGTGGTCGCGGCTATGGCGGCGCAGACAATGCCGAGAACCAAAATGCGGCGAGTGATGCAGTAGCTGCAAACCACACCGACCAGCGCGCCGGGAATCGCCATGGCATAGACGCCGACGTATTTGATCAGGAGCGTGAACGCGACCAGCCCAAGAACCGCACCGACGATCGCGCCCCCAAGTCCTCGGAGCAACATGAGAATGTCGCTGCTGGCGGATGGCCGGCCGGGAGAAGGTGAATCGAGACTTTCCATTTGCGACAGGTCGTTAGTTGTGCTTGAGTTTCTCGCCAAAGAATTCGAGCGTCTGAGTGAAGCTTCGCTGAATTTCCTTGCCCCCCCAGCCGTGGCCGGCACCGAGCAGCAATTCCACGCGGCCGGGAACGCCGGCTTTGGTCATGACGTCGGTCATCTTGTATGCCTGGGTGTGAGGGACGAGCGGGTCTTTGGTCCCCTGAAAAATGAGGAGCGGCGCATCGTCTTTGGTGACGTAGGTGATGGGGGACGCTTTCTTGCGCTCGCCCTTGTCGTTCTCCTTGGTCGAGCCGACAAAATCGTTGACGAGGCCAATGCTCACGGCAGGCAAGTCGTCGGCATGAAAGTCGGTCGGGCCGAAGAATGCCACTACCGCCTGCACCTTGCTGGACTGATCGGGACTTCCGCCGCTTCCTTCCAGCCCGTCATCCTTTCCCATCACGCCGAGCATCATCGAAAGATGAGCGCCGGCGGAAAAACCAATCGCGCCAAAGCGGCTGTTGTCGATGTGATACTTTTCGGCATTTGCCCGCAGGTAGCGAACCGCGCATTTCACGTCTTCGACTTGAGCCGGAAAGGTATGTTTGGGGCAAAATCGATAGCCGACGCTGACCGAGACATATCCCTGTTTGGCGAAATCAAAGATCTGCGGCAGATGCTGCGATTTGTCCCCGGCACGCCAGGCTCCGCCGTGAATGACCACGATGCACGGGGCCAGCTTGTCGAGCTTCTCCGGCATCGCCAGATGCAGCGTCAGCGGCTGGTCTCCTCCCTTGCCGTACTCGACATCGGGCAGATAGACAACGCCAGCCGGAGGCTGAGCCTTGGTTTTTTCCTGAGCACGGACCAAGGGAACAAAAACCAAAAACGCCAGGAGCAGGAATGCGGCCGCACGCGTAAGAAACTGAGAGGTCATGGGTGGGAAAGGAGAAAGAACGAGGGAACGAAGTGCGACTCATTGTAGCAGGAGCAGAGCAAGGAATCCCCGTTTGGCCGCGGGCAAAACTGCATTCCTACGTCGAAAACCGGCCAGAATCTGCCATCGCACCCATCCCAAGCAGAATTCAGATCGTTCTCGATTTGCCAACAAAGTTAGCTCTAAGTCTCGCTTTTTTTTTGGACCTCGGCTATCTTAAACTAGTTCGAGGAGCATGTTTTCCCCAACTCCCATCGAGAGGCCCTGTGCAGGTTATCAATTGTGTCCCAGGGGCAATTGCCCTCGTTTTTCTGGGTGTAGCAGTGGGTTGCGGCGACAAGGGTCGGCCCAATCAGGCGCAGGAGGAATCTCCTCTCAAGCCCATTGCCAAGTTCTATGGTGAATACATCAGCCAGCATCAAGGACGACCACCCGCGGGTGAAGCAGAGTTCAGAGCTTTTCTCAAGGACGCGAAAGTCGCCGATCGATTGAAGCAGGAGTTCGAGATCACCGACATTGACAAATTGTTGATTTCCCCTCGGGACAATAAACCGTTTGTGCTTTATTACGGCGCGCGGTCGAAGAACATTGGGCCAGGGGGTGCCCCACTGGTAGGATATGAGCAGGCAGGACTGGAAGGGAAGCGGTTTGTGGCCAGTGCCTTGGGAGCCGTTGCGGAAGTCGACGAGGCTGAATTTCGCAAAATGGTACCCGACGCAAAGTGAGTATTGCGCACAATTTGAACTGACGTTAACCAAGGAATTCCAAGGTGCCCTGGTGCACCATTTTTTCATCCGTCCGAATCGTTCGGAGATTTCCCATGAATCCATTCTCCACTGTCTCGTCCCAGCGGCGGGCGTTTACGCTCGTCGAGTTGCTGGTGGTCATCGCCATCATCGGCATTCTGATGTCGCTGCTCTTGCCGGCGGTGCAGTTTGCCCGTGAATCGGCGCGCCGCACCCAGTGCAGCAACAACTTGTCCCAAATCGCCAAGGCCATTCATTTGCACGAAAACGCAATCAGGGTTCTCCCCACGGGTGGCGACATGCCTTGGCCATTCCTCCCCAATTACCAATCGAGCTCGGGAGCCGTGTTTGGCCCGGACAAACAGGGTGCCAGTTGGCCGTTCCAAATCCTGCCGTACATCGAAGGGAGCACGATTCAAAACCAACGCGGTGCTAATAGCGCCGAGATGCAGATGCTCATTGAGAGGTCGCTCATGCAGATGTACTTTTGCCCGACCCGCCGGCGGAACGCCAAACAGCAATCGCGGGTGCTGATTGATTATGCCGCCACTACTCCCACGAACGACCTGTCCTTTACGGACAACGCCAACCTCCAGTACGCGGCTTTGTTTCGCGGCGACGCTTTCGACATTAGCACGGCTGCCGGACAGGTCTACTCGGGGGTCATTGTCCGCACTAATTGGAATTTCCGGGCAAACAACTTTGCCGGGGGCGAAATTGGCGCTTCGGCTCCCATCAATCTCACCAAAGTCCGGGACGGCACCAGCTGTGTGCTGATGATTGCCGAAAAGCGGCTGATTCCAGCGCAATATGACACCGGTGCCTGGCACGATGATCGGGGCTGGACTGATGGGTGGGATCCGGACGTTATTCGGCTCACGTCCGCGGCTTTTGGCCCCGATATCCGCTCCCAGAGTGAGCAGGACAGCGGATTGGTCGGAGACATTGGCTATCAATTCGGCTCGGCCCACGCCAACGGATTGAACTGCGCTTTTGCCGACGGAGCGATCAAGTTCATGCCTTATTCGATGAACCGCGTCAACTTCAACCGCCTGGGGCACCGGACGGATAATGAAGTTACGGATATCAACTTCTAAGCAAGCTGCGCTGCGGGGCCCCCGCCATTGAGTCCATTAACCCGCGAGGATTCTCGCGGGTTTTTTTGCTGGTCATCGCTCGCTTGATCAGATCTTCGGAACGCTCTTTGGCGAATTGGTGCGTGCCCGTCATCAGCACCACCACGACCACCATCGCGATCATCGCGCGGATCAAATTGCCACGAGCGGTCTCTCCCATCGCGATGGAAACCAATTCCCGTAGCAGCCAAAGGGCCGCCACAATTCCCGCGAGGAAGAAGACTGTTGCCAGGCCGCTGCTGCCCATGATGCGCGACTGCGAGCCCGGTGGCAGCGTGCTGATCACCCACAGCCCGACCGGCAACTGCAACAGCGACGGAATCAGCCCCCAATAGCCTCCCCAAATGGCGACGCGCGAGACCTCGTCCGCCGGCGCTCCTCGGCGGCTCATCCGCAATGCCAGCCCCAGGAGCATGATGCCGGCCATCGCCAGCGAAGCAACCGCGAAGTGAATCCACAGCGCCGGTATTTCGCCCGAGAGCATCTCCTGCACGAAGAGTCTTCCCTTTACCGGCTCCGAGCTCGCTTGATCGCCGTCCGCTAGCTTTCCCGCAATCAGAAATAGGGGCGGGAAGTGATAGAGCAGATTGGTGCTGGCGAAAAGCAACAGAGCGACCTTGCAACTCACTCCAACCAACCCGCTGGCCGCGGTTCGCTTCCGCCAGGCCCAGTATCCCGCCAGAATCACCAACGAGAACAACAGTTCCAGTCCTCCCCAGTGCATCTTATGCCCCAGTCGTTTTGTCCAAACGGCTGCATATTCCGGCGTCCAAAGCAGCAACCCCATCACCAGCCCTAGCAGCGAGCCGGCGACGAGCGTGATCACGGTCATGGCCGCCAGATAATCCGCTGCCGATCTGGTTTCGCCGTTATTCCCCTTCCGCAGTTTCCATTCCAGCCAAATGCAGACCAGCGGCGCACCCGAGGCGACATTCATACAAATCAGGTGCAAAGAGAGCAGCAGAATGTGCAGAAGTTGGAGCATACGCTTGGTTATAGTCGCGCGGGGGAGGAAAAGGCCGCCACGCTACGCCGCTTGCAGCACTCGAAGCACGTTCTTTTTGGGCGATTCTTGGGGGGCCTGATGATAGGTGAAGAAGTTGTCCCAGGCCCGATCGAGCTCATAGAGCGCGGCCGAGATGGAGGCCACTCGCCATTTTCCTCCCGGCAACGCCTCAATCAGGTTCATCCGCCGGAGCTTGTCCAGCGCGTCCTCGATTTCGAAGTCAACCCTCAGGTTGCAGCGCTCTCGCAGCAGTTTCTCGGCCGCCCGGTCGATCTGCTTCGCGGTCCAGCCGCCGTCATCCCCCCCATTGGCTTGCCGCCAGAGGAGCCACCAGGCGAGCACCGCCTCGCGGAATTCCTGCTCCTCGGCTTCGTCGAGCAGGCGAAAGAAGACGCCGGCGTTGTTATCGAGATTCTGAAAGTACAGGCTGCGGGTCAGGCTGAGCTGGTATTTGTCCTTGGTGTTGAGATACCCCATGAAGGCTTTCACCCCATAGCCGATCGTGCCGGCCAGCAGGATCAGAAATCCGAGCATTCCCGAAAAACCGGCGAGCGCCGTGGCCGCCGCCCTGGTGAACAGCTTGAACAGTGCCAAGCCGACACCCGACAGCGTGGGAATCCAGATCTTGCCTTGATCCAGCAGTGTCATTTTCACCCGCGTCCCCGGCAGCAGCATCTCCAGGTCCACTTTGGGAATGTTCTTGAACAGCTTCATCGCGATGGGTCGGTGGTGCGGCACGGCGGCTTCCCGCGGCCCGAGAGGGCTCTCCTCCGCCAGCCGAAACGCCACTGCCAGGCGCTGGTACGTTGGCACGTCGATCGTCGTTTCGCGATACCACTTTTGCCAGGTCCGCACCTTGCGTTTCCCCAGCACGTCGCCGCGGGCATACACATCCAGCCGCTCGAAGATCTTGAAATCGACGTTCAGGTTGAGCCCCCAGTGGCTCGCGGACTCCAGCGAAGTGTGCACCTCTTCCGAGCTCAGTTTGCGAAAGTTGGCCCGCTCCATCATCTGGCCGAACTTTTGGAACACAATGCCCGCCTGCTGTTCTTCCTGCGCCGGGCTACTGGCCTCGCGGGTCCGCTCATCCACGTCCGGGTCGAGGCTGAAGTAGGCTTCCTTGAGCTCTTCCAGTTTCCGGTGGTAATCGAAGTGGATGGTCGAGCCGACCAGTTGGCAGAGCTCCAAAAACTGCTGCCGCTCTTCGGTGGAAAGCGTTTTGTCGTTCGCCAACAGCGTCACCAACTCCGCCTTCCGCAGGGGAATGAAATGCTCCCGCGGCTGAACAGTCTCATCCAGCGGCAACTCCGACGGCACACCGGAAGCGGAAGCAAGCAGGTCATCGCTGGCGGCGTCTTGGGACATGGAGGAGAGGTGGGGACAGAGGTCAGAAGACAGGGGCGCTGTTTCGCAACAATCTGTATCGGCAGTTCCGCGGGTGTAACTGCGGCTGCTAGCATGGTGATGTGGGTGTCCGGAGTGCCCATGTCCGTTGAACGAACCAAAACAGGAGTATGGAAAAGTGAAGAACAGAATGCGTTTCTTTGGGAGCGGGCGGACGTTCTTCGTCGCTGCGGCGATTGTCGCCTGGGGTGCTGCCACGGTTTGGGCGGAGGAAACTTGGAAAAAGCACGTTGTCCATGAAGGCCTGCATACCAGCACGGCGGTGGCCGGGGATCTTACGCGGGACGGTAAGCCGGACGTTATCAGCAACAGCGGCGGCAAGACGCGGCTGTTTGTCGCGCAGCCCGCTGACAAAAACACAGCACCAGACTGGCGGGAAGTGATTCTGGCGGAGGGTGCCGGGCACGATTTCATCCACAGCGAATTGTTCGACGTCGACGGGGACGGCGATCTCGACTGGATCGGCGCGCGGTATATGCCGGGCTTGATCATTTGGCTCGAACAGCCGGCGAAGCCGCTGGCAGGGAAGTGGACGCAGCGGATCGTGGACGATCAGGTAAACGGCATTCACGGACTTCTCAAGGGGGACATCGACGGAGACGGCAAGCCCGACCTGATAGCCAACAGTGCCCAGCCGCTGAAGCCGTTTCCCAATTCGGCCGCTTGGCTGCGAGTGCCGAAGGATGTCCACCAGGCCGAGCGCTGGGAGCGGTTCATTTTCGCCAAGGAGGACGCGCCGGGGCTGAGCCATTACTTTGGCGTGGGGGATGTGAATGGCGATGGCCGGCTCGATATTTCACTCGGGGCCAAAGGGGGTCCGCAGGACGAAAGCAAGAGCGGCGAGTGGTTTGCGTATTGGGAAGCTCCCAAGGACCCGACTGGCCCCTGGAAGAAAACCTTGATCGCCAATAATCAGCCCGGCGCGACCAACATTCAGCCTGCAGACGTCAATGGGGACGGCAAGACGGACTTCATCGCGACCCGCGGGCACGGTCGTGGCGTGATCTGGTTCGAGGCACCTGACTGGCGCGAACACGTCATTCACGAAACGCTCCTGGAGGCTCATTCGCTGGTGGTGGTGGACGTGGACGCCGACGGCGACTTGGACGCTGCCACCTGTGCTTACGGAGATCGTCAGGCATTCTGGTTTGAAAACGATGGGAAAGGAAAATTCAAAAACCACCTCGTGGCGGCGGATCAGGCGGCTTACGACATCCGGGCCGTGGACATTGACCTGGATGGGGATCTCGACTTGCTCATCGCCGGTCAGCTCAGCAAGAATGTGGTCTGGTGCGAGAATCCACGCAAATAGCTGGAGCGGAAACTCATTTCTCATGAACTTGCATGTGAATCTCAGGAGGTGCAGTTTGACGAGCGGCGACCAGAGGTACCAGAGATTGTCCAGAGTAGGATTTTTGTGTTTACTTTCCATCGGGATTCCGCTCGTCGGCATCGCCTCCGCCGAAGACGGGCTCAGCGCTCGCTGGGAAGGGTTTCGCGGGAACTTTGCGAAAGGCTACAGCGTTGCCGTGCTGCCGCTGGAATGGGACGGCCCCTCTGGAAAAAACGTGGTCTGGAAAGCGCCTTTGCCGGCGACAAGTCGCGGCGGAAATCCGGACCACAACCAGTCGAGCCCGGTGGTGATTTCTGGTCGTGTGATCGTGACCACGGCATTCTGGTCCGAGAAACAGCCGACCAGCGAAATCCCCGAGCAGCATGTGACGTGCTACGACGAACAGGATGGCAAGCAATTGTGGGACGTGCAGGTTCCCGCTGGGCCGTGGAAGCTCAGCGATCTGCGCGGCGGCTACTGTGCCCCGACTCCGGTCGTCGATGGCCAGCGCGTCTACGTCATCTTTGGCTCGTCCATCGTGGCGGCTGTCGAACTGAACGGGATGCTCGCGTGGCATAAGGAGATTCCCGATTGGCAGTCATTCGATGTGGCGATTGCCTCCAGCCCGATACTCTACGGCGGCAAGTTGCTGGTGCTGGCGGATCGCAATGGAAAAAAATCAACTCTCACAGCGCATGATGTGAAGACTGGAGACGTGGTCTGGGAGAAGAAGCGGCCCGAAGTGTCGTTTGGGCATACAACGCCGGTGCTCGTGTTGAATGGCGAGCCAAAAGGAGAGGCGGCGCAGCTTCTCGTTGCTGCCTCGAATGAGCTGCAAGGGCTTAATCCCGAGACGGGGGAGAAAATCTGGTGGTGCAAGATGCCGGGGGACGTCACCGCACCGGTCTTTGCTCGCGGGCTCGTCTACACCGACAGCGGCCGAGGCGGGCCGGGGTTTTTGGTGGACGCGAGCGGAAAGGGAGACGTCACCGCCACACACATTAAATGGAAGATTGACCAGATTCCCGAAGGCCTGTCGTCGCCGGCCATTGTCGGGGATTACCTCTATCGGCTGCATAATCCAGGCGTGCTGAAATGCTTTGCGATGGTGGACGGGAAGGAAGCGTATGCCAAACGACTGGACGGTGTATCGACGGCTTCGAGTCCGATCACGACGCCGAGCGGACGCCTGTACTTTGCCAGCGCGGGGAAGACCTTTGTGATACAAAGCGGGCCGATGTTCAAACTGCTGGCGACCAATGACCTGAGTGAGCCGCATGCCTCGTCCGCGGCGGCCGCAAACGGGCGGCTCTATTTGAAGGGACAAAAGCACTTGTTTTGCGTGGGAGAAGAATAATGCAACGACTTTGTTTGTTCATGGTCCCGGTTCTGTTGCTGGTTTTTTCCGCCGATTCTCTCGCGGCCGATAAAGAAGTCTGGCAGCCGATCTCCGCCGGCGTACTGTCGAAGGTGAAGCCCGGTTATCCCGGGAAGACGGCGGGAGTTGCGGTGGATACGGCGAACGGCGACGTGTACATGTGCGTCCCGGACCAAGGCCTTTAAAAGAGCACCGATCAGGGCGAGACGTTCGCCCGGGCCGACAAAGGGGAGATTGGCGGGCGGTGTGAGACAGGCTTCGCACTCAACTTCGACCCCGCCGGCAAGCGGCTGATGTGTTTCATGATCTACGGCTCCAGCGGATGGACGGACGACGGCGGCAAAACGTGGCACGCCTCGAAGGTGAGCCACCTCGATTTCGGAGCCGTCGATTGGTACGCCTCCGGCAAGTGCTTCCTGGCCATCGTGCACGAGAAAGAGGGCCAGCTCACACTCTCCACCGATGCTGGGGCCTCGTGGAAAGACCTCGACAAGGGTTTCACTCACGTCGGTATCATGAATGAAAGGATCCTTCTCGGCAGTCGCGGGAAAGGAATCGTGAGGAGCGAAGATGGCGGTAAGACTTGGGCCAGCGTCAGCGATATCACGCCGGCAGCGAACGTGATGCGAGTCCGCGACAAGACTTGCTATTGGCCCAGCGACAAAGGTCTGCTGGTGAGCAAGGACGCAGGGAAGTCCTGGTCCGTCCCCGGCAAGCCACAGCCCGGCGTCGTCGGCCCACTCTGGGGCAAGTCGGCTGAGCACATGATCGTCGTCGCCAAAGACGGCTTTCACGAAACTAAGGACGGCGGCGAGTCGTGGAAGCTGGTGGCCAAGTTGCCGGAAGGCTTCAGCGTCGGGGGTGTCGGCCCGAACTACGCTTGGGATCCAATCGCGGACATTTTCTATGCGTCGTCGATGGGGAAGGACACGCTCAGGTTTCAGCGGTAACTAACTTCCTTCCGCGCATTCCGCGGCAATGACCTTGTAACGCTCCTTCGCCCGGCTGAACGCTGCTTTCGCCGCGGCCCGCTCCGGCTCGGCAATTTGCCGCTCGCGGTTTTTCCACAGAAGATCGATCACGTCCTGGCACCAGACCGCGCTAGCGCGCGAGGCGCGGATTGGTTTGCCGGTGACGAGCACGTTCACGGGGTTGGTATGGAACTGCGGAAAGTGCCGGAGCGCGACCCAGCTCGACTGTTTGATGTTGACTTCCCAGACGATGTCGTGAGGCTTGCCGTCCGCGGGAACCATCTGCGAAGCGACTGGCAAGCCGTTGACCACGAGCTCCACCAGCCGCTCACCGCCGGGGACCATTTCTTCATCCTCCCGGGGCAGGTGCAGGATGCGAGTGTCCCCCTGGACGCGGCGGCCTTCCTTGGACGAGATCACGCCGGTAGCAACTGCTTTGGGGGTGGCTGGGGCAAAAGTCACTTTACAGACAACCTTTAGTTTTGCCGGTCCATCCAGCTTGACCTCAGAATGACCTGGCGCAATGTCCTCCACGGTGAAGACGAGTGGATGAGCGTACCCGTCCGAGACATAAGAGCGGCCTAGGCGGATTCCCTCACACCAGGCGTCGTAGGATAATCTGCTGGCTTCTTTGCCAGAGCGGGGGGGAACTTTCGCCAACGGCTGAACATACACCCGTCCCTGGCCCACGTTCCTGCTGCTCATGCAGGGAAAATCGGTCTCGCCGCTGGCCTTCACCGGAAAGCCGCAGTTCATGAGGTGATACCAGGTGTTCCATTCCTGGATCCGCTCAGTGTCCATCGCGCTGATGAAGTCGCAGACTCCTTCCGCCACGCTGACGGGTGCTTCCATCGCACCGACCCCGTTCATTTCCGGAATCGCCAGGTTCGGGAGTTGGTCCGCGGCCCGGTCGTGCGCCGCGGTCAATTCCATGAGCGAAAGAAACTTGTCTTTGTCGACATCCGACCGTTCAAAAGGCTCCGTCAGTACCCCGCTGGCGGTTTCGCGCAAATCAAGTTTGCCGTCCTTGTTCGCATCATTCTTCGCCAAGAGTCTCGCCGCGGCATTCGTCGGATCAATCGCCATTCCACTTGCCGAATGGGCATATCCCGTCACCCCACCTTGCTCCTTGCACCACCGCATGACCGGCGTCGTCCATGTTGGCCACCCTTTGGTCTCGGTGCCATCGCTCCCCGGATAAGTCTGGTCCTTGAGATTGAGCAGGCAGACGTGCCCCAGGGCTTGCGAGCCAAAGCCGCTGATCTCCAGGTCATATTTCAGGAGTGTCAGCGGCTCGCTGATGGTAAGCGGCGACTCCTGAAAGAACTGCCGCTGGTAGCGGTAGCACGGCCCCCAGGTCAGAACGCAGCCAACGTTGAGACCTTCACCCTTCACTTGCCGGAACATGTCCTCCGGCTTGATACCCTCGGTCGGGCTCGTGTAATGTGCACAGCCGGCGGCGTGGATGTGATGGTCGCCGGAGTAGAAGCCGAACGTCGCTGGATTGACCCAGCGCTCCAATTTGATTTCCACCGTCGCGGGCACTTCCGGCTTAACGATCACCGTTTTCGTCAGCACCCGGTATTCCGGCCCGCGGCTGTAAGCAAGCGTGAATTCACCCGGTGGGAGCAAAACCGTCTCGCCGTCCGCCCGATAAACCTGCGGCTGGAAAAAGAGGTCAGGGGCGAGACGTTTGGCTTGTAGCGGATGGATATGCCCCCGCTGATCCTGAAAAATCAGCCTGGCGAAGGTCGGTGTGCCATCGTGGTCGCGAACGCTGAGCTTCACGGGAATGGCCGGTTTCACGTCCAGGCCGACCTTCAACTCCGCCGTCCGCGGCGTGGCCGCCGGCATGCGCTCGTCCTGGAAATGAAAGGAAAGAGTTGCTTCGCGCGGGCCGGCTTCGTGACTGTAGAGAAGAGCAACCACATATTCGACTTCGAGTCCGCTCAGCGTAGCCGCCAGCGGCTGGGAAGTGAATATGTCCACGGCCAGAAAACGATCTTTCCGTCCCTCCTTGTTTTCCAAAGCGTTCAGCTCCGTCTGCTGTTGCCGTTCCAGGCTCCCTTTGCTGGCACCCGAATACACCGCCCCCGCCTGCGGGCTCTGGATCGAAAGCCGATCCCGCTTGCTGCCGGCCCGATTGAGCACCTTCACGAGGGCGGGAGTGAATCCTCCCTGTTGGAGCATAGGTTTCATCGCTCCCAGCGACGCAGCAACTTTCCCGTCCCCCTGATCGTCCACCACAAACATCGCCCGCGTGTCGAGGATTCTCTGAATCCTCGCAGCGTCCTTGGCGTCGATTGCCGGCTGCAGCTCACGGAGAACATCCGCCGAAAGTGGAGTCCCCAGCAACTCCAGCGCATCGACAACGCGCTTCACCTGCGCCGCCAGCGGCTGACCTTCAACTTTGAGGATTGGCGGCTCGGCAGCGCTCGCGGCTGAAGTCAAGCAGATCAGACCCAAACAGGTGGCAATCGAAGAGGCGCGAGTCATAATTGCACTCCCTCAAGATTCACGTCAAAAACCGGCCGGCGGTCGCTAAGTATACTCGCCGGAAAACTTGCCATGTCTCTCCAGCTACCGACAAGTTGACGCCGCCCGCGTCCTACGCCAAGATGCGGGCTGGATGCAAATCCTCTACACCACCCATTTTTTGGATCTTCCCATGCGCACCCTATTCACGTTCTCTCTGTTGCTACTGCCGCTGGCGGCAGCTCACCTGGCCGCGCAAGATCGGCCCAAGAAGGAAGCGGCGGCGGAAGACAAACCGAAGGAAGAGTTGTTCTCCGGACCCCAGGTCGGCGAGAAGTTGCCTTCCTTCAAAGTCCGCGGCGTGCTCGGGGACGAAGGGAAGGAGCTGGATTTCGTGAAGCAGGCGGACGGCAAGCCGCTCGTGCTGATTTTCGTGCACGACGTGAACCGCCCCTCGATTGGGTTGACGCGCGTGCTGACTTCTTACACGACCAGCCGGGCGAAGGATGAGTTGGCGACCGGGGTGGTCTGGCTCAGTGACGACGCCACCGAAGCGGAGAACAACATCAAGCGGATGCAGCACGCCCTCACCGCGGCTGCTCCGCTGGGGATTTCCGAAGGGGGCAAAGAAGGCCCCGGCAGTTACGGGCTCAACCGCAAAGTCACGCTGACGATTCTGGTGGCGAAGGAAGGGAAAGTGACGGCCAATTTCGCGATCGTACAACCCAGCCTGCAAGCTGACCTTCCCAAGATATTGACCGCCGTGGTCGCCGTCGCCGGAGGAAAGGTTCCGAAGCTCGAGGACATTGCCGGTGCCTCGGAAATGAAGCGGCCGGACCCCCAAAACGGCCCCAACCTGGATGAGCTCCGCGGGTTGCTTCGCCCGGTCATTCAACTGAAGGCAACACCGGAAGACGTCGATGCCGCGGCGGCTGCCGTGGAGAAGTTTGTGGTGAAGAACGCTGCCGCCCGCAAGGAAGTCGGCCGCATCGCCAACACGATCATCAACGCGGGAAAGCTCAAAGACTATGGCACCCCGCGAGCCCAAGAATTTCTCACCAAGTGGGCCAAGGAATACGGCTCTCCTGCGAAGGAGACGCCCAAGGAACCCAAAGGAAAATGAAGTGAACGGGTGCTGCCAGGTCCCGTTTGCCCCAATAATCCAGTAGCATATTCCGCCATCAGCCGATAAGATAAACAGACGTAGATATTTCCCGGCGAGCGGCCTGCGGAAGCTGGCCGGTTACGCGGCATAACAATACGCCCCTCCCGCCTGAAAATCCCGCCCCGACGAGACCCCCTCTCATGCTCTCCCGTCGCGACTGCCTCCAACTCGGCCTCGGTTCGCTCCTCGGTGGCGGCCTTGTGAGCGCCCTCCGTTTTCAAGCTCAGGCAGCGGATTCCGGCATCAAAGCCAAGGCCAAAAGCTGCATCTTGATCTGGATGGACGGCGGCCCGACGCACTTCGAAACGTTCGACCCCAAGCCTGATGCCCCCGCTGAAATCCGCGGCGACTTCTCCGCCATCCCGACCAAAGTCTCCGGCATCGAGTTCAGCCAGCACATGACGAAGTTGGCCGCGAGCCTCGACAAGTTCTCGATTATCCGCTCCATCCGCCACGACCAGGGGAACCACGGAGCCGGCAACCACTACATGATGACAGGGGCTCCGCCTCGCATCCCCGTCGGCTGCGGCGCATTCGTCAGCTTTCATCCGAGCATGGGGAGCGTCGCGGCCCATGAACTTGGCAAGGACAACGGCCTGCCGGCCTATTTCTCCATCCCTTCGATGTCACGCTCCGGCGGCCCGAATTTCCTGGGGGCTAAGTACGCCCCTTTCGTCGTCGATGGCGACCCGAACAACGAGAACTTCCGCGTCCGCGACGTCGCCCTCCCTCGCGGCCTCACCGAGGGACGCTTCTCCAGCCGCACGGATCTCAAAAAGCTCGTCGACAAGATCGAGCGCTACAACGACCCCTCCACCGGCGACCCCGTCAGCGGATTTGACGCGTACTATCGCCAAGGGTACGACCTCGTCACCTCCAAAGAGGCCCAGGCCGCGTTCGACATCCACAGCGAGCCCGATAAAGTCCGCTCCGCCTATGGCCGCAACGGCCTCGGCCAGCGGGCCCTCCTCGCCCGCCGCCTCGTCCAGGCCGGCGTCCCTTTCATCACCATCAACGACGGCGGCTGGGACCATCATTCCGACATCTTCGGGGCCTGCTCCAAACGGCTGCCGGAGTGGGATAACACGGTGGCCACGCTCATCAGCGACCTGGCGGACCACGGCCTGCTCGAAAGCACGCTCGTCGTCGCCCTCGGCGAATTTGGCCGCACCCCCGCCATCAGCACCCTCTCCGGCCAAAACAAACCGGGCCGCGACCACTGGGCCAATGCCATGTCCGTCCTTATGGCCGGCGGCGGCACCCCCGGCGGAGTCGTCGTCGGCTCCACCGACCGCAAGGGCTACGCCGCCGACACCCGCGTCCTCTCTCCGGAAAACTTCGTCAGCACCATCTACACCAAACTCGGCATCAACCCCGACAAAATGCTGTACACGCCCCAAGGCCGGCCCACGCATCTCGTCAGCGACCCGGCACCGATTCGGGAACTCATGTAGCCAATGTAGCCCGCTCACTCTGTGAGCGCGGCATTCTTCACTCCTTCTTCTTTCCCTTCTTTTTCGGCAATTTCTTCACCACGTCCTCCAACTCCCGAACCGCGTCCTGCTCCGCTTTGGACTCTGTTTCCACTCGCCGCCGCTTGCTGAACTCTTCGTATTCTCGCTCCGCCCTCTCATCAGCCGCTTCGCGAGAAACTTTCCCCGCGTCCGGCAGTACGCCCCGCTCGTTGAAGCGGAGAAACTCGTCCAGTTTCTCCTTCCAATCAGCCAGGAAAACCTACTAGCGGCGCTTGGCCTGGTCCTCGGCGTAATCGAGGAACATCACGACAATCCGGTTGAGTTCGCTGATTTCCACTTCCCGTAGATAGTTTTTCGCCGTGGTTACGTCCGTCTTCAACACTTTGCTCCCTTTCCAACTCGTCAGCCCCATGTTCGGCTGAATCGCATCGGCCCGCCCGGCGATGAGCTCCGGCGCGGTCTGGCCGCTGACGGCAAAGTGGAGCTTGTTCTGCACGGTCTTGAAGAACAACTGCGTCTCGGCCTCCGCGGGAGCATAATCGGCGCCAGCGCCAGAATCTCCCGCACCCGCAGGTACATCCGCCGCTCGCTGGCCCGAATGTCCCGGATCCGCTCCAGCAGCTCGTCAAAATAATCCGGCACCCCCGGCCCCGGCGGATTCTTCAGCCTCTCGTCGTCCATGGTGAATCCTTTCACCAGGTACTCATGCAGCCGAGCCGTCGCCCACTGGCGGAACTGGGTGCCGCGTAATGACTTGACGCGATAGCCGACGGCGATGATTGCGGGCAAGCAATAGTGCTCGATTTCGCGAGACACCTCGCGAGTTCCCTCGATTCGAACTATCCGGAATTTCCGGATAGTTGCGTCCGCATCGAGCTCCCCTTCTTCGTAAATGTTGACGAGGTGCTCATTGACGGTCCGCACGTCCTTCTGAAACAATTCCGCAATCAGCGCCTGTGTCAGCCAAATCGTCTCGTTCTCAAACCGGCACTGAATCCGTGTCCGGCCATCCTCGGTCTGGTACAGGATGATTTCGGATTTTGGCGATTCGTCAGCCATTGGCCAGCCTCGACTCAACTGCGGATTCTAGGTCGAGCGAGCATTTGCCAGGTAAATCTCTCTCGCGTAATCCAATTCACGCTTCTTACCCGTCGCATCCGTATACTGCCAGAATTTCCAGCCGTTCGTGGCCATCTGTCTTCCAGTCACGGTACTACGTGCTTTGTCGCCCGCGCGCGAACATGTCGAGAACCTCTCGCCCAGAAATTCGACCGTCCCATCCTTGTGCATGGTTGCCTGCAAGACTTTGCCCTTGTATTTGCGAAATAGCGCCATTGGCGCTGCAATAATCCCTGCTTTAATGACGTCACTCAGTTTGACACGAGATTCCTGACGATTAGTGTCGCGTTTGGGGTTCTTTTTCACGGCGCGTGGCACCGTCGCGACGGACTGTGGAGGTAGAGAATTTTTCGCCACGTTCCACGCTTGGGGCGCGTCGATTTGGATGTCATGTCGCAGAATGGACTCGCCGATTTCGCGAGCAGTCAGCTTTGGCTCATTACGCCGAATCAAGCGGACAAGTCCGCGATCAGCCGTCGTGACCAGTTGCCTTAGGACGGCATTCACTTGTCGATCCACATAATGAGCATCCTAGAACTGGTCAAGCAGGTTTCCTTCAATGTTGCTTCGGGAGATCAAGTCCAAAGTCCTCGCGCTTCGGTCGCTAAAGCCATCGCTCAGCTTGACCTGGCAGAACAACTTTTCATCGGCGTCAACGGGCGCATTGGCGTTGTAAAATCGGTACTCGTCGCCATCGGTGAGAACACACCACGTCACTCCGGCAACCGTCGCGTATCCGAGAATCTGCGAAATCCATTTGCGATCCCCGAGGTTCTCGCCGAGCCCTTTGGCTTCGATAAATAATCGCGGTTTCCGCAGCATTTGCAGCGAGTAATCGACAGGCTTGTCCTTCGATCTCGCCTTGTACTCGTGATGCACCTCATCCGCGTCGCGAACATCCCAGCCGAGTGCTTCTAACAACGGCTCGATCAAGGAAGCCTTAGTGTTTTGCTCGCCAAGTGGTCGAGATTGAAAGCGCTTGATTTTGGCAATGAGCGTTTCGATTGTTGTGCGAAACTCTGTGTAGTCTTTTTCAGGCATAAGCATCCTCTGCCCACTGCGTCGAAGTGATCACTTAAAACTTGGGTGCGACTCTTGGCAGGCAATGACGTTACTCACAATGAGCTCAAGTTCTCCTAATCTACAGCCGGTTTGGCGACTTTGATAGTCAGCCGGTAGCGGTGAATTTGCGACCTTTGACATTGCCGGTACGCGTTGCCCGAAAAACGACAGAATGGGGAGCATGCCGTACAATCTTCTCGTTGTTGGACGTGGGATTATGTTTGCCTGACACGAAAGCCTCCTCGTCCGGCGGACAGAAGGCCTTTAACCGACAGTGGGGACCTGCGAGTCCCAACTGGCCGAGGCAGAAAGTTTTGGCCATTTTTTCTGAAGGGGCTTGCCGAAGGCATGATATAGTGTACACTATTGTCCAGTCGGGCCAGCGAGAATCCGGCGGGGTCTTTGACAAGTGAAAAGGATGGTGCAGCAGATCGAGGCGAGAGGGTGCGCGAGGCGCTGTGAGAAGTGGATTTGAGATCTGGAATTTGAGATTTGAGACGGGTAGAAAAAGGCTGCGTTTAGGATGACGCTAAAGCGAGGGGGGAGTGTCGCCGGGGTGTTGAATTGAGGGGGCGCGGATTCGACACGGACCCTGTTTTTTCATACCGTGAGGCGTGTTGAATCAGGGGGGATCGAATTCAACAGCAAGCTGGCGAGTGGAAACTCAATCGCCGCCTGAAGGCGGGACTCCAGCGCGAGTCTACTTCGCCAGCTTGGCCCGCAGCTTGCTGGCGCTGCCGGCCTGGCCGAAGGATTTCATCCGGGCGACGCAGACTTTTTGCATGGCGGCGCGGGCCGGCTTGAGGTAGTCGCGGGGGTCGAACTTGTCGGGGGTTTCCCAGAGGACTTTGCGGATGGCCCCTGTGATGGCCAGGCGGCAGTCGGTGTCGACGTTGATTTTGCGGACGCCGTTTTTGATGCCGTGCTGAATCTCTTCGACCGGTACGCCCCAGGTCTGTTTGATTTGGCCGCCGTAGCGGTTGATCTCATCCTGCAAGTCCTGCGGGACCGACGAGCTGCCGTGCATGACGAGGTGGCAGTTGGGGAGTTTTTTGTGGATGGCCACAATCCGGTCCATCGC
>SXGT01588006.1_pt1 | contig 17859 bp, 16 predicted proteins | sample 3176221 | NCBI WGS metagenome assembly SXGT01 (sample SAMN11356862, study PRJNA531348) | freshwater metagenome | isolation source: freshwater sample F1-120 | place: China: Fuxian Lake, Yuxi | collected 2017-12-25
ACATCTTGCGCTCCACCGGCCGGGTGATCTCCACCCGGCGATCGTGGAGCGCCGGGGGGAGGGGGGCGACGGTCCAGGAGCCCTCGCGGACACCCGCGGTCTCCGGAAGGAACGAGAAGGTCTCGCCGGCCTCCAGCCTGGCCTTTCGCTCGGCCCGGAGGGCGAGGAGCTCCTCGATGCGAGGACCGAAGCGCCTCTCGAGATCCGCCACGAAGGCGAGCGCCTCCCCCGAGGTGATTCCCTCCGCAGAGGCGACCTCGGGACCTCGAACAACAACACCTCCGGGGAGGTCGGAAACATGGCTCATCGGGCTCTCCTGACGGGTTGCGTCATGACATTGGCGACGGGTGTTGACAATTAGGTCAAACCTGTCACTTGTCCACTCCTTCGCGACCGCCGAGGAGGAATCGTGGGCGAGGATCTCCTGACGAAATACGAATCCGAGGTGGAGAGGCTGCACAGGCTCCAGCTCTCGCTGGACGTCGAGCAGCGGCAGCTCAAATGGATCCTCGTCGGGGGCGGCGCCGCCGCCCTGGTGGCGTCGATCGCCAGCCGACCTACCCATGGCGCCGTGATCGCGGCCTTCGCCGTCGTCATCTGGGGCACCGGGCTGTACTTGACCCTGGTCCACAAGACCGAGCGGGCCTTCAACCTCGAGCGCGCCGAGCAGGAGCTGGCTCGCCTCCGCGAGGAGGCCAAGGGGGGCGACGGCCGGCCGGAGCCGCCTGTCTGAGCGGTGCGCCCCGAGGATGATCGGCGGGCGGGCGCACGGGCCGTGAATCCAGAGCTTGCAAGATGCGCTCGCTGATACTCTAGTGATCGCCGATGGACGAGGCGGTTGCGCGGTCGCCCGCGGCCCGTGTGGCCAAGTGGCTCGTGGAAAAAGGTCGTGGATCGGAGGCCGTCGCCCTGCTCAGCGCGTGCGCGGCCACGGGCAACAACGACCGGGAGAGCCACGAGCTCCTGGCCGAGGCGCTGCGCATCGACGCGGCCTCCAACCTGGCGAAGCTGGCCTTCGAGCGCATGGAAGGCGTCCAGGCTGGCGATCACGCCCCCCTCGAGGAGGCGATCGCCCGGTGGACGCCCGAGGAGATCGCTCGCGTCGAGCGGGAGGCCGCGCGTCCGGCCTTCCGGCGAGCTCAGGTCGGCTTCAACAACAATGTCAAGTACAAGAGCCTCGTCTTCCACATCCAGACCGAGGACTCGGGGCTCGACAAGCCCCATATCATCACCCATCTCTTCGCCGACGGCGGCCGGGTCATCAAGAGCCACAAACGCACCTACGCCCGTGAAGTCGGCCGCGAGGACGTGGTCCCCTATGTGCGCCATCTCATGAAGGGCCAGCACATGGAAATGGCCATCCTCCTCCGCACGGGGCGCTTCGACGAGGTCATCGCGGGCCGCGCGATAGGGGGCATCGAGACGCTCGAGCACGAGCCGGTGGTCGAGGTGCAGAAGCTGGCCGCTCGCCCTACCAAGTCGTCCGTTCCGGCGCCGCTGGCGCCCCCGCCGTCGAAGCACGCGCCTCCTCTCCCGCCCGAGGCCAAGCGCCCGCCCCCGCCCGCCGTGGCGGGAGCTGTCCCCCCGGCGCCTCCCGTGAGGCCCAGGCCCACGCTGAGGCTACGGGTCACCCGGGGCTCCGCGCAGGGACCTCAGGTGTACGAACCCACGTCGCGCGAGGTCTTCATCGGGCGTCGCGGGGACGTGTCGCTCGCGGGGGACCCCTTTTGTCACCCGAGGGAGGCGCTGTTCCGCGTGGACGGCGGGCGGGCCTTCCTGAGCGACACCGAGGTGGGAAACGGCGTCTTTCTCAGGGTGCGCAGGCCTCTCGAGCTCGATGGCGGCGACCAGTTCATCGTCGGCGATCAGCTCCTCGCCATGGAGACGAACCCCAGGGCCGACGACGGCCCGGACGTGGGCCCCACCTATTTCTACTCCTCGCCCAAGTGGTCCTCTTCCTTCCGGGTGGTGCAGCTCTTCGAGGGAGGCAGCAAGGGCGCGTGTGTCCTTGCCCACGGTACCACGATGCAGATCGGGCGCGAGGTGGGCGACTTCGTGTTCCCCGACGATCCGCTGGTCGGGGAGCCTCACTGCCTGGTCGAGGAGCAGGCCGGGGTCATCCTCCTCACCGATCTGGGGTCTCCCTCCGGCGTTTTCGTGCGCATCAAGGGGGACGAGGAGCTCATCGTGGGCGACGAGATCATCGTCGGCCGCACCCGGCTCGTGCTCGAGGCCATCGGCGGCTGAGCGCCGCCGGCGAAGCGTCGGGTCTCGCCCGCCATGAAGATCGACGAGCACCTCGAGGACGACGGTCGGCGAAGGCGGACGGAGCTCCTGGTCGGCCCGGACGGCCCGGAGCTGGTGGTGACCGGCGGGGCAGGGGAGGAGGAGCTCTGCGTCCTGGTGGACGTGGCCGTCATCGAGGCGCTCTTCGGCCGCTACGGCGCGCCACCCGAGCAGGGCCTCGTAGCCCGCGGCCCCAGGCTGGAGCTCGGGCCAGGGGGCGCCCTCGTCCATTTTCGCTTCCTGGCCAAATACGACGTGATCGCCAAGGACTGGCTGCTGTACGAGGCACCAGGGAGGGAGCCCCTCGTGGCGCTGGCCACCCAGATCGCGGCGGCGCTCGAGCACCTGGCCAGGGCCTGGCCCTCGAGCTGAGCGCCGGGCGTGCTAGGAGTGCTGGCGTTCACCGAGGAGGTACGCCGTGGGTGGTCGTTATGGGATGTCGTTCGCGAAGGGCTTCATCGAGAAGGGGGCGTACCCGGAGGCCGTCGCCTCGGCTACGTCCGAGATCGAGGCGGGGGCGCCGGGGCCCGAGCCCTGGTTCGATCGAGGGACCGCGCTCGAGCTCCTGGAGCGCTGGGCCGACGCCGTGAGCGACTTCGAGCGCGCCATCGCCCTGAACGAGGAGGCCCGGGAGATGGATCCCTTCGCCCTGGACGACGCCTACTTCTCGGCTGCCCTCGGCGCGGCCCAGTCCGAGCGCCCCTCGGACCTCGGGCGCGCCCTCACTCGCCTCTCTCGCTACCGCGAGCTCTGCCCCGAGGGCGAGCACGTCGCCGAGAGCAAGGACTGGGAGCGCCGCCTCCGCGGCGAGCTGCCCAGCCTGCTCGACAAGACCAGGAGCGTGGACGCGGTCTGACCCGCGCGGCCCGTCGCGGAGGGCCTTGAACGCGCAGTGGGGGGACGCCACGGCGATCGAGACGCCGAGGGTTCGATTCTCGGCAGGACAGGCCCTAAGATCCACGGGTATGTGGTGGGCGCGGATCGGAGTCCTGGCTTTTGCGCTTGCCTCCGTCCCTTCAAGAACCGCCCGTGCCTCTGGTTTCGAGCTCGCCGTGGGCACGTCCTTCACGGCCAACCGCTCGCTCCCGGCCTTGAACCTGGAGGACACCGCGGGCACCTCGGCCAGGGCCTCCGTGACCGGCAAGGCACCGATGGCAGGGGGCCTGCGCACCCTGGGGGCGTACACGGACATCCGGCTGGTGCTGGGGCACCGGCTCACCTTGCCGATGGGTGGCCTCGGGGTGCAGACCCCGGTCGGCGATCAGGCCGCTGTGCGAACGGCCCTGGATGGATCGCTCGTGACCATGCACCCCTCGAGGACCCTGGTGGTCGACATCCTGGGCCCCGGTCTGGGTATACGGGCGACCGAGCGGCGCTTTTTCTTCGAGGCCACCGTGCGGTTGTCGATCCTCTGGCTCTCCATGCCGGGGGATATCGCCGCGGGGGCCGAGGCGAGCGAGACACGCCTCTACGGGCTAGCTCCGGGGGTGCGCATGGAGCTCTCGGGCTGCCGTCGCCTGGACCCGACCAACCGTTTGTGCCTGACGGTGGCACCTCACGTGTACGAGGTGGCGTTCGCCAACGGGGTGAGCGTCGGCCTCTCCTGGATCTGGGGGCGATGAGCCATGAAGCGACAATCGACCACGCGAGCGACGACCATGCGAACCACGAGGCTGACCGGGCGGCTCATCGCGAAGGTCCTGGCGATCTCTGCGATGGCGGGGCTGGCCCTTGGCTGCTCGGGGAAGGGAGGCGAGCCCATCTCGGCGGTGGGGTTGGCCGCCGAGACCCCGCTCCCTGCCCGCCGTGGGACGGCGCTGGTCGACGGCTGCTCCCTGGACCCGTGGCAGACACAGACCCTGGCCAGGAGCCAGACCCGGCGGGTGATCAAGGAGGTCCTGATGCTCTGCCTGGTCCCCAGGGACGGCGGAGGCCTCGGCCCCTCGGACACGGCCGCGAGGAAGGATCTGGCCAGCCTCATCACCACGCTCCACGAGCAGGGCTACTCGGTCTCGCTGGGCGTCGCCTTCACCAACGAGACCGGCGCCCGCTACGACGCCGAGCGCACCGCCCAGCTCCTCGGGGACATCCCCGGGCGAGGCAAGCTCGCCGACGCCGTGCTCGAGGCGGCCAAGGGGGCCGACGCCGTGGATCTGGATCTCCAGGGAGCGCCGGTCTCCTCGAGAAATGATCTGTCGGCGCTGGCCAGGGAGATGTCCTCGAGGCTGAGGCCCGCCGGAAAGAAGCTGGGGATCTTGCTCCCCCCCTCGGTCTCGGTCCCCAGCGATCTCCCGGACGGAGAGGCCTTCGACAGGGCCGAGCTGGCGAGATCGGTCGACAGGTTCAGGGTGATGACCCTGGACTACTCCTCGAAGTCGGGCCCCACCACCGACTCGGGCTGGGCCGTCGACGCTGTGAGGCTCGCCAGGAAGGGCGCGCCTCAGCTGGCCCTGGACGTGGCGTTGCCCCTCTACGGGGTGGACTTCGGCCCGGCGGGGGCCCGAGGCGTGAGCGTCCTGGAGGCGAGGGGCCTGGCGGCGACCCACGGCGTCCTGCCCGCGAGAGGCCCCACGGGCACCCTTCATTTCGAGTACGAGACCGAGGCCTTCGAGCGGCACTCGATCTGGTACGACGACGCCACCTCCACCGGCGAGGCGCTGGGCGCCTTTGCGACGGCGCTCGATCCCGACGTGGGCGTGCTTTTTTACGGGCTGGGCGCCGAGGATCCCGAGCTCTTTGCCCGCCTGGCGGAGCGGACGCGATGAGCGCCGAGGGACCGCGCGTGCAGGGGCTCGCCGAGGCCGATCCCCTGGCCTCCGAGGATCTGGGGCGCGAGCTCAGGCACCGCTGGCTGATCTGGGACGAGTTCGTGGGCGGCCGCCGCCGCGTGGATCTTCACCCGCTGATCCTGCCGGCCCAGGCCCATGACGACGCCCGCAGCGCCGCGGAGGACGCGGTTCGTCTGGTAGGTCAGGCCGCGACCCTGGCCCTCGAGGCCAGGGAGGAAAGAGCGGAGGCCGCTCGCTACGGCTTTTCAAGGGCGGTGGAGAGGCTGGCCGAGGCCTCGTTCAGGGCAGGGGACACCCTGAGCCTGGTCAGGGTGGATCTGCTCCTCGGCGAGGACGGGCGCTTCCGCGCCTGCGAGGTCAACGCGGACTGCCCTGGAGGGCACAACGAGGCCCACGGCCTGCCCTGGCTGGCCAGGAGAGCGGGCTTTCATGGAGCGAGCGACGTGACCGCGGTGATCCCCGAGCTGGCCTCTTGCCTGGTCGCTCTCTCGGGGGGGCCTGGCTCGCCGGAGGGGCTGATCGCCCTGGTCTTTGCCACGGCCTACGCCGAAGATCTCCAGGTGTGCGCCCTGATCGAGCGGGCCGTGCTCGAGGCGGGGGGCCGCGCCGTCAGGGTCCCACCCACGGCGCTCAGGGTGCAGGGAGGGAGGGTCTTCACGGGGGCCTCCAGGGTGGGCGTGCTCTACCGCTTCTTTCCCACGGAGCACTTTGCCGAGCTCCCCCTGGCCGAGGAGATCGTCCCCTGCATCGAGTCGGGGAGCGTCCGGACGCTCTCGTCCTTCTCGGCCATGTACCTCCAGTCCAAGCTCGCCTTTGCCAGGGCCCACTCCGTAGCCTCCTCGCTCTCTCCCCGTGATCTCCAGGCCCTCCAATCACGTGTACCTTACAGCTGTCTCCCGGTCGAGGCAGAGGGGCTGGAGGGGGACAAGGACGGCTGGGTGCTCAAGCGCGCCCTGGGGAGGGTGGGCGACGAGGTCTTCGTTGGAGCGCTCTTCGAGAGGGGCGCGTGGTCCAGGATCGTCCAGGCCGTCCGGGAGGCCGTGGCCCGGGGGGAGGTGTGGATCGCCCAGCGCTTCGTCCCTCAGCGCCCGGTGCCCACCCCCTGGGGCCCTCGCCTGGTGACCCTGGGCGTTTACCTGATGGAAGGGCGCTTCCTCGGCTACTTTGCCCGGCTGACCGAGGTGAGCCACGCCTCCCACGACGCCCTGGTCCTGCCGGTGTTCGTCGCTCCACGGGGCCCGTCCGCGGCGCGCTCGTCCCCTCTCGGGGACGTCCAGGGGCGGCCGTGAAGCGCCTGGTCGTGATCCAGGCCGCGCTCTTTGCCACGGCCTGCTCCCTGCGCCCCTTCACCCCCTCGGTGTCCGTGGCCTTCGGCGACGCCGACGTGCCTGCCTCCAGGAGCATGGCGATCCCCTCGTCGCGCGAGGTGGCGGCCCGCTGGGAGCTGGCCCCGACCGATCCCTGGGCCCGCTACGCCAAGAGCACCCTGATCTCGTCCCTGGACGCGATGGGAGGGCGCGCCGAGCTCCCCGACGTGACGGAGCTCGAGGTCCTCCACGAGGCGGCGGCCTCGGCTCGCCGGCTGGGGGAGGTAGGCCTCCCTCCGGACACCCTCTGGCTGCTCGATCTCAGGGGAGCGGCCTCGGTGGCCTTCTCGGTCGCCCTGAGCAGGTATGCCCGAGAGCCTTTGTCTCCGGTCCTCACCTTCAACAACTGGCCTTCTCCGGAGGGCATGGTCCCCGCCGAGGAGACCCTGGCGGCCCTGGTCTTGCTCACCCCGGCGCGCCCTGCCAAGGAGGCCCGGGGAGGGCACCCCTTCTTCCTCATGGACTCCTGGCGCCTGGCCTACCGCGAGGACGATCCTGGCTCCGCCTACGACAACCGCTACATGCTGGGCTCTCACGAGCTTCCCACGGCCGACGAGCTCCGCCAGCGGGGCATCACCAGGGTGGTCTACGTGGTGGAGAGCCTGGACGACACCGCCCAGGAAGAGGACGATCTCCACGCGACGCTACGGGCGTGGCAGGCTTCGGGCGTCGGCGCCCACCTCGTGGATCTGGCCTGGCTCTCGGGCCTGCCGCAAGGCGTCGACTGGGCCAGGGAGCTGGCCCCCGCGGGCACCTGGATCGGCGAGCGCAAGACCCTGATGGACGATCCTCGCTTCTATGCCCGGGCCAGGGGAGGCTTCGGGGCGGCCTATGGCAGGCCCCTCTTGATGCGGGGCTTCTCCCGCGCCGGCGGCCATGGCGGAGGAGGCTTCGGCGGCGGCTGAGAACGCTCTCCCTTCCTCCCCGTGAATTCTTCTCCTTCTCGCTGCGCGCAACGCCTCGTCGGGCCGCCCCTGGTCCTGTCCGGGTTCTTGTCCTTTCGCCGGGTGGCCAGGCGAGGCATACCGGGATCATGAGTTACGTGATGGTGGACATCGAATCGGACGGCCCGGCGCCCGGGCTTTACTCCATGGTTTCCTTTGGCGCCGTCCTGGTGACGCCCGCGCTCGACAGGACCTTCTACGGGCAGCTCCGCCCGATCAGCGAGCGGTGGCTCCCCGAGGCGCTGGCCGTGAGCGGGCACACGCGAGAGCAGCACGAGGGCTTCGACGAGCCTGGCGCCGTGATGGCTCGCTTCGCCGCCTGGATCGCCGAGCACGGCGGCAGGCGCCCCGTCTTCATCTCGGACAACAACGGCTTCGACTGGAGCTTCATCAATTACTACTTCCACCGCTTCACGGGGCAAAACCCCTTCGGTCATAGCTCCCAGAACCTGGGCTCGCTCTACAAGGGTGTGGTGAAGGACACCTTTGCCACCTTCAAGCACCTGCGCGAGACCTCGCACACCCACCACCCGGTCGACGACGCCAAGGGCAACGCCGAGGCCCTGCTCAAGCTCAAGCGCGACTTCGGGCTGAAGATCTCGCTCGGCTGAATCGATACTGCATCAAAATATCGGTTCTGGGAAGACTGGTTTCGTGGGCATATCGCCCCAAGCTATCGCTCCTCTGCGCCTCGAAGAGCGCGCATTCCAGAAAAGGAGCCATGGCATGAGCGAGCTGACCATCCTCTTCGGGAGGCCTCACGTTGTCCGGCACGGTGAAGACCGCTTCGAGTTCGAGGCCCTGGCTGCAGAGGAGCTGGGCATCGACTCCTACGCCATCCCCCTGGATCCGGTCGTCAACGGCGAGCCGGAGCGGGCGCTGCGCCGCCTGCCTCGGCCCAGAGGAAGGAGGTGGCTCTACAGGGGGTGGATGCTGAGCGAGGAGGAGTACACCGGGCTCCACGAGGCCTTGCTCGAGCGAGACGAGGAGCTGGTGGTGGACCCGGAGAGCTTTGCCGAGGCGATGTACATGCCCAGCTATGTTCCGCTGCTCGGAGAGCACACCGCGCCGACCCGCTGGACGGAGGGCGAGGACATCCGGGAGGCCTGGGAGGTGGCGATGGAGCTCGGCCCTCCTCCCTGGATCGTCAAGGATCACGTGAAGTCGGCCAAGGAGCTATGGCACCGGGCCTGCTTCGTCCCCGAGGGCGCCACCTACGAGGATTTCGAGGATATATGCGAGTGTCTCGTGGAGGCCCGGGGGGACCGCTTCGAGCGGGGGTTCGTGGTGAGGAAATACCTCGAGCTGGCGACCTTGCCAGGGTGGACCCCCGAGCAGCGCAGGGTGACCGACGAGCATCGCCTGGTGTTCTGGGAGGGGCGCCTGGTCGCCCACGCCCCTTATCTCGACGTGGAGTCGACCCTGGAGAACCCCGGGCAATTTGCCTTTCTGGGGCGAGCCCTTGGCTCTCCCTTCTTCACGGCGGACGTGGCCAGGCTGGAGAGCGGGGGTCACACGGTGATCGAGATCAACGACGGAGGCTCGTCCGTCCTGCCCGAGCAGATGGACCCTCGCGAGCTCTACCGGGCCATTCTTGGCTGATGTCCCCCTCTCACGTTTCGTGGGAGTGGGAAGCGCCGTTTGCGCCTTATCGCGGAGGGGGTGAGGCTCGGGGGAGCGCCGAGCACTCGGGCGCCGTCGAGCTCTCCCAGGGGAGGAAGATAGGTTCCTCGCCCACGCAATGATCCGCCTCCTGACCCAGCTCGATCAGCTTCTGCTCCGCGCTCTTGACGAGCGTTTCTTCCTGGGCGCGAAGGGCCGGAGGGGCCTGGGCCAGGCGCTCCTTTGCCTCGGAGCGGAGGCGCTGGACGGAGCGCATCTCGGCCAGCTTGTCCTTGGAGCAAACGACCTTGACCATATCTCGCTCCTTCTGTCCCCGCGCCAGCTGCTTTTCGGCGCGACAGACGGCGGCGTCGGGGGCGGCCAGGAGGGAGCAGGCCAGGGCGCCGTCGTCGGCCGCAGGCGTCGAGCCCAGCAGGTGGAAGCGAGCGCCGATCCGGCCGTCGGCAGGGGCCACGAACAGCTCCACCACCAGGTCGGCCGGACCGGTGCCCTTCACCGAGAACGGGCGGGCGAGCTTGATCTGGCACTCGGATCCGCCGGGCAGCCCGAGGGTCGCCCTCAGCGAGAGCCTGTGATCTCCGCGAGAGAGCCTCCATGCGGAGCGGCTGTTTGGTCTGGGCGCGATGAGCGCTCGCTCCTCGTCGAGGAAGATCGTCGCTCCCAGGAAGCCATAGGGCCGGGGGAGACGGTCGTCGATGCGAAGATCCATGAACCCGGAGGGCCGGGCTTGCGGCGTGGTCTGCGTGGGGGCTGGGGAAATCGCGGTCCCTGGTGCAGAGGGCCCTGGCTCGATCGCGGCCGGCGCCCTGCATCCGAGCCAGAGAGGGAGCGTGAACAGGGCGAGAGGGAGCAGGGCGACCGTCCGCCGGGCTCGCAGGCGGACGCGAAGGCAGAAGAGCAGGGCCAGCGCTAGCCAAGCTCCCTCCGACGTCGGAGCTCCGGAGGTCGGGGAGCAGCCGCGAGGAGCGGGCTTGACGGGCGCGGGCGTCGAGCTCGAAAAAGGTGAGATGGGCGCGACGGGCGTGATGGGTGAGGGAGGTGAGAGCAAGGTCGGCGAGGGGAGGGGTGGGGCGGGTGCCGGAGGGAGGGAAGGTGCCGGGAGCGTCCCGGAGCCCGCGGTCCTTGGCCTGGGGTGGGCGGCCATCCAATCCAAAATACGGTTGGCCCTCGCCGGACTGAGGGCGGCCAGCTCGTCCTGGTGCCCCGCCCTGGGCAGGAGATCCCACGTGACCGGGTGACCGCAGCGGTCGAAATAAGCCCGGAGATCCCTGGCGAGCCCGTGGAGCGGGTTCTGGTCACCCACCAGGAAATACACGGGCGTCCTGGCGCTCGTGCAGTCCGTCTGGTGAGGCGCGACGCCCCCGCCGTGGAAGACGAGCGCCGCGAAGGCCCCGGTGAGCTCCTGGGCTCGCCACCCCATGTAAGAAGCGCCGCCTGACCACCCCGAGAGGTAGATGCGCTCGTCGTCGACGGGAAAGGACGCCCTCAGCCCGTCGATCATCCGGGAGATCCACGAGGGGGCGCCGTTCCAGCGCCAGAAGCTCCCTCGGGTACAGCCGAGCGCCCTGGGACACTCGAGCGACAGGAGCGCCCAGCCTCGCGCCGTCACGGCGCTCGTCCATCGGGCCGCCGTGGTCGGGGCATGATCGATGTCTCCATGGAGGAGCACGACGAGCGGCGAGGGACCCCCGTCCCCGGTCGGACGGACGACCACGCACCCCTCGCACGGGGGCGCGGCCTCGGCCGCCGGGGGGAGCCCCCAGAAGGTGAAGGACGAGAGAAGGACGAGGGCGACAGGACGTAGCGCGCCAGGCATGGAGCAAGGGTAACGCCCCTCGTCCGCCGGGTTGCTGTCCATGGAGGTGTCCACGGACACGAGCTGCAAGGGATAGATGCGAGGGCGGTCCCGGCGGAGGAGCGCCGGGTGGCCCTCTCGCCCCGGGCCCGAGGAAGAGTTCGAAGGGCGCCACGTAGAAGGAACGAAGATGCAGCTTCTCTCTCCCTTCTTCCCTCGATGGGGCTGGGTGGTCCTGGTCGCCGGCGCGGTCTTCGTGGTCGCTTGCGGGAGCGGCGCCCAGGAACCGGGGGGACCGATCCGTCGGGCGACTCCGGGAGCCCCGGCACGGACGGGGCTCCCGGCTCCCGGGACGATGGAGGCTCGGGCTCCGATGGCTCCTCCGGCGATGGAAGCCCGGGTAACGACGGAGGAGGCCGCGACGTCGAGAACGGCGCCGGGGCGACAGGGGCGATCCCGCTCCCGGCGAGCGTCGCGCAGATGAAGAGCGTCACCGCGGAGATCGCGCCGAGCGGGAGGCCCTTCGTGACCTTCACCAACGCCAACCAGCTTTACGGCGCATTCTTCGACGGCGCGAATTTCGTCAAGGTCACCCCGCTGGGGCAGGCCACGTCCGCCCACGCCGACGCGCTGGAGCGCATCTATGCCTCGACCTCCAACGGCCTCACGGAGTTCGTGACCGGAGCTCGGCCCCTGGTGCGAGGCGCGTTCCCCTACACGGGACCCGGGTGGACGGTCGCCGCGGACGGCGCGGTCTACGTGCTTCGAAACGATCAGGCGCCCGTCGACGATCCATGTGGGTCGCCTGGCCGACGAGCTCCGTGTCATTCGCCTTCTCCGCGGCTCTCTCACGTGGACCGACGAGGTGGCCGTGGGCTCCAACGAGGGGTGGGGATTCCAGACGATGGGCTTTGCCGCAGCGCCGGATGGCTCGCTCCATATTGCCTATACGCCCCTCGGGATCTACTTCCGCTCCAGGAACGGGACGGCCTGGGTGACAGAGAACCTCATCCGCTTCAATACCAAGGCCACGATGGTCGATCCGGCTGTGCCCCGCATCGACGGCAAGGACCCCGCGTCCGTCACCGGGACCATCCGGCTGGTGGCCGCACAGGACTATGATCACGCCTCGGTCACGCTCAGAGTAAGTCCAATGATCGACGCCTTCATCCTCTGCGCCGGGCTGGGAACGCGTCTGCGTCCTCTCTCCGAGCATATCCCGAAACCCCTTGTCCCCGTGGTCGACAGGCCCGCCGTCAAGTACGCGGTCGACAGGCTGAGGGGCCTGGGCGCGCGGATCGCGCTCAACGCCTTCCACAGGGCCGAGCTCGTCTGTGAGTTCGCGGCCGAGGAGGGCCTGATCGCGGTCAGGGAGGGCTCTCTTCTGGGCACCGCCGGAGGGCTGCAAAACGCGGGAGCGGCGCTGGGCGAAGGGGATATCCTGGTGTGGAACGGGGATATCCTGGCCGACCTGGACGTGCCTGCCCTGCTCGCCTCGCACCGGGCAAGCCGGGCGGAGGCGACCCTGGCCGTGGCGCCCCGCTCCCCGGGCGAGGGGACCGTGGGGCTGGGCGCGGAGGGGCAGATCGTCCGCCTGCGCGGCGAGCGCTTTGGCGAGGAGCTGTCAGGAGGAGAGTTCCTCGGTATTCACGTGGTCGGCCAGGCCCTCCGCGAAGGGCTCCCTGAAGTGGGCTGTCTGGTGGGCGATGTCTATCTCCCTGCGCTGCGCCGTGGAGCCAGGCTCGCCACCCACGTCGAGAGGGCGCCCTTCTTCGATATTGGCTCGCCGGGAGGCTATCTGGGTGCCATGCTCCACGAGCTGGCGCGGCGCCAGGTGTCGTCCTGGATACACGGGTCCGCGAGGGTGAGCCCCGGCGTCACCGTCACGGCCTCGAGCGTGGGCCCGGGGGCCGAGGTGAGCGCGTCGATCGCCTCGAGCATCGTCTGGCCGGAGACGCGGGTCACCGAGCCCCTTCACAGAGCCATAGCGACCCCCTTTGGAATACTCAGAGCCTGTCCTTCCGAGCTTCAAGCCCTTCCCTAAGGACGGGCGAGGAGTAACTCACAGGGAGGAGGGGAGGCCGTTGCCTCCTGCTCTCCTGTGAATCGAACCACGTTCCCGTTCAGCGAAGGGCCTAAACCTCGGCAGGACGGGCTCTCAGCGAGCAAAGCGTTGCCAGGTCTCCGGGAGGGGGCCGCCCAGGAGGCGCTCCGCCGCCTCCCGATCGAGGAGCGCGAAGGTGAAGGTCCCCCGGAAGGCGTCGAGGTCGTCCTGCACCAGGGAGATCGAGATCTTCAGCAGGCGAGCTGTGTCGTGGGTGATGGTGCCCCGGCCAAGCACCGGGCGCCCTATCCTGACGGGGCGTAGCAGCCTGGCCTCGATGGCCGCGGTGAAGCCAAAGCGCTCCTTGAGCCCGAGCACGGTCCAGGCCGCGAGCTCGTCGGCCAGGGTGGTGACCAGGCCTCCGTGCATCAGCCCTGGAGGTCCCTGGTACTGCTCCCCCGGCGTCAGCTCGACCAGGACCGCGTCACCCTGCCGGTAGGGCTTGAGGCGAAAGCCGATGGGGTGCGCCGGGCCGCAGCCAAAGCAAGGCTGGTTTGCCCCGAAGGTGGATTCTGGATCGAGGAAGGTGCGCTCCGACATGTCCCCGAACTAGCCCAGCTTCGAGGCTGCGGGAACACCCATCGGATCGAGGGATCGGGCGGGCGCTCCGGGGAGGACGAGCGAGGAATACAGGACTACAGATCGTCCAGGGATGGGTTGTAATTGAACCAGGCGATGGAGAAGTACGTGTTGGGCGCGGGGAAGTTGTACTTGGTGGCTCGAGCCGTGTACGAGAGGCCGCTGCTCGAGGCTTCGAAATCGCAGACCTCGTGGGTGTTGTCGTACGAGGAGGAGGTGCACACCACCGCTCCCGCGGCGTCTCTCACCTCGAGGTCGAGATCGGCGTCGGGCGTGTCCGAGGTGCAGTCGGTCCCCGAGGCGTTGCAGGTCACGCTGCTGTCCCAGGTGATGACCACGCGCACCCGCCCGGAGGTCACCGTCCTGATGTTCCAGACGTCCAGGCCTCGGTTGTCGCTGCCGAAGCTCGCCGGGGTGATCGTCTTGGCGTGGCGGCCCAGCCAGGTGCCGGGCGAGGCGGGGGTCGTCCAGTAGCCCGTGGACGCGAGCGAGGTCGCGTAGCGCATGTGGAGCAGCCCGACCCCGTCCTTGCGATCGGCGGCGCTGCCTGGCGTGCTCGTCGTGGGCAGCCGGGTGAGCCGGCCTCCGTCCACGTGGTGCACCGCGGTCGCCAGGATGGCCGCCCGGGACATCTCCGGCCAGGACTTGAAGCGTGAGTCGATGCCCTGCATGGCCGCCACGACGCCCGAGACCAGCGGCGCGGCCAGGCTCGTCCCGCTGCCGGTGAGGCCCACGGCCGAGATGTCGGTGCCGGGAGCCACCAGGTGGGGGAGCTCTCGATCGTTGCGGGGGCTTGGCGGGTTGATCCAGTTGGAGAAGCCCGCGATCGTGTCATCGTTGACCGTGGAGGTCCCCCTGTCGTCGGAGGCGCCGACGATGATCTCGTTGTAACCGCGGTTCCTCACGACGCTCCCTTCATTGTGGGAGATGACCACCTCGGTCGGGTAGGGCCAGCGCTTGGCCAGGTAATCGAACTGCATGTCGCTCGGGTTCAGCTGCTGGCCCGCCGTGTAGCCGAATCCGCTGCTCATCTGGATGACGTTGGAGCCCACCCCCGAGCACCAGTTCTCGCAGTGGGCGTACCCCGAGGGCAGCGAGCCGCTGTAGCCGCAGATCACGATCTCGGCGCCGTGCGCGACCTGTAGCGAGTTGGCCGCGGTGCTGCGGATGAGCCCTGTCACGAAGCGCGCGTGGGAGTCGACGGGCGTCTTCGTCGCGCTCGCGTACTGGGTTATGCCGGAGAGTTGGCTGTAATCATCTGGATATCCCGACTCCAGGATGCAGACGCGAGAGCCTGCGCCTGTCTTGCTGCCATTACTCAATTTCATCGCTTGTGGCCATACCGTGGCCCCGAGGGAGGGGGTCTCGATCTCGCCGGCGACGCGGAGGCCGGGCAGGTCCTTCAGCGCCAGGACCTTTCGAGCCGGCACCTCCGCCTCGACCAAGGGGGTGCCTCCGCCCTCGGAGATCACCTTGATGCCCCGCGCTCGGAGCTCCTCCGCGAGCGCGTGGGTCGCGGACTCGACCTTGGCGGCGTGCTCGAGCTCGAAGCGCCGGGTGGCCTCCTCGTCCTCCTTGGGTGGATACTCGGTGGCCACCTCGGCCCAGAACCAGGTGCGCAGCGTGGTCTCGGGGGCGACCGAGGACGCCCTGTCCGCGAGCCGAGGCGTGAGCGCGCCATAGCGCGCCCGCTGCGCGACCGCCTCCGCGGCAAGGAGCGCGTCCACGTCGACGCGCCTGCCGTCCGGGGTGAACCCGACGGACAGATATTGCCCGCTCCTGCGGTCCAGGAGCTTGGCGCTGTAGGCCGAGGCGCCGGTCTCCGCGAAGGACGGCTGGGCGACGGCCAGGACCTCGCAGTCGGGGCACGCGGCGACCGAGAGCGCGATCTGCTCGCGCGTGCGCGGCCTCGCCCCCGGCGCTGCCTGCTCCTCGGGGCCGTCGTGATCGGCTGTGTCGCTCGAGCACGCCGCCGTGAGCGCCGCGCCAGCGACGAGGAGCGTCCCAAAGAGCCCTGTCCCAAGATTTCTCATCGTCCGTACTCCCGCGTGTGGATGGCTTCTGGCCAAGATCGAGCGGGGTCGTCCGCTCACGTCAGAAGACGGGAGTCGTTCACGGCCGTCTCACGGAGCACGAAAATAAATTCAACCGGGGGGGGGCTCGCCGGCCTCGACGAGGAGGTGACCCACGCTCAGCTCGAGCCGGCTCCGGACGAGGCCCGCGAGGCTGTCGTACTCGGAGGAGGTGAGCCGGAGCTGCGCGCAGAGCTCACTCCGGGCTCGCGAGGCCAGCTCCTCTCGGGCGCGCGCCAGCCAGCGGGCGGCGGTCGCCCGGCTCACGCCGAAGAAGGCGCCTATCCTGTCGACGTTCGCGCCCTCCGCGAAGTGAAGGCGCAGCAGCGTCCTGTCGCGCTCGGGCAGACGCAGGATCGCGGCGCGTAGCGCGCCCTCGAAATCTCCCTTGTGGCGCCGCTTCAGGTACTCGAGCTCGAGCCCCACCCCCTCGGCGCCGACGCCCTCTCGATGGAGTCGCTGGGCCGCCCGGTCCCCGCCCTTGCGCGCCAGATCGATGGCGACCCGCACGGCGACGATCGAGAGCCAGCTGCGGAGCGCCGCCCGCCCGGCATACTCGAGGATCTTGGGAGGCTCCCCTCGCCAGACGAAGAGCCGCTCGTAGACCACCTGCCTGACCTCCTCGGCGAAGCTCCTGGACGGATCGATGCGAGCCACGCCGCGCTCGATGGCGATCTCGAACTGCTCGTCGAATGCGTCGAGCGCGCCAGGGACCGCGCGAGAGCAAGCGCAGGCCAGGTAAAGATCCCCTCCGTGCACGGCCCCGAGGGGCCCACACGAAGCCGCGCGCTCGGCGATGTGCTGCACGAAGAGGTGGGCGTCGAGGGCGAGCGAGGGCCACGCCGCGCGGCCCTCGTCGACCAGTCGCCGGAGCTCCCCCTCGAGATCCGGGATCGTCGGCGAGGCCGCGCCGTCCGGCAGGTTGCCCAGATAGGTGGAGGAGTATGTCGCCGGGGTCTGCATGCGCTCTCTCGATCCTCGTCCCCGCCGCGGCAGGAGCCAGGACGAGGATAGTCTCGCGGCGTGGATCCGCGCTCGTCTTCCTCCTGCGTCGAAATGGGCGGCGGAGACCCTTGCCAACCGCCGTGACTGCCGCAATGCTGCCGCCCCCGAAACGCGCGCCCGCGCACGCCGGCGTGCATGAACCCATGGAGACATGCTCATGAGCGATACAAATACTGGCCGTTTCGTGTGGTACGAGCTCCTGACCTCGGACCCCAAGGCCGCGATCGATTTTTACACGCACGTCGTCGGCTGGAAGACCGAGGCCTTCGGCGAGCCGCCGCCCGGCCAGGAGGGATACACCATGTGGGTCGGCGGCCAGGGGCCTCTGGGAGGCGTGATGACGCTGCCCGAGCAGGCCAAGCAGATGGGCGCGCCGCCGCACTGGATGGCCAACGTCAGCGTGGCGAGCGTCGACGACACGGTGGCCAGGGCGCAGAGGATGGGGGGGCGCGTCTACGTCGAGCCCTCGGACATGCCGAGCGTTGGGCGCTTCGCGATCATCGCCGATCCGCAGGGCGCGTCGATGTCGCTGGTCACCCTGCTGCAGCCCATGGCCGCGCACGACACGACGAAGCACGGCGAGTTCGCCTGGAACGAACTCGCCACCACGGACGCGCCTGCCGCGCTCAATTTCTACGGCGAGCTCTTCGGCTGGAAGAAGCTCGACGAGCACGACATGGGCCCGATGGGCACGTATCTGCTCTACGGCCAGGACGGCAAGCATTACGGCGGCATGTTCACCAAGACCAAGGACATGCCGATGCCGACGGCATGGCTGTACTACGTCCAGGTCGACGACCTGGAGGCGGCGATCTCCAGGGCCAAGGACAGGGGCGCGCGCCTGCTCAACGGGCCGATGGAGGTGCCAGGCGGCACGCACATCGCGCAGCTCATGGACCCTCAGGGCGCCGCCTTCGCGCTCCATTCGGGGACCCTCAAGGGCACCTAGCGCGGCGTCGCTTCTCCTCTCCTCCCCATCTCCTCTCCTCCCTGTGAATCCTTCTCCGTCCCTGACTGCCCACAAGGCCTCGTTGGGTACATCCCTCTCTCCCCTCCCTGTGAATTCCCCTTCGCTGGCTCGCCACAACGCTTCGTTGGGCTGAGAGCTGGTAGATTTTACAGGGAGGAGAGGAGGAGCGTGAGGAGAGGAGGGAAAGCGCCGGGCGACCGGCAAGAGAAGGCAGGTGAGCAAGATGAGGAAACATCGACAAATCAAGCAAGTCCTGCCCTGATCCTGCACCCCTGGCCCGAGAAGCGCTTTGCTACCCGTTGACCCGAGGTGGGAGCCCGGTGCG
>SXGT01059700.1_pt1 | contig 17858 bp, 17 predicted proteins | sample 3176221 | NCBI WGS metagenome assembly SXGT01 (sample SAMN11356862, study PRJNA531348) | freshwater metagenome | isolation source: freshwater sample F1-120 | place: China: Fuxian Lake, Yuxi | collected 2017-12-25
GTAGCCGTCGTAGAGCTCGTTGCGGAACGACTCGACGGTGTGGTCGGTCGCCACCCCCAGGTGGGTGGCACCGTCGCGGAGCATGGCGGCCACCGAACGCACCACACCCCGGGTGGCGCCGACCTCCTCGCCGGCGGCGTTCACGTGGCCGCCACGCGGCGAGTAGAAGGACCGGAACAGCTCGTAGGTGCCGTCGACCAGGTGGACCTGCATGGGGGCACCCTGCCACAGCAAGGGATCCGGCGCCTCCGAGGCTCGGTCTCGGCAAAGGGCACGAACCGAGGGCACAAACTCCGGGGGGCCCGGGGTGGTCCCGGTTGCCGGCGGGGAGGCCCTCGGGACGGCCCCCGCCATGACCGAACCGACACCGGCCCCGCCGGACCACAACATCCGACCGATCCTGTCCCTGGAGGTCCTCCAGGCCCGCTACGACATCGGCACGACGAAGGCGACCGAGCTCGCCCGCTCTGACGGGTTCCCGAACACGGTGGTGCCGGGCATGCACCGGTACCCGCTCGCCGATCACGGCCTCACCCTCTACGCGCCGACGCCGCGAACCCGAAGCACCGACTCGACTGCACCGACCCGTTCACCAAGGAGCGCACGCAGCCGAAGCGCAGCGTCGAGGCCGATGCGCAGCAAGGCCGCTCAGGACTGACGGGCGGCGCCGGCGACGATCCGGTCGAGGTTCGTTGCGCTCAACGTCCGTAGCCGGGCCGCGGGCACCTTGGTGACCCAGGCCTGCAGCTCATCGTGGTCGAAGCTCTCGGGGAGTTCGAGCTCGGGCAGTGTCACGTCACCCTGGCGCACCGAGAACATGTACACGACGTCGAAGAGCGCCTTGGCAGGTGTCGCGACACCGGCACGTGTCCCCGTGGCGCCACCGAACCCCCCGAACAGCCTGGGGTGGATGTGGTGGATGTCGTAGCGACCGCTGGTGGTCTCCACCACCTTCGGCCGGTCCAGCGACACGGCGAACACCTCTCGGGGGATCTGCTCGATCATCTGGTGGCGTGCCAGCGCGCTCCATCCGGAGATGTAGCTCGGGTAGGGGGCGGTCAGCGCCGGGAGCACGGTCGCCGGGTCCGGGGTGCCGGGCCCGAGGTGCCAGATCCCCGAGCGCACCTTGGTCACCAGACCAGCAGCAGCGAGACGCGACAGCATCTTGGACGCAGCGGGCAGCGACGAGTCCCACGCGACAGCCGCCTCCCCGGTGCTCAGCGCCGGCCGGCCGAGCGCTTGCAGGCGTGCGAGGCGGTCGACGGCGCTCATGGTGCACCATCTGTCGGCTCGGAGACAGCAGCTACCTGCTCGAGTGCGGTGTGGACCTTCAGGCACATGTCGTCCCATCGCGCTGAGTCGTAGAGCGCGGCGAGCTCGGCGTCGAGGAACGGCGCGACCTCAGTGGTGAAGTTCGAGTACCGGATCTGCAGGGCGCGCTCTGCCGCCGCGGAGGCGTGGGTGGCGTCGAGACCTGTGAGGCGATCGCCGCGGGATGCCCGCTGGCGGAACAGCAGCTCGAGGTCGAACACGTCCCGGGCCTTGGTCTCACTTCGCATCGCAAGTGCAGCGATCTTCTGGTCGATGGCGGGCGTCTCGAGGTAGTGGAACACCGTCGGCGCCTGGAGCGCATACGGCATCACGATCGCGTCGGGGACCAACTCGAACTCGGCGCCCCCGTCGTGGGGGCCGCTACCCGAGAACTCGACCTTCGTGCGGACCAGGTCGCGGTGGTCCTCTGCTGCGAGCCCCACCTTCCAGCGGAGGGTGGTCTCGGTCTGCTTCGCCAACGACACCTCAGCCAGTTCGATCCCGGAGGCGGCCCCGAGGGTGCTCATCGCCCTGCCTGACAACACCGACTCCACCGTCTTCGTGAGCTGCCAGCTCTTGCGTCCGGCGAAGTCGAGGTCGAGGTCGTTGGAGTAGCGGGGGCTCCCGAAGAAGTAGCGGAGGTTCGCCCCTCCCTTCAGCACGAACCAGTCGTTCCGGCCAGCACCTCCCAGGACGCGCAGGAACAGCAGGTGGAAGATCTCGATGAGCTGCGCCTCGGTCCGCATGAGATCAACAATACCAATACTTGCTACCGGTAACAACTATCTGTATCCTTAAATGGGCTGAACTGCAGCAGAGAGCCATGCACTCGCCAGTCATCATCACCCGGGCGACCGGCGGATCCCCGCCACCGCCCCCCACCCACAGGGCACGTCCTACTGACCGTTGACAGTCGCCTGCGAGGTCCTCGAGGCCGCCCTGCCACGAGCAGTTCGTGCGCTTGGCGCGGCGGCCGGTCGTGGAGCGAGCACCGACCTTGATGCAGCGGCCGCACGTCGAGCAGGCGTGGCGCTTGTTCGCAGGGCCCCTGTTGAGGTGCCCCGCCGGGCAAGCGATGAATCCGTGATCATCGGGGTGCCCGCTGGTCGGACAGGTGTTGGCACGACCAGACGAGTTGTCCGACACTGTCGTGACGCGTCGATGCCTCAGTCGGAGCGGCCAGACGAGACGAGCCATGACCCGACCAGCCCGCGCGACCAACCCGTTCCCCCGGCACCCGATCGCCGTGGCCGCAACGCTCCTGATGCTGTTCGCTCCCGTCGCCTGTTCGAGCACCGACCCGGCAGTCGACGTCACGTCCGTCACCTTGCCCGTGACCACCACCGAGCAACTCCAGTCGGTGCTCGACGACGCCCGGGCCGAGTTCGGCTTCGCCGGGGTCATCGCAGGCGTGTGGTCGCCCGAGGGGTCGTGGGTCGGAACCTCCGGCACCGCCGGCGCAGACTCGGACGAACCGATCACACCCGCGCACCACACCCGGATCGGCAGCGTGACGAAGACCTTCACGGGCACCGTCCTCCTGCAGCAGGTGGAGCAGGGCACGATGTCGCTCGACGACCCGATCGAGAAGTACGTGCCGGGCCTGCCGAACGGCACCACGGCGACGCTCCGCGACCTGGCGCAGATGACGAGCGGCATCCCCAGCTACACCCAGGTCGAGGCCTGGCAGTACGACTACTTCACCGACGTCGAACGGGTCTTCACCGCCGAGGAGTTGCTCGCATATGTCACCGGGACACCGGCGTTGTTCCCCGCCGGTACCCGGTTCGACTACTCCAACTCCAACACGGTGGCGCTCGCTCTCGCCATCGAGCGGGCCACCGGTCGTCCGTTCGGCGAGGTGCTCGCGGAGGGGGTGCTCGAGCCGTTGGGGCTGGACGGAACGAGTTGGCCGGGGACGTCACCCGACATCCCGACGCCGTTCCTGTCCGGACAGACCGAACAGGGACTGCCCGAGAACTCGGTGAAGGACGCGACGCTCTGGAACCCGTCGTGGACCAACGCCGCCGGCGAGATGATCTCCACCTTCGACGACCTGCGCGTCTGGGGGCGGGCGCTCGGCACCGGCGACGGCATCCTGTCCCCGGGGACCCAAGAGCTGCGGATGGGCTCGTTCGACGAAAACTTTTCCATCGAGGGCAACGACGCCACCGGCACCTACGGGATCGGCGTGGGCCTGCTCGGCGGCTGGGTCGGCCACGCCGGCGAACTGCCTGGTTACAACACCTCCGTGCTGTACCGGCGGGAGACCGACACCACCCTCGTCGTGGTGGTGAACAGCGACATCGTCGGCCCTGATGGCACCAACCCGGCGCCGACCATCTCGAAGGGGATCCGCGCCCTGCTCCCCGACGGCGACTGAGCGGCTCGGTCACCGCCTCCTACCGGCGCCGGGGGTGTGCGCCTCACCGCCAGCGGCAGCGTGGCCGTCCTCGCCGCCAATCCCGTGCCCAGATGGTCATGCGTCCACCGCAGCCGTGCTGCTTCAGGATCGCAACAGCACTTCCGGTCTGCCCGCTTGTCGTCGGGAGGAGCGTGTCCCGCACTTGCCCGATGGGAAACCGACTCGTTCAGACCCCGGCTCGCCGGGGGGCGCTGGTCCAGGCGATCGCTCCCGTGGCTCCGTCGGGTGCATCGGATTCGGAACCCAGGTCAGAAGGTTCGCCATGCGATACGCGGTTTCGACGCTTCGCTGGATGCAGGTGGGAGGTACGACCAACATCTGCCTCGGGTCCACCTGTGCCGTGAGCGCCCGAAGCGTGCGTCCTGACGGACGAGTGTCAGAGTGGTCCGACGAGGTGTTCCACACCGTGGGAGGACTGGCGACCCCGTAGTCGAAGCGGGCCACCCGGACGATCCGTGAGCCGGTGTGGCCCGACTCATCGGCCACCCCCGTCCGCGGCAGTCTGACAGCGAACTCCCAGCGGTCACGCAACAGCGCCTCCGTGATGTGCCCGCTGCCCGGCCTGACGCTCCCTCGAGCGACAAGTCGATGCCTCCTCGGGAGCTCGAGGACGAGCAGTGCCGGGTGCTCGCCGAGCAGTTCGCACCGCTCAACCTCGGCTGACGGCTCTCGGCGGCGCCTACTTCTGGGCCCAGGCGCCCGGCGGCTCCAGTCCTGCGACCGGGGCCACCGGCGAAGCGCTCTGCGGCAGCGGCACCATGATGATCGCCACCGGGAACTGCGCTCCGGCGGCGGTGCCGGAGCACATCCACCCGGGGCGATCGCCCGTCGTCGGCGAGTCACCCACGGCGGCGCAGTTCCACGTGATGCCGGCCACCGACATGCCGGGGCCCGGCGCAGCGCCGGAGTCCCACACGTCGACGAACTGCGACACCGCGTCGGTGCACGCGGCGCCGTCGACCCCGCCCACCACCACCTGGGCACCGGGAGCCGACGAGGAGCCGGGGGCCAGGCCGCTGCACGTGTCGGCCCCGTCGACGAACAGCTCGCTCAGACCGAGCGGGCCCTCCGGCAGGGTGGCTCCGGTGAGGGGACGGAACGAAGCGGAGAACGTGGCGGTGGCGTCGTCCCAGGCCGGATCGGTGAGCTCCACCGGGGTACTCGCCGTGCCGTGGGTGAGCACGGCGTTCGGGGGATCGGCCACGAACCCGAATCCCGGCCACGCCGTGACCAGTGAGCTCGGTTGCATCCGGCCGGCGGCGCGATGGGGCCGGTCGTCGAGGTACGTGACGGGTCCGCTGGTGACGATCGACAGGCGGTCGCCGTCGACCCGACCTGCGCCGGACACAACGAAGAGCAGTTCGGTCTCGCGGGCCGCCGTGTCGGCCGACGCAAGGTCGCCGCTCGAGGCCGGTCGGCTGTCGGACCCGCACGCGCCGAGCAGGACGACGCCCAGCAGCAGCAGGAGCAACGAGTACGGCACGGCGCAGTGACGCAAGGAACGGAACGCCTTCACCGGGGTCCCATCGGCACCGCTCCAGAGGAACTGAACGGTCCGAGCGGAGCGCCGGCACCGGGCAGCGTGCGACGACCAGCCCGGCGCCGATCCGCCAGAAAGAAGTGTCAGACTCCCGAGACACAGACTCCTGACAGTGCGCCCGGAACCGACTGGACGCATCGGTACAGCCTGAAGGGAAACGTCATGCGTCACGTGCACCGATTCCTCATCGCCATCGTCGGCGTGGCCGTCCTGGCCGCCCTCGGCGCCTGCGGCAGCTCCTCGGACACCGCCGCTGGGTCGTCGACGACGACCGTCGACGAGACGACCACGACCACGGAACCGGAGGTGACGACGACCACGGCGCCGGCCGACGACGACAGCTGCCTGACCGGCAGGTGGACGATGAAGCAGGACTCGCTCGACATCCTGGTGGCGAGCGCCGTGCCGTTCGGCGGGACGTCCGTATCGAGCGGCGGCTGGGTACTCGACCTGGCCGAGGACGGCACCGCGTCCAGCGAGGCGAGGTTCACCCTGGCGTTCTCACCGGCGCCCGACACCAACGCCGAGGCCGATGTGTTCTGGAACCACTCCGGCACCTGGCGGACCGATGGCGACGAGCTCGTGCTCGAGATGTCACAGACCGACGCCGGGACCACTGCGTTCCGTATGAACGGCTTCTCCGCACCCGGCAGCGTGCCCCTGGATGTCGACGGGGTGCAGGGCGGTCCGTACACGTGCGAAGCCAACGCGCTGCGGGTGACGACCACGAACGGCACGCAGCCCCTCGAGATGCTGTTCGAGCGCTGAGCGGGTCCGGCCCCGACTGCCCGCACCGTTGGGCGACGTGGCCGGGCCGACCGATCCGGTCGGCCCCCCGATACCGTCCTCCTCGTGCACGTGATCGCGACCCGCCGATGAACCTCGGGATCCGAGCACCGGAGGTCTCGACCGGGATGTGTCGCCGCCGTCCCCGGCGCTGGCAGTCGGACTCGGTCTGTTCGTGATCCTCCTGGGCGTGGCCGCCGCCGTCGTGGTGTGAGCGAGGACCTCGGCCCGGATCGGGTCCGCTCGATGCTCCTCGGCCGGAGCGGTCCGTACGCGGACATCCGGGTCGCCACCGACGCGCTCGACAACCTCGCCGTGCTGGTCGACGAGCTCGACGACGACGATCGACGCCGTCTGGCCGCGACGCTGCTCCACCTGACCGCAGACCCCGATGTCATCGTCGCCACGGGGGCCGTGATCGGACTCGACCGGGTCCGCGACCAGACCGACCCCGACGCCGCGCTCGATGCGGTCACGTCGACGGAGCGCGGGCTCGATCGCGCCCCGCTCGGGTTCACCTCAGCCCGCTACCCCAGCCTCCGGGTCGAACTGATGGTCCGGGCCGCTCGCATCGCCGGGCCCGAGCAATCCGGACGGTTCGCCGCAGTGCTCGACGGCCTCGGCGACGAGCCGGGCCGGGGAGCGGTGGTCGCGGAGCTGGCGCCGAGGCTTCCGGACCTGGTCCTGCGACGACTCCGCGACTGGTGCACCAGCGACGACGTGGCCGTCCTCACCAGTCTCCCGACCCACTGGCACCGGGTGGCCGCGGCCGGTGCGCTGGTGCCGTGGCCTGCGGAGGCCAACGCAGCGGTCGAGCAGGCCGGGCGCTGGCGCGACTGGGTCGACGCCGACACCGTCGCGCTGGAACGAGCCATGACCGGTGCCGACCCGATCCTGAACCTTCCCGAGGGTCTGGACGACCCGCGCCGCTGGTGGATCATCGACGGTGAACCGTGGAACTGGGCGGCCTGGCAGGCCGACGACGGGGCACTCGCACTCGAGGTGCTCCGGTCGGGCTGGTCCACGACCGCCACCACCCGGGTGCTCACCGAAGCCGAGGCCGCCGCCTACCTGACCGCGGGCATCGACGGCGTCCGCGATCTGGTCGTCGAGTTGCGCGACGACTGAACGGCACTCGCCGGGTCCCGGGCCAGCGGCCCCGGTCGTCCGACAGGGCCACGGAACCCGCCACTAGTGTTCCGACCATGTTGAGCAGACGACGCACCCGACTGGCCCTGATCGCCCTGCTGATCCCGGCGGCGCTGACGCTCGGAGCGTGCGGCGGTTCCGGCGACGACTCGGCCGCCACCACCACGGCCCCCTCCGGCACCGACGGTGGCTCCGGCACCCCGTCGACCACGGGCGGGAGCGACGCCAGCGGTGGGAGTGCAGGCGGCGACGCCAGCGGTGACTTCTGCGAGCGCATCACGGCCCTCGAGGGCCTGGACGACGGCGCGTCCAATGACGAGGCCCTCGCGAGCTACCGGAACGTGCTCGAGGTGGCACCGGACGAGGTCCGCCCGGACCTCGAGACGCTGATCCAGTACTTCGAGCTGGCCGAGTCGGCCGGTCGTGGTGACACCGAGGCCATCCAGCAACTCGCGCAGGTCACTTCGGAGTACCAGACCGCCACCGAGCGCCTCGTCGGCTACGTCAACACGAACTGCTGACCGCCCCGTTCGGGCGTCCATGACGATCAGCGACGCGATCGACGCCGACCGGGCGAGGCTGCACGAACTCGGCTACGCCCAGGAGCTGCGCCGGGGCCTGGGCACGTTCTCCAACTTCGCGATCAGCTTCTCGATCATCTCGGTCCTGGCCGGGGCGGTCACGACCTTCTGGCTGGGCATGTACGCCGGCGGCCCGCTGGTGATCACGCTCGGCTGGGTGATAGTCGGCGCGTTCGCCCTGGCCGTCGGGGCGTCGATGGGCGAGATCTGCTCCGCCTACCCGACCGCCGGTGGCCTCTACTTCTGGTCGGCGAAGCTCGCCAAGCGCAACAACGCCCGGTGGGCCTGGTGGACCGGGTGGTTCAACCTGATCGGCCAGATCGGCGTGATCGCGTCGGTGGACTTCGCGCTGGCGAACTTCGTCCTGCTCAGCATCGACGTGTTCGCACCGGGAGCGATCGAGATCAACCGGTGGTCCGTGTTCGCCACGTACCTGATCGTGCTCGCGGTCCACGGCGCGCTGAACACCTTCGGTGTGAACCTGGTGAAGGTGCTCGGCGACGTCAGCGTGTGGTGGCACGTGGTCGGCGTCGCCGTGATCGTCGTGGCGTTGTTCGCGTTCGCCGAACCGGGGGGCCTCGGCCTGGGTGGCCTCCTCGAGTTCCGCAACGAGACCGGGTGGGACTTCCCCGGGGTCGGGGTCTACGTGTTCCTCGTCGGCCTGCTGCTCGCCCAGTACACGATCACCGGGTTCGACGCCTCGGCCCACGTGTCGGAGGAGACCCGGGGCGCCGCCACCTCGGCACCCAAGGCGATCGTGCGTTCCATCTACGTCTCGGCGATCGCCGCGCTCGTGTTGAACGTGGCGATGGTCCAGGCGATCCCCGAGGACCAGTACACCGAGATCGCGGCCAAGGGAATCCTCGCCGGGCCGCAGGTGTTCCTCGTGGCGGTCACCGGGTTCCTCGGCAAGTTCCTGGTGATCATCTCCACGGTCGGGCAGTTCTTCTGCGGGATGGCCTCGGTCACCGCCAACTCACGGATGATCTACGCGTTCAGCCGCGACGGCGGACTGCCCGGGTCCCGGATCTGGGCCCGGATCAACCCGCGGACCCGCACCCCGACCAACTCGCTCTGGCTCGGGGTCGGACTCGCCGCGGCGATCGGCGCCCTCTCGCTCATCCAGACCGACCTCGCCTACCCCGTCGCCTTCTTCGCCCTGACCGGCATCTGTGTGGTGGGGCTCTACATCAGCTACGTCATCCCGGTGTTCCTGCGGGTCCGCAACGGGTCGTTCCGGAAGGGCCCCTGGCACCTGGGCCGGTGGTCGACGCCGGTGGCGTGGATCTCGGTGGTCTGGGTGGCGCTGATCGCCGTGGTGTTCTGCCTCCCGGTGTTCTCCCCGTGGAAGACCTGGGAGACGTTCAACTTCACCGGTCCGATCCTCGTCCTCTGCGCGCTCGCCGTGGGCGGCTGGTGGACGCTCTCGGCGAAGCACCACTTCACCGGTCCCCGGACGCAGGGGGACCTCGATGACCTGATCGCCCGGGAGAACCAGCTCGACGTCGAAGCGGGGGAGATGGCGGCGCACCACCACCTGACCGTCCACGAGGACGACCGCTCACCTCGACCCTGAGCCGACGCCACCGGGCTGACGACCCTGACCTGACGACGCCGGGTCGGCCGGACCGGCTCAGCCGGTGGCTGGTGGCCCGAGCGACATGCTGAGCAGCTCCGTCAGCCGCAGGATCGCCCGGACTCCGGTGTCGAACACGTCCCGGTCGTCCGCCTCGGCCGACCAGTCACGGATGACCACCCGCATGGCGGCGGCGAACCAGGCGGCCCCCAGGTCGACGTCGAGCGGGTCCGCTTCCGGGAAGCGCGCCAGCAGTCGCTGCGCAATCGGCGCCTCGAGGTCGACCAGCATCCGGCTCAGGTGGTGCTGCAACGCCGGCTCGGCGGCGATCAGCCGCGCCTCGGTGCGGAGCTGGTCGGCCGGGCGCCGGTCGTCGCGCCAGTCACTCACGGCGCCGAGGATGAAGTCGGCCGCATCTGCGCCGGCAGGCTGCGCATCCATGTTCACCAGCAGGTCGTCGAGCCGCTCGCGGAGCCCGAGCAGCACTGCGTCCTCCTTGGTCGGGAAGTGGCGGAAGAACGTCGAGGGCGCCACGTCGGCCCGGTCGCAGATGGCCTCGACCGTGGTGGCCTCGAAGCCGGACTCGACGAAGAGCTCGACGGCTGCGACCTGCATGGCGTCACGGTTCGCCAGCTTCTTGCGTTCCCGACGGCCCGCCGGGCCGTCGACCTGATCGCTCGTGGTGCTCACGGTTGGCTTCGACCTCACGCGGGTTCCGCTCAGACACCGAACCGGCCTGAGGCGCCCGTGATCCTCGCGCAGGTTCGGCGCCCGTACGTGCGCCCCGGGCGGTGGGGAATCATGGGAGTGACTGCCGCTTGTGAGTCACACCCGGCGGGAGTACGGTTCGGGGGCGGTCGCTCAGGGCAGGGCTACCGGGGGATGCACACAACTCCGAGGGGGACTCGTGACTCGAACCGTTCGAAGCGTTGCCGCGGCCATGGCGGTCGGCCTGATCGGCGCACTCGCCGCCGCGTGCGTGCCGGGCTCGACGCCACCCGCCGGACTCAGCTGCGCGTGGCAGTACGTCACCGACGAGGCCACCCTCAACGTCGCCTACCCGGACAGCGGCGCCACCTACTGGTCCATGAAGCTCAACCTGGTCGCCGGCGACCAGCTCATCCTGGACGGCACCTTCCCTGACGCCCGCTACGGATCGATCATCACCTACAACGTCGCCGGCAACGTCGTGGACGCGATCACCGACCGGGACATCACCCCCGACGCCGGGAGCGACAACCCGTTCGCCGACCCGGCCGCAGCCCCCGGCGGGACGTACCGGGTCGAGGCCCGCAACGGCGCGCCGGTCAGCACCGGTGACAACGTGCTGTCGGCCGCACCGATCGGCACGATCATCTACCGCGTCTACGTGAGCGACGACCCGGCGGACAACACCGGCGGCGTCGGCCTGCCCGCCGTGTCGGTCCGCCGCATGGACGGCAGCGTCGTGCCGGTGCCCACCTGCGCGGCCCAGGTCGCGGATCCGGCCGTGGTGGACCTCGTCAACCTGTTCGGGCCCCCGACCAACGTCGCCCCGCTCGACCCGCCGGTGTTCATCCGGCCCGCCCAGACCGGTGGGCTCTACGTCAACCCCGACAACGCCTACGTGGGCGCCGTGGCCGCCTACCAGCCCGGCACCGTCGTGGTCGTCCGCGGTCAGGCGCCGACGACCCCCGACACCGGCGCCGGGGTGTCGCCCGCCGAACCCGGTCAGGACATGCGCTACTGGTCGATGTGCACCAACGAGTACCGCAAGCCGTACCCCGTCACGGAGTGCGCCTACGACGCCGAGGTGCCCCTCGACGGGAGCGGCCGGTACACGATCGTGACCTCGACCGCGGCGGACCGGCCGGCCAACGCCACGACCGCCGACGGCGTCGCCTGGCTCAACTGGGGGTCCACCGCCCAGAACATGGTGATGATCGCCCGCAACATGCTGCCGGCGACCGGCTTCACCACGAGCGTCTTCGACGTCGCCCCCGGTGCGGCGGCGACGACCTCCATGGGTGCCTACGCGCCGGTGGCGGTGCGCTGCTCCACGGCGACCTTCGAGGCCGGCGGCGCCGCAGCCTGCGGGCTCCCCTGAGCCTCGACCACCGACGACCGAGCCGTGGGGCGACGAGCGGCCGGGCCGGGAGCGACCGCACTCCCGGCCCCCGGTCGCCCCGGCCGACCCGGGCCTGACAGGATCCGCACATGGCATCCATCCGTCGATCCCAACGGATCGCCGCACCCGCCGAGCAGGTCTGGGAACTCGTGGGGGACCCGGTGCGTCTCCCCGAGTGGTTCCCCGGCGTCACCGAGGCCGTCGTGGACGGCGACCAGCGGACGATCACCCTGGGCTCGGGCATCCCGCTGCCCGAGACGATCCTCACCAACGACCCCGTCACCCGGCGGTTCCAGTACACGGTGACCGGCGGGCTGTTCCGCCACCACCTCGGGACGATCGACGTCTTCGACCTCGGTGACGACACCTGCCTGGTGTCGTACTCCACCGACGCCGTCCCCGACGTCATGGCCCTGGTGATCGGCGGTGCCGCCGGCGCCGGTCTGCGAGCGGTGAAGCAGCGCTTCGAGCACGAGGAGTCCTGATGGGTCGACGCATCCTGTTCATCACCACCGACCAGCAGCGCTACGACACGCTCGGCTGCAACGGCGGCACGCTGGGGCGGACCCCGGTGGTCGACCGACTCGCCGCCGACGGCATCCGCTACGAGCGGGCCGTCCCGCAGTCGGTCGTCTGCATGCCGTCGCGGTCCACCATGCTGACCGGCCAGCACCAGGCGACCCACGGCGTGTGGATGAACGGCGTGCCGCTCCCCGTCGACGCGCCGTCGGTCGCAGCACTGCTGCGCGAGTCCGGCTACCGGACGGCGCTGATCGGCAAGGCGCACTTCGAGCCGTTCATGGACCCCTTCGAACGCTTCAACGAGAACCGGCTCGCCACGCTCGGCACCGACACGCTCACCGCACCGCAGTTCGGCGGCGGCGTCGGCCCGCACCGAGGGTTCGACCACCTCCGGTTCGCCACCCACGGGGCCACCGGCTGGCTCCACTACGCCAAGTGGATCGGCGCCGAGCACCCCGAGTCGGTCAACGACTACTACGCCGTGGTCGACGCCGACCTGGAGGTCAACGCCGCCGGGTTCGGCGACACCGGTGCGCCGCAGGTCAAGCACAACCCGATCCCCCGCGACTGGTACCACACCGACTGGGTGGCGCAGCGCACGATCGACTGGCTCGACGGACTCGACGCCGAGGACGACTGGTTCTGCTGGATGAGCTTCCCCGACCCGCACCACCCGTGGGACCCGCCGCAGTCCGAGTTGCACCGGGTTCCGTGGCAGGACGTCGAGCTGCCCGCCGGCTACCCCGAGTCGGCCGCCGAGCGCGAACGGCTGCTGGACGACAAGCCCCGCCACTGGCGGCTCTGGTACGACGGGCAGCTCGTGTCCAACTACGAGGCCCCGACCCACTGGGTGCCGGCGTCCATGACCGCGGACCAGGTCCGCGAGGTCAACGCCATGAACGCCATCGAGGTCGAGCTGATCGACGAGGCGATCGGTCGGGTGCTCGCCGAGGTCGACCGGCGCGGGTGGACCGACACCGTCGATGTGGTGTTCACCACCGACCACGGCGAACTGCAAGGCGACTTCGGCCTGTTGTTCAAGGGCCCGTACCACGTCGACGGGCTCATGCGGCTGCCGCTGATCTGGCGACCTGCGCCGTCGGCTGCGGTCGAACCCGCTGTCGTGACGGCGCCGGTCGGCCTGGTCGATCTGGCACCGACGTTCGCGTCGATCGCCGGGCTGGAACCCTCCGAGTGGATGCAGGGTCAGCGCCTGCCGACGACCGATGCCGATGCTGCGGCGCGCGGCATCGACCAGCAGCTCACGGCCTGGGACTCCGAGCTGTTCGGCGTGGGCGTGTACCTGCGGACCATCACCCGCGACGGCTGGGTGTGCAGCACCTACCTGCCGGGCGCCGTGCACGACGGGACCGAGGGCGAGCTCTACTCGCTGGCGGAGGACCCGCTCCAGCAGGTGAATCGCTGGGACGACCCGTCGGTGCGGGGCATCCGGGACGACCTGGTGGCCCAGCTGCGGGCGAGCCTGCCCCCCGAGCGGACCCCGGCGCTCGAGCTCGAAGCCCCCGTCTGAGACTCCCCGGCCGATTCTCCGGCTCCAGCGCGCGAGACGTACCCCGCGCGCGACCCCTATATCGGTGGTGGGTTACTCCTGGACGAGTTCGATGAGGGTGCCGAAGGCGCCCTTCGGGTGCACGAACGCCACCGTCGTCCCCCGGCTCCCGGGCCTCGGCGCCTGGTCGATCGGCGTCGCCCCGGCCGCCACCATGGCATCGAGCGCCGCCTGGCAGTCGTCCACCCGGTAGCCGACGTGGTGCAGACCCTCGCCCCGCTTCTCGATCGCCTTGGCGATCGGCGAATCCGGCCGGGTGGCCGCCGTCAGCTGGATGTAGGAGTCGGCCACCTTGACGAGCGCCTCCTCGACCCCGTCCGATTCGACCACCTCGCGGTGGGCGACGGTCGCACCGAACGCCCGCTGGTAGAAGTCCACCGCCGCGTCCAGATCACGCACGGCGATGGCCACGTGGTCGATCTCGGTCAGCAATCCGGACGTGGCGTCCTCGTGCTCGCTCACTGCAGCCTCCTCGGCGTGGTCGTCGTGTTCGGTCGACCGGACGGGACGGCCGGCCGGTGTCTCGGTCGGTCAGAGTTCGCCGCGGGCGTGGCGCTCGTAGAGGGTGATGTCGGCGACACCGATCCGCTCACGCTTCTCCTGGTCGGTGATGCCCAGACCGGCCTCGGGGGCCAGGCACAGCACGCCGAGCTTGCCCTCGCCCTGGTTCTTGTGGGTCTTGAGGGCGGCCTCACCGGTCTGCTCGAGGGTGAACACCTCGCTCATGACCGGCTGGATGGCGCCGCGGTCGATCAACCGGTTCATCTCCCACGCCTCCTGGTAGTTGGCGAAGTGGCTCGAGATGATGCTCTTGAGCTTCATCCACAGGTGTCGGTTGTCGTACTCGATCATGTAGCCGGACGTGGCGGCGCAGGTCACGATCTTGCCGCCCTTCTTGGCGATGAACACCGAGGCTCCCATGGTGGAGCGCCCCGGGTGCTCGAAGACGATGTCCGGGTCCTCACCGACCAGCTCGCGCACCTTCTTGCCCAGACGGCGCCACTCGGACTCGTCCTGGGTGTGCTCGTCGGACCAGAACTGGTAGCCCTCGGCCCGACGGTCGATGACGGCCTCACAGCCCATCGCCTGCAGCAGCTTCACCCGGCTCTCCGAGCTCACCACCCCGACGGGGATGCCGCCGCCGTTCAGCACCAGCTGCGTGGCGTACGCGCCGATCCCGCCGGTCGCACCCCAGATGAACACGACGTCACCCTGCTTCATGCGAGCGGCGTGGTTGCCGACGAGCATGCGGTAGCTGGTCGAGGCACACAGGGCGTTGACGGCCGCCTCCTCCCAGGTCAGGTGCGACGGCTTGGGCATGAGCTGGTTCGCCTTCACGACCGCCAGATCGGCGAGACCACCGAAGTTCGTCTCGAACCCCCAGATCCGCTGGTTCGCAGCCAACATCGAGTCGTTGTGGGCCGAGGGGTCCTGGTCGTCGACGTGGTTGCAGTGGATCGTGACCCGGTCACCGGGCTTCCAGTTCCGCACGGCCGACCCGACGCGCACCACCACGCCGGAGCCGTCGGATCCCACGACGTGGTAGTCCTGCGCGTGGCGAGCACCCCAGACGGACTCGCGTCCCAGCCGGTCCAGGAACCCGAACGTCGACAGCGGCTCGAAGATCGACGTCCAGACGGTGTTGAAGTTGATGGCGCTGGCCATCATGGCCACGTAGACCTCGTCCGGGGCGATCTCCGGGGTCTGGATCTCGCCGACGTGGAGCGACTGGCGGGGGTCCTTGTCCTCGGAGGCCACGCCCTCCCACATGTCCTGCTCGGCCCGCAGCACGTGGGCGGCCCGGTAGGACTCCGGGATCGGGATGGCGGAGAGGTCGTCGCCGGACGCACCGGCCTGGATGGCTTCGAGGAAATCCTGCATGGGCGGCAAGCTACAGGGGCCTCGGTGGGTGGGGCCAGCTACAGGCGACGGTTCTTTCGTGTCATTGATGTCCTCTTATGGACGGGGCCGACCGACCAGCGCCCGGCCACCACGACGGGGGTCGGTCCCAGCGCACCAGCACCGAGGCGGTGGTCGTCACCAGCAGGACGTAGGCCGCGGTCAGCGGAGCCAGGTCCGGTTCCACGCCGGCGGCCACGCCGAGACCTGCGATCACGACCGAGAACTCGCCGCGAGCCACCAGCGCCGTCCCGGCCCTCCAGCGACCCGGTGGGCCACGACCGGCCCACCGTCCAGCCACCTCACCGGTCGCCAGCTTCGACACGACGCCCGCCAGCGCCAGGACGGCCGCCGGAACGAGCACCCCCGGCACCGCACCCAGGTCGATCTCGAGCGCGAAGAGGAAGAAGAAGAGTGCCGCAAACAGGTCGCGGAGCGGGCCGATCAGGTCGGCGGCCCGGTGCTGGACCGGACCCGACAGTCCGACTCCGACCAGGAACGCCCCGACGGCCGCCGACACGTCGGCCCGTTCGACCAGCCCCGAGACCAGCAGGACGAGCCCCAGGATCGACAGGAGCAGGACCTCGTCGGAACCCGACCAGAGGAACCGACTGATGTGCTCGCCGTAGCGGTGGGCCACGACGATGACGGTGACCACGATCGCAGCGGCGACGGCGACATCGACCGCACCCTCGACCAGGCCCAGCCCCGACAGCGTCACCCCCAGTACGGGCAGGAAGACGATCATGGCGAGGTCCTCCAGCACGAGGACCCCCAGGATCAGCGAGGTCTCGCGGTTGCCGCGCCGGCCCAGGTCGTCGAGCAGCTTCGAGACCACCCCCGAGGAGGAGATGTAGGTGACGCCGCCGAGCACGGCGCACGCCACCGGCGACCACCCCAGCACCAGGCCGAGCACCACGCCGGGCGTGGCGTTCAGCACCAGATCGAGCACGCCGGCCCGAGCGCTCCGGCGGAGCTCACCGGTCAGCTCCGCCGGCGTGAACTCCAGTCCGAGCATGAACAACAGGAGGAGCACGCCGATCTCGGCGGCGACGTCCACGAAGTCCTGGGTGAGGGTCGACGCATCGGCACCCGACACACCCACCACCAGCCCGAGCAGCAGGTAGAGCGGGACCGGCGACATCCGGAACCGCAGCGCGGTCCGTCCGAGGACGGCCAGCAGGACGACCAGGACCCCGAGCTGGACGAAGGCCTCGGCGGCCCCGCCGCCCGAGGCAGCGAGGATCACGAGCCGAGCAGCGAACGCAGCCGTTCGACGGCGTCGAGCGTGCCGACGGCCACGACCGTGGCGCCGCCGGGAAGGACCACCTCCGGTCCCGGGCCCGGAACGGCGTCGTCCCCCACCATGACCGCCGCGATGCTGGCGCCCGTGGCGGTCCGGATCGTCAACTCCCCGATCGTCCGGCCGGCCGAGGCAGACGCCGGGTCGACGGTGACCCAGTCGATCGCCAGGTCGTCGAGCCGGAGCAACGTGGACGCCGCGTCGTTGACGATCCGGTCGCCGCCCAGCAGGTCGACGAGCACATCGCTGTCGTGCTCGTCGAGCGGCACCACCGACCGGCACGCGTCCACGTCGTCGGCGTCGAAGAGCAGCAGGTCGCGCCGACCCGAACGCGTCTGGATCACCCCGAGCCGCAGTCCGGTCCTGGTCGTGAACTCACGGCGCACCCCCACCCCGGGGAGCTCGGTCTCCTCGATGTCCGCCACCTGCGACCTCCTGTGTCCACGAACCCGACGACCGACCGCAGCAACGATCCGATCGTCATGCCGACGCCCCCACGCTACGTTCCCCGGTCGACGCCGGGCGGCAGCCACCTGACCGCTTCGACGCACGATCCGGGCGTCGCCTAGCCTGACGGCGCTCGTCGAGTGGGGCAGGTGCCGACGGTCGGTGCAGCAGCCCGGGGAGGTACACCCATGCCAGGTTCGGTGATTCTGCAGGGGGCTCGGACCCCGATCGGCAAGATGTCCGGCTCGCTCGCCGGGTTCAAGGGGTCGGACCTGGGTGGCTTCGCCATCGCCGGTGCGCTCGGCCGGGCCGGCGTGTCCCCCGAGGACGTCGACTACGTGTTCATGGGCCAGGTGCTGCTCGCCGGTGCCGGACAGATCCCCGCCCGTCAGGCCGCGGTCGCCGCCGGCATCCCCATGAACGTCCCGGCCACCACCGTCAACAAGGTGTGCCTGTCGGGCATCAACGCGATCATGCTCGCCGACCTCATGATCCACGCCATGGTGACGATGAACCTGATGTCGACGGTGCCGCCGCCTCCCACGCCACTGACCGCCGAGACCGTGCTCAACGGCGATGGTCGGGCCACCGTGCGGGTGACGTTCGCTAGGAGTGCCAACGACACGGATGCCCTGGCTGCCA
>SXGT01251393.1_pt1 | contig 17856 bp, 19 predicted proteins | sample 3176221 | NCBI WGS metagenome assembly SXGT01 (sample SAMN11356862, study PRJNA531348) | freshwater metagenome | isolation source: freshwater sample F1-120 | place: China: Fuxian Lake, Yuxi | collected 2017-12-25
GAAGATGACTCCGGGGATTTTTTCCAATGCCAATAAACGACCACGAGAAGCAGCAAAACGTTCAAAAGCCATTACAAAAGAGCAAATCAATCCACACGCAAAATGACTGAGACGGGAGATGGATAAACAAGAACGCAAACAGAAACTGAAACAGTGGAAAGAAGAGCAACAGCAGCAGGGACTGCGTGCGCTCCCATTGCCAACTGAGGAAATGCAGAAGTTGTTCAATTCACTCCGGGTTGAGCTCTCTTTTCAGGCATGCGACCATTCTCGTCGACTGACGATCGCCTGGCTGAAATCAAAGGGTCAGGATGTCGATAAAGTCTGCCAATGGCTTGATGAAAACGGTGGCTATTGTGACTGCGAAATCCTGTTCAATTCACAAGAACACTTCGAAAATCTTCGACCCATTGACTGATGCGTTCTTCCAGTGTCTGGGCTCTAAAGGAGAAAGCAGAGAACAAAAAAAGGGAGCCCGGAATGGCCCGGACTTCCTTCATCTTCAGTGAATATCACCAAACGAACGAACTCGTTACTGCTGCATCCGCATCATCGGAACGCCCTTGGGCTCACCACGTTCCTTGATCGTGGCAATTCGTTGTTTCAGCGTGTTCATCATGGCTTTATCGCGTGGTTCGGATTCCTCAGAATTGATGACCGCATCCGCGAGGGCAATCGCGTCGTCATAACGCTTGATGTCCGACAAATACCGAGCCTTGATGCTGATGACCAGACTTTTGCGAGTCGGGCGTTCTTTCACTTCTTCGGCAAACTGATCAAGAAACGCGAGGACATCCTCAGGGGCTTTCGAGTCACTGCGAGCCTGCATGTACTTGCGCCCGAAATCAGCGACGAATCGCTCATCTTCGAGTTGCAGTTCGAGTTCCCCGAGACGCGAGGCCCACGCGGTTGAGACGTCATCATTGACACCTTTACTCTTTTCCACCAGTCGCTTGATCTGTTCCAGCCAGCCGAATTTCAATTGATCGGAGGGGACCGTATGCAGCAGCTCGTTGAGCTGTCCGACATCCTCAATCTCACACACCGACTTCCCATCTTTCACCACAGCAATCTCATCGCCTGTCGAGGTGACCTGATCGAACGTGGTCCAGAATGCATCCTTCTCGCGAAATCCCACGATTCGACCGTAGGTCATCAGGTCAACATCAGCCACACAGATGGTCGGAAAGCCTCCAATCCCCAGAGCCGATTTCAGCTTGTCATTCTGAGCTTTGAGTTCCTCCGACAAGTCCGACTTGCGAGGGAAATCCAGGACAACGGGTACGTAATGCTCAGCAATGCGATCAGCCGCATCCGGCTGCAGGAGGACAGCCTTTTCCAGTTTGATGCAGTAGGTGCACCAGTCGGACCCAGTGAAAAACAGGAGAAGATCCTTCCCCGAGTTTTTCGCCTCAAGTTGAGCAGCTGCCAGATCGCTAGTCCAGGCAACGTGCTTGACCTCCGGCGGGACCGGCTTGGCATCGTCAGGAGATTCGACCTTCGCTTCTGGCGGAACTTCTGTTTGAGCGGTCAAATAAGCGGGTGAAACCGACATCGCGACGACCATCGCGACAGCACAGCTACGCTTCAACAGGGTAGACATTAAGGAACCGGAAAGGGCCAGAGAAATATTCTTCATGAAAAACTCTTGCTGAAGTAGGAAGGGGTATGTTTGGGAGTAAGAACGGAAGCAATCATTCCACCGGTGATCGGTAGAGTTCTCGACGTCTGGTTTCAATCTGACTTTTTGATTCGCTCGGCAGGCACAAACAACTCGACATCTTTCAATTCGACTTTAGGGAGCTCGTTTTTTCCTCGTTTGATGGTCACCGTCATGTAGGGATTCTCGGGATCTGCATAGGCTTCGTTCAGGCGATCGGGCATGTTGGTCATCGGATTCATGGGCCAGCGGACACTCCAGGCATACTCGCCTTCAGGAGCACCGTCGCCCGGCTCATAGGTCGTCATCACATACGAACCATCTGATTGAACCAGTGCCCAGCAGTCGGACTTACGGGTATCGATCTGCTCACCAATCTTGATCAGTTTGATGATGGCATTCTCTGGAGCCTTCCCATTGATAGTGATCTCGCCACGAGTCGGATAGGTTCTCGCCATCCAACCATTGCTACCGCATCCCACAGACATCAAGACGAGAAGGAACGATAGCACGATGCGGTTTTGCATTTAAAACTCTCCCGTCATGTCACCATTGTCGGAGCTTACAATGCTAACAATGGTTTCATAGTCGACATTGTCACCGAGGAAACGAACTCCCCCGTCAGCAAGTGCCATTTGGATCCCCCCCTGGTGAAATGAGTAAGGGGCACCGTGCATGTTGGTCGTGTTGAGAACGCCCCCAGTGTAGAGGGCAATGCCCGGCGGGATTCCTGTTGGATTCGCGGCGTTGGGGATCAAGCTGTATCGCAGGAATTCTCCGAAGAGCGACTGCGACGCTGCGTCTGGACAAGTCCATGCTTCTCCACGAGTCCCCCAGACCGATCCCATCGCGGGCAGGGTAGTCGCCATTTCATTCTTATAGACACGCCAGCGACTTCGACCGGCACATTCATAGAACAGCATCGTATTTGAGAGGCCATCCGTCACTTTGGCGAAGCTCTGCCACTCATGGGGGCGCGTTGTATTGTAAAACGCAGTCGATAAGAAGGGGCCAGGAGGAGCAGGACCCGTAGAATAGGGTTTCACGGCCGTTGTGAACGAGTAATCTGATGGCATGAAGCCCGTGTAAGTCGCATTGGTGCTGGTGATCGGATCACCGCCGTTGGGAGTCGATGGGCAGATAAGAACCCGTGGCATCTTATCCTTCATGACCGCGTTATTCGCGTGTGACCAGAATTGGTTCTGGTCATAGAGATCGTACGTTGCAGAGGCCTCTACGAAAGGCAGAAGCGAAACCATGGGTGAGGCATGTTTATAGGCGGCACTCGTCGAGGCCCAACCGCCAGAGTGAGGGGTTTTGTTATAGGTATCATGATAGTTGTGAACTGCCAGCGCGATCTGCTTAAGGTTGTTCTTGCACGTCGAACGCCTGGCCGCTTCTCTGGCTTGCTGAACCGCCGGAAGCAGAATCGCGACAAGAACCGCTATAATTGCGATCACAACTAATAGTTCGATCAATGTAAACCCGTTTCGACGCATGAGTGCTCCCACTAGTATTTTGAACAACAATTCAATCTGATCCCTCAGAACCGAATCACACACGCATTCATTTTTGATTCATCCGTTACGTGCCCAAAAAGCAACAATGACGCATGAGTCCATGCAGGCTGACAAATGGCAAAGAGAATGCCAGCCACCTCCGGTTATCTACGAAGGCCGCCCAGGATCTCCCAGGCAGGTGAGTGCGCAAGCTAATGGCGTAAAGAGAGTTACGACGCTTGAAGACATCGAATTGCCGCGCGTCCTGAAGCAAACACGACGACGGCGATGAAAAAAAAGAGAATAATCGGCGCCTACAACTCTTTGAAGTCCTCAAACGCCTGATGAATTCACGGGCAACCTGCACAGAATCTGGGGCACCCGTCGCAACAGACTTACTGCGGTCGATAGCGACGAAACGCCGCCGGGGTGATCCCATAGACCTGACGAAATTCGCGGGCCAGGTGGGACTGATCACAAAACCCGCACTGCTGGGCAATCTCCAGGACAGTGAGGTCTTTTGATTCGATAGCCAGCAAATCTTTTGCCCGCTGAAGTCTGAGTTTCATCAGATACTGTTTGGGAGACTCTCCCGTTGTTTGACGAAAACGACGTACAAAATAGCTTCGGCTCACCGATGCCTGCTGAGCCAATTCATCCAGGCTTAAATCCTCGGTGAAGCGGGCATTCATCAACTCAATCACACGAGACAAGCTCAGGCGAGACAATCGATCCTCTTCAGGAGCCTGTGGCGTCTGCTGTTGAGCAATCTCCGTCAAGCGGTGCAGGATACGATCCTGAAGATGTTCTTTGATCATTCGCTGCCCGGTGCGTACCGGCTGGCGGAAATGATAGATCAGCTGCTTCATCAGGATCTGCAGCGTCTCGTCCCGAAATGACTTTGAAAGCAGTGGCTCGGGTGAGGCTGAATGTGATTGATTGACCGATCGAAAGTAGTCATAGACGACGTCTTTTCGGACGTAAATCATACTCGAATGGTAAGGCCCAATGCCTTTACACATCCGAACCGACTCTTCATCCCCAAAGACAAAGCTCCCCGGCTCGCTCGGACGGAGATACTTACCCGCCCCAAAATCAGCTTCCAGGAAATAGCGCGTATCGCAGTCATCCAGCAGAGAGAGGAAGAAATAGTCTCGGCGTCCTCCGTCGTGAAAAGCTTCGGACAGAAGGATCTCAGCGTATTCCCACGGACTATGAGGATCCACATGATATTCGACGGCGAGCACTCGATCGCGATGCCATCCGGGCGACTCTCGAAATATCTTACACGACTCGATCCGCGACGTCAGTGATTGGCGAAGTCGCAGAAATTTAGCCAGGTTGTCCATGCAAAACCCCTTCGAACCAAGACTATCCGACGATTTCCGATTCTACAATCCCCTTCTTCCAGATTGCTGGTTTCCCACGGCATTGTCATGCGAAACGCGTTCAGCGAAGGCGTGACCGTCATCATCTATCTCTGCAGCAGCAGATCACTCTCCAGACGCTTTTCAAAGACTCGCTTCTCCTCCGCTACCCAGCGTCGATACCCCTCTGGATCCACCCACGCTCTTGCACCTGTTTTCTTCGCACGGGCCAATCGTTCGCGGTATCCATGCAACTCGTTGGTGTAGTGCAGCCAGATGTCTGGCGTTTGCTTCTCCAGGATCTCGAACGTGCGTTGATAGTCTTCCATGATTCCCTCATACGACGGCTGTGACACCAGCTGAACGCCCGGGTTGATGGTTGTCCCGTTGGGGAAGAGGATGTGATAGGTCTTCCCGCCGTCAATCCCGGTCATGGCGTAGGTCGTTGCGCCGTGAGTGTGGCCGCCAGTGCGTAAGACTTGCACAGACAGATCCCCCAGGGTGATGACTTCTTCGTCCTCAAGTACGCGATCAACGTCCGACGCGTCGAATCGAAACTCTTTGATCCCGCCGTAGAGAAAGTCTTTCCCGCCGCCTGATTCGAACAACTCCTGCTCTTCTTTTAAGAACGCAATCTTCGCGCCTGTCAGCTTCTTTAGATACGCATGCCCGCCGACATGACTGCTATGCGCATGCCCCGCGAGCAGCACTTTTAACTGACCAGGATCAAACCCCAGCTTGCGAATCGAAGCCTCAATCATCGGCCCCGACCCTGGCATCCCGGTATTGATCAGCATGTCTCCGTCAGACCCATGCAACAGAAACGCCCCGAGCCCCCTGGTCCCGACAAAGTAAATCGGCCCGACAATACGAAACGGCTCCGCTGCCTCGTCCCAATGATAAACAGTCCTCACCCGCTTGAGCGTCTCAATAGCCTGGGCAGTATTCACAGGTGGCGCAGCCAAGCATGCGTCCACAGTTAGTGAAGATATGCTCGCAAAGAGGAGAATCAAAAATCGCTTCAACATGAAACAAGGTTTAACTCATCGCGAATTGAGCCGTCTACGTCGCTCCATATTTATTCTCTGCAGCCACCTACCATCTGTCCGCGGTTACAATTTGATCTGAATCGCGAAATGCGTTTCAGTGCACACTCGTAGAGAAGTGTAAAAATTTTTAACATGTATGGCGTTGAAATGTCAGATCGCGTACGCTGCTAACTCGCTTATCGCGAAAACAAAGTTGCGAAATGTCGTGCATAAGTCTTTCCCTTCATCCGTCGCCTCGCGGAAACCCAAACATGCGCAAAGATCTTTTTGCTGAATTCTTGTCCCAATTGACTTGTACGATGCAAACGATCAAAGGGCAACGACATCGACGCCTCAAGAATGTCCAAAGCCAATTTGCAATGATCAGTCTTCAGCAATTGGAGTCGCGTGTCCTTCTCAGCGTCTCCGATGTTGAACCGAATGACCGCGTTGTCACTGCTGGAGACTTTGGCAATCTGACAGATGTCATCGTCGAGAACTCCGTCTTAGGATCGATCAGTGCTCATGACACGATGGACGTTTATAAATTCACGGTCGATCGGAATCGACAGGCTCAAATTCAATTGAAGCAACTGACCGGCAGTGTGTTTCTCAAACTGTCGAAAGACAATGATGGTGATCAGGTATTGAGGACTTTTGAGGAAATCGAAAATCTCACTGTCGCCGGTGACTTTACGACCATTGAGTCACTCACTCCGGGAACCTATTTTGTCACCGTTCTGAGAAACAATTCCGATGTTCGAACTGACTACCAGTTGACAATCCAAGTCAGTGATCTTGCGGACTCAGAATTGATAGATCCCGGCACACGGACGAACACCGCGACAGACCTGGGGGAATTGACGAATACACCGATTGCACGCACGGAAGTTGTCTCCGCCTTCGATAACGACTACTACGCCTTCACTCTCACAACGGCTTCCAGGGTAACGATCAATGTGACCGGCGTTGATGAAGATGTTGAGATGGTTTTGGGGCAGGATAACAACAACGACAATATCCTTGATGTTTATGAGCAGGCCAATATTTCTAGCTCGCTTCAGACAATTGAAACCTTGGGGCCCGGTAAGTACTTTCTCACATTCCGAAGTATTAACACGGCTAACGCCAACAATAACGATAACACCGACTACCAACTGCAGTTGTCAGCGACTGCGCTGACGCCTTACAGCGACGCTGGAAGCACTCTGGAGATGGCTTCCGGATTGGTGTCCAGAGCCAATCCGCTTCAAGACATCCTGTTGGGCAGTGATACGGACATGTATCGCTTCACGGTCTTGTCTCCCAGCCAGGTGACGATTCGAATCAATGGCGTCGATGAGCCAATTTGGGCTTACCTCGGCCAGGACAGCAATAACAATGGTGGCTTTGACGAAGCGGAAGCCATTGAGACCAGAAGCACTTCCGCTCCGACAACTTTCTCGCGAATGCTGGCAGTTGGCACGTACTATGTTTACCTGAAATCCGCAGGTAGTTTGACGAATACGGTTTACCAGATCAGTCTGGAAGACACCCTTCCGACAAACGTTTCACTATCTTCGCAGATCGTCTCGGAAGCAGCTAATGTTGGTATGGCTGTCGGAACCTTTACTGCAACCGATCCCACGGGCAACACTACGCTGACGTACACGCTTGTTTCAGGCACAGGAGGAGGTGGCAATTCTCGATTTGAAATCATTGGAAATGAGTTGAGGACCAAGTCACGATTCGACTTCGAAACCAGTCAAAGCCACTCAATTCGTGTTCGAGTCACGACGTCCAATGGAGCCAGTATCGAGAAGATTTTTGTCATCACGGTCAGCGACGTGCCTCGCGAAAATGACTGGATTGCAACCGTTAAGCTGCATGGCGGAGTTCCCATTAAGGACTCAGCCGAGGGGACTGGCTACTTGATGTATAGCGAGCAGAGTGTCCGTGCCCGTTTCGGAAGTGCCGTTGGAGACGGTAACGCGGAGCATTTTGTCGCTGTCCAGTTCGAAAATGGGAGCTGGCGTTTGGCGAACAACGACGGATGGACGACTTTCACTCCCAAAGCGGGAGACCGACTTATCGCCAGGCTCGACTTCTCCCTCGACACCGCCAGCCTGATGACGGGGCAATTCGGAATCATCAACGGGATTCAACATGGGATTTCAGGTGGAGACCTGACGATCACGGCGAACCGTTGGTATGGCGATTACAATCAAAGCGAGTTCGGACTTTCCGGAACCTATTTTATTCCAGGGAAGAACTCCACTGCGCTTGGTGAATTGAAAAACGGAATTGCTGGCAAGGATGACGCGACAGGCCTCGGCTATGTCATGTTCAGCCAGCAGAGAGTCCAACAGCGTTTTTCGGGCTCAGTGGACCCGGGTAATGCAGACCAGTTATTGGCGGTGCAGTTCATGAGCGGACATTGGTTCTATGCCAATGACAATCAGTGGGTGAACTTCATTCCTGTTAGCAGCGACCGCTTGCTGGCGCGGGTTGACTTCGAGAACGATACAGTCGAATTGCTACAGGGGCAACCGACACAGTATCAAGGCATTAATGCAGGCTTCGCCAGTTCCGACCTGTCGATTCGACCGAATTTCTGGTCGCATTCGATTAACCCCGGCGAGTTTGGTGTCACTGGTACCTATTGGAATTAGGTTCCTTTGCTACTGCCATTCTTCAGGGAAGTCATTTCAGAGTTGGCGAATCCATGACCGAAGAGGTAAACCTCGAATGCGCCTAAAGTGCGATCATACATGACGGGCGTTACAGTGACGCTTAACTCAATAGACGGCATCGCTCAAGATAGATTGATGCAGTTGACTCAGGTATCTTCATCAGCCATCGCAGCCGTCGCGTCTAACTCACTCGGGCTGATCCCCATGAAGCCAACCATGATTCCGTGCTTGCGAAAGCGTTTGATGGCGAGATAATTCAAAGCGAACAGAATCCCGAGGGTTAAAATGGGTATGAAAGATACAAACACACAGAGGATGGCAGCGAGTGTTGGTAGCAAGGCATTGGCGAGCAAAAATGTGGCAGTAAAAAACCAGAATAAGCTGGCACCCAAGACGATGACAATCGCAATCGTGCCCGTGAGAAGAACAGCAGTCATCGGATTCTCTCGCGGCATTCTCATAAAGGCAGGGATGATAAAGTTCATCAATATCAAGGAAGAAGCGCAAAGTAAAAACGAGAACAACATCTGTCGCTGGCGGCTTGCCAATCTCTTTAAGTCAGGCGAGGCGTTCTTGCCGCCCGACTCGAAGCTTTGTTCTTCCGGAAGTTCGAGAGGCTTATAGGGATTGTCGTGCATGGGTGATATTCTCAACGGCGTCGCGAGAACGAAAAGGATTCATAATAATGAGATTATTTAAGCGCTGTGTCTATCAATAAAAAAGGCTGGCAGGACGCCAGCCTCGCTTCATTCCCAAGATACAGTTTCATTACTTCGATGGCAGTTCTTTAATTCGCAGGTTGCGGAACTCAACCTTATCGCCGTGCCCTAAAAATCCGATGTGACCAGTCGTGCGATCAAGTCCCGGATGTTTCTGGCCGTCCATGGATGGCTTGCTTCGAAGTTCCTGCAGGTCGACATTGAGAATCTCAGTGCCGTTCAGGACGACCTTGATGTTGTTGCCGTCGACCGTGACTTCTTCTTCGTTCCATTCGCCTACCGGCTTCAGAAATCCACGCTTAGCCGGGGCAAGACCATACAGCGAGCCGTGGCTTTGGTAGGGCTTGATGTCCTTGTACATTTCGTGAGTGTCGTCGAGGATCTGAAGTTCAAAGCCTTCGTAGGCGGCGTTCCCCGTGGAGGGGGCGCGGATGCCCAGGCCATTGTTGGCGCCTGGAGGAAGTTTGAATTCGAACCTGAGAACGAAGTTCGGATATTCCTTTTCCGTGAAGAGGTCGCCACCGCCTGCCGTTGGATCGCAGACGATGTTCCCGCTTTCCACCTTGTAGCCTTTGGTGTTTCCGATCCAACCGGTTAGGTCCTTGCCGTTGAAGATCGAGACGAACCCTGCCTCCGGCTCAGCAGCGGTAGCAAGTGTATTCAGCCCGGCGAGCATCAAGCCGAGAATCAGCGAGGTGAATGATAATTTCATGGAAGGTTCTCCTGTAGCAAATGATGGATGTCGGGCGATTGTTCAGCGTACCGACCCGCGTTGATTTCAGCCTCCTATTTTAGAGGATCATCGAAGCCCTGTTGATGTGACTTTGAAGTGGAAACACGAACCAACCCACGATTATTCTCTAGACGAAAGCCAATGATTTCACGAGTTGATATTCTCATTGCGCCGGGAAGCGATGTGCGAGTTGAACCACGTCTGATCTTAGTCTTCCGCGTCTCAGTTGCGATAGAAGTCGATCCACTGCAGTTGAAGCTCCGGTTCGTCGGCTTTCAGTAAGGGAGCCGGCAGGACGATTTCGAAGTAGGCCTCCTGAGGAAGGGGGATCTTGGCTTTCTTCGGGACGATGGTGATCGGCGAGTATAGTTCATGGTCTGGCCTGAGCGCTGTTTCGTTCGATTCTTCCAGTAAGGTGACCATCGATTCCTGTTGTCCGTGACTGGAGACTGACCATGACAAACGGGTTGAGGGTGTGGTGAGTTTGAATGACTCCAGCCCGGAGAGGTGAATTCTCAAAGTGATCTGCCCGGGCCATTTTTCGCCGAGGCGTTTGAGGACGGCTTTTCCAATCCCGCGTTCACTGTGGATGGTGACGAGGGCGCGGTCCTGTTCTCTGGTGATGGCGATTTTGCCATCGTCGGGGGAGAGGATCGCTTCGAGCCCGCGGGGTTCTTCGGCGCAAGAGATGTTCGCGCTACAGACGAAGAGGAAAATGACGGGGAGGATTCGGGACATGTGCTTTGGCCTGATTCAGAATGAGAATATCGAACAGCATCTATTCTTTTCAGACGCGCGATTTGGGGAAAGATCACTTGTTTCGACTTGGCGTCGAATTTTCAAACAGACAGAATGAGTGTGACAAGTCGGTATGTTCATTTCGGTATGTTCATTGATCACCTGCTGGATTTCGTGAAGCGATCTGTCTACTGTGGTGGAATGCTCACGATGGGTTTCTATTTCTAAGAGGACTGACAAGATGATCGAGCGATTGACCAGTTCGGATGACCGTGTTCTGGCGTTTAAGCTTTCGGGGAAACTGCATGACGAAGATTACAAGACATTCGTCCCGCTGATCGATGAGTCGATTGCAGCACATGGCAAAACCCGTGTTCTTGCGGTCTTCCATGATTTCAGCGGCTGGGACGCTGCGGCGTTGTGGGATGATATCAAGTTCTCGACGACACATTGTACGAAGATCGAGCGGCTGGCTTTGGTTGGCGAGTCGACCTGGGAGAAGTACATGGCGTCGGTCTGCAAGCCATTCACGATGGCGACGATCAAGTACTTCGATGTGTCAGAACTGGATGCTGCCTGGGCGTGGGTGACTTCGGACGCTTAATGTCTGAAAAAGGGAGCGAGAGTATGTCGGTCGAGGTGATCAGTCGCCTGCATCAGCATCGGATGTGGGTGATGGGGAATCTGCTCCAGGCGTGTGAATTGCTCACTGAGGAGCAGTTGAAACAGCCGTTTGAGATCGGGCAGGGGACTGTGTGGAAATCGCTGACCCACATGCACGGTGCAGAGTATGTCTGGCTGGAAGCCTTGAGAGGGAATCCGAAAGGGTTGTGTCCAGGAGACCTTGCAGGCAAGTTGACCGGCAATCAGGAAGGGGAGAATCCGATTCGTTCGATCGGTGAACTCTGTGAGCGGTGTTCGGCGCTGGATGAAGAATGGACGCGTTATCTGGAGACATTGACGGAGGAGAAGCTGTTGGAGACGATCCATCGTCAATCGATACAAGGACTCATGGGAACAACTGCCAGAGATGTCCTGCTGCATGTCTGCACGCACGCCCATTTCACGTCGGCCCAAGTCATTAATATGCTTCGACGGCTGGGAGTCTCGCCATTGCCAGACTCAATGCTCATCACGATGGCACGGCAGGTATTATGAGCGAAGAGCAAGTCAAGAAAAAACGACGAGTCCATCAGATCGCGATCAAGTACTTTGTCGTGCTGCTGGTCGTCTATTTCCTGATCGCGTATTGGACGCTGCCGCTGATCTGGGAAGGGTATGCGCATTATCATCCGGACTTCACAAATCATCCTCGGGTGACATCGACTCATGATGGCCATCCCGGAGACCCGTTGAATGTCGCGTTGATCAGTGAGGATCAACTGCTCGTGACGACCATGCAGAAAGCGGGCTGGTATGTGGCGAATCGACTGGGGATTCGAGCGGACCTTCGGATCGCTGCGGATACGATTCTGGACATGCCGTATGATGCGGCGCCGGTGAGTGATCTTTTTCTTTATGGCCGTAAGCAGGACATTGCGTTTGAGATGCCGGTGGGGTCGAGTCCCAGACAGCGGCATCATGTCAGGTTCTGGAAGATGGATCAGTCAGATCCAGACAATGGGCCGGTGTGGATCGGGTCAGCGACATTTGATACGCATGTCGGGCTGAGTCACACGACCGGACAGATCACGCATCACATTGGCGAAGATGTCGATACGGAACGAGATCATGTGATCGAGTCACTGAAGGCGATTAATGCGGTGTCGTTCTTTGATGTGGTGACCGGGTTTCAATCGGAGCGAACCGGCAAGAATGGCGGGGGTGATCCCTGGAAGACAGATGGCGATCTCGATCTGGCGGTGCTTGCGTCGCCGTGATGTTGGAAGGTGAGCGACTGATATTTCACTGTTTTAGAAGATACGAAAATGGGTGTGCAAAGTCTCTGCGAATGAGCAGACTGTTGAGTATACTGAAACAAACCTGCTCGCTGCTTTTGATATGGAACATGGAGTCTGAATATGAGCGAACTGTCTCGACGTCACTTTCTTTCCGCGACAGCTGTTGGTCTGGGTGGACTGGCTGCAGCTGCTTCTGGTTCCTCGAGTGTCAGCGCCAGCCAGGCGGACGCAGCAGTGACGAAACGCAGACAACGCTTCGCGGTTTCGACGTACTCGTTCTGGCAGTTTCAGCATGAAGATTATCGCGATATCGAGAAGTGCATCGACATTGCGGGCGAGTTGGGATTCGATGGGGTCGAGATTCTCCATCGTCAAATGACGAGTGAAGACAACGGGTACCTGCAGCAGCTGAAGAAGCGAGCCTTTATCAATGGGCTGGATCTGTGTGGCTTCTCAACTCACCAGGGCTTTTTGAATCCAGACCCTGCGGTCAGGCAGAAGAATGTCGATCACACGATTCATTGTATTGAAATGGCCTATGCACTGGGGATTCCGACGCTTCGCGTAAATACCGGAACATGGGGGACGAGCAAGGATTTTGATGATCTGATGGCCAATAAGGGAATTGAGCCTGTTCGCGAAGGTTGCACGGAAGAGCAGGGCTTTCAGTGGGTCAACGAAGGTTTGACGGCTTGTCTGCCGACGGCGGAGAAGTGCGGCGTGCTGCTGGGGCTGGAGAATCACTGGGGGCTGGGACGGACCTCGGCTGGGGTCATGAAGGTCGTTAATGCGATCAAGTCACCTTGGTTGCGAGTGACGATGGATACGGGGAATTTCCTGGAGAATTCGATTCCTCAACTCGAAGAACTGGCACCGCATGCGGTCCTGGTGCAGGCGAAGACGTACTTCGGCGGCGGGCGATGGTACACGCTGGAGATTGATTATCCGAAGGTCGCGCAGATTCTCGCGGCGAATCATTACAAGGGGTATGTGTCGCTGGAATTTGAAGGGAACGCGGAGCCGAAAGAGGGAGTTGAGAAATCTCTGGCGATGTTGAAAGAAGCGTTTAAGGCATAGGGTGGTCAGGGCGTGAGGAACGGTCCGCACAGCGGACCCTACGGGGTGTCGGGCTTTGATGGTCCTCTAGTTTTGAAGACGTGTTTTTCGAGATATCGTTCGAGTGCGCCGAAGACGTAGAGGACGATCAGCACGCTGAGGATGGAGACGAAGGCAAGTTTTAACTGGCCGATGCCGCAGACCATACCGAGGGCTGCGGTGACCCAGATGGTGGTTGCCGTGGTGATGCCTTCAACATCGCCGCGACGCTGCATGATCGCTCCTGCACCGAGGAAGCCGATGCCGCCAATCAATCCTCCGATGACCCGCATTAAGTCGAGCTGGATCACAGATTGATTGCCGTTGAGGAGTTTGTCGTGGTCGTTGGCGAATTCGAGTGAGGAGAGGACGAAGATCGTTGCACCCAGGGAGACGAGCATGTGCGTCTTGATCCCGGCGGGTTTGTCTTTGCGTTCGCGCTCGATTCCGACGACGAAGCCTGCTGCCATGGAGAGGCCGATACGGATGGCGTAGTCGGTGAGGGTGAGCATGGGGGGCTTTGCTGGATTTATGCTGAGTGAAATACGCATAGGTCCCTCATCCAACCTCGAAGGCTCGGCCACCTTCTCCCCGGGGGAAAAGAGACAGAATGAGAGAGGGATCGTCTGGGAGTTACTTTAGATTTTGTCGGGGTTGTTTTCTTTGTTGCGTTCTTCTCCTACGGGTTTGCCGTAACCGATGGCTGGGCCACCACCTTCGGAACCGGTTGCGATGTCGGTGTTGGTGTTTTCGTCGAGGATGTCGTCCTGCTTGGGGAGGGCATCTTTTTCGATTTCGGCGGTATCGGATTGGTGTCGGGGGTCTTTGGGGCGTGAAACGTGAGTCATGAGGATCTCCTTGGTTGTTGAACGAGCGAAGGACGAAGATGCAGAAGTCGTGCCGAAAAGAGGCATCAATGGTTGTTGATATTGAAATAGTCTGAGATACTGTCGTCTCCTGGTCCACGAAACATCCGTCTGGAGATTGACTGATATGCGCTCGCTGCTGAAGGTTGCTGTTGTTGCTGGTTTGTTCATTTCCTGTTGGGGAACTGTCGATGCCGGGGGGCCGATTGATCACAGCAAAGAGGTTCAGCTCATTCGATCTGAGTTTGGTCTGTGTGATGGATCTGCGTGGAGCAACTGGAACCAGATGTATGTTCCGGATGTGAAAGAGGGGAAGCTGTATGTCTACAAGCTGAATCGCGTGAAGAGCGATCAACCGGGGGGAGCAGAGACGATCGTGCCGGTGTGGGAGGAAGTGTCGTCGGGGCAGGGGAAATTCTCTTCGACGTGCTACCAGCTGGGAGAACTCTATGCTGTGGATAATCCGGCAGGGAAGATCGTCAAGTCTCGCAATGGGAAGCAGTTCACGACCGTGGTGACGTTTGAGGATCAGGCGAAGCCGAATGATCTGGATGTGGACGGCGATGGAAACATCTATGTGACGATGACCAAAGAAGGTCAGGTGAGGAAGGTTTCATCTGATGGCAACGTCACTGTCTTTGCAGAGGGGTTGAACACGCCGAACGGGATCACATTGTCGCCGGATCTTCGGACGTTGTACGTGTCGGAATCGAAGACCGGGCGGATCGTGAAGATAGCGATCGGTGAGGATGGGAACGCAGGACCTGTTGCAGATTTCGCGAAACTGGAAGCGGGACCAAATGGACCGCAGGGAGACGGGATGTGTGTTGATCGCGCAGAAAATGTTTACTGCGCGGGCTATGACTCGATCTTCGTCTTTGATGCGGATGGAAAAGCAGTTGATCGCCTGAAGATGCCTGCCCGTCCGATCAACTGCACGTTTGCGGGATTTGACGGGGATCAGCTTTACATCAGCACGATGGGCGGGATGTATATGCAGCCGATGTTGGCTTATGGGGTGCATCCACAGAAGGCCTCTCGAGGGGAACTGGCGGAGCGTCAGGGGAATCGTCCGTCGACGGTGATTCCGGAGGACATTGAGGCTCATCTAGATGTGACGTATTACCAGACCGGGCCACGAAAGGTTTTGATGGATATTTTCGTGCCGAAAATGCCAGCTGGTCCCAAGCCATGTCTGGTACTGGTGCACGGCGGTGCCTGGTTGAAGGGGGACAAGAAGCAGTTTCGATCACTGGCGATCATGCTGGCAGAGAAGGGGTATGTGACGGCGTCGATTGAGTATCGACTGGGTTTTGAAGAGAAGTTTCCGGCGGGCATTCAGGACTGCTTTTCATCGGTGGAGTTTCTGACGAAGCATGCGTCTGAGTACCAGATTGATGTGGACCGCATTGGTGCCGTCGGTGGGTCTGCGGGTGGGCACTTGGTGGGGTTGATGGCGACGGGGTGGAATGAGCCGAAGCTGAGGGCGCCGGATGCAGATATGAGCATTTCGGTACGTGTCAAGGCGGCCGTCGATATGGCGGGGCCGCTGGATATTGCGTCAGGGTTTGTCGAGAAGGAATCGCATCTCGGGATGACGTCGAATGCCACGAACTGGATTGGCGCGAGTATCGATGAGAAGCCCGAGATGTACCACCTTGCGGATGCGACTGAGAAGGTGACTTCGGATGACCCGCCGATACTGTTCATCACAGGGTCGAAGGACAATCCGGGGCGGGATCACCATGCGATCGAGCAACTGAAAGCAGCCGGCGTGTGGACAAATCAAATCCTCCACCAGGACGCCATCCACGGGCATTGGAACAGTCACCCGTGGATCGAACGCGTGGTACAGGATATTGATCAGTTCATGCGCGAGCAGATGAAGATCAAGTAATCGCCTTACTCGACAATCAGTACGATTTTGCCTTGGAAGCCTCCTCCATCGGCATACTCATGAGCCCGGGCAGCATCGGCCAGTTCGAATTCCTTACCGACGTGTGGATGAAGCTTCCCCTGGCTCCACAGGTGAATCAGCGCCTCCAGGTCACTGGCCCTTGAGCGGGCGAGCATGACGTGAGACTGTTGAGACAGCGGCCATGTCAGCATCGAGACGATCAGGCCACGGAAGTTTGGTTCGGTGGAGACGAACTGGCCTTCGTTGGTCAATGCCTTACGGGCTTTCGTGTAGGTTGTTTTGCCCGCTGCATCGAAGATGATGTTCCAGTGGCGGTCGAGGGTGGTGTAATCCTCGGTCTTGTAATCAATGAAGCCGACCGCACCCAGCGAGAGAACGAAATCACGGTTTGGTTCACTTGCGACGCCGGTGACGATGCCGCCCATCGCACAGGCGATCTGGACGCCGAGGTGGCCGACGCCGCCACTTGCACCCGAGATGAGAACACGATCACCTTCCTTGAGGCGGGCGAAGTCTCGCAGGCATTGCAGGGCGGTTGAACCCGCTAACGGCAGGGCAGCTGCTTCGGAGAATTTCATTTCGTCCGGGATAGGGATCACGGCTGATGTCGAGCAGGTTGCGTACTCGGCGTAGCCCCCGCCATAGATGTGATCGAGGAAGGCCATGACGCGCTGACCTTTTTTGAAGTAGGTGGCTTCCGAGCCGACGTCTTCGATCACGCCCGCGACGTCGTAGCCGGGGATTCGAGGGAAGCCGCCGGGGAGCAGGAACTTCATTTCGCCGCCGCGGATGCGCGTATCGATCGGGTTCAGGCCAGCTGCTTTTATGCGAATGAGAACCTCGTCCCGGGCGGGTTCTGGTGTGGGGCGGTCCGTCAGTTGTAGAACGTCTGAGGTGCCGTAGTCTTTGTAAATAATTGCCTTCATTAGAAACTCCTTTCAGGGTGCCAATCTGAAGAAAGTTGGATGCGAATCGTGGACCAGTTTTGCTTGGATGGAAATAACTCCTTGGAAGACCACGTTTTATGGCCACGCATCACGGGTAATGATGAATGGATGTGGTTGTTGATCACTCAAGATTGATCAGTGAGGCGGCGCAAAAGGGATCGGAAAACCATGTTATTTCGTTGTTTTATGCTGGGAGTCAATGTTGTGTAACTTAGGACACCATTAGAAAAAGAGGGTGATCAAACTCGACATACTTTTCGTTGTGATATGATGAGTGCCTTCTAAGAAGATTGTTTCATCATTGATCGGGAATCAAATCATGCCATCAGCTCTCGGGCAAACTACGAAACATTGCAGTACGTGTGGTGAAACCATTTTTGCCAATGCGGAGATTTGTCCACATTGCGGGGTTCGTCAGATGGCGCCGCCGAGCAGTCTTTCGGGGAAGAACAAGGTCGTGGCTGCGTTGCTGGCGATATTCCTGGGGAGTTTTGGGATTCACCATTTCTATCTCGGTAATACGTTCATGGGCGTGATCTATTTGCTCTTTTTCTGGACCGCGGTTCCCGGGATTATTGGGTTTGTCGAGGGGATTATTTATCTGACGATGTCGGATGAGCGGTTTTATGAGAAGTACGGTGCCTAAGAGCCAGTCTTCTTATTCATGTTTGGCAGGAAAATGTAGGGTGCTGGTGAGTCTTCGAACCGCACCA
>SXGT01579739.1_pt1 | contig 17852 bp, 10 predicted proteins | sample 3176221 | NCBI WGS metagenome assembly SXGT01 (sample SAMN11356862, study PRJNA531348) | freshwater metagenome | isolation source: freshwater sample F1-120 | place: China: Fuxian Lake, Yuxi | collected 2017-12-25
GATGACCACCCTTGAGGTTTTTTCCGGCTCGCTCCAACCCTCCAATAGCGTGGCTGGGTAGGGGGTGAAATGCACCGCGTGGATAGCCAGTGGCGCCGCTTGATCGGCGGCATGGATGATGCCTTTAATACGCAATAAATGCTTGCCGTAGCTCTGGCAAAATTTCAACAAATGCGGTTTTAATTGTGCCCAATGGATGGGGTCTGGCAAGGTCACGGTAAAGCTAATGATGCCGTCGTGATGGGCTTTTTGCGGCAGTGTGCCTTTCACGGCAGAGGGCTTAGTGGGGCTACGCAACCAGCGCTGTGGCGTGGCTTGTTGTTTGGCTACATCGAACAGCCCGACGTCGACTACAAACTTGGGGTCCAGTTGTCCGTGCACTATTTGCTGTAGGCTGGCCCCAGGGTTAATGCGCGCTAGTTTTTCTTGCAAGTCGTGGATTTGCGTGGTGTCGGCTAAATCCGTTTTAGTGAGTACCAGCACATCGGCTACCGCAGCTTGTTTGAGCGCTTCGCTGTTTTCGCTCAATTGCTGCAAGCCGTAGACACTGTCTATCGTGACCACCACCGCGTCTAGGCGGTACACCGATTCTATCACCGGCTCGTTCATTAAATTGGCCAATATCGGCCCTGGATCCGCCATGCCTGTGGTTTCTATGATTAATCGATTAAATTGTGGAATGGCGGCTAGGGCGCGTTTGAAAAACAAATCGCGCAAAGTGTCGGCCAGTTCATTTTTTAAGGTGCAGCATAAGCAACCCGAGCTTAACAGCACGGTGTTGTCAGCGATGTGTTCGCTTTCTATGCTTTGCGCTAAATTGGACTGGGCAAAAATGTGATCCAAGCCGGTATCGCCTAATTCATTGATGATGACAGCGGTGTCGCGCATGCCCGGATGCTGAAGCAGGTGATTGAGTAAGGTGGTTTTGCCGCTGCCTAAAAAGCCGGTGAGCAGGGTGACGGGAATGCGTGGGTCCATAAGGGGTCCGGTCTTGATTTAATTGCCCAGTATTTTAGCGTGCATCAAAGCGAATCTGCTAATACAAGGTAAAATGAGGAATATTTAGCCAAATTGGCAGCAGCGTATAGAAAGACGAGTATGAACGTATTTTTTGAAGAGGATGGCAGCTTTAAAGTGGCCGCCATCATGACCGAAGCGCAAGGGTCTATGCAAATAGAGTCGGTCAGCGGTAAGCGCAGTAAAGTCAAAGCCAACAATGTCTTGATGCGCTTTGAAACGCCATTGACGGGCTTTATGGACAGCGCCCATTTGGCAGCAGCGGCATTGGACCTTAATTTTTTATGGGAATGTTGCAGCGAATTTAGCTTTAATGGCGAGGCTGGTGGTGAGTTTGGCTTTGCTGAATTTGCGCTGGAATATTATGGACGCCAGCCCACGCCCATAGAATTGGCGGCCGTGGCGCTCAAATTGCACAGTGCGCCGGTTTATTTTAATCGCAAGGGCAAGGGTCGCTACAAGGCCGCACCAGCGGACATATTGAAGGCGGCACTGGCTGGTTTAGAGAAAAAACGCCTGTTGGCTGAAAAAATGGCGACCTTGGTCAGTCAGCTCAAAGCCCACAGTTTGCCTGACGAAATAAGGCAAAAGCTGGATAGCCTGCTCTACGAACCGGATAAAAATTCATTTGAGTATAAAACCTTAGAGACGGCGGCGAATGACAGCCATTTAAGTCAACTTAAATTATTGCAGGCTTGTGGTGCTATTCCTTCAGCACATGACTACCATTTGGGTGCTTTTTTGCGTGAGTATTTTCCGCGCGGTACGGATTTTTCTGCGCAAGCTACGCCTGTCAATTTGGCCGATTTGAGTTTGGCCGATGCCGAAGCTTTTAGCATAGACGACAGCAGCACCACCGAAATTGACGATGCTTTTTCAATTTTGCCCTTAGCCGATGGCATGACCCGTGTCGGCATACACATCGCCGCACCCGCCTTGGGCATAGCATTAGACAGCCCATTGGATGTCGAGGTGATGCAGCGCTTGTCCACGGTGTATATGCCGGGCCATAAAATCACCATGCTGCCAGAATCGGCAATCAGGCCGTTTAGTTTGGACGCAGGCGAGATTAAGCCGGTGTTGTCGCTGTATTTGTACGTGAATGCGGACATGCTCATCACCCAGCGTGATACCAAGCTGGAGCGGATTAAAATTGCCGATAATTTACGCCACGATGCCTTGGAGCCGTATTTTAACGAGACGACGCTGGCCGACGACAGCGGTCCTCCGTATTGGTCTAAGTTATTGTATTTATTTAATTTAGCAGTGACTTTAGAAAAAGCCAGAGGTAAATACGACCCCACCAAACCGCAACAGATAGACTACAATTTTTACGTGGTCGATGGCATTGTGCGCATAGTCGGTCGGCAGCGCGGTGCGCCCATGGACAAGTTGGTGGCGGAGTTAATGATAGAGGCCAATAAGCAGTGGGGCGCGTTGTTGGCTACGCATCACGTGCCCGGCCTATACCGTGCGCAAGCTGGGGGTAAAGTCTACATGACCACCAAGGCGGAACCGCATCAAGGTTTGGGTGTGGCGCAATACGCTTGGAGTACCTCACCGCTTAGGCGCATGGTGGATTTAATCAATCAGCGGCAAATTATCAGTGTGGTGCAAAATACTGCGCCTAGCTATCCGGTTAATAGCGACGCACTCAATATGCACATGCGTCATTTTGAGTTGGGCTATCAGGCTTACAGTGAATTTCAAATCCGCATGGAGCGTTATTGGTGTTTGCAGTATTTGCTGCAAGAAAATTGCCAAGAGGTGCACGCCACGGTTTGGCGTGAAAATTTAGTTCGTTTAGATAGCCCGCCCTATATGACTAAGGTGTATGGCTTGCCCGAAATAAAACCAGGTGCGCGCATCAGTTTGCAGGTGCAAGAGGTGGACACCTTGCTCATGGAGTTACGTTGCAAATTCATGGCCATCTTACCCGAAGCGCCATTGTCTGCGGAAGTGCTGACGCTGGAGGCGGAATTCATAGCCGTGGCCACGGCAGAGTCGGCCCCGTTAGCGGAAGCCCAAATGGATGCGGCGCTGGCGAACGACCCGAATCAAGAGGCGGTTGTTTAATGTTAGGCGGTGCTAAGCGTTGGCTGCGTGGCGCTAAACCTGCCGATGCAGCGGTGGACGTCAGCGAGGCGGATGGTGTGCGGGCTTTGCATTTAGGATCCATCACCATACAAAGCGCGATGCGCATACGTGACCCGTTTGCACTGGAGCTCAGTTACACCCGTGCTATGATGTGTTTTTTATTGTTTAGTAGCAAGGCTAAACGGGTGTTGGCCATAGGCTTGGGCGGCGGATCCTTGGCTAAATACCTGCACGCATACTGCCCTGAGTTACACAGTACGGTGTTGGAAATTAACCCAAAAATCATACAAATTGCCCGCAGCCAGTTTTACTTGCCAGACAACGATGCGCGCTTGGACGTGATAGAAGGCGATGGCCTGCGTTATTTAGCGGACCACAGTGAAGTGGCGGACGTGCTGTTGATCGATGCCTTTGATGGCAATGGCATCCCGCCTGATTTTTGCAGCCAAGATTTTTTTGATCGGTGCGCTGACAGCTTAAACGCTGAGGGCATATTGGTCATCAATCTATGGGGTAGCGATAAGAAGTTTGACGTTTATTTGCAGCGCATAGAGCAAAGCTTTGCCGGCAAGGTACTGATATTGCCCACCGGTAAACCGGGCAATATCGCGGTGTTTGCCTTTGGGCGTGAGCCGGCAGATGTGCGTTTGGCCAGTTTGCGCCTGCGGGCAAAAAACTTGGAGCAGCAACATAAAATTGAATTTTTACAGTTCGTCGAAAAATTAGCCGAACACAATCCCAGTAGCAGTAATCGGCTGTTTATGACCAGTCATTTAGTCGGCCCATCCTTATAAGCGATAGCGAAACCACCATGATCCCTAACCGATATTTTGCAACCTGTCCACGTGGCTTAGAGGCGCTATTAGCCGATGAACTGCTCATGGTCAAAGCCAAGTCCATCAAGCAGGTCGATGGCGGCGTGAGTTTTGATGGTGATTGGGCGGTCTGTTATGCGGCCAATTTGCACTCGCGTATCGCCACGCGCATTTTATGGCAAGTGGCGCGCGGCAAATACCTCAACGAAGAGGATTTATTTGAGGCGGCCTACAAGTTGGATTGGCCGTCTTGGTTCAATGTAAAGCACGATTTTATGGTCAAGGTGACGGGGGTGAAATGCCCACTTAAAAGCCTGGAATTCGCCACCTTAAAAATCAAAGACGCGGTCTGCGATAAATTCCGTATGGCGGTAGGCAGTCGCCCTTACATAGACACGAAAAATCCAGCCGTGCGTATCCATGCTTATTTGGCGGCGGATGAATACCAGTTTTATTTAGACACCTCAGGCGCGGCCTTGTACCAGCGTGGTAATCGAGGCGCGAGCATAGAGGCGCCCTTAAGAGAAAATCTGGCGGCCGGCATATTGAAGCTGTCTGGCTGGCAAGTGGGCCAGCCTTTGCTCGACCCCATGTGTGGCAGTGGCACGTTTTTGTTGGAGGCAGCCATGCTGGCGCTAGACATCGCTCCTGGCCATAAGCGAACGTTTGCCTTTGAAAACTTAAATAATTTTGAGTCGGCCATTTGGCAAAAGCTTAAGAATCAAGCGGCGGCAAGGGTTAAGGCGGTTTCGTTTCAAAAAATCTATGGCTCCGATGTCGATTTACGGGCCGTGCGCATTGCTAAGCGCAATTTGGAAGAAGCGGGTTTATTGGCGGCCGTGCAGCTGTCTCAATTTGATATCGTGGATGTGCCGGCGCCGGATGGTCAGGGGGTCTTGGTTGCCAATCCACCGTACGGGGTGCGCATAGGTGAGGGCGATGAGCTGGCCTTGCTCTATCCTAAAATAGCCGAAGCGCTCAAACGAAAATTTGCCGGTTGGAACACCTACTTTTTAACCAACGATTTAACCATGCCCAAGCTCATGCGGCTCACCCCCAGCAAGCGCACGCCTTTATTCAATGGCTCATTGGAATGCCGCTTGTTTGAAATTAAAATGGTGGCCGGTAGCAATAGGAAATAAGTCATGGCAGATTCTTTAGAGGCATTAAAACAAAAGCTACAAGCGTTTGTGGATGAACGTGATTGGGCACAATTTCACACACCCAAAAATTTAAGCATGGCCATGATGGTGGAGGCGGCCGAATTGCTGGAACATTTTCAATGGGATACGCCAGCTGAAAGTCAGCATTTATCCGCAGAAAAACGCGAACAGGTTGGCCATGAGTTGGCCGACACCTTTGTTTATTTGTTAAGGATAGCGCAAGTGTTGGAGATTGATTTGCTGGAGGTGGCCAATAAGAAAATAGCCCTCAATGCAAAAAAATACCCGGTGGATCAGGCTAGGGGCAGCAACGCCAAATACACCAAGTATCAGTAGGAACGCCACTCGTTTTGTAGGTCGACTTTCAAGCCGACCCAGCCCCTATTGCAAAACCGCCAATGCCGCTGAGTAATTCGGCTCACTGGTGATTTCTGACACCAGTTCACTGTGCAAGACGCGGTTATTTTCGTCCAACACTATCACTGCGCGGGTAGTTAAACCGGCGAGGCTGGTGTCTTCAATAGCTACGCCATAGCTGTGGGCAAATTCACTCAAATGCCGGAATGCCGACAAGGTGCTGACCTGCTCTATGCCTTCTGCAGCACAAAAGCGATTTTGTGCAAACGGCAAGTCGGCTGAAATGCACAGTACCACGGTGTTGTTTAACTTGGCGGCGGATTGGTTGAAAGTGCGTACCGAAGTCGCGCAAGTAGGGGTGTCTATGCTGGGGAAAATGTTGAGTACTTTGCGCAGACCGGCAAAGTTTTCCAAAGTGACATCGTTGCGGGCTTTGTCCGCAAGCTTGAAGTTGGGGGCAGTCTGGCCTTTTTCTGGGAAAGTGCCGCCGATTTTAACTGGGCCGCCTTTAAGTGTAACGTTATTAGACATGGTTATTTCCTTTCAGAGGGTGATTAAACAAAGCTTACGCGCTATACCCAAGTATGATGGTTTTTTCCATCACATTCAATCAAAAGTTGCTGCGTCCTAGGCTTGTTTTTATCCGTGTTTATTTGTCGGCATAGTCGGCTAAATTTTTTCTGAGGCAGCGCTGATTTTCGCGTAATATTTTTTCTGAAACGGAAGCCGATAAGGTAAAATTTGCCTTATGTTGCAAACCCAAACATCAGCAAAAAACAGCCCGTCATTTGTGCACTTGCGTTGCCATAGCGAGTACTCCATAGTCGATGGCATTGTGCGCATAGATGACTATGTGCAGCAAGCTTTTGCTGACAATATGCCGGCCTTGGCTTTAAGCGATTTAAACAATCTATTCGGCACCATCAAATTTTACAAAGCGGCCAGAGCTAAAGGCTTAAAGCCCATCATAGGCTGCGATGTGTGGTTGGAAAATACGCTCAATCGCGATCAGCCCAGTCGGATTTTATTGCTTTGTCAGTCGCAAGCAGGCTATTTATTGTTATGCCAATTGCTTAGCCGCGCTTACCTTAGCAATCAGCACCGTGGTCGCGCCGAATTTAAACGTGCTTGGTTTGAAGAATGCGGCAGCGATGGCTTAATCTTGCTGTCGGGCGCCATGCAAGGCGAGGTGGGTCAGGCTTGTTTACAAGGCAATCCGGCGTTGGCCACGGATTTGGCGCGGCAATGGCAGACTTTATTTCCCGATCGCTTTTATTTGGAAGTGCAACGTGTGGCCACCGCGGCCAATAAACAAGCTACGCCACAAGAAGATTACATCGCGGAGGTGCGTGGCATCGCGCATGCGCTTAATTTGCCCATAGTCGCCACCCATCCCATCCAATTTATTAGTCCGGATGATTTTAGGGCGCACGAAGCGCGCACCTGCATTGCCGAAGGCTATGTGTTGGCGGACACGCGGCGCCCCAAGCATTTTACCGAAGAGCAATATTTTAAAACGCAGCAACAATTAGCAGATTTGTTTGCTGACCTGCCAGAGGCGTTGCAGAACAGCGTGGAAATTGCCAAACGCTGTAACTTGCATCTAAGTTTGGGTAAAAATTATCTGCCCAATTTCCCTACGCCCAATAATGAAAGCCTGAGTGATTATTTGCAGGCCGAAGCACGGCGCGGCTTGGATGCGCGCTTGCAGGGGCTGTATGCTGATGTGGCGGTAAGGCAAGCTAAAACGCCTGAGTATGAGGCGCGCTTGGATTTTGAAATCCAGGTGATTAACCAAATGGGCTTTGCCGGCTATTTTTTAATTGTGGCGGACTTCATTAATTGGGCTAAAAATAATGGCGTGCCAGTGGGGCCGGGTCGCGGTTCGGGTGCCGGTTCGGTGGTGGCGTACAGCTTAGGCATTACCGATTTGGATCCCTTGGAATACCAGCTCTTGTTTGAGCGTTTCTTGAATCCAGACCGCGTGTCCATGCCTGACTTTGATATCGATTTTTGCCAAGAGGGCCGCGATCGCGTCATTGATTACGTTAAGCAAAAGTACGGTTTGGATGCCGTTTCACAAATCGCCACTTTCGGCACCATGGCGGCCAAAGCGGTGATTAAGGATGTTGGGCGGGTGTTGGATTTGCCTTACGGGTTTATTGACGGCATCAGTAAATTAATCCCACAGGAGTTGGGCATTACCTTGTCCGACGCGCTAGAAAAAGAGCCGCAATTAGCCGAGCGCCGAGACAGCGAAGAAGAATTGCGTGAGTTGTTGGAATTGGCGCTGCGCTTAGAGGGCTTGGTACGCAATGTCGGCATGCATGCCGGCGGGGTGCTGATTTCACCGGGTAAGATATCGGACTTCTCGCCCATTTATTGCCAAGCCGATGGCGGCAGTTTGGTGAGCCAATACGACAAAGATGACGTGGAGGCGGTTGGCCTAGTTAAATTTGACTTTTTAGGCTTGCGCACCCTGACCATATTGGAATTAGCCTTGCTCAACGCCAATAAGCAGCGCGCCTTAGCCGACTTGCCACCTTTGTCTTTTGCCACTTTGCCGCTGGACGATAAAGCCACCTTTAAGTTATTAAAAACCGCGAATACGACCGCCGTGTTTCAGCTTGAGTCGCGCGGCATGAAAGACATGCTCAAGCAAGCCATGCCGGATTGCTTTGAGGACATCATTGCCTTGGTGGCCTTGTATAGGCCTGGCCCCATGGATTTGATCCCGGACTATTGCCGCCGTAAGCACGGTAAGCAACGCGTGGAATACCCGCACCCCTTGACTGAGTCTATTCTTAAAGAAACCTACGGCATTGCCGTGTATCAAGAGCAGGTGATGCAGATTGCCCAAGTGGTGGCAGGGTACAGCTTGGGTGGTGCCGATTTATTACGTCGCGCCATGGGTAAAAAGAAACAAGAAGAAATGGACGCGCAACGTAACACCTTTGTGCAAGGTGCGGTTAAAAACAATATGACCGAGCGACAAGCGTCGGAATTATTTGATTTATTGGAAAGATTTGCCGGCTACGGTTTTAATAAATCGCATGCCGCCGCCTATGCCTTGGTGGCCTATCAAACGGCGTATTTGAAAGCGCATTATCCGGCGGCTTTTCTCGCCTCGACCATGTCGGCCGACATGAATAATACCGACAATGTGCACGTGTTTTATGACGATTGCGCGCCCAATCAAATTGAAGTATTGCCGCCCGACGTCAATCGCAGTGATTTTAAATTTACCCCCATAAACGGTCAGCAAATCTTGTATGGCTTGGGTGCAGTGAAAGGCACGGGCTTGGCCGCGATAGAGGTGATTTTACAGGCGCGCGATAAAGACGGCCCATTCAAAGATTTGTTTGATTTTTGCAAGCGCTTGGATTTGCGCAAAGTGAATCGGCGCGTGGTGGAATCTTTAATTCGGGCCGGTGCCTTTGATGCATTAAGCGATCAGCCAGCCGAACCCAATCGCAACGCCTTGCTGGCCGCGGTGGCCACCGCCATGGCGGTGGCTGAACAAAATAGCGCCAACCGCCAACAAAACAGCTTGTTTGGTGAGGCGGCCGATAACGCGGTTAATGTCTTGCCTAAGGTGCCGGCTTGGCCTGAGCAGCAACGCTTATTGGAAGAAAAAGCGGCGCTAGGTTTTTATTTTAGTGGCCACCCCTATGCCGCTTACCAAAAAGACTTGGCGCAATTTGTCAGCAGCAGTTTGGCGAACTTAAGCCCTAAGGAACAACCGCAATTGTTGGCCGGTATTGTTTCTGGCATACGCGTGCGTATGACCGGCAGAGGCAAAATGGCCATCGTCGGCTTGGACGATGGCACTACCCGTATCGAAGTGGTGGTAGGCAGTGAGTTGTTGGCTCTATCTCAAGCTTTACTCAAAGACGACCAATTGATCATAGTGGAAGGGCGGGTGAGCCACGATGAGTTTTCTGGCGGCTTGCGCGTGAATGCCAGAAAATTACACGACATATCCGGTTTACGTAATAGCAGAGCGAGCTTTTTAAAAATTTCCTGTAACGGCCAAGCCGATGCGGAAAAACTAAAAACCTTGTTGCAACCCTATCGCAAAAGCGCCTCGGATGAACAGCGTGGCTGTGCGGTTAAAGTGGTCTACCACAATCAAACCAGCCGGGTGGAATTGATGCTGGGCAATGATTGGCGGGTAGATTTGGCAGAAAGCTTGCTGGCCGATTTAAGTTTGTGGTTAAGCCGTGATAATGTAAAAATCCTATATAATTAGTAAAACAGGGGCTAGGATTTAGGGCCTAGGGGCTAGGATGCCTTTGTCGGGTGAGCAGGGAGCGTTATTGTTGCTAATTTTGCCTACCCAGCCCATCCTTAAACCACCGGCCTTTAGGCGTTAGCTTTAACAAGAGATGAGAGATGAAAATAAGTTACTTGGATTTTGAACAACCGATCGCTGAGCTGGAAAGCCAAATCGAAGGTTTGCAAGCGGCGCATGACGCCAACGATGCTTTGGATATATCTAAAGAACTGAGCGCCCTAGAAAAGAAAAATAAAAAACTTTCAGAAGACATTTACGGCAATTTAAATGCTTGGCAAATTTCGCAGTTAGCACGTCATGCACAACGGCCTTACACCCTAGATTACATCCAAGCTATATTTACCGACTTCGAAGAATTGCACGGCGACCGCGCTTTCTCTGACGACCCAGCGATTGTCGGTGGTTTGGCTAGGTTGGATGGTCAGCCTGTCATGGTGATAGGCCATCAAAAAGGCCGCGATGTTAAAGAGCGCCAATACCGCAATTTTGGCATGCCGCGCCCTGAAGGCTACCGTAAAGCCTTGCGCTTATTCCGTTTAGCCGAAAAATTTGGCATCCCCATCATCACTCTGATTGATACCCCAGGCGCCTACCCTGGTATAGGCGCAGAAGAGCGCGGCCAATCCGAAGCCATTGCCCGTAATTTATACGTCATGGCCGAATTGGAAACCCCCATCATAGGCGTCATCATAGGCGAAGGCGGTTCAGGTGGGGCGCTGGCATTAGGCGTGGTGGATCAATTGTTGATGTTGCAATACGGCGTTTACTCGGTGATTTCACCCGAAGGTTGCGCTTCTATTTTATATAAAAGCGCCGACAAAGCGCCGGTGGCAGCTGAATCCTTGGCCATTACCGCAGAGCGCTTGCAAGGCTTGGGTTTAATTGACCGCATCATCCCTGAACCGCTAGGCGGCTCACACCGTGCACCGGAAGTGGTGATGGAGAACTTACGCGTGGCCCTTAAAGAAGAATTAGCCAAACTCAAAACCAAATCCATTAAAGCGCTATTGGTGAGACGCTATGAGCGCTTGATGAGCTACGGCCAATTTAAAGAAGTGGCCGAGAGAAAAACGCGAGTAAGCGTCAAGCCGTAAGACGCAAGCAACACTCGCCACAGATACCGCAAGGGCCCCGTCTCCCTTGGCCGCTTATCAAGCTCGTGCACGCTCACTAAATTAGGCTATTTTTTGATTTATGTGGGTTTGATCTGCGTTTATCGGCGTCAAAAAGATGGGTATTTTTTGTGGCTAACCACTTTTTATAAAGCATCTTTCGCTCCCCGCTCATGCAAACTGCCCTGCAGCAATTTTTAAGTCAGCACATTAAGCCTCAGCAACGCTTGTTGCTAGGCTTAAGTGGTGGCTTGGATTCTTGCGTCTTGTTGCACCTGTTGGCACAGGCTAGATTGACCATAGCGTTTGATTTGCAGGCCATGCACGTGCACCATGGCTTAAGTCCAAACGCCGATACTTGGGCGGCGTTTTGCCAAGCCCAATGCGATGCGCTGAATGTGCCCTTGAGCATCGTACGCGTGCAACTGAATGCGCAAAGTAAATTAGGCATAGAAGGCCAAGCGCGGCAATTGCGTTATGACGCGCTATTAAATAACAACTTGCAGGCCGATTTTGTCTTGAGCGCGCATCACCAAGACGATCAAGCGGAAACCTTGTTGTTGCAATTGTTTCGCGGTGCCGGCCTGAAAGGCTTGGCCAGCATGGCAGCAGCCGATGGCCATAGGCGCTTATTAAGGCCGCTATTAAATGTGCCGCGCAGCGCCTTAGAAGATTACGCCCAGCAGCATGGCATTAGCTGGTGTGAAGACGAAAGCAATAGCAACACCCAGTACGAGCGTAATTTTATCCGCCACGACATCTTGCCAGTATTATCTGCCCGTAATCCCGCCATTAAAAACGTCTTGGCCAGAACGGCCTCCCATGCGGCTGAGGCCAGTGATTTGTTGAATGCCTTGGCCGCGCTGGATGCACAGCCCTTATTGCTAAACGACAGCTTGTGCTTACAAGGCTTGGCCATGTTGGACGAGGCTAGGGCCAAAAACGTGCTGCGTTGGTGGTTGGCTGGGCGCGACATCAGCATGCCCAGCGCCGACTACTTAAGCGAGATATATCAGCAATTGTTGCAGGCCAAAGCCGACGCCAATATAGACATTAGCCTCAATCAAAAAAATCAAAGCCAGCTCAAGCTGAAGCGCTATCAGCAGCGCGCTTATATGGTTAAGCCACAAGTGACGACTAGTTTTGATTTGGTGTGGAACGGTGAGCCGCAGTTGGCCTTGCCTAATGGCGGTCAATTGTTATTTAGCCAAGTGCGTGGCGCGGGCTTAGCGCTTAAATTGGGCATGACGCGTTTGCGCATCAGTCAGCGCAATGGCGGGGAAAACTTTAAACCGAACGCGCTTCGGCCCACGCGCACCCTCAAGCACCTATTGCAAGAGGCTAACATGCCGCCTTGGCAACGCGAGAATTTACCCTTGGTCTATTGGCAAGACAGCCTGGCTTTTGTGCCCGGCATAGGCATCAGCCACGAATTGCAAGCAGCATCGTACGAAGACGGTTTGAATATCGTTTGGCAGCCTTAACCGAATGCCGATAAGCACCGATACGCCCAACCGTTTCGCAGCAATCACAGCTCACGCCATCCTAACACGCGGCAGGATTCGCGCTCATAATCGCCTTCGCCCCCATAAATAATGATGGGGCGCAAGGATTCATTCCCTGCCAAGCTTTGCCATTTGCGTACTGCAGTCGGCCAGTCAGAAGCAAAGGTGTGGCCCGACTTTATCTCCATGGCCTGTAGCCCCATAGGCGTCTCATAAAGTACATCAACCTCATGCCCGACATTGTCGCGCCAGAAATAAAGGTCTGCAGGGCGACCCATGTTGAATCGCTGCTTTACCAACTCGCTGACCACAAAGGTTTCAAACAAAGCGCCCCGTGAGGCATGCGTTTCTATAGCGGTGGCGTCACGAATACCCAACAACCAAGCCATCAACCCGACATCCAAAAAATACAACTTGGGCGTTTTCACCAATCGTTTGCCAAAATTGCGATGATAAGGCGGCAGACGCATTACCAAATAACTGGCCTCCAGCACTGATAGCCATTCACGTGCAGTCACTGCCGAAATGCCACAATCCGCCCCCAGCGCAGCCAAGTTGAGCATCTGTCCGGATCGTGCGGCACACATTTTCACAAAGCGCTGAAACTGGCTTAAATCACGAATTGCAATCAATTGTCTAACATCCCGTTCCAGATAGGTTGCCACATAATTTGGAAACCAATCATCCGAACTGATGGCTCGGTCGAACAGGGCGGGATAGCCACCACACAACAGCATCTTATCCAGCGAGTGGGGCAGTTTATCCACCCTCGCAAGCTCGCTCGCAGAAAGAGGCAACAATTCGATACGCCCCACGCGCCCCGCCAATGATTGCGTCATACCGGATATCAAATCAAACTGAGCTGATCCGGTTAGAATGAAATCCCCCATGCGGCCACGCTCATCCACCAAGCCCTGCAACCATGACAGCAATGCAGGACAACGTTGCACTTCGTCCAAAATAGCGCCATCATTGAATCGTAGCAAAAACCGCTGAGGGTCGCGCTCGGCAAATTCTCGCTCTTCTGGATTTTCTAAAGAAACATAAGACTTATCAGAAAAAACCGCCCTCGCCAGCGTGGTTTTTCCAGATTGCCGTGGCCCGGTTAAGGCAACAATCGGAAAGCCCTTGGCTAAACGGCGCAAAGTCTCATCAGCTAAACGTGGGATCATATTACAAATCCAAACTTAATATTTCGATTTGTAATATTAGCGCCAATGTTAATAATTTACAATCGCCAATAAATTAAATCAGTTAGCCACAGATGCAAACCTATCCCGCCATTCTCGTATGCGACTTTACAAGTGCTTTAGCGCTTAGTAAATCGGAATACCCTTGAGGTGTGCAAATGGGAATCCATTTTGAAAGTCTTTCACTGCAGAGAAAACCTAAAACCATTTTGACGCAATTTCAACCCCGTTCATGCTGAGCCTGTTGAAGCGTGAGCTTGGCTGGTTATGCTAAGGTTTTTCTCATCCCACTGCATTATTCTGGTTGTTTACAACCAAATATTGGTTGTAAACAACCAATAAATTGGCTATATTTAACCAACTTTTACGCCTAGCGCCATCCAATATAAAAGTGAAAATTATATTAACTTTTTAATTTATTGATTTTGTTGGTATTTTTAATTAAATTTAATTGTTGGAATGCTTATTGCTCTATAAAGGCCGTAGCACATTAAAACTAAGGACTTTGATATGAAAAAAGCATTGCAAGTAAAACTAAGCGCTGTCGCTATTTTAGCGGCTTACGCCGTGCCGCACGCGGCATGGGCGGAAAATAAAGCCGAAGCCATGGAGCTGGGTAAAATTGAAGTGGTCAGTACCACGCCATTGGCTGGCATGGGTGTGCCGGTTGAGCAGGTGCCGTCCAATGTGCAAGTGGTGAAAGGCGATGCCATACAAAAGCAACAAAGCTTAGGCGTTGCGGATTTCATGAATCAAAACATGTCGGGCGTGAACATCAATGAAGCGCAAAACAACCCATACCAACCGGACGTGAATTTCCGTGGCTTCACCGCCTCGCCTTTGGTCGGTACACCACAAGGCTTGTCTGTCTATCAAGACGGCGTGCGTATCAACGAGCCATTCGGCGACACGGTTAACTGGGATTTAATTCCACAAAATGCCATTTCTAGCATGACCTTGATGCCAGGCTCCAACCCATTATTTGGGCTAAATACCTTAGGTGGCGCACTGTCCGTACAAACCAAGAGTGGCGAGCACTACCCAGGCGGTGGGCTACAAGTTCTAGGTGGCTCATTTGGCCGTTGGGCGGCAGAAGGTGAATACGGCGGCAAAACGGCTAATGGCGTAAGCTATTTCTTTGCCGGTAACAAATTTGATGAAAATGGTTGGCGCGATGCTTCGCCATCGGACGTGTTGCAAGGCTTCGCTAAATTGGGCTGGAGCAATGAAAAAACCGACGTGGACGTCAGTTTCTCAGGTGCCGACACCGATTTAACCGGTAACGGCTATCAAGCACAAACCTTGATGAATACCTATGGCTACGATTCTATTTATACCAAGCCTGACAACACGCAAAATAAAATGACGTTTATAAACGGCAAAGTCAGCCATTGGCTTTCTGATGAATTCTTGCTAACTACCAATGCTTACTTCCGTCAGAATAAAACCAAAACCTTGAACGGTGACGTCAACGACGAGTACGAAGCTTTATGGGATGCTTGTGATGGTCTTAGTGTTAGACCTGACTCTTGTGATAATAAGTATGCAAAAGGTGTGAATAATCGCAGCGCCACGACTAATAAAGGTTACGGCGGCACGGCGCAGTTAAGTTGGGTAACGGATAAGAATTTATTGGTAACGGGCGCGAGTGCAGATTATGGCCGCACCCATTTCACGCAAACCGAACAATTGGCGGGTTTGGCTGCTAATCGCGGGTTTGATACGGCGCGTGGCTTAATTAATTTAGATTCAGCCATCAATACCGAGAATGATCTGAATGGACGCAATAAAACCTGGAGTTTATTTGCCACGGACACCTTTAACGTGACACAAAAACTGGCATTCACGGCATCTGGCCGCTATAACTACACCAAGGTGAATTTGGTGGACAACTGGGTTTTACATAAAGAGGCGACTTGTATTGAGAATAGTGATGGTAGCGTTTCAATAGAATGTACTGATTTTGGAGTTGGAGGTACGCAAACTTTAGTGAGCGATGCTGGCGGTGACGCCGGCGGCAATCATGTTTTTAAACGCTTTAATCCGGCGGTGGGTGTGGCTTATGCGTTCACCCCAGAACTTAACAGCTATCTAGGTTATAACGAAGGCAGTCGTGCACCTAGCCCAATCGAAACAGGCTGTGCCGACCCCTTGCACCCTTGCTTGTTACCTAATGCCATGGCCGGTGACCCACCCTTGCAGCAAGTGGTGGCAAAAACCTTTGAAGGCGGCGTACGCGGTAAGTTAGGTGATACGCGTTGGTCACTGGGCGCTTACCGTGCTGTTAACCATAACGACTTGCAGTTTGTTGCCTCTGGCACCACCGGCGCTGGTTATTTTGATAACGTGGGTAAAACCCGTAGGCAAGGCTTGGATCTAGCGTTTAATAGCAAGGTGGGCAATTTTAGCTGGACAGCTGGTTACAGCTTGATTGACGCCACTTACCAAGATGCCTTTGAAATTGCTTCACAAGCCAACTCATCTAGAGTCTCTCGTACGACAAATGGTGTACTAAGAAAAGTCATTGACGTTTCTAAAGGCGATAAAATGGCCGGTATTGCTAAGCACCAATTTAAATTGCGCGGGGTATGGCAAGCTACGCCTAATTGGAGCATAGGCAGTACAGGCGTGGCGTTCTCAGACCAATACGCGCGTGGCAATGAGAACAATCAGCACCAAGCAGATGATGTTACCTACTTTGGTTCAGGCAAAGTTAAAGGTTATGCAATACTAAATCTAGACAGCCGTTATGACTTCAATGCCAGCGGTTGGCAGTTGTTTGCTAAGGTGAACAACGTGTTTGATCGCAAGTATTACAGCAGCGGTTTATTGGGCGAAAATGTCTTTACTGATAATAACGATTTTAATGCGGGCAACAGCCCTAAGAAAGAGTTATTCTTAGCCCCGGGCGCACCGCGTGCGGCTTGGATAGGCATGCGTTACGACTTCGGCAAGCCTAAAGGCATCGCCGCCGCCGTGGATGCAGACTAAGTTTTAATCTCAACAAAAATGCCGACTAAGTCGGCATTTTTGATTGGGCCGTTTACGAATACGATGAAATGAGAATATTGCATTGCAATTAGCACAAAACACATACGGCAAAACCACCGCTATTAAGCCAGCAGCCAAAGTCTTGATCGTTGAGGACGAGGTGTTGTTTGCGCGGGCGGTGATGCGCAAATTGCAAAAAGCCGGTTACGAGTGCGAGCACGTGGAAACCCTGCAAGACGCACGTGCCATAGCTAAGCAGTTTTCTGCCGATTTGGTGTTGCTAGACATGCGCTTGCCCGATGGCAATGGCTTAGAAATATTGGCCGAATTGATGGCCAAAAACGCCGCCGTGATCGTCATGACCGCCTTTGGTGACATCAGCGATGCCGTGCATGCCATCAAGCAGGGCGCGGTGGATTACCTTAAAAAGCCCATAGATTTAGAGGAGTTGCTGCTGGCGGTGCAAAAGGTCGAAGCGGCGGTGCTGCAAAGCAACAGTTTGGATTATTCGCGGCAACGCAATGCCCATGCGGTGGAAGGCGTGGAAATGTTGGGCGACAGCCCCGCCATGCAGAGTATTAAGGCGCAAATCAAGCGTATTGCGCAGTTTGTGGCAGACGACGTGGTGCCACCCACCGTGCTCATTAGCGGTGAAACCGGCACCGGCAAAGACGTGGCGGCGCGGTTGTTGCACGCGTCTTGCCCGAATAAAGACCAGCCTTTTGTGCACATTGATTGTGCGTCCTTGCCAGCCGATTTGATGGAAAGCGAATTGTTCGGCCACGAGAAGGGTGCGTTTACCGGCGCCGTTGCTAGCCGTCCTGGTTTGATAGAAGCGGCCGAAGACGGTACTTTATTTTTAGACGAAATCGGCGAGCTGCCTTTAAGTTTGCAAGCCAAGTTGCTCAATGTGTTGGAGCGACGTAGGGTACGCCGCTTAGGTTCCACCAAAGAACGCCCTGTGCCAGCACGTTTTATTGCCGCTAGCAACCGTGATTTGCATGAGATGTCCTTAAGCGGCGGTTTTAGGCAAGATTTGTATTACCGATTGAACGTCATGAGCCTAAGTATGCCGCCTTTGCGTGAACGGACAGGCGATGCCTTGTTATTGGCGCGGCATTTCGCTAGCCAAACCGCGCGCCGTTATGGGTTGGCCGCGCCGGTTTTCTCAAGCGACGCCATCGCCACACTGAGCAATTACCCTTGGCCGGGCAACGTGCGTGAACTCAAGCACCAAGTCAGTCGCGCCATGTTGTTGTGCCAAAACAGTCAAATTACTGGCGCGGATTTAGTCGTCAGCAATCCAGC
>SXGT01746201.1_pt1 | contig 17852 bp, 18 predicted proteins | sample 3176221 | NCBI WGS metagenome assembly SXGT01 (sample SAMN11356862, study PRJNA531348) | freshwater metagenome | isolation source: freshwater sample F1-120 | place: China: Fuxian Lake, Yuxi | collected 2017-12-25
CGTTGAAGTGCTGATGTCACAACACCTTCTACGCCCTCGCGGGCCGCTTCATTGGATACGCATGAATAATGTGGGCTAGTCCTTCCAGGATTCTTCGAGCATAAGCGACGTCACCAATCTCCACCGTATGGCGTTCTCCTTATGCCTTCGCGACCTGGCAAAGCGTCGTCTTGGTTTCCTGCATCATCGTCACGCGGTCGTAGCCGTAGGTCGTCGCCGTGTTGACCGCCTCGCCGCGCACGATCGGCGCCGCGCCCTCAGGGTAGTAGCCGAGCATGTCCTCGCCCTGCCACCAGCCCGAGAAGTGGAACGGGATGAAGCAGGTGTCCGAACCCACCCGCTCGGTGACCATCGCCTTGACCTTGATCTTCGCGCCGGACGGCGTGCTGACCCACACGTACTCGCCGTTGCGGATGCCGCGGTCGGCGGCCGACTTCGGGTTGATCTCGACGAAGTTGTCCTGCTGCAGCTCTGCGAGCCACGGGTTCGACCGCGTCTCCTCGCCGCCGCCCTCGTACTCGACCAGGCGGCCGCTCGTCAGCACCAGCGGGTACTTCTTGTGCATCTCCTCCTTCACCGACTTCTGCTGCACCGACTTGAACATCGTCGGCAGCCGCCACAGCGTCTTCACGTCGTCGTGGGTCGGGTACTTCTCGACCATGTCCGGCCGCGGGCTGTACAGCGGCTCGCGGTGCTGCGGGATGCCGTCGGGGAAGTTCCACACGATGGCGCGCGCCTTGGCGTTGCCGAACGGGTGGTTGCCGTGCTTCATCGCCACGCGGATGATGCCGCCGGAGAGGTCGTTGGCCCAGGTCTTGCCCTCGGCCTCCTTGCGCTCCTCCTCGGTCAGTTCCTCCCACCAGCCCAATTTCTTGAGCAGCGCGTGGTCGAACTGCGGGTGGCCGGTGGTGATGTCCGCGCCCTTCGGGTGCGAGCCGTCCTCCGCCAGCAGCGACACGCCGTCGCGCTCCACGCCGAACAGCGCGCGGAAGTTGCCGCCGCCATCCATCATGTGCTTGGACGTGTCGTACAGGTTCGGCGAGCCCGGATGCTTGATGGCTGCCGTGCCGTAGCAGGGCCATGGCAGGCCGAAGTAGTCACCCGTGATGTCGTAGCCGGTCTTCGCGTCCTTGCCGCCCTTGGCGCGCAGCGTCTTGACATCGAACAGGTGCATGTTGCGCATGTGCGCCTGCAGCCGCTCGGGGGACTGGCCGGTGTAGCCGATGGTCCACGCACCGCGGTTGATCTCGCGCAGCGTGTCCTCCATCGACGGCTCGTCCATGCCGCCCTTCGCCTTCACCAGCCGGATGTTCTGCTTGCCGTCCTTCTTGCCGACGAACTGGTCGGCGAAGCCGAGCTTCTGCGCGAGCTGGTACATGATCATGTGGTCGGTGCGCGACTCGAACACCGGGTCGATCACCTTCTCGCGCCACTGGATCGAGCGGTTCGACGCGGTCGCCGAGCCCTCGGTCTCCAGCTGCGTCGCCACCGGCAGCAGGTACGCGCCGTCCTTCCTCACCTTGGCGAACATCGCCGCGGACGCGGAGGGGTACGGGTCGATCACCACCATCAGGTCGAGCTTCTTCATCGCCTCGAGCATCTCGAGGCCGCGCGACTGGCTGTTCGGCGCGTGGCCCCAGTAGAAGATCGCGCGCAGGTTCGGCGTCTGGTCGATGGACTCGTTCTTCTCCGTCACGCCGTCGATCCAGCGCGACACCGTCATGCCCGGCTTGGCCATCATCGCGGGTGACTCGAACTGGCTCGTCATCCACTTCAGGTCTACGTTCCAGACGCGCGACCAGTGCGCCCACGAACCGGGCACGGCGACCGGGTAGTAGCCCGGCAGCGTGTCGGGGTTCGGGCCGACGTCGGTGGCGCCCTGCACGGTGTCATGGCCGCGGTAGATGTTGCAGCCGCCGCCGGAGCGGCCGACGTTGCCCAGCGCGAGCATCAGGATGTTGGACGCGCGCACGATGCCGTTGGCATTGTTGTGCTGCGTCTGGCCCATCGCCCAGATGATGAAGCCGGGCCGGTTCTCGGCCAGCGTCTTGGCGATGTTGAGCACCTCTGCTTCCGAGCAGCCGGTGGCCTCGGTGACCTTGTCCGGCGTCCACTTCGCCATCACCTCTTCCTTCACCTTGTCCATGCCGTGGACGCGCTGGCGGATGTACTCCTTGTCCTCCCAGCCGTTCTTGAACACGTGGTGCAGGATGCCGAAGAGCAGCGGCACGTCGGTGCCGGAGCGGAAGCGCACGTAGATGTCGGCCTTCGCCGCGGTGCGGGTGTAGCGCGGATCGGCGACGATCACCTTGCAGCCGTTCTCCTTGGCGTGCAGCGTGTGCAGCATCGACACCGGGTGCGCCTCGGCGGCGTTCGAGCCGAGGAAGAACAGGCTCTTGGAGTTCTGCTCGTCGTTGTACGAGTTGGTCATCGCACCGTAGCCCCAGGTCTGGGCGACGCCGGCACCGGTGGTGGAGTGGCAGATGCGCGCCTGGTGGTCGCAGTTGTTGGTGCCCCAGAGCGACATCCACTTGCGCAGCAGGTAGGACTGCTCGTTGTTGTGCTTGGAGGAACCGACGACGAACAGCGCGTCGGGACCGGAATCCTTGCGGATCTTCAGCATCTTGTCCGAGATCTCGGCGTAGGCCGTGTCCCAGGAGATGCGCTTCCACTTGCCGCCCTCGAGCTTCATCGGGTACTTCAGGCGGTGCGAGTCGTGGGTGATGCCGTGCTCCCTGATGGATGCGCCCTTCGCACAATGCGCGCCGAGGTTGATCGGCGAATCGAACACCGGCTCCTGGCGCACCCAGACGCCGTTCTCCACCACGGCGTCGATCGCGCAGCCGACGGAGCAGTGCGTGCAGATGGTGCGCTTCACCTCGACCTTGCCGCCGGACTTGGCGTCGCTGGCGGCGTCCGCCTTGCCGATCATGTTGAACGGCAGGTTGGCGACGACCGCGCCGGCGCCGAGCGTCACGCCCGAGCGCTTGAGGAACGCGCGGCGGTCGAGCGTCTTCGCCAGAACGTTTGAGAGTCCGCGCGAAAGATGCACGGTGCTGGCGCGGGCCTGCGTGTTGCCGGTGGCTTTCCTGGTGAGCAGCATGGCGTCCCCTCAGACCTTGGCGGTGCGGTAGTAGTCGCGCATGTGCTGCGACTCGGCGTAGCGCTTGGTGGCGCGCTTCGACGTGTCGGGCGCGGCGGGCGCGGTGGGCGACGTCTTCACGACGAGCGCCGCGGCGGTGGCCGCACTGCCTGCGCTGGCTGCGAGAAGGAAATTGCGTCGCGAGAGTCGGCGAATGCGTTCGCTCATGTCGGCCTCCAGGTCGATCGTTCTATGTTCATCCGCGACGTCGGGGCGCCGCGTGCTGCCGGGAATTCTAGTGCATATCCAGAGATGACTGCTCGAGAGTGAGGAAGGCCCTCGCAAGATTTCCGGCGTGACGGTAGAAGACCGTGCGCGCGCTACGGTCTATTGCATCGCACAACAGGAGACCGCCGGGACCGACGTAGTTTTCGAAAAACGCCTGCTGCTCCTCGAGCGTCGATTGCTGCTCCGCAACAAGCACGCGCATGATTTCGCAGACGCTGGCGAAGTGATCCTCGGGCTCGAAGGCGTCGGCCTTGCGGATCAAGCCCTTGCGATCCATGAAGTCCCTGATCTCGACGAGCGGATTGTCGATCGCGGACTTCACCGTGTATGCCGAGGTGTAGAGCGACACCTCCGCCTTGCCGGTGCCGACGAAGACCGACTCGTACTCCTCCACCACCGCGTCGGGGGAAGCTGTTGCCGCCGCGCGACCGAGGTCGCGCCATGCCACCGCGAGCGCTGCATCGTCGTCGTCGCCCGGCAGCGGGCCCGCCCCGGCGAGCGCCGCGAGCAGCGCGGCGTCGGCCGGCGCGTAGAACAATCGCGCGAGCAGGCCGTAAAAGGCCGCCCGCGCCACGTCCTCGGGTGCGATGGCGCTCATGACGGCTTGCGCGGGTAGTCGAGGATCGAAGGTTCGTTCGTGGCGTTCATCATGTCGACGACGCGGCAGTCGGCGCACATCTGCAGGCGCTTGATCGCGCCGGCGGCGGAGAACATCGAGTGCCCCCCAAGCTTGCCCATCATGTTCTCGACCATCGATTTCGTGCCGAACGGCTTGTCGCAGCGCGTGCAGTGGAACGGCTGGTCCTCGTGCAGCACCACGGCCTCCTTCGCCTGCGGCGTGAGCAGGAGCCGCGGCAGCAGCGTGATCGCGTCCTCCGGGCAGGTGTTCGCGCACAGCCCGCACTGCACGCAGTTGCGCTCGATGAAGCGCAGCATCGGCGCCTCGGGCGAATCGAGCAACGCGGCCTCCGGGCACGCGCTGATGCAGGCCTTGCACAGCGTGCAGGCCTTGCGGTCCACCACGATGGCGCCGAACGGCGCGCCCGCGGCGAGCGCGACCTGCTCCTGCGGCGCAGGGGATTGCCGCGCGAGGTGGTCGATGGCGAAATCCAGCGCGCCGCGCTTCTGCCCGCCCGGGTTGTAGGTCGCCGCCTTCGCCACGCCCGTGGCCGGCGCCAGATCCCAGAGCGCGCGCTCGAGCACCTCCGCTTCCGACGCCTCCAGCACGTCGAGGTGCGCGCCGGCATAGCCCAGCCCGTGCATCACGGCGTTCGCCCACGCCATCTGCCGGCGCAGCGCGGCGACGTATTCTGGGGCCACCTCCGGCGTCGCCAGCACGCGCACCTGCGAAGCGCCGTGCGCGATCGCCGACAGCAACAACTCCATTCCCGCCGAGGCGGCATGGAAGAGCTCCAGCGGCACCACCCGCGCGGGCAGGCCGCGTCCGCGCACCGCGGCACGGCGTCCGAGCGACTGCAGCAGCGCGCGACCGTGCTCGCCGTCGTGCACCAGCACGCACGCGTCTCGCCCGCCCGCCTCCCGGTACGTGGCGAGCATGGTCTTCAGCCGCATGCCCACGTCGGCGTTCTTCGGGTAGACGTAGCTCATCGCCCCGGATGGGCAGACCGTCGCGCAGCCGCCGCAGCCGGCGCACAGGTGCGGCTCGACGCGGACGTGGTCGCCATCGGCGCGGATCGCGCCGCTCGAGCACACGTCGAGGCACTGGTTGCAGCCCTCCTGCCCCGAACGGCTGTGCGCGCAGATACGCGCGTCGTAGGCGACGAACCTCGGCTTCTCGAACTCGCCGACCAGCCCGCCGAGCTTCTGCGCGGCGAGCGCCTGCTCGAGCGGATCGTCGCCCGGCGCGCGGTACCCCTGGGGCAGCGCGTGCAGCCGGAGGACCGGCGTGCGCGAGAGGTCGAGCACCATGTCGAAGTTCTCGGTGCGCGGGGCGGCTTCGCGGTTGAAGTCGATGGCGCCGATCGCGCCGCAGGCCTTCACGCACTCGCGATGCGCCTTGCATTTCGCGGCGTCGACCTGGTAGCTGAAATCAATCGCGCCCTCAGGACAGGCGCGGATGCACGCGTTGCAGCGCGTGCAGGCCTCGAGGTCGATCGGGTTCTCCTGCCGCCACTCGACCTCGAACGCGCCCAGCCAGCCCGAGATCCGCGCCACCGCGCCGGACCACACCGGGTAGGCCCGCTCCGCCGGCAGCTCGCCACCGCGCGACGACGTCACCAGCACGCACACGTCCATCGACCCGGCGAGGCGCTCGGCCCACGGGATCGCCGCGTCCGCGGGGCCGATCACGAGCACCTGGCCGGACGAGGCGTAGGACACCGACGCCACCGGCTCGGGATCGGGCAGCGCTGCCATCGCGACCAGCGCGGCGATCTTCGGCGTCGCCGCCTTCGCGTCCGCCGACCAGCCGCCCTGCTCGCGCACGTTGACGAAGCGGATGTTCGCCGCGGAGCGCTGCGCCTCCGCGAGTTCCGAGAACAGCGCCGCCTCCTGCGTGCAGGCGACGATCACGTCGCTGTCGCCGAGCGCGGCCTGGAACGCGCCCGAATCCTTGCGGCACAGTTCGGCGTGCACCGCCACCGGCGCGTCGAGCCGGAGCGCGGCGGCGAGCGCCTTCGCGTCCAGCGCGACCGTGCGGTTGCAGCTACAGACCTTGAGTGTCTTGCCTTCCAGCCCCGGCATCTTGTTCCTTGGTTGCCACGTTGGTTGCCGCGGTCTGCATGTCCAGCCCGCCGTCCGGCACCGTCGCCTCGACGACGACTGCATCATCCCCGGCGATCGCCTGCGGCGCCGGTTCCTCTACCTTCGCCTCTTCCGGCGGCAGTTCGTCGTACAGGATCCGCTTCGCCTGGTTGAGAGTCTTCAGCATCTCCAGCGGGATCGCCTCGCCCACCGTCCAGTCCTCCGAGTACGCCTCGTACGGATCGGGCACGTTGAACTGAGGGTCGGCGAACAGCTTCTTCAGCGCCGCCCGGCGCGTCTCCGGCGGTACCTTGCCCTGCATGAACGGCGTGAAATCGGACTCCGGCGTCAGTTCCTCCACCGGCGGCAGCGGCGGCGATTCCTCCTCCGCCTCGCCGGACGGCGGCGCGGCGACGGGTTCCGGCGCCTTCTCCGCCTCCTCGCGCTTCAACCGGGACCAGCGCGAGAGGAAGGCTTCCCTATCCTCCGCCATCAGGCCGCGCGGTCCTTGGGATGCAGGAAGGAGCGGGGCTTCTTGCGCTTCTTCGGCTCCGGGCGGTAATTCTGCTCGACGTACTCGCCTACCCAGCCGAAGATCTCCGGCGGCATCGGCACGCTGTCGACGCTGTGGCCGCCATCCATCCAGCGCCCGCCCTCGTCGTAGCTAACCGTCACATCCATCGGCAGGCCACGCCCGGTGTCCTCGTCCATGCGCCACAGCACGAACACCCTGGCGCTGCCGGAAGAGACATTCATGTAATAGCCCTCGGTCTCATCGCGGTGCAGGACCAGCGAGAATCCCGGATGCAGCCACTGCTGCACGCCGTCCTCGTCGACGATCAGGGCCGGCTCTCCCGCGCCATCGTGGCCATCCACCACCCCGAGAGGTTCCCACACCTCGTCCTGCCAGCGGTTGACGATCGGTCGCCTGCGCATGACGACCGCGACCGGGCGCGTGGGTTTCTGCATAGCCCGCACTATACCGTTTGCTATGATCTGTGGTTCCTATCCCGCACCATGAAAAAGGTGATTCCCATTCGAGCCGGCGCACGACCGGCGCCCCCGCCGTTCCCCGGCGGCGTGCCGCTGGATACGTTCGCCCGCCCGCTGCGCGACCTGCGCATCTCGGTCACCGACCGCTGCAACTTCCGTTGCGTGTACTGCATGCCGCGCGAGGTCTTCGACGCCGACCACCCGTTCCTGCCGCAGGATGCGCTGCTGACCTTCGAGGAGATCGCGCGCCTGGCGCGCATCTTCGTCGGCCTCGGCGTGCAGAAGATCCGCCTCACCGGCGGCGAACCGCTGGTGCGCAAGGACCTGCACCGGCTGATCGCGCTGCTCGCGCCGCTCGGCGTCGACATGGCGCTGACCACCAACGGCTCGCTGCTCGCGAAGCAGGCGCGCGCGCTGGCGGGCGCCGGCCTGCGGCGCCTCACCGTCAGCCTGGATTCACTTGACGACGCCGCCTTCCGCGCGATCAACGACGCGGACTACCCCGTGTCGAGCGTGCTGGCCGGCATCGACTCCGCGGCCGCGGCGGGCCTCGGGCCGGTGAAGATCAACATGGTGGTGAAGCGCGGCACCAACGACGACGGCATCGTCGCCATGGCGGAGCGCTTCCGCGGCACCGGCCACATCGTGCGCTTCATCGAATACATGGATGTCGGCAGCACCAACGGGTGGCGCATGGACGACGTGGTGCCCTCCGCCGAGGTGGTGGCGCGCATCAGCGAGCGCTTCCCGCTCGAGCCGGCGGACCCGAATTACGAGGGCGAGGTCGCCGGACGCTGGCGCTACCGCGACGGCGCGGGCGAGATCGGCGTCATCTCGTCGGTGACGCAGGCGTTCTGCCGCACCTGCACGCGGCTGCGCCTCTCGACCGAAGGTTCGCTCTACACGTGCCTCTTCGCGCAGCAGGGCCACGACCTCAAGCTGCTGCTGCGCGGCGGCGCGCCCGACGAGCGCGTGCGCGACGAGATCGCCGCCGTCTGGCTGGCCCGCGACGACCGGTATTCGGAGTTGCGCACGGCGGAAACGGCCCGCCTGCGCAAGGTGGAAATGTCATACATCGGTGGCTAAGGCCGGCCCCCGTCGTCCCGCGCTCACCGATGCGTCGCGTCCCGCGACGTTCGAGGTGGAGGCGTACAACGAGCGCGGCGAGATGGTGCCGACCTCGATCGCCGGCGAGCACCCGCTCACGCTGTACCTCGACAAGCGAGAGATCGTCACGCTGATGACGCTCGGGCACGCGCCCGAGGCGCTGGTCATCGGCTACCTGCGCAACCAGGGGCTGGTGAAGTCCCTGGGCCGCATCGCCGCCGTGCAAGTCGACTGGGAGACGGATTCCGCCGCCGTGACGACGCGCGGCGCCGCCGCGCCCGGGCTGGCGAAGAAGATGGGCAAGCGCACCGTCACCACCGGCTGCGGCCAGGGCACCATGTACGGCAACCTGATGGAGGAGATCGACAAGGTGCGGCTGCGCGACGACGTCACCCTGTCGGACGCGCAGGTTGTCGACCTGGTCGAGAAGGTGCGACGGTACGAGACGATCTACAAGCAGGCCGGCGCGGTGCACGGCTGCGCGCTGGCGCAAGCGTCCGGGCCCGCGGCGACCGAGATCCTGATGTTCATCGAGGATGTCGGGCGGCACAATGCGGTCGACGCGATCGCCGGGCGCATGTGGCTCGACGGCATCGACGGCTCGGACAAGGTCTTCTACACCACCGGCAGGCTGACTTCGGAGATGGTGATCAAATGCGCGCAGATGGGCATCCCGTTCCTCGTGTCCCGCTCGGGACTCACGCAGATGGGCTACGACGTCGCCCGCAAGGTCGGCATGACGATGCTCGGCCGCGCCTCGGGACGGCACTACCTCGTGTTCACCGGACGCCAGCGGCTGAAAAGCGTGCTGCAGCAGGCCACGGCGCACGCATGATCCGCCTGCTCGCTGCCGCCGTTCTCGCGCTCGCGGCGCCGGTCGCGCTCGCGCAGGCGGGCGGCAAGTCGATCCGCATCCTCGTCGGCTTCACGCCGGCGGGTGCGGCGGATTTCGTCGCGCGCGGCCTCGCCGAGCACATGGGCCGCTCGCTCGGCCAGTCCATGGTCGTAGACAACCGACCCGGCGCGGGTTCCAGCCTCGCCGCAGAGCTGGTCGCCAAGTCCGCGCCCGACGGCTTCACGCTGTTCGTCGCCAGCCCGAGCAGCCAGGCGGTGAACCCGGCGATGCGCAAGGTGCCCTACGACCCGGTGAAGGACTTCACGCCGATCACGCTGCTCACCACGGCGCCGCTCGTCGTCGCGGTCAATCCTCAGTCCGCCATCCAGTCCCTCAAGGACCTGGTCGCCGCGGCGAAGCAGAACCCGGGCAAGCTCAACTACGCGTCCGCCGGACCGGGCTCCGCGCCGCACCTCGCGGCGGCCGCGTTCCTGCGTATCGCTGGCGTCGACATGGTCCACGTGCCGTTCAAGGGCGGCGCCGCCGCCATCCAGTCGGTGATGTCCGGCGACACGCAGCTCACCTTCGGCACGCCGCCCACGGTGCTGCCGCAGGCCAGCGGCGGGCGCCTGCGCGCCATCGCCGTGACCTCGCGCCAGCGCTCGCCGTCCGTGCCCAACGTGCCCGGCACCGAGGAATCGGGCATGCCGGAATTCGAGATGACCTTCTGGTACGGCCTCTACGCGCCCGCCGGGCTGCCTCGCGAGCTGGCGCAGAAGTACTTCGGCGCGGCGACGCAGGCGATGATGCAGCCCGAGCTCCGCAAGCTGCTCGCGCGCGAAGGCATGGACCCCACGCTGTCGGCATCGCCCGAGGCCTTCAACGAGTTCCAGCTCAAGGAAATGGCCCTCTGGGCTCGCGTGGTGCGCGAATCCGGCGCGAAGATGGAGTAATCCATGAGGGACGACGTGCTCGCCATCCTGATGCGCTCGGATACCGCGGCCGCGCCCTGCGCGGGCGTCGACGCGTGGTTCCCCGGATTCGCCCGCCTCGCGCAGGACTGGCCGCACCCGATGGACCGCGCCATCGCCGGCGGCTTCGCGGCCGACCGCACCGGCTGGGCGTTCGCCGCCGGATACCAGTCCGCGCTGCACGCGCTGATCCCGGCCGCGCCGACGGACCGCGTCTGCGCGTTCTGCGTCACCGAGCCCGGCGGCAACACGCCGCGCGCGGTGGCCACCGCCCTCACCCGCGACGTCGCCGGCTGGCGCCTGTCCGGCGCGAAGCGCTGGACCACGCTCGGTCCCAGCGGCGCGCTGTTCTTCGTCGCGGCACGCGATGCCGCTGCAAGCGGCGAGCGCGTGGCGCTGCGGCTCGTTGCAGTGCCGTCGGATGCCGTCGGCGTCACCGTCGAGCCGATGCCCGAGACGCGCTTCGTCCCCGAGGTGCCGCACGCGCAACTGCGCTTCGACGCGGTCGCCGTGCCGGAAGACGCGCTGCTGCCGGGGGACGGCTATGACGACTACGTGAAGCCCTTCCGCACCGTCGAGGACCTGCACGTCAACGCGGCGATCACCGCCTACCTGCTGCGCGAGGCGCTGCGCCTGTCGTGGCCGTCGGCATGGATAGAGCGCGCCCTCGCCCACCTCGAGGCGTTGCGCTCGCTGGCGGCGCGGGATCCCTCGGCACCGGCAACGCACCTCGCTCTCGCCGGCGCGCTCGCCAACGCGGCGGGGTTGCTCGGCGAGGCGGACGCGCACTGGAAGACGGGTGCCGACGACGTCGGCGCGACGCGCTGGGCGCGGGACCGGGAACTGCTCGCCACCGCGAGCAAGGTACGCGCGATCCGCACGCAGCGCGCGTGGGAGCGGGTCTCGAACTAGGCCGGCCGGGCGTCGAACTTCGTCTTCTGCGCGGTGAACACCGCGCGCGACGGGAAGAAGATCGACGACAGCATGATCAGGAACGACAGCGTCGCCAGCACCATGAAGACGTTGCGGAAGCCCCCCTCGGTCTTGTGCAGCGCCGAGATCATCGGCACCGCGATCGACGCCACGCCGAGCGTGACGACGTAGCGCACCGCGTAGACGCGGGCGCGGAACTCGTCCGCGCAGTACTTGCCGACGATGGCGTCGTTGAGCGGGATCTGGCCGAACACCATCAGCATCATCAGCAGCGACACCGCGAGCAGCGGCCAGCCGTCGAGCGACGCAGCGAGCAGCAGCATCGGTACCTGGGCGCCGGTGATGACGAGCATCAGCCAGCGCATCTCGACGCGGTCGATCAGACCGCCGACCACGACCTGCGCGAACGCGGCCAGCGTGTAGACCAGCGCGACGAGGAAGCCGATGCCGAGGCTGGTCTGCACCAGCGCCTGCAGCCGCTCGTCGAACACCTTCGGCATGGCGATGGTGGTCGAGTTGAAGATCACGCCGCCGCAGGCGGTGGCGACCAGCAGGATGGCGAAGATGCGCAGCATCGTCGCGCGGTCGATGTGCAGGCCGAGGGTCTTCGATTTCTTCACCACCGGACCGGGGTCCTTGACCATCACGAGGAAACCCACGCCGGCCGCGATCGACAGCAGCCCGGGCAGGAAGAACGCGCTGCGCCAGCCCCAGAAGTCCATCAGCGCGCCCGACACCAGCGCGGCCGCGGCGAGGCCGAGGTTGCCCCACAGCCCGTTCCAGCCCAGCGCCTTGCCCATGTTCTCGGGCCTGGCCACCAGCATGGCGATGCCGACCGGGTGGTAGATCGCGGCGAAAAGGCCCGTGACCGTCAGCCCGGCCGCGATCTGCCACGGCGCCTGCGCGAAGCCGGTGAGGAACAGGCTCGCTCCGATGCCGAAGTAGAACAGCGCCAGCATCTTGTACCGGCTCCAGTGGTCGGCGAGCCAGCCGGCGGGGATGGCGAACGCGCCGAAGGCGATGAAGCCGCCGAGCGCGAGCGGCAGCAGTTCCGAGTACGGCTGGTTCCATTCCCGCGCCAGCGCCACCACGACGGTGGGAAACACCAGCATCACCAAATGGTCGAGCAGGTGGCCGAGGTTGATGTACGGGACGAGCCAGCGGTTGGTCATGCGAAAAGTGTAGCGCCCCGCGCGATGTCACGTTCCCGCAGGTATGACAAAATATGTTGCAAATGAGACAAGCGGCTCCCCTCGCCCGCCTCGGCGACGCTCCCCGCTACCAGCGCACGCCGCGCCCGGTCGCGCCGATGGCGGTGGACCACCCCACCGACGGCAAGACACCGTGGCACTCGCACCGGCGCAGCCAGCTGCTGTATGCCGCCGAAGGCGTGATGACGGTGGCGACGCGGCAGGAGACCTGGATCGTGCCCCCGCAGCGCGCCGCGTGGATGCCCGCGGGCATCGAGCACCGCCTCGCCTTCTCCGGCGGGATCCGCTTCCGCACGCTGTACATCGAGGCCGACGCGGTGCCGGCGATGCCGGCGCGTCCGCTGGTGATGGACGTGACGCCCCTGCTGCGCGAGCTGATCCTGCGCGTGATGGCGCTCCCGCTCGACTACGATGAACGCGGCGCCGATGGCCGGCTCGCCGGCGTGCTGCTCGACGAGCTGCAGAAGCTCGCGGAGTTCCCGATCGGCCTGCCGGTGCCCGCGAAGGGACCGCTCGCCGCCATCTGCCGGGAGATGCTCGACCACCTCGGCGAGCGCACCACGCTCGAGAAGCTCGCGCTCCGGCACCACGCATCCGCCCGCACGCTGGCGCGGCGCTTCCGCCGCGACACCGGCCTGTCGTTCGCCGAATGGTGCCGCCGTGCGCGGCTGGTGCACGCCATCACCTGGATCTCCGAGGGCCGCGCGGTCACCGCCGTCGCGCTCGACCGCGGCTACGACAGCCCGAGCGCGTTCTGCGCCATGTTCAAGCGCGAGCTCGGCGTGCCGCCGACGCGCTTCAAGCCCGCCGTGGCCGCGCCATGACGCGCATCGCGGGCATCGTGCTCGCCGGGGGCATGGGCCGGCGCATGGGCAGCGTCGACAAGGGCCTGCAGCCGCTCCACGGCAGGCCGATGGTGACGCACGTGCTCGACCGGTTCACGACGCAGGTGGATGAGGTGATCATCAACGCCAACCGCAACACGGAGGCCTATGCCGGTTTCGGCCCGCGCGTCGTGCCCGACGCAGTCGGCGGCTTCGCCGGCCCGCTCGCCGGCCTGCATGCCGGCATGAGCGCAACCGACGCGGATCTGGTCGCCACTGCGCCTTGCGATTCGCCATTCCTGCCGCTCGACCTGGTCTCGCGCCTTCGCAGCGCGCTCGACGCGCGCCACGCCGACCTCGCGGTGGCGAAGACAGGCGACCAGGCCCACCCCGTGTTCGTCGTCGCGCGGCGTACGCTGCTGCCGGACCTCGAACGTTTCCTCGCCGGCGGCGGCCGGAAGATCGACGCCTGGTACGCGGCGCACGTGGTCGCCGAGGTATCCTTCGACGACCAGGCGGACGCGTTCCGCAACATCAACACCCCCGAAGAACTGCGCCAGGCATGAGCACCATCGACGGCATCGTCAGCTGCATGGACGGCTACGACCCCAACGCGCTGCGCGTCGACCTCGCGCGCGCGGCGATCCTCGCCTGCCTCGCCCCCGTCGACGGCATCGAGCGCGTCGCCACGCGGGCCGCGCTCGGCCGCGTGCTCGCGCAGGACATCGTGCCGTCGATCAACGTGCCCGCGCACGACAACTCGGCGATGGACGGCTACGCGGTACGCGCCGCCGACCTCGCGGCGGGTGGCGACACCACGCTGGACGAGATCGGCGCGGCGCTCGCCGGCCACGCCTTCGCCGGCCGCGTCGGCGCGGGGGAATGCGTGCGCGTGATGACCGGCGCCGTCATGCCTGCCGGCGCCGACACCGTGGTGATCCAGGAAGTGGTGCGAAGCGATGGCGGCCGCATCGTCATCCCCGCGGGCCAGAAGCAGGGACAGAACGTCCGCTACGCCGGCGAAGACCTCACGGCCGGCACGGCCGTGCTCACCGCGGGCCGGCCCGTGCGTCCGTCGGAACTCGGACTGATGGCCTCGCTCGGCATGGCCGAAGTCAGCGTGCGCAGGCGCCTGCGCGTGGCGTTCTTCTCCACCGGCGACGAACTGGCGTCGATCGGCGCGCCCCTCGCCGAGGGCCAGGTCTACGACTCCAACCGCTACACCCTCCACGGCATGCTGTCGCGGCTCGGCGTCGAGATCCTCGACATGGGCGTGGTGCGCGACGACCCGGCGGCGCTCGAGGCGGCGTTCGTCTCCGCGGCGCGCAATGCCGACGTGATCGTCACCTCGGGCGGCGTCTCGGTCGGCGAGGCGGACTTCGTGCGCGGGCTGATGGCGAAGCTCGGCGAGGTGCTGTTCTGGAAGATCGCGATGCGCCCGGGCCGCCCGATGGCGTTCGGCCGCATCGGCGGCGCGTGGCTCTTCGGCCTTCCCGGCAACCCGGTGGCGGTGATGGTCACCTTCTACCAGTTCGTGCGCGACGCGCTGATGCGCCTTTCCGGTCGCGCCGACGATTTCGCGCTGCCGATGCTGCGCGTCGCGGCCGCGGAGCCGCTGCGCAAGGTTCCCGGCCGCACCGAGTACCAACGCGGCGTGCTGTCGCGCGACGCCGCCGGCCGGTACAGCGTGCGCCTCACCGGCGGCCAGGGCTCCGGCGTGCTGCGCTCGATGTCCGAAGCCGACTGCTTCATCGTCCTCGAGCACGACCGCGGCAAGGTCGCCGCCGGCGAGCTTGTCAGCGTCCAGTTGATGGAAGGCCTTGCATGAGCGACGGCGCCAACCCGATCCACCCGATGCTCGCCCCCCTCGCGCACGTGGCGAAGGAGGTCACGCGCGCCCGCTCCGCCGAGTCGCCCAAGCGCCTCGCCAACGCGCTGCGGCTGGCGCTGCGGCAGGGCAAGGCCTGGCTGCGGCCCGAGCACCGCGTGGGCGATCCCAACGCCTACATGCGCCACCTGCTCTACACGGACGCCGACGGCGATTTCGTCATCACGGCGATCACCTGGCTCCCCGGCCAGCACAGCGCCGTGCACGGCCACCGCGTCTGGTGCGCGTTCGGCGTCGTCGAGGGCGAACTCACCGAGGAGCAGTTCCTCGTCGCGCCGGGACAGCCGATGGGCCCACTGAAGACCGGCGTCTATCGCGGCGGCGAACTCGCCGACCAGGACCTCGACGGCACGCTGGTGCACCGCGTCTCGAACAAGAGCGCGGCCCCGCTGGTCTCGCTGCACCTGTACGGGGTGGCCGCGGACAAGCTGACCACCGGGATCAACCGGGTCTACGGCTGATGGCGGCGAACCGCGACCGTGCGATCGCAGCGTGGCTCCTCGCCTGCTGCGCGCTGGTGGTGCTGATGATCGTCGTCGGCGGCGTCACCCGCCTGACGCATTCCGGCCTGTCGATCGTCGAGTGGCAGCCGCTGGTCGGCGCCATCCCGCCGCTCTCGGAAGCCGACTGGATCGCGCTGTTCGAGAAGTACAAGCTCACGCCCGAGTACCAGAAGGTCAACGCCGGCATGCCGCTCGAGGGCTTCAAGGGGATCTTCTGGTGGGAGTACCTGCACCGGCTGCTCGGGCGCGGCATCGGCGTGGCGTTCCTGCTGCCCTACCTCTGGTTCCTCTCGCGCCGCGCGGTCCATGGGGCGCTGGCGTGGAAGCTCGCCGGCATCTTCGTCCTTGGCGGCCTGCAGGGCGCGATGGGCTGGTACATGGTGAAGAGCGGCCTCGTCGACGACCCGCGCGTCAGCCACTTCCGCCTCACCGCGCACCTCGGCCTCGCCTTCCTCATCCTCGGCGCGATGCTGTGGGTGGCGATGGGACTGCTCGCGCCCGCCGCCGCGCGCCCGGACCCGGCGCTGCGCGGGCGCCGCGTGCTGGCATGGCATGTCGTCGGCTTCGTCGCGCTGATGGTGCTGACCGGCGGGCTGGTGGCGGGCCTGCGCGCCGGGCACGCCTACAACACGTTCCCGCTGATGAACGGGCACGTCATTCCGCCGGAGATCCTGCAGATCGACCCATGGTGGAAGAACTTCTTCTGGAACATCGCCACGGTCCAGTTCGACCACCGGCTGTTCGCATGGCTGCTCGCGTTCACCGTGCCGCTGCTGTGGTGGAAATGCCGCGACGTGCCCGCGGCGCGCCTCGCCTCCGGCGTGCTGCTCGCGGTGCTGGCGCTGCAGGTATTGCTCGGCATCTCGACGCTGCTGCTCGCCGTCCCGGTGGCGCTCGGCGTGGCGCACCAGGGCGTCGCCGCGCTGGTGCTGTGCGCGGCGCTGTGGACGGCACACGCCATCCGGCGGAGTCCGGCCTAGAGACGAGCGGCGGCGTCGAGCATCTCGAAGAGCTCCGACTGCCATTCGCCGTGGTGCTCGACCGCGGTGTGCACCAGCACAGTCCCCGTCGGCATGTCGACGATGACGCGTTGGCCGTGGTGGCCGTTGAAGTAGGGCCGCGACCCGTCGGGCCGGGCATGCCACAGGAATGCCTTGTAGCCCGCGTACCGCCGCGCGACGCCGTGGCGCCCGGGCGCATCGCGCCCGGTCCAGCCGCAGCATTCGTCGATCCATCGCTCGCTCACCACCTGCGCGCCGTCGCGGCGACCCCGGCGCGCCACCAGCATCCCCAGGCGGGCCCAGTCGCGGATGCGCGCGGCGAACCCGATGCAGTTGTACTCGTTCTTCTCCGCATCGGTGGTCCAGGTCGCGGCGGCCTCGGCCCCCAGCGGCTGCCAGAGCGCCTGCTGCGCGAAGGCCGACATCGACATCCCGGTCACGCGCCGGATCACCATGCCGACCGTCAGCGGGCAGAGCTCGTTGTAGTTGAACGCCCTGCCCTGCTCCTCGCGCCGCTGGTTCCATCCCGCCACGGTGCGCGCGATGCTCGAATCCCGGTTCAGGTAAGCGGCCGGGTAGATGCGCGCGTTGTCGCGGTCATGCACGACCTCCGCCCCGCTCGCCATGTTGCCCAGGTTGCGCAGCGTCGTGCCGCCGTGCAGCGTGCCTTTCAGCTCCGGCAGGTACTTCTCGGCCAAGTCGTCGTAAGACGCGACCAGCCCGCGGTCCAGGCAGATCCCCAGCAGCAGCGAAGTCACGCTCTTCGCCATCGACCAGCTGGTCATCCGCATGTCCGGCGTGCGCCCGAAGCGGTAGCTCTCGTGGAGGATGGTGCCGTTGCGGCAGATCAGCAGCGCGGTGGCGGGCCACTGGTCGAGGTACTCGCCGGGCGTCTTGTCGAAGAAACCCCACCGGTACTTGAACCCGGGCAAGGGCGCTGCAACGAGCGGCGCGGGCACCGCGGCCGGCGCGATCACGTGGTGCGGGAACATCTTCTCGAAGCCGCCGGAGTAGTTCCCCACGCGGTACTGCGGATAGCGTCCGAACGACGGCGGCTGGCCCCAGCCGCCGGGGTAGCCCTCCGATTCCCCCCAGCGGTCGCGGGCGAAGACGCTGCGTGATGTCGCGAGCGATGCGCCGAGCAGCGCCGCGGCCGACAGGAACCGGCGCCGGTCGACCCGCAGCACCCTAGCGCTCCGGCGCACGATCCTCGCCGAGCAGGTGCTGCGCATCGGGTTCCGGCAGCGCCTCGACGCCCTTCAGGCGTCGCTCCATCTGCCGCGTGCGCGTCTCGGCCTGCTCGATGGTATTGGTGACCGTCTGCAGCTGCTTCTTGGTCGCCGCCAGCACCTCGCCGAACTTGCCGAACTCGGTCTTCACCGCACCAAGTCGCCGATTACGCTCGACCGGAACGCCTCCGCGAATGCGCGGAGCGTTCTATTCCCGCCTGCTGGCTTTCAATGCCGGCGAGATGTCGGAGGTCGAGTTGCTCGAATCGGTACGGGATTCACGC
>SXGT01881038.1_pt1 | contig 17852 bp, 18 predicted proteins | sample 3176221 | NCBI WGS metagenome assembly SXGT01 (sample SAMN11356862, study PRJNA531348) | freshwater metagenome | isolation source: freshwater sample F1-120 | place: China: Fuxian Lake, Yuxi | collected 2017-12-25
AAAAGTTTAAAAAAATGGTAATGTTTCAAAATTTCAAGAGCATCCAATACAAAAAATCTTTTAGGTTCTTTCAAAGCAAGATCAATATATCCAGTTTATGTTTCAAATGAGACACGTGAGTAGTTTTTCTAACACCTCCTTAATTACATCCAAGTTAAAAAAAATGTAAAAATTGAAGAATACTTAAAAAGGTTAAAACAAAAAATTAATAGCAATGAACGTTATTAAACAATATTATGAAAAAAAATATTTTGTCCAACATCATATTGATTCGTACAATTATTTTATAAATCATGGCATTCAAAATATTGTTGATAAAGAACCTACTATTAAAATTATAAATCCATTGAATAATAAAGCGATAACATTAATAAAGCTTGGGCAAGTTCATGTTGAAAAACCAAAGTTTATAGATTCAAATAGGAATGTACAACGTCTTTATCCTAAAGAAGCAAGAGATAGAAATATAACGTATGAAGGTGGTATATTTTGCACCATCAAAATGGTGAATATTGAAACAAATCAAACCACTGTTTATGAACAAGTTTCAATTGGAAAATTACCAGTAATGGTTTGCTCAAATATTTGTAATTTAAATGGCAACAATCTTATTGAAAATAAAGAGTGTTCAAAGGATAAAGGAGGATACTATATTATAAAAGGAAAAGAACGTGTTTTAGTAAGTCAATTACGTCGTCAGTATAACAAGGTGTACGTCGAATTTGATGAAAAAACATATATAGCTGAAATGAGAAGCATGAATGAACAAGGAGCATCGGTTCTTATTCAACTGAAATATATAGTTAATACACAGGAAATTTGTTGGTCTCTTCCTTATATCAAAACTATGATTCCTGCTGGATTAATTTTTAAAGCATTAGATGTATCAAAGGAAGACATGATTTTAATGTTTAAAAATTATGAACAAACAAAAATTTTCAACATCATTATTCAACAATACGAAGCTGTATCTTGTCAAGAAGAAGCATTGAGAGAAATTGTACAATCGCTTAATGATGAAAATAAAAATGTAGAATTTGTAGAATCAGTTTTAAAGACGGAATTATTTCATCATATTGATGCAAATGATGTAAAAAAATCAGCACTTCATCTTGGTTTCATGATTAGAAAATTATTGGCGACAATAGATGGAAAACATGCTTTAGATGATCGACATAATTTATCTTTCAAAAGACTGGATGCTGATTCTGCTTTATTATCGTTTTTGTTTCAAGGATTATTGAAACAATTTACAAAAACCATAAACAATCAGCTTAAAAATAAAAAAATTCATGAACCAGAAATCATATTGAAAAATATAAATAGTATAACTAATGGTCTTCATATGGCTTTTGTGACAGGAAATTGGAATACTTTGAAAAGTTCAACATTTACAAGAATTGGCGTATCTCAGGTTTTGAGTAATTTAAATTATGGTTCAAAAATTTCTCATTTAAGAAGGATTATGATGCCAATAGGAAATAAAGGTAAGAATCCAAAGACGCGACAACTACATTCTAGTCATTTTTCTTTCATTTGTCCTTATGAAACACCAGAAGGAGAAACAGTAGGAATTGTAACAAATTTGGCATTATCTGTTACTGTAACTTGTACTATACCTAAAGAAGAAGTAAATATGGTAATTATGAAAATGAAATCTTTTTTGAACCATTATGAAGGTAAAAATTTAATTATTCATAATGGTGATTTATTAGGATCTTGTATAAATGGAAAAGAATTTTACAACGAATTTTGTAATTTTAGAAATTCAGACATGATTGATGAAAGCGTTTCCATCGCGTGGAACCGTGATGAATATGAAATTTGTATTTCAAGCGATGAAGGAAGATTAATTAGACCACTTTTTAAAATAACAGATAATCAGGCACCAAATTTTGAAAATAAAAATTGGGATGATCTTGTTCAGGAAGGATCAATTGTATTTCGTGATGTAGGAGAATTAGAGCATTCTGTGGTGGCAATGAATATAGAAGATTTAAAAAAGAATAGATGTGACTACATGGAAATTTGCCCTAGCGCAACTATGATGGGAATCATGGCATCTGTCATTCCTTTTTCAAATCATTCACAGTCTCCTAGAAATGCATATCAAGCTGCTATGGGAAAACAAGCCATTGGTTTTCCTTGTGAAAATTACATGTTTAGATTTGATACAACATTTCACGTTTTGGATATTCCTCAGAAACCATTAACAAGAAATGAAATTGTATCTGTTTTACACTTTAATGAAATGTGTCATGGTGTCAATCCTATTGTGGCTATAATGACTTTTTGCGGTTTCAATCAGGAAGATAGTATAATTTTAAACAAATCTTCTATTGATAGAGGATTATTTACAACCACAACTTACAAGACTATTGTGGATGAAGAAAAAAAAAGAGGCAATTCTGATTTTGAAACGATATGTTGTCCAAAATTTCAATATCGAAATAGAAACTATGACTATACGTGGTTAAATGAAAAAGGTTTGGTATATAAAAAAAATGTGTGGTTGAAAAAAGACACTGTCATTATTGGAAAAATAAATAACAAGACTGTAAAAAAATCAGATTCAAGAGTTATTGAAACTTATGAAACAAGTGTGGTTATAAAACATGGTGAGGAAGGATATCTTGACGATGTTTTAGATACTACAAATAATGATGGGACAAGGATTATAAAAATACGAATAAGAATTCCTCGTATTCCTGAAATTGGTGATAAATTTGCTTCAAATACAGCACAAAAAGGAACTTGTGGAATGATTTATCGTCAGGAAGATTTACCATTTGATAAAAATGGTATTGTTCCTGATTTGATTATAAATCCTCATGCTATACCTTCACGTATGACTATAAATATGTTGATTGAAATGTGTTTCAATCTGGTAGGATGTAAACTAGGAAAAGAGATGGATGCTACACCTTTCAAACATACAGATATTGAAAAAGAACTACAAGATTATACCGAAAAAGTAGGATTAGATGATTATATGTCTGAACTTTATTCTGGTTTTACAGGAGAAAAATATCCTACAAAAATTTTTATGGCCCCCTGTTATTATCAAAGACTAAAACATATGGTAGTGGATAAAATTCATACAAGAGTTACTGGTCCTCTTGATACATTAACACATCAACCTGTAGCTGGTCGTGCAAGAGATGGAGGATTACGTTTTGGAGAAATGGAAAAAGATTGTATGTTTAGTCATGGTTCTACTAGAATTTTGAAAGAAAGTTTATTTGATAAAAGTGACAAGTACCATATTCCAGTATGTATTGATTGTGGAAATATTCCAAATAAACGTGTATATTGTTCAAAATGTGAAAATGATAACATTGAAATAAAAAATATGCCTTATGCTACAAAACTTTTATATCAAGAACTTTTAAGTATGGGAATAAAAATGAAGATACAATAAAAAATGACAAAAAAAGATGACGAAATTTATAAATATTCTTCGCCTGAACAAGCAAAAAAAATGTTGAAAAAATATTATGGTAATATCGAATTGTATACATCTTCAAGAAAAGATAAAAAATATATGGTTCTTGATCCTAATGGACGTTGGGTTCATTTCGGACAAATGGGTTATGAAGATTATACAAAACATAAAGATAAAATAAGAAGGAAAAATTTTCAAGCTCGTAATTTTCAATGGCAATTTGAACCTCCATATACACCATCTCATTTATCTTGGTATATTTTATGGTAATATTTTATTATTTTAAAAAATAATAAAATGGCTACAAATAATTTGGAATTTAGAATAAATCAAAAACAGTTTACCGATACAAAAATTATAAGCGGAATACCTATTCAAAGTGGAACACCTACAAATGGACAAATCTTGACTTATAATGCTGCTTCAGGACAATGGGTTTATGGTCCTGGTACAGGTGGTGCTACCGGAGCATCTGGCCCAACAGGACCAGAGGGTGTAACAGGACCAACAGGGCCTGATGGATTAATTGGACCTACTGGATTTACAGGACCAGAGGGTGTAACAGGACCAACAGGACCTACTGGTGATATTGGACCGACCGGTCCAACTGGACCCACTGGATATACTGGTTATACTGGACCCACTGGATATACTGGACCTACTGGTTATACTGGACCTACTGGATTTACAGGCCCTACTGGACCCACTGGATATACTGGACCTACTGGTGGTACTGGACCTACAGGATTTACAGGTCCTACTGGACCCACTGGATATACTGGACCCACTGGCCCTACTGGACCCACTGGATATACTGGCCCTACTGGTGCTACTGGACCTACTGGTGCTACTGGACCTACTGGCCCTACTGGTGCTACTGGACCTACTGGCCCTACTGGCCCTACTGGTGCTACTGGACCTACTGGCCCTACTGGCCCTACTGGTGCTACTGGCCCTACTGGCCCTACTGGTGCTACTGGACCAACTAGTGCTACTGGACCTACAGGACCAACTGGTGCTACTGGACCAACTGGTGCTACTGGACCAACTGGTGCTACTGGACCAACTGGTGCTACTGGTGCTACTGGACCTACAGGACCAACTGGTGCTACTGGACCAACTGGTGCTACTGGACCTACAGGACCAACTGGTGCTACTGGACCAACTGGTGCTACTGGTGCTTCTGGACCTACAGGACCAACTGGATATACTGGATATACTGGATATACTGGACCAACTGGACCAACTGGACCTATAGCAATTGAAGGAGATGTAAAACATAGTTTAAAAGCAACTGATCATAATGGGTGGATAAAAATGGATGGTAGAGCTGTTAGTACTCTAACAGCTAGTCAACAAGCTGTTGCTGCATCATTTGGATATACTACTAATTTACCAGATGCAACAGATACTTATTTTGCTCAGAGTACTACTAATCCTCTTGGAACTATTTTTAGTACAAATACTAGAACCATAGCACAGAATCAACTTCCAAATGTAACTTTAACTCTTACTGGAACTACAAATACAGCAGGAGCTCATACTCATACCTATGTTGATAGAGGAGATACTGCTACAGGTTCTAATCCTGGTGCATCACCAATAGCTGATGATACTAATAATGTTTATACTACTTCATCATCTGGTAATCATAGTCATACTGTTTCAGGAACAACGTCTTCAATAAATGGAGGTGTTGCACAGCAAACACTTAATATTCAACCAAAAACTTTAAGCACAAATGCTTTCATATATCTTGGGCCTTAATTAAAAAAAAATGATATAAAAAATGGCTACAAATAATTTGGATTTTAGAATTAATCAACGACAATTTGCCGACACAAAAATTATAAACGGAATACCTATTCAAAGTGGAGCACCTTCAAATGGACAAGTCTTGACTTATGATGCTACTACAGGACAATGGGTTTATGGTCCTGGTACAGGTGGTGCTACCGGAGCAGCTGGCCCAACAGGACCAGAGGGTGTAACAGGACCAACAGGACCAACCGCAACTGGACCAACAGGACCAACTGGTTATACTGGACCGACTGGTTATACTGGACCTACTGGTTATACGGGGCCAACTGGACCTACTGGTTATACGGGGCCAACAGGACCTACTGGACCAACTGGACCTATTGGACCTACTGGACCTACTGGTTATACTGGACCTACTGGTTATACTGGACCTACTGGTTATACTGGACCTACTGGTTATACTGGACCTACTGGACCTACTGGTGCTACTGGATCCACTGGTGCTACTGGTTATACAGGACCAACTGGACCAACAGCTACAGGACCAACTGGACCTACTGGTTATACTGGACCAACTGGTCCTTTAGGAACAACTGGGCCTACTGGTTATACTGGACCAACTGGACCAGCTATTGTTGGTGATGTAAAGTATTCACTCCTAACTGCTGATCATAATGGTTGGGTCCTTATGGATGGTAGAGCTGTTTCTACACTCCCGGCTACACAACAAGCAAATGCTGCAACATTAGGTTTGACAAATGTACCAAATGCACAAGATTCTCAAATAACACAGAATGGAGTATCTCCTCTTGGTACAGTTTCAGGAAATAATAATGTAACACTTTTACAATCAAATTTACCAAATGTAACTTTAACTCTTACTGGAACTACAAATACAACAGGAGCTCATACTCATACCTATGTTGATAGAGGAGATAGTGCTACAGGTTCTACTCCTGGTGCATCACCAATAGCTGATGATACTAATAATGTTTATACTACTTCATCATCTGGTAATCACAGTCATACTGTTTCAGGAACAACGTCTTCAATAAATGGAGGTGTTGCACAAACAACTGTTAATGTTGCTGGACAACAATTATCTGCAAACGCTTTCTTGTTTCTTGGTATACCTTAAATTAAAGCGCCAACGTATAAAAAAAATCCTCAATAATATGACCATAAAACTCTTTAAACAAAATGTGCGATATTTTTAAAAATGTCGCTATCATCACGTCAACTTTATCATTTAATTAATCAAAAAAAAGAACAAAATGAAACACAACCTTTAGTTTATAAAACTGTTGTTGGTTTTACACCAAATTTTATGCGTGATACTCACCGTGTATTAAAACATGCTTCAATTGTTAAACAAAGAACCAACACATTAATTACTCTAACTACAGATGAAAATTTATGTATTCTACCAGCCAACTCTATCATTGATATGGTTGAATTTTATGGAATAGATAAATTTGAAACAAAAGGAACATTCAGTATAGGTTTAGGACAATTAAACGACCTGATAATTTTACCACTTATTGAAAAAGCAAAACCAACGACTGCTAATGAAAAAAATGGTGGATGTCGTCAGTTTATTTCTATATCTCCTGATGGTGCAAATGAAAAACATGTAACTTTATATGATACACCAATCAACGTAAACACAGAACACCCTATAATTTCTGGTAATCTTTTAATTATTGTTCATTATCATAGTAAATTTTAACCATAACAAGTGGATAAAAAAAAATATATAAAAAGGTTTAACTTTTTTAAAAATAAATAAAATGGATTTTGAAATGTTTACTGAATTTTTCAACAACCTCAATGTGATGAAAAAAAAATATCCTCTTATTGTTTCATACAACAAACACATTTCCAATTTGAAAACAGAACAAACACGTCAAAATGAACTTGAATTATTTAAACACTTTATGATTATGAATCAAAAAAAAATGGAATTTGAACAAGTAGAATTTAAAACTGGAAAACCATCTCTTTCACTGAATATGAATATGTTTACACAAGTACCTGATTTTTGGAAAAAACTATATGAATTGGAAACGATATTATTTTCCCAAGGTAAACCATCGAAAGAAGAATATCAAAAACAAAAACCTTCAGAATCACCAAGTGCTACAGCTTTAAAAATTTTAGAAAATACACCCATGTTTTCTGATGTTGTTCGTGAAATTAAAAATTCTTCCGGTGATATAAAGGACATCAATGATATTGGAGAAATAATGAACAAACCGGAATTTGGAAATATGGTTGAGCAGATAAAGGGTGGTTTAATGTGTGGCAAGTATAAATTATCAGATTTAACTTCCACTCTTGGTACCATTATTAATTCTGTTCAAGATGAATTAGATCCTAATACACGCGCAACTTTAGCAACGGTTTCTGAAACAATGGCCGCTGTTGAGCGTGGTGAACCAATCGATGGTGAAAAAATTATAGGAGCTGTAAGTTCGTTAAAATTAAAATAAACAGTTTCATTATAATATTTTACCACATTTTATGTGGCAAAATTTTCATTGTTTACATTAACCCATAAAAAAAACCTAGTCTTGTACCACGAAGATTTTGAAACGTTCCATTTGCCATCATTGTATTTTTTATATTTGTTAATAGTTGTGTGGCAATAAAAGGCCTGTCTAAAATTTTATGCATAACATTATCCTGGTCGATGGTATTTGGATCTACACTATATTGTGGTATACAATTTTGTCCTACGTAATATGATATATAAGGTGAAGACGGGTCTAATGGATCAAACTGTTCCTGTTTCAATGTGCAATTCAACATATTGATTCTATACTTTTCCTGTGCTGTATTTTTTAATAAAATATCACCCGGAGAAAGTCCTATGGATTGTCCACCGCCAACATTCATGTATTGAACAGATTGCGTATTATAATTTGGTTTGTTGTATAAATATTCACACACATTATCCCAATTTTGAGCACATCGCTGTGCCAAATATGTTTGGCACATGCTTGAATTTTGTCCATAAGAAGCAGCAGCATAACCACCATGGTTAAAACCAATTCCACCATCAATACAATAAGTCAACGGATCATTATTTGAAACTGAAAATCCGTTTGAAGAATTTCCAAAATGTGATATTTGTTGATACATTTTTAATTTAACCTGAAAAATTTACCATAAAATTTATATGAAATTTCAAGTCTTTATTTGAACCATAAAATGTAAATTTTAAAATTTGCAGTATAAAATATGGATGATGTTATGATTCTTTTGCATAGGTTCATGATTGATATTCAAGGTTTCAATGAAAACCATTTTCTAGTTTTTGAAGAACATGAACAGTCACAGCTTTTAAATATCTGGAATCAGATTAAAAACGACAATTTACCTGTTGTTAAATTTTTAGGAATATTATCACCTCATCAAAAATATAAAGTTGTGAAATGGGGGTTAGATAGAACATCGTATGAAATATCAGAAGTAATAAATGCTTTAGAAAAATTTACCAAGTTTTTGAAAAAATATAAAAAACCTACACGAATGTATCATTAAAAATTCTAAATTCAAAAAGAATTTAGAATATTTATTCTGTATGATTTTTATAAACCAAAGTTTGGTTTATTTTTTTCCAAATATTGTTCGCGACTTTGCTGCAACTGTAAAGCTTTGGAAGAAATTTCTTCAGATTTCATTTCTTTGGCATTTTTTGTTCCATTATTATGTTCAACAGAATCTGATTTATTTGATGTCAAAACGTTTGTTGAAATTCCTGAATCTTGAACCAAATTTTGGTTGTCATGTCCATTGTTGTAATCATCTTGTCTTTCATTTTGGTTCATAATTTGAAACATTTGTTTTATCCAGAGATAGATATCATTATTTACAAATTTTTGCTTTGTACCATCATAATATTCAATCAGTATAGTTGGAACATAATTTATGTCATTTTTATACAGAATATCTTTAAATTCAGAATTGTCAATATTTACTATTGTTAATCCAGTTAGTGAAGAAAAATCAAAAGGTAATGACCTTATATATTCAATCAGATTTTTTGAAGCAGGTGAATATATTGAATATAAAAGCATACAATATTTTCTATCCATTTTTATTTTAAATTTCTATTTTCTTTAACGCACCTAATAAAATTTGTTCTTTACACAATTGATAACCTTTATCAAATAAATTTATAATCTCTAAATTGGTACTTCTAAAATTAAAAAAATTCATGGATGTGTTCAAGATAATAAAATCACAGTGCTTTGTCTTTTCAATCTTGTCAACGGAAATGCTTTGCACAAAAGCTAAAAATATATGTGAAAAGAAATCAAACATGTTTATCTTGTCGCGAGGTAATTTAGATAAAGGATTTTTGGTAAAGATACCGAGACATTTATCTTTTGAATCTGTACAACCAACCGGAAAATTATCTACAAAACCTCCATCGATATAAAGTTTATCTTGATAAGAAAATGGTTCAAAAATTAATGGAAAAGAACAACTCATTTTAATTGCATCAATGACAGATAGATGAGGATAGTTTTCGGTATTTATATATTCTTTCAAACCATCTGATATATTGTATGTAGTTAAATAAAATATACACCCAAACGTGGTTGAAATATCATTCATTGTAGGAACATAACCAATTTTGTCCATGATTAAAAATTTTAAAAAATTTTCAATCGGTATGAAATCTAAAAGAGAACCACCATTAAATATATTTGTAAAGTTAAAATAGCCCATATTTGGAAAAATCTTTTTGAAACAAATCATGTTTATAATTTCTAAAGGAGTATATCCTATTATTAACAATATGGATATAATGGTTCCTGAAGAAGTAGCATAATATTTTTTTACTTTTGATATCATACTATTTTCATAAAGATATTGTAAAGCACCAAGCGTAATTAAAGCATTTGTAGAGTTTCCACATAGAACAAGACTTGTATACATTTTTCACTTATTTTTTAACTGTTAATTATCTTCTTTTGGATATATAAAAATTTTCATATAACCAATAACACTCTCACAATATATATATAATGGTTTTTCCTTCTCAATTTTCAGTTCAATTACTTCATCCACAAAAGAACTAATTTTACTAATACGTGTAAATCTATCAGAATAATATATATAATGAACCATATCTATCTCATTTTGATTCTCCTTACCAAAGACAATACTCTTTGTGGTTATACCTGTTTCAAAAGAAAATGTAATTTGTCCATTACACTTTATGACATTTACAGTTGATATTGTATTAAAAGATCTACACAGCTGGTTAAAATTTATTGTATTTAATGATACACAACTTGATGTATAATTTAAATGTTTCATTGGTGTAAAATTTTGTATGTTTTCGATACAAACAGATAACATTATTTGTACATCATCCTCTGAAATTTTAGCAAATTCAAAGATGTACGGTTTCTCCATTTTCATGGAAAAAATATCTTTATTTTTTAAATACTTAAAAAACTCTTTACTAATGTGTGAATTTAATCCTATATGAGATGGTTCTTTTTCATCATAAATGTATTCTTGAAAACATTCTGAGGGTAAAAATAATGTAAATAATATATTTTGTGTGGTTAAAAATTCTAAAAACATTCCTTTTTTATCAATAGTAAAACACGCGGTAGTCATGTTTTGAAATACAACTTCAAATAATGCTTTAAATTTTCCACCATGTTTAGATACAGCATAAAACATTTTTTAAAAAAATTTATTCAGCTTATATGTTTTATAAATAATGTAAATAAAGCACACCTTTTTAAATTTTTATGATATGAAAAACTACAAATTTCAGACCTCAAATAGAAACGAAACTTGTTGAAAAAATCTTAAAAAATAAACAAAATATATAAAAAAATGGTTCTATTAAATGATGTTGAATTACATGTGAGAGATAAGCTTGAAAATCTAGAAGAGCAAATAGATAAGCTTCAGGAACATTTAGACAAGATGGAAGACAAGCTGGAAAAAATTATATATGATAATAAAGAATTTGAAGAATTAATCAGTTCTATTACACGCCTAGAAGATCTTATCAATAACTCATTAACTGAAGAGATAAAATGCAAAGAGAACAAAGAGAACATAAATACAGAGTCGTTTAAAATTGGTTACTTTTCATATGGAATTTTATTTTTTTTTCTTGTTCATGTGTACTGTTGTTTTATACATCATTTTTGATTCTATTAAAAAATTTAATTTTACCACGATAACGTGGAAAAATAAAAATATGATTGACTATTCAAGTATAAAAAGATTTCTTTTCAACATCTTTTTTGATTATGAGTGGTTTAATGTTTTTCATGATATCCATAAACCAGTTAAAATATTGTTCTTGATAAATCATATCAGCACAAGAAAAAGTTACTTTACCATTTTGAAAGATGGAAACACTTACAAATTTGTTCATTTTTTGATCACGATCTTCATCTAGAATTTTTTTTCCAAATAGATAATCAAAACAATCAATATACTCAATTTCTGTATGAGATGGATAATCTTTGAAATACATTTTGTAGACTGGTAATGTCTTTAAATTTATAGGTAATTTAATCTTTACTCCCATATTTGTACATATTATAGGTGGAATATTTATATTTGTATTCAAATCAAGTTGTTGTGCTAAAATTTCTCTATTGATTTTATATCCTAGTTCAAAATCAATATTGCGCATGGCTGATTTAAAATAACATATGACATCAGATAAGCATCCACTATCACCACTATCATCACCTTCAACCACAAATGAATCATTTACACATTTGGAAATATGTTGAAGAATATAATAAATACTTTGTTTAGCATGGTGTAAATTTTTACACCCCGTCAGTTGAAACACACCATTTTTAAAGACTTTTACATTGATTTTTTTATCAAACAAAATTACCACAGTTATACAATTTAGAAAATTTTTTTTACTGTTGGTTTTCTTTTTGGTTTTCTTTTTTTTAAATTCCCCTTTGATTTGTGTTTTATATTTGATACTAATAATGAATTCATCCAAATTCATCTTGTTGAATAAATGTTCTAAATCAACGGTAAAAAACATGTTTGTTTTTACTGTAAATGTTTGTGTTGAAACTGGAATATCTTTAAATATAACCATTTTTATTTATAGATTATAGCGTCCATTTTTTTTCAACTTTTACTATAAGCATTGTCGTAAGTTAGATAACAAACTTTTTGAGAAGCACGGTTTCCTGGTATTCCACCAAATATATTATCTTGTTGACCCTGAAAAGTTTGTACTTGTGTTTGGTTCTGTTTTCGTTCAAAAAATGAAGATATAAAATCACCCATTTTCTGTGTATTTAATTGAGGATTATCTTCGTCTGGAAAATATTGCGCTATTGGTTCACCATTTAAATACATGATGAGTAATGGAACATATGTTATTTCATTAAGAGTATATTGTGTCATTCGAATAATTTTATAGTTGTTTTGTTCCACGTCCATGTATGCAAAATTAATTCCTCTAACCATGGTAGACATTTTGTTAAAAAATGGCTTTAAATTGTCACAATATTGACAAGATGGAGAGGTGAAAAATATAAAAAGAAAGCCTGGTTTATTACAAAATAATTTACCATCTTTTGTATAAAAATCATCAGGTGTAAGAAACATTTTATATTCATAAATATATTTTAAGGCATTTATGGTATTACAAATAAATTTTCATAACTCAAAAATATTTAAACATTATTAGTGAAAATAAAAATGAAACAGGAACAAAAAATTAAACAGGAAGATAGTATACATCCATCTCTCAAAGAATTTGAATTGGTAGATCTATATTATATTTTTAAAAATAATAGTACACTCCATCAGTATCTCAAACACAAAATTAATAATTTGAAAGAGTTCAACACATTACGAGAAATTTTAACTTTTTTAAAACACATCATCAAGAATGAAAAAATGTTTGATGATACAAATCCTGCAATTATACTCTGTTCAAAAGATTTAGAAACAGCTTTGAACATGAAAGCTCTTCATGTTACAGAAATAAGGGACGTTGTTGTTTGCCATTTATATGCATTGCCATATAGACTTCAACGTTTATTAGGTGTGGTAAAAAAACCATTTCGTGAACCATTTCAAAATTGTGAAATAAAAAATAAACATACCATATATGAAAATGAAAATAATAGGTTTACCTTGTCACCAGATTTTTATAAAGTTTTTGAACCTGTTGTAGATAAGAAAATTTTTTCTTATTCTGAAATAACAAAAATGCTTTCAGATTATATCCTTTCGAATAAAGAAAAATTTTTTGATCCACGAAATATAAAAGTGGCTTTGGTTGAAAATGATCCATTAGGTATCGCGTTTCAGGTAAAATCATTTCATAGATGTCAAGTCACTTCTTTATTAAGAAAACAAATCTTGTTGTATATTTAAAAAAAATGGCATGTAATGATGTAAATTTAGCAAATTGGAATTGGAAATCAGGTGATCAATATGTAGGTACCATTCGTCAATTAAAAATTCCATTTAATTATTTTAGCTGTGGTACATATTATTTTGATGGTTCTTTTCGTGTTGTAAAATTTCCAAAAGAAATGATTCTATATCATGGTTCTGGAGCTATTGCTAATGCCGGTGTTGAATTCCCATTAGGAAAAGATTTCTATGATCCTCAACAAGGATACAAAATGAGCAATAATGAGTTGAATAAAAAAGTTTTTGAAGAGGATGGAAAATCTATACAAGAAATTCTAAGTGAAAAAGAAGCTATACCTCCATCCTGGTATAGTAATTACAAGACAGCTGAACTGTATTCTTTACAAAATCCACAATTTTCTTCAGTGTGTGATACAAAATGTATCAATACTTATAAACTAAAAACCGATGCAGTATTTTTTCTACTTGATGATAATTTCAATATTTGGAGACTCATCAATAACCCTAAAATTACACCTGAAATGGTTAAAGCAATAACATTTATGTACAGTTTAACCGATCCTTCAAATTTTGAAAATGATCCTAAAAATTATGGGCAACTTTATATAAAAAATAAAAAAAGAAGATCTTTTCGTGAATATGATTTACCATTCACTAAATGGTTATGTGAAAATATTATCAAAAATAAATATGCTGGATATGCAGCCAACGCAAATATAGAAGCCAATTTTCATTTGGAATTTGCTTTTTGTAATCCACTACCATATTTAGTTCGAACTATTGACAATAAAAGAGATTGGCAGAATCTAGATTTTAGTTCTGTCAGTGATGTAATAAAATCTTTTTTTATTCAGCTTAGTTATTATAAAACCACAAATGGTCAATTTCATTCTGGAGATTTATTGGAACATTCAGTATGGTCTCTTTTATATGCTGAACAAATAGCTTTACGATATAGTAAAAAATTTGGTATGGAAGTAGCTAAAAAAATTGCAAGTATTGCTTTTCTTCATGATATTGGAAAGATGGATCCAAGCAATTGTTTAAAAAGAAAACATGATATGGTATATTTTGCATTGCCTGATCATCCTAGGCTAGGAGGTGACTATATAAGAAAAACAAAACCATTACCAGTTTTGGATGAGAATATGAATATTGTCAATAATTTTAACATGGATGCATTATTATCTGCTTTTGGACTTGGTCCACAAGATGTTGAAATTGCGGCAATGGTTATTGATCATCATTGGGATTTTGGTTATTTTTTATCAAAATGGGATGGAAAAAAAGATAATGAAAATGTACAAGGATTTATAGATACAGTTTCTGAAGGAAATAAAATGCCAGAGCTTTATTATTTTATACTTATTACTGTATCTATTGCTGATATATTAGCCACTCAACCTTATGGTATGAATAATCTTACAGCAGAATTGAACCATCGTTCATATTTTTTTCCCTTCATTAGTAATATGCCTAAAAAATATAAAGGTACAACATTAGCAGATAAAACAGAAGCAAAAAGAACTGCATTTGCACAATTGATTATGGAAATGGTAAAATGAAATATATGGATAAATTTTAATTTTATACTTGTAAAGTATAAAATTTTTTAAAATATTTTTATTAGTTTCTTTCATTCACCAATGACAAAAATTCGACAATATATTTTTTATCTTTGCATAAACAATTAAAAGAAGAAAAATATTCTAATGGAGTTTGTCCATAATTGTCAAAAATTTGTAAATTTGCACCTTTTTCCGTTAAAAATTTTACACTTTCAATTGTGGTTTGATAATAAATTGGAGTTTTTCCGAAATCATCACGATGATCAATATTTGCACCAAATTCAACCAACAACTGTAAAGTCTCAATTTCATGATGTCTATGAAGAACTGTGTCTTGGTAATCATCTTTTAAACAAGGATTTGCTCCATACTCTAACAATAGTTTAAGAACATCATAATTGTTATAATGAGCTTGTAAAGGAGTTGTACCCTGATCATCTTTAATATTTGGATCTGCACCATGTTGAAGCAAAAATTCAACCATGTTTAGATTATCTACAATGTGTAATAATCCAGTTTTAGAATAACTTGTTTGAATATTGACATCTGCACCATTGATTATTAAATTTTTTATGATGTCACTTTTTGAAATTAAATTGTACGCTGGATACGTATCCATCATATTTTTTAAAATTTTTGTTTCAAGGTTCATTTTCTTTTTTTTCATTATTTCAACAAGACTTTCAATTTACCACATTAAAAATGTGGAAAATTTTAACCAGATTTTTCCCACTGCTGCGGGACGTCCTGCAGCAGTGGGAAAATAAATTTCCCACTGCTGCGGGATATCCTGCAGCAGTGGGAAATTTATTTTATTGTTTTTTACAATAAACTTTTTTAATAATGTTACCTCCTTGTTTTACCGGCTGCAGGATATCCTGCAGCCGGTAATCCTCATTCTCGACAAGACTCAGCGCGTCTAATTTTTCTTTAGTCCACGTGCAAAATTTATTTTATTGTTTTTTGCAACAATTTAATATCAGGTCGAAGTTGTTGAAATAACGTTTGCAAAATAAAAAATTTGCTAGTTCTATCTTTGGTTACGTTGAGATCGTCAAAGATTTTTCGTTTGGATATTGATGCCAGTTCAGGATTCAAGGCTAACACATAATTTCTGACAGTGTCTTCAAAACAATCAGCTTTGATGACTACATTGTCAATCGTTCCATCTTCTTTCAAATGTGTCACCGAGGTAAAGTAACGCTTGTCAGGTGCGGGCACAACAGGTCTCAACGTTCTCTTGTTAAGATTAGCTATAAAGTGAGCGAGTTTAGAATTGATCTCGTTAACATCCTCACCCTCTCGGTCGCACAGATAACGAACGATGTAAGCCAAATCGTTGTAATGAAGCCTATACATTTCTTTTTCTTTTTTGTTTCTGAAACGACCCAACAAGTTTTTCAACTGACTTTCGATGACGTGATAATTGGCCACGGTGAAAATGTCAGAATAATAAAACAAATCTTCGTCAATTCTTCCTGTATTGTACGTGGAAAGTCTAGACTTGAGTTTATCGATAGCTTCGACACCTCCTGTTTTGAAATGGTTCGTTTTGGCATACTGGTGTGTCGTGGCTATGTACAATACTTGCGTGCGCTGAATAGGCTCGTCTTTGACCATCATTTCTTGAAGGATCAAAGCGTGTTCTTTAGTATCTTTAAGATCTTGTTCTATATTTTGTTTTTCTTGTTCTATGTTTGATATTTGTTTATCTTTTTGTTCTATATTTTCTTGTAGATTTTTATTTACATGTTCTAAAATAGTTTTTTCGTACTCCGTATAAAGTTTGTATATTTTTTCCAACAACAGATAGTAATTGCAGTAAATGACAGGATCCACGCGTTGATTTGGTCTTCGCTGCGCTCTCATCAGACATTTCTTGAACGCTTCAGGAGTAAGATGATAAACTTTATGAACTTGAGAGCCAGTTTTTCCACGCTGCGGGACGTCCCGCATCGTATAATCTTCATTCTCGGTGAGACTTAACACATTTAATCTGTCTTTAATATCATTAGATCTAGTAGAAGTGACGATACCATATTCGATGAGTTTGCTATGATGAACCACAAATTCGTTTTCATGCTCGGCTAATTCCAAAAAATAATCCATGAATGAAATGTCCACGTGTGAATAAAAACGAGAATGAATTTCTTTGAAAAACTCGTTCATGGTCATTTTGGTTTCTTGACAGCTTAATGTTTGAACAAAAGTTTTGACAGTATTCATTTTCTTTTTTTTTATTATTTCAACAAGACTTTCAATTTATCATATTTTCCACGCTGCGGGATATCCCGCAGCGTGAAAAATTTATTATTCACGCTGCAGGATATCCTGCAGCGTGAAAAATTTATTATTGTTTTTCACGCTGCTGGACGTCCAGCAGCGTGAAAAATTTATTATTGTTTTTTGCAATCTACTGGACGTCCGCAGATTGTAATCCTCATTTTTCGACGAGACTTAACGCGTCTAATTTACCACATTTTTAATGTGGAAAATTTTAACCATATTCTGGACAAAATTATGTTTTTTGTTCTTCTTTTCTCATATTGTTCAACATTTGGTTTACCAATGATGGTTCTTCACCGTTGATTAAATTTTTCACAATAGTTTGATCAATTCTCTGGCGTGTTTTTCTATAAAAAGTATTTACAATTTTTATAAAC
>SXGT01575954.1_pt1 | contig 17851 bp, 19 predicted proteins | sample 3176221 | NCBI WGS metagenome assembly SXGT01 (sample SAMN11356862, study PRJNA531348) | freshwater metagenome | isolation source: freshwater sample F1-120 | place: China: Fuxian Lake, Yuxi | collected 2017-12-25
CGAGCCCGAGCCCGACGAAGACGAGCCGAGCTTCAGCACCATCGCGGTGAGCATCGCCGTGATCCGCACGAGGAGGGCTCGCACAGCCACCAAGCGTTGCGCATCGGCGAGCCCGAGCACGGCCAGAACGTCAAGGACGGCTGCGGTCTCGGTCGCCGAGCGGCGCGCAATGCTGTAGAAGCGCGCCTTGTCCGCCGGAGCGAACTGCCCGGCGCCTTCCGCGATGTTGAGGGGATCGAGGCGACAGCTAGCCGAAGTTGATCGCTGAGGTAGGCGCCGATCGGCATTGGGCCTGGAGGCCGCTCGCGCTCTCGTCCGCGCCGGCGGGGTCCCGGGCGAAGTGGCGACAGGGGCGAAGGTTGAGGTAGGGTGGGCCCATGCGTTTCGCGTACGTGATGGACCCGCTGGAGCGGCTGCTCCCGGACAAGGACACGACGTTCGCCATCGTGCGTGCCGCGCAGGCGCGCGGCCACGAGGCGCTGCACGTCGAGCCGCGCGATCTGTTCGTCGAGGGCGGCGATCTCTACGCGTACGCGTCCCGCCTCAGCCTGAGCCGCGATCCGCCTCACCACGCGCTCGGTCCCCGCGAGGCGATCAAGGTCGCCGAGACACAGGGCGTGCTCATCCGCAAGGACCCGCCGTTCGATCAGGCGTACCTCTATGCCACGCTGCTCCTCGAGCGCGTGCGGAACCGCACGACGCTCGTGAACGATCCGCGCGGCCTCCGTGAGGCCAACGAGAAGCTCTACACGCTCCACTTCTCGCGGCACACGCCGATGACGTGGGTGGGCGCAAACCGCGACGCGATCGTGTCGTTCATGTCCGCGGTCGGTGGGCGAGCGGTCATCAAGCCGCTCGACGGGGCGGGCGGCGCGGGAGTGATGCGCCTGTCGGAGGGCGACAAGAACAACCGCTGCATCATCGACCTCCTCACGCGCGAGGGCACCTCCGCCGTACTGGTGCAGGAGTACCTCGAGGACGTCGTGCGGGGCGACAAGCGCGTGCTGCTCCTCGACGGCAGGATCCTCGGCGCGATCAACCGCGTCCCGCGGGAGGACGACCTCCGCTCCAACATCCACGTCGGCGGGCGGGTCGAGCCGTGCCGGGTCACCGCGCGCGAGCGCGACGTCGTCGAGGACATCGCGCCGCGCCTGCGCGCCGACGGCCTCGTGTTCGTCGGCCTCGACTTCATCGGCGAGCGCCTGACCGAGATCAACGTCACCAGCCCCACCGGCATCCAGGAGCTCTCGAAGCACGAAGGCCGGGACGTCGCGGCGGACGTCGTCGAGTGGCTCGAGAAGAAGGCCGAGGAGTTGAGGCCCGTCCTCCGCAGCATCCCCGCCGGCTGACATGCCGCTCACGGTCGTCGTCCGCTCGGAGGGGGAGCCCGCGAAGGACGCGCGTTCGCTCACCTTCGATGGCGATCGCGTCGTGATCGGTCGCGGGCCAGGCTGTGACGTCCGGCTCCCCGATCCGAGCGTCAGCCATCGCCACGCGAGCCTTCGCGTCTCCGGCAGCGACTACACCCTCGTCGACGAGGGGAGCTCCAACGGCACGTTCGCCGGGGGTGTGCGGCTCGCGCCCCGGACACCACGGACCGTCAAGCCCGGGGACCTGATCCGCCTCGGCCGGGTGTGGCTCGAGATCAAGGCGGGGCAGACGGCGCCCACGCCGGATCTCGGCCTCGCCACGCGCGATCTCGCCCTCGCCCTCGTGGCGAACGCCATGGCGAGGATGGGCACCGACACCGATCCCCGCGTCGTGGTCGTCGAGGGACCGGATCTGGGGACGGCCTTTCCACTCGCGCAGGAGGGCTACGTGTACGTGGTGGGCCGCGGCGAGCGCTGCGACTTTCTCCTCGAGGATCCGGACTGCTCGCGCGAGCACGTGCAGATCGTCCGGCGCGGGGCGAACGTGCTGGTGCGTGATCTGAGCTCGCGGAACGGTGTCATCCTCGGTGATCGCGCCGTCGCGCAAGGTCGCGACGTGCCGTGGCGCGCTCAGGACGTGATCCGGCTCGGGGGGACGGTCATCGCCCTCGAGGAGCCGGTGGCCAGCGCGCTCGCGGAGCTGGAGAGGGCCCCCGACGAGCCTCTCTCCGAGGAGGAGGCGCCGCCGCCGCCGCCGGACGAGGCGTCCACGACGGCCGGCACGGCGATAGCCGCCCCATCGCCCGGCGAGGCGCGCGCACCCGCAGCGGCCGTGCGCGAGCGGACGGTTCGCACGCACCCGCGCCGCAAGGCCTGGACGCCCACCGATCTGATGGTGACCGTGCTCGCCCTCGTGATGATCGCGCTCTCGATCGCGGCCCTCTACTGGGTCCTCCGATCGTAGGGACCTTCACACCGTGGGCTCTGGGGGGGGGGGCGGCTCGCTCGGCATGTTGGGAAGCGTCTCCGAGTTGATGGGAGGCTTCGGCATCTGCGAGATCCGGCGGCGCGGGGGGTAGTTCATGGGCAGGCTCTCGAGCGGGATCGCGGCGAGCGCCTCCTCGACCTCGGCGGCGGTCTTCGGGCGGTCGACGATCTTCTTCTTCAGACACTTCATCACGATGAGGTCGAGCGCCTCCGGGATGTCGAGGTCGGCTCGCTTCGTGCGCATCGGCGCCGGGACCATGCGCTGGTGCAGATCGAGGAGGTCGCGGCGGTTGGGCGACGTGATGGGGAGCTCGCCCGTGAGCGCCTCGTACATCAGCACGCCGAACGCGTAGAGGTCCGTCTGCGGGACGACGTTGGCGCCGATGCATTGCTCGGGCGCCATGTACTCCGGGGTCCCCAGCGTGTAGCCCGCCTGGGTGAGCGACTCGTTCGTGGTGAGCTTGCTCATGCCGAAGTCGAGGACCTTGGGTGGGCCGTCCTCGGTGAGGAAGACGTTGCCGGGCTTGAGGTCGCGGTGGACGACGCCCTTCTTGTGCGCGACCGTGAGCGCCCGGCACACTCCGATGAAGACGGGGATCGCGAAGCCCGGCGCGACGAGGGTCTCGCGGGCGAGCTTGTCGGCGAGCGAGCGCCCGACGAGGCGCTCCATGACGACGTACATCGACCCATCCGGCATCTGGTCGAGGTCCATCACGCGGGCGATGTTGACGTGCTCGAGCTCCGCCTGGATGTGCGCCTCGCGGCGGAGGCGCGCGATCTCGCTGCCGTCGCGCGCGGCGGCGCCGCGGAGGACCTTCACCGCGACCTCATGGCCGAGCGTGGTGTGCTCGGCCACGTAGACCACGCCGATGCCGCCCGAGCCGATCTTCCGGCCGATGCGGTACTTGCCGCCGAGCACCGTGCCCGTGAGCTCGCCGGGGAGCGGCTGCGCGGTCTGCGTCTCGCCCTTCAGCTCGAGGCCGCGCTCGAGGGCGGCGATACGGTTTTTCTCGAACGCGCGCGACGTGTCCTGCCCCTTCCGCTGATCGTACAGCGTGCCCGCGCCTGCGCCCAGGATCGCCGCGAGCACCGCGGCGACGCCGCCCGCCGCCGGCGTGCTGATGGCCCACACGGAGCCGCCCGCCACGATCGCCGACCCCACGGCAGCGAGGACGCGCACGCCCGATGGCTTGGGCACCGTCCAGGCGACGCGGTAGGTGCACGCCTCGGCGCCCTTGGTGAGGCAGGTCTCGTGGGTGACGGTGGCCTCCGGGTAACCCCAGATGCGCGGGTACGCCGCGAGCTCGCCCTCGCGGGCGGCGCAGAAGAACGCCTCCGCCGCGAGGTCGGGCCCCTCGGAGTCGTCCTCGATGCGCGGCCGGTAGAGCATGCGGATCTCGGTGATGTCGCCCTTCGCCGGCGGCGGCTTCTTGGTCTCGTCCTCGATGACCTCCCAGACGCCGACGCGCGTGACCTCCTTGGCGTTGTTCGCGAGGTAGCGGTACGCGTCGACGGGCTTCTCGGCGCTGCGGAGCATCCGGACGTGCGTTCCGAGCGCCTCCGGGTGCAGCGCCCAGTCGCCGCGCCTGCGGAGCGCATCGTCGCCGAGCACCTTCGCGAGCGCGTCGAGGACGCGGCGCGCCGTGGCCGCGCTGATCCAGCCGACCTCGTTCTCGATGATCGCCGCGTCGATCCCCACGTCCTTGCAGAGCTGGGCGATCGCGCCCTCCCCCTTCTCGGCCTTGAGCCGCAGGAGGTACGTCTTGAATATCGAGGCCCTCAGCTCCTCCTTGCCGCCCTGCCGGACGGCGCGCGGAGGCTGGCTCGTTTCGACTTTGCTCATCAGGAGGTCGAGCGTACTCCGCTCCGCCCCCGGTTCAAAGGTTCGTGAACACGGGGATTTCACGCGCCCCGGCGGCCGTTCGCACCGCCTCGATCATGGCGTCGTGCCCCGCGGCGAAGATGCGCGCGCGCGGGGGGACGGCCTCCCGGAAGAGCACCTCGTGCACGCGTCCGCGCGCGTGGCCTGCGCCGTCGTGGACCTCACGCGAGAGGCACCACGTGATCGTCGCCCCGGCCTCCCGCGCGCGCTCGAACGTCTCCAGCAGCGGGGCGTCGGCGCGCGTGCGCACACCGAGGAAAACGCGCGTCGTCCGGAGCTGCCGCGACGTGAGCACCCCGAGGACCGCGGGCGCGACGCCGATCGCCGAGCCGGCGAGGGCCAGCACGAGCGCGGCGTCGCCGAGGTCCGCGACGGGGAAGCCACGCCCGAGGACCCTCGAGATCGTCACGTCCGCGCCGAGGTCCAAGGTGAGGAGGGCCTCCGCGGCGTCGCCCGCCCGCCGCACGAGGAGGGAGAAGCCGTCGGCGGTCGGCGGTCTCGAGAGGACGAAGAAGCCCTTCCCGCCCGCGGCGCGGATCTCCACGTACTGCCCGGGAACTGTGTACTCTGCATGCACATCGGGCGGCGGATCGAGCGTGACCTCGACGAGCCCTCCCCCGGCGTCGACGCGAGCGCGGATCTTCGCCTTCCCGCCGTCCGTCACGGTCAGAACGCGCCGCCGACCTGGACGCCGGCGAACCCAGGGCCCACCGCGGGGGACACGAGGGGCCGGGCGCGCGCGGTGCGCGTCTTGGTGGCATCGGCCTCTGGCATGGTGAGGTACCACACGACGCCGCCGGCCGCGGTGAGCGCGCCGAGCGCCATCAGGACGACGCCCGCCGTGGCGAGGCCCTTGGCGTTTCCTGCGTCCTGCTGGGCCTGCTGGTATTTCGCGATGGTCTGCTTGCCGTTGCTGTCGGTCACGATGCCCGCGTCCTTGTACGCGTCGAAGCTGCACGTGTTCGTGCTGAAGCTGCACCCGTCCGGCTTGTTGGCGTTGCCGACGCCCCACGTGATCGCGCCGCCCACGACGAGAGCCCCGCCGGCTCCCACCACGATCCACGGGTAGATCGGGCGACCGGGGCGATCCGGCGTGGCCGTCGCCGTCGCGGTCGCCGTGGGCGAAGTGGACGCGGACGTCGAGGGGTTCAGGCGCGCCTTCGCGTCCGCCTCCTGCGCGCGGCGGCGGAGCGTGGCCACGAGGTCCCGGCGCTCCTTGGTCTTGGCGTCGTCCTTGACCCGATCGAGGTACGTCTCGAGGGCGAGCGCGGCCTCGTACAGGTGACGGGCGGTGTCCTTCGTGGAGGCCTTCTCGTGCGTACGCGAGATGATGATGAGGAGATCGTGCTTGGTGCAGTCGGCCTCGTACGAGGCGGCGAACTCGCGCGCCGCCGTGTCGTAGTCGCCCTTCTCGTGCGCCTTCTCGCCGATGACGAAGTGCGACTGTGCGACCTTGAGGTCCTTCGTCTGCTCGCAGCGGACCGGGTTGTTCGGCGGGTAGCGCGTGAGCGCGCGCTCGGCTGGAGGTTGCGCCAGCGCAGGCACGGCGATGGCCACTCCGAACAGGAGCGGGAGAAGGAAGCGAGTCTTGGACATCGCAGACGACGATATCGTAGCACCCCTGGCGTCGTTCGGATCAGGAACCCTTTGTGGCCTTCTCGCCGAAGACGTGAGCCGCGTCCGTGAACCAGTTGAGGCTCTGCGCATCCGCGCCGAGCGCGACGGGCACGAGCACGAAGCCGCCAGGCCGGATCTCGGCGTGGATGGGGATGCGCCAGGAGAGGAGCAGCTTGCGCAGGCTCGGGGTCAGGGTCTCGGTGACGTCCGACGGCTGGGGCGCGAAGGTGGCAAAGGCCTGGTCGAACCACGCGTCGCCCGAGGCGCGCCGCTTCATCGTCACGAGGTCGAGCGGCTCGGCGAATGGCCCGGTGAGATCCGACGTCACCGCGAGGTGGCCCTTCAGGCGCTCGTCCTGGGTGATCGCGATCCATGAGGCGATCTCCGTCGAGCGCACCGGCCCGCCGGGCCCAGGTGCGTCGACGACGTTGATCATGCGCGCGATGGTGAGCGAGCCCACGCCACCGGTCGCCATGAGCTGGTGCTCGTATCGCATAGGTATGCGGAGCGTGGTGAACGGCTCCCAGGCGCGGATCCAGCGCTCGTCCGCGTCGGCTTCGTACCGGAAGCCGCGCAGCGCTGCCACCTGGGCGATCCACGGGACGGGCTGTCTCACCCCGCTGAGCGTATCATGGTCCCCGGTCCCGGTCCGCTATCCGCCACCACCCGCCGGGGAGCGCCCGGGGTCGCCTCGGGGGTCGTGCGACGTGCGCTACCTGGGAACGCCCACCGCCGCGTGGGGGGCTTTCTCCCCCTTCTGCGCGCGGTCGTTCATCTCGTACTTGGAGGGGCACTTCGCGAGCACCTTGCTGGCCTCGAACGCCCCGCTCGGCGTGAGCTGCCCCTCGACCGTGACCTCCACGCGGGTGTCGGGCATGTCGCGGAAGGTGTCGGGGACGACGCACGCCTTGTACGACACGGGGATCTCGACGCCGTTCTTCTCGAGGGTGAACTTGTACTCGCACGGCTGCTCGACCTTCACCAGCGTGCCGTGGACGAGGAGGCCGTCCGCGCGAACGGGGCGGCCGGCGAACTTGCTCTTGTTCTTCACCAGCTCGTCGACCGGCTTCGCGTAGATGCCCTTGTCCTCGATGCCCGTGAGCACGAACGCCACGAGCGCCGAGGCTGCGACGACGAGCCCCACGACGAGGTACAGACCTCCCCGGCCCGGCTCGGTGCGCGGCTCGCGCCGGAGGTGAGGCGGGCCCGACACGGCCGGGGCGTCGACCCGCGTGGGCACCGCCATGCTCGGCGCGCTCGGCGTGTCGGACGCGGCCGGCGGGTGCTCGTCGCTCATCTCGAGAGGAGTGTAGTCGTGAGACCCCGGGTTGTCGACACCCTCGCCCGCGGTGCTATCGTGGAGCATAGCCCTCGCCATGACGGACGTGCTTGCCTCGCCGGTCCTCATCCTGAACCGGTACTTCGAACCGATACAGCTCACGACAGCGAAGCGCGCCTTCGTGCTCCTCTACGGAGGTGTCGCGAGCGCCATCGACGAGGGAGGCGAGGCGCACGACTTCGACGCGTGGCGCACCCTCGCCGTGCGCGAGGGCGACGAGGCGATCCCGATCGTCGGCGGCGCGCTCCGCGTTCCACGCGTGCTCCACCTGCACAGGTACGACCGCACGCCGCGCGTCACCGTCCGGCTCACACGTCGCAACCTCATGCTGCGTGACGCCCACCAGTGCCAGTACTGCGGTCGCCACCCTCCGCTCCGGGACCTGAACATCGACCACGTCGTCCCCCGCTCGCGCGGAGGCGGCGACTCGTGGGAGAACCTCGTGACCGCCTGCCGGAACTGCAACCTCCGCAAGGGGTGGAAGACGCCGGAGGAGGCAAACATGAACCTCTCGCGCAGGCCCTACCGTCCCAGGTGGACGATGAGCGCGCAGATCCTGCTCTTCACGCCACGGCGGTTCAAGGAGTGGGAGCCGTTCCTGAAGGCGAGTTGACCGCCGGTGGCCGTCCCCCGCGGGCGGCGGAGCGATCAGGGCTTCTTGCCTGCCCTCGGCTTCAGCTTGAACGGATACGTCGCGCGCGACTCGAGCCCTTTCGGGCTCGGTGGGAACTCGATCTTCTTCAGGACGGCCATCACGCACGCCTGCACCTGATCGTCGACGACCTGCGTCTTGCCGGTGTCGATCGAGATCTTCGTCATGACCCCTTTGGGGTCGATGACCCAGTTGACGACCAGGTCGCCCTCGAGTCCGGGCCGCCGCTTCAGGCCCTCCTCGTAGCAGGCCTGGATCTGCTCACGGTGCGCGTCGACGCGCGCCTTGATGTCCGCCGGGGATCGACCGGGCTCCGGCGCGCGCGGCGCGCCCGCGTCGCCTGCCGCCTGCGACAGCTTGGTCCCGCCGCCCGCGCCGCCCACGTCGAGCGTCGTCGACGGAGGGCCCGCGGAGGCCGTGGGGGCGGGCGGTTCCGCGGACGATCCGGTCGGTGCGGCGGGGGCGGGGGCCTCCGCGCTCGCGGCGCCGGATGCGGCCGCGCCGGTGACCTCGGAGCCCTTCGGGGCCTGGCTTGCTCCACAACCGAGCGCGCTCGCGAGCGCGAGCGAGGCGAAGAGGGTGAGCGTGCGAGCGTGCGTCATCTTTCGAGGGTACACTCCCGGGACCGATGCGGCGACCGTTCTTCGCCCTGGCCATCCTCGCTGGCGCGAACCTCCTCGCGTCGTCGTGCTCGGACACGCCGCCCGCCGTGCGGTGCAAGAACATCCCTGCGGGCGGGTGCCCCCTGTCGCACGGCGTCGCGTGCGACGATCCCGCGTGCGCCGCCGTCTACGCGTGCGTCGACGAGACGTGGCAGCTCGACCGCGTGTGCCCGAAGCGGGCCGACGCCAGCGGCGCGGTGGATGCGGCCGGAGATCGCGTCACGATCGGCGACGCGCCCGTCCGCGACGTGTCGCTGCCCGACGGAGCATACGGCGGTCCGGGCTGCAGGGATCTCCAGCTCCCGGAGTGCTCGCTGGGCGCCGCGCTCGCGTGCGCGTCGTGCTGCGGGTGCGAGGAGCTGTTCGTCTGCGCGGCGGGGGGCTGGAACCTGTGGGGAACGTGCGAGAACGGCGTGATCACCCCGAGGTGACGTCGCGTCCTCCGTTGGAGTATACCCGGGTATACTCGTCCGGGCGTTCGCCGGTCACGTCAGGACGTCGACCACCCACCCGCGGGCCGTCCACGACTGGAAGTGCGCGCCCACCCTGCCTTCGAAGGCCACCGGATCGAGGCCGAGATCTCGCACGACGTCCTCGCACGCGGGCCCGAGGGAGACGCCGCGCGCGAGGCGAGCGAGGAGGCCCCACGCGTCGCGGTCCAGGTCCACGTACTCGAGGGTCTCCTCCCCCCGGTAGACGGCGACGAAGGTCTCGTCGGGGTCGGGCCGCGCGGGGCCCCCGTCCCGCTTCGCGGCCGCGCGGAACGTGTGCCCGGGCCATCCCATCCGCACGGCGCGAAACGATGGGTGGAACACGAGGCGCGCGGCGGGCCACACGTCCTCGGCGATCGCGGCGATCTTCGTGGCGTCCAGGGGGGGGACGTCGGGGGCGTCCCACGCGTCCACGAAGGCCCACTCGAGGTCGGCCAGGTCGCCGATCAACGGATCGTCGCGCCATGGCGCCTCGCGACGGACGAACTCCCCGAAGCGCTCCCCGAGGTGGCGCAGGGAGTACGCGCGCGACGGGTGCGCGGCGAGGTAGGCCTCGCAGAGCGTCCGCCAGGCGTCGTCGCCGAGCAGCACCTCGATCGAGCGGAAGTCCTCGGCCAGCGCGTCGACGTGCCGGAGCCAGAATTGCTCGCGGTACACGTCGAGCTGATCCACGGGTGACATCCGCGCATTGCCCGTGCACAGGCGCGTCGCCTCCGCGGCGAGCGCAGCGTTCTCCGCGAGCGGCGTCGGCGCCTGGATCGCCTGCACGACGCGCTCCTGGAGGTCGCTCAGGCGGTCGCGCACGTCGCCTCACCCGCGGCCGTCGCCGTGGAGGCGAGGGCGCGCGCGCGCGCGGCTCGCGCCATCGTGGCCTCCTCGGCGAGCACCTCCCACGAGGGGATGTCGTCATCCCACTCGACGAGCGTCGACACGGCCCCCACCCTCGCGATCGCGTGCTCGTAGAGCGTCCACACCTCCGCGCGCACGTGATCCGCGTGGGTATCGAGGACGTACGCCCCTTTCTCCGTGTGGCCTGCCAGGTGGATCTGCACGACGCGATCGGGAGGGATCGCGTCGATGTACGCGATCGGATCGATGTCGTGGTTTCGACTCGACACGTAGATGTTGTTCACGTCGAGCAGGATCCCGCAGTCGGCGCGCTCGGCGATCTCCGCGACGAAGGCCCACTCGGGCATGTCGCTCTCGCGGAACGCCATGTAGCTCGACACGTTCTCGAGCGCGAAGGGGACGTCGAGGGTGTCCCTCACGCGCTTGACGCGCTCGACCACGTGGAGGGCGGTGGCCATGTTCTGCGGCAGCGGCAAGAGCTCGTGGGCGTGGAGGCTCGCCGTCCCGCCCCAGCAGAGGTGATCGGAGAGCCAGGGCGGGCGCACGATCCCGGCGAGCCACTTCAGCCGCGCGAGGTACGCGTCGTCGAGCGGACTCGAGCCCCCTATGGAGAGCGACACGCCGTGCATCACGACCGGGTACCCGTCGATCAACCGACGCAGGTTCGCGAGCGGCCTCCCGCCCGGCCCCATGAAGTTCTCGCTGATCACCTCGAACCAGTCCATCGCAGGCCGGTCCTCGAGGACGCGCGCGTAGTGCGGCACGCGGAACCCGACCCCCACGCCGAGATCGGGGATGTGGTGCCGTTCCCGGAAGCCCATGGCGCGTGCTTAGCCCAAAAAAGAAGGAAGCGCGCCTCGACTCGACGTCGCGGCGCGCTCGATTCCCCGGGGCGGGCCTCTCAGCCCCCTCGAACCTGGGCTGTCAGGCCGGCTTCGGGCAGGACGTTCCCTTGCCCTTGCAGCTGTTCTGACCTGCGCAGGACGCGTTCTCGCCGGCCTTGCAGCCGCTCTTGCCCTTGCACTCGTTCTTCCCCTTGCAGCAGTCCTTGTTCGCCGGGGCGCTCTCGGTGGTGGGGGTCTTCGCGTCAGGCGCCGCCTTGTTCTCGCCGCAGCCGCCGAGGACACCTGCGATCATCCCCGTCGCCGCCGTGATTGCCAGAGTCTTGCCAATGTTCATCGATGTCTCCCTGGAAGAATGGTGCTCCCGGTGAACGCCGGGGACCGCACACGTCTCGCGCGAGCGTACAAAGGTATCGTGGCCGAAGGCCACTTTTTTCTTTAGGATCGCTGGCGTGGCCGAGCCCGACGTCGTCCCTGCCCTCGTCGCCCTCGGGTTCAGCCTGAACGAGTCGCGTGCCTACGCCGCCCTCCTCGTCGAGAGTCCGGCGACGGGCTACGAGGTCGGCGTGCGAGCGCAGATCCCCCGCTCGGCCGTGTACGGCGTCCTCCGCCGGCTCGTGAAGGCGGGCGCGGCGCGCCAGATCGCCGGGAGCCCGATCCGGTTCGCGCCCGCGCCCGCCGAGGAGCTCATGGCGCTCCTCCGAAAGCGCTTCGAGCACTCGACGGGCCAGCTCGAGCAGGCGATCCGGAGCCTGGACACGACCCCGCAGGTGCCCGACGCGTACAGCGTCCGTGGCTACGACCGCATCCTCGAGGAGGCCGAGCGCCTCGTTCGAGGCGCCGAGGCGCAGCTCGTGCTCTCCGGGTGGCCGCGGGAGCTCGATCACCTGTCCGGCGAGCTACGAAAGGCGCACAAGCGCCGCGTCCTGGTCGTCGTCTTCTCCCACGCCGCCGTGCCGGGGTTGCCCGGCGAGGTGCTGACCTACGGCCTCGACGAGTCCCAGCTCGAGGACTTCTGGAGGCACCGCCTGGTCGTCGTCGCGGACGACCGACGCACGCTCATCGCCGCCACGGAGCGCGCGGAGTCCGACTCGGCCGTCGTCAGCGAGACGCCGGCCATCGCGGAGCTCGCCACCAGCCAGATCGCGCTCGACATCACGCTCCTCTCCCAGCGCCGGAAGATCGACGTCCAGGACCTCATGGCGAGGATGCTGGGCAACCGCGTCGGTCGCCTCGACACGCTCCTCGCGAAGCGCGGGAGGGGGCCGTGACGGGCTCCTCGCTCCACCGCGGCTCGATCGATCCTTACGCGGAGCTCCTCCGCGACGTGCGCGGGCTCCGTCGCGAGCAGCAGCAGGCCCGCGAGGGCTGGTACCACCGGCTCGAGATCGACCACAAGGAGCGCCTCCTGTTCGAGCTCGAGGTGCTCCTCAAGGGCCTCGCGTGCTTCTCCAACCCCCGCAACCACCCCGGCATGTCGGAGGTCGGTCTCTCGGGTCAGGACTTCCGCGAGCAGCTGCTCGTGGCGCGCGAGGCCATCACGCGCATCGTCGCGGTATGCCGCCTGCTCCTGCAGGAGCGCGACCGCGCCTTCGTCTTCCACCGCTACCTGGAGACGGTGCTGCCGGACGACAGCGCGCGGAGCAGCCTCGCGAGGATCGCGCTCACGCAGGACTCGCCGCAGGAGTCCCTGTTCGTGCTGCGGCACGCGATGACGAACCTCCTCGAGGTCGTGTCCGGCGTGTGCCGCCTGCCGCGCGTCCCGTTTCGCCTGTTCTTCTCGACGCTCACGATCGTGCAGCGAGAGATCTCGGCGAACCAGTTCTTCAACCCGCTCACGGCCCTCGAGTTCCGCCCGGAGTTCGATCGCATCGCGAACCCGCGCATCCTCGAGCTCATGCGCCAGGTCCCCGGCGAGCAGGCCCGCCGCCTCGTGGCGCTGTGCTTCCTCTCGCTGTTCCGGATGCTGCGGTACCTCTCGCTGGTCGAGGAGAGCGCGCGCGAGTCCGAGAACCTCTCCGGCGTGGTGTACCTCACCCTGGCCGTCCTGCACTCGGACGCCCGCGCGCTTGCGGCGCACCTCCGGAATCGGGCGGGGGCGCAGCTCGCCGAGAGCTACGAGCAGGAAGTCTTTCGGGTGCATGCGTCGCGGATCGCCGAGGCGTACGAGGCGCTGCTCGCGGAGGGCCACCGGCTCCTCGGCATCAAGGCCACGTTCGGCGGCATCGCGGCGAACGTTCGCCTCGAGCTGAGGCGCGGCTTCCGTCACGACTTCCCCTCACCCGGATCGGCGCCCGACTACGAGCAGGTCCGCGCCGCCTCCACGGTGCTGGTCGGCAACCTCCGCCCGGCGATCCAGAACGCCATCCTGGTCCTCGGAAAGGCGCTCGGCGTCCGCCTCGACGAGCACGGCGTCTTCAGCGACGCGGTGGCGAAGCGCGTGCTCTCCGAGCGGCTGCGACGCGACGTCTGGATGTTCTCGCAGATCGCGCGCGCCTTCGGCCACAAGGCCACGGTGATGGGCGAGAGCCAGGAACGCTGGGCCGGGGCGGCGTCGCTCGCGTTCGTCCGCGAGTTCCTCGACTACTTCGGCGCCATGGGCTACCCGCTGCTCCGCGCCGCCGACTACCCCCGCATCGATCCCTTCCTCGACGCGCTCGCCGCCCTGGAGGAGACCGATCTCCTCGACCCCCAGCGCCTCGACCTCGCCGTCGGCGAGGCCGCGGAGTTCTACGTGTTCCTCACCGACCTGTTCGATCGCATCAGCCACCGCGACGAGCTCAAGGACGTGCCCTTCGACCGCCGGGGCGCCGCCGAGGCGCTGAAGCTGTACCTCGGCGACTGACCCGGGCTCCTCCGCCGCTGTAAGCGGACCACCTCCTGCTCCCCCGTAGGGGTGTCCGCCGTTCAGGCTGATCGGGGTGACAAAAAGACTGAAGGACGATATCCGACAGTGTCGGACTCGTCCTTCGTCCCGGAACCCCTCAAGAAGCGTCTGGAAACTCGAGGCCATCGCCTCGTCCGACCAGACAGGGGTAACGTCTTGGAATAGCTAGGCTATTCCTCCCCGTCGTCCCCCATGGGGGACGGGGGCGCGCTACCAAGCAGCGAGGGAGCTCCCGCGGGCGGGCCCTTCTTGGGCGCAGCCGCGGCCTTCTTCGCCGGCTTCTTGGGCGCCGCCTTGGGGGCGGCTTTCCTAGCTGGCTTCTTGGCAGCCTTTTTTGCGCCAGCCTTTTTTGCAGGCTTCTTGGCAGCAGCGCGCTTCTTGCCGCCCTTCTTCGCCGTCTTGCCAGCCGCCTTCTTCGTGGTCTTCGTCTTCTTCGCAGCCTTCTTCTTCGCAGCCATGGTCGTAACCCTCCTTGAGAGGAACACACGCAAACGCCGTATGGAAACGCAGGTTAGTGCGCGCCGGGATGCAGACCTGCACGCCAGCCAGTTGCGGTGAACTGCATGACTTATATGGTCACCTACGTTAGATGTCAAAATAAAAAAACTTGACGCCCGGCCAGGGGAGGGTTTCCGAGCAGGGTTGCACACGGGTGCAGCCCGAGAAAAATAGTGGTTTTCGCTTGACAGGGGGCGGGCCGAAAGTTTTTTTTTGGGTGGTGATTTTTTTTCTTGGGGGAGTGAGTTTCCGATCGTGATCGACGTGATCGGCGGACAGCGATCGGCGGACAGCGATCGGCGTACAAGGATCGGCGGACAAGGATCGGCGGACCGTGATCGGCGGACAGCGATCGGCGGACCGTGATCGGCGGACCGTGATCGGCGGAACTGACGGGCGAACCGCGACGAGCACGTCGGCGAACGGAGACGGGGGAAACGCGGGTCGCGAACCGCGACGAGCAGGTCGGCGAACGGAGACGGGGGAAACGCAGGTCGCGAACCGCGACCAGGAGGCGGGCGAGCGGTCGGCGAACCGCGACGAGCAGGTCGGCGAACCGGGAAGCGTCCTCCGGAGGTGGGCGAACGAGGCCGTTCGCCGATCGGTGATCGTCGAACGGAGATCGGCGAACCGCGAAGGCGATCGGTGCTCGCGCTTCGCTCCGTGCTCTCCGCTGTCCCCCGCCGAGAGTCCGGGCGGGCACTCGGCCGCTGGCACTCCAGGGTTGACGACGGCGGAAGGCGCTCGTACCGTCGCTCTCGGGTTTTTTTCGCGCGCTTCACGACGAGGAGGATCGACGATATGGCGAGGAAACGTTTCGTTTGGGCTTTGCTGATGGCGGGGTCGCTCGGCCTCCTCGGGTGCGGTCACTCCGACGAGGAGATGGCGGCGAAGCAGCGCGAGATCGACAAGCTCGGCGCCGACCTGACGGCTGCGAAGCATCAGATCGATCAGGACAACAAGAAGATGAGCGAGGCGCAGAACGAGATCGAGAAGATGCGCGAGGAGCTCAAGAAGGCCGGCGTTGGCCTCGAGCAGGCGGGCGCGGACCGGGCGCGGCTCCAGCAGGCCCTCGCCGAGTACAAGCAGCGCGCCGATCAGCTCGCCGTCATCGAGGCCCGCTTCAGGGAGCTGCGCGCCAAGCTCGAGAAGCTCACCAGCTTCGGCCTGCGCGTCGCGGTGCGCAACAACCGCATGGTGATCCAGCTGCCGGGAGACATCCTGTTCGAGTCGGGTAAGGACGAGCTGAAGCCGGGCGGCAAGGAAGTGCTCGGGCAGGTCGCCGACGTCATCCGCGGCGACAAGGATCTCTCGAGCCGCATGTTCCAGGTGGCGGGGCACACCGACAACGTCAAGTACGGCGGCGGTCCGTTCCACGACAACTGGGGCCTCTCGCTCGCGCGCTCGCGGCAGGTGCTCCTGTTCCTGGTCTCCCCGACCGCGGCGAACAAGCCCGCTGCGCCCGGCAAGAAGGCCGACGTCACGGGCGGCGGCCTCGACCCGAAGAAGTGGGCGGCGTCCGGCTACGGCGACACCGACCCGGCCGCGGGCACGGTCGAGAACCAGACCAAGGAAGAGCAGAACAAGAATCGTCGCGTCGAGCTGGTCGTGCAGCCGAACGTCGAGGAGATGCTGAGCCTCGAGAAGATCAAGTAGGGCGTCGCCAGGTTCGATGGGCCCAAGAGGCCCCCTCGACCGGCGGAGGACGTGAGGACGTGCAGGTCGCGGCCATCGACGTCGGTACCAACACCGTGCTCCTCCTCGTGGCGAGGCGGGGCGCGGATGGTCGCGTGGTCGCTGTTCGCGAGGAAGCGACCATCACGCGGCTCGGGCAGGACGTGGACAGGACGCGCGCGCTCCACCCCGACGCCGTCCTTCGCACCAACGCCTGCCTGTCGCGGTACGCCGACGTGATCCGCGATCACGGGGGTGTCGCGCGTGTCCGCGTCGTCGGGACGAGCGCGATGCGCGACGCCGCGGGGAGCGAGGCCGTGCGCGATCACGTGCGGCGCCTGCTCGGCGTGGCCGTCGACGTGATCTCGGGGGTCGAGGAGGCGGAGCTCGCGGGCGCCGGCGCGCTCTCCGGGCTCGACGTCGCCGGGCCTGTCCTGGTCTTCGACATCGGCGGAGGCAGCACCGAGTGCATGCTGCGTGGCGGGTCGGGGTCACCCGCCGTGAGCGTCGACATCGGGAGCGTGCGCGTCACGGAGAGGTGGCTGCCGTCCGAGCCGCCGACCGGCGCGGAGATCGCCCTCGCCGAGCGGGAGATCGCCGCACGCCTGGCGCCGCTCCGCGAGATCGCCACGGCGTGGCGGGCGGCGGGCGGGAGCGGCGCACCGGTCGGCGTCGCGGGGACGATGACGACCCTCGCGGCCGTGGCGCTCGAGATGGAGACCTACGACGCCGCGCGCGTCCATGGCCACCGGCTCCGGCGCGCAGAGCTCGAGCAGGTGGTGCGGCGCCTCGCACGCCTGCCGGTCGAGGCGAAGCGGACGGTCCCCGGGCTGCACCCCAAGCGCGCCGACGTGATCGTCGGGGGTGGGCTCGTCGCGCTGGCGTGCCTCGACGCGCTCGAAGCGAGCGAGGTGATCGTGTCGGATCGTGGGATCCGGTGGGGTGTGGCCGAGCGCCTCCTCGAGGGCGACGGCGCGGGGGCGGCGTCGCTTTGACCTTGCGCGCGTCGGGTTGTCCTTACATACTCCCACCTCCTCGCGTGCCCGCGCCCTGAAGGGATCCTCCCGATGTCGTTGATTTTGCTCGATCCTCAGCCGACCCCCTGGCTCTTCCCGAACGTTCGGAGGTAGCTTACGTGCGGGCTCCATGACGACGGATGTCGAGTTCAAGGTAGGCGACAAGGCGGTCTACCCCGTCCAGGGGGTCGTCGAGGTCATCCGCGTCGAGGAGAAGGACATCGCCGGGTCGCGGCAGCGCTTCTACGTCCTCAAGGTCCTGCACACGGACCACAAGATCCTCGTTCCCGTTCAGAACGCGAGCGATCGGGGGCTCCGTAACGTCATCGGCGAGGACGAGATCCGCGAGATCTTCGACATCCTGCGGGAGCGCACGATCACGTTCGACAAGCAGACGTGGAACCGCCGCTACCGTGGGTTCCGGGAGAAGATCGACACGGGCTCGATCTACGACGTGGCGGAGGTGCTGCGCGACCTGTACCGCCTCAAGACCGACAAACAGCTCTCGTTCGGCGAGAAGCGCATGCTCGACACGGCGCGCCAGCTCCTCGTGCGCGAGATCGGCATCGCGCGGGCGCAGAGCGAGGAGTCGGTGAAGAACGAGATCGAGGCGATCTTCACCGCCGGCGGCTAGCGCCAATGCCGTTCGGAAAAGGCATTCGTTGGAGCGAGGGTGCCCCCACTCGCCGCGCTACGCGCGTCGGTCTCGCCCCGATCGCGCGCTACGCGCGCGATGGGGGAGACGAAGAGGTTCCGTGGAGGCGGTGGGGCGCGCGCGCAGACCTCACCCCCCGGCCCCCTCTCCCTGAAGGGAGAGGGGGCACGTGAACGGGAGAATCGCCTCTCGCAGGGTCTCCCGGTTCAGTCGTGCGTTCTCGAGGCGAAGGACGCGGAGGCCACGGCGCGCGAGGATCGTCGTGCCCCTCGCATCCCGTTCGGCCCGCTCCGCGTCGTCGTGGACGGCGCCGTCGATCTCGACGACGAGCCTGAGCGCGGCGCCGTAGAAGTCCACCACGTAGCCGCAGAGGACTTGCTGCCGGCGGACCTTCAGACCGATCCGTGGCCGCGCTCCTCCCTCTCCCTTC
>SXGT01853808.1_pt1 | contig 17851 bp, 13 predicted proteins | sample 3176221 | NCBI WGS metagenome assembly SXGT01 (sample SAMN11356862, study PRJNA531348) | freshwater metagenome | isolation source: freshwater sample F1-120 | place: China: Fuxian Lake, Yuxi | collected 2017-12-25
AAGACCTTCACCACGCAGGAGACCCTGGCCAACGCCGAACTGGCCAAGGCCTGGTTGGCAGAAAGCCTGTCACCGCGCCGGATGATCCGCCACCTGATCGGCGTCACCGCCGCGCCGGACAAGGCCAGGGACTGGGGCTGTGGTCGCACCTTCGGCTTCCGCGACTGGGTCGGCGGTCGCTATTCGCTGTGGTCGGCAGTCGGCTTGTCCATCGCATTATATATAGGCATGGATAATTTTGAAGAACTGTTACAAGGCGCGCACGAAACCGACCTGCATTTTCGCACCACGCCGTTTGAAAAGAACATTCCGGTCATCATGGGCTTGCTGGGTATCTGGTACAACAACTTCTTTAATGCCGAATCTCATGCCCTGTTACCGTACGACCAGTCCCTGTGTTACTTCGCCGATTATTTTCAACAGGGCGATATGGAGAGCAACGGCAAAAGCATCACGTTGACGGGCGAAAAAGTGGACTACAACACCGGCCCCATTATTTGGGGACAACCCGGCACCAACGGTCAACATGCCTTTTTCCAATTGATACATCAGGGCACCAAACTCATCCCCTGCGATTTTATGGTTGCAGCAAATAGCCATTACACGCTGCCCGAACACCACGATATTTTGGTATCAAACTATCTCGCCCAGCCGGAAGCGTTGATGAAAGGCATAACGGCGGAAGAAGTCAAACAGAAGCTGCCGCCTGCCGACCGGGAGGACCCTGTTCTGGTCGCATCCAAAGTATTTGAAGGCAATAAACCGTCAAATTCTTTCTTGTTTAAAAAACTGACGCCCAAAACCCTGGGCTCGTTATTAGCGTTTTACGAACATAAAACCTTTGTGCAAGGCGCCATCTGGAACATCAATTCATTCGACCAGATGGGCGTGGAATTGGGAAAAGTGCTAGCCAAGGTTATATTGCCTGAACTTCAGAACGATGAAATCATCACCAGCCACGACAGTTCGACTAATGGATTGATTAACACTTATAAAAAATTTCGGGAAATCTGATCCGTAAATTGAAACCCAGCAGTTCTGAATGACATGAACGCAGCCAAGTATCTAACTACTTGGCGTGTTTCAATTATAATTGCAGGCATGGCATTTTCGAGTCTGACCGATTTTATAGGTGTAGTGAAGCGAACTTATGACAGCAAAAAACGAAGTGTTGGATTCCATCGAAACACTTACCCTGAACCATTATAATCAAAATGCCGAGGCGTTCTGGAACGGCACCAAAGACCATGATGTAGCGCAGAACTATGCGGCCTTTCTGAGGCCTTTCCCGAGTGATAAGAAGCTCGATATTCTTGATCTGGGTTGCGGACCCGGACGCGATGTCCGCTATTTTCAGTCACTGGGTCACAGGCCAGTAGGATTGGATGGCAGCGAAGAATTTTGCAGGATGGCTCGCAGCAATACAGGCTGTCGAATTCTGCATCAAAAGTTTCTCAGCCTGGAATTACCAGAACACGCTTTCGACGGCATTTTCGCCAATGCCTCGTTGTTTCATGTTCCCAGCCGGGAATTGCCCCGCGTGCTAAGTGAATTGCGCCGTGCATTAAGGCCCGGCGGTATTTTATTTTCATCCAACCCCAGGGGCGAAGGTGAAGGCTGGTCAGGCCAACGATACGGTCATTACATGCAATTTGATACCAGCAAGCTGTTTCTGGAGCAGGCGGGATTTGCAGTAATCGATCATTATTACCGACCCGTCGGCAAACCCCTGCATGAACAACCCTGGCTGGCAATAGTCGCGCAAGCAGGCGACTGAGGATCAAGCAATGATCCGTGAAGCACAAAAGCATTCAATATCACCTTAACTATGACTCCAGCCGCCACCCAGTGACTTAAACAATAACACCGAGGCACTCAGCACATCCACCTGCGCCTGGATTTCACTGTCTTGCGCGTTTAATAACGTGCGCTGTACATTCAGCAGGGTTTGATAATCGGTAGCGCCCGCCAGATAGCGGTCTCGCGCAAGGCCATAAGCCTGCCCGGCGCTGTCAACGGATAACAGCAAACTATCGCGGCGGCGCGTCGCCTGATGGCCGAGCGCAAGCGCATCTTCAACTTCGCGGTAGGCGTCCAGAATGGTTTTTCGATAAATCTCGATCAATTCGGCGCGCCGCGCAAGCGTGCGTTCAAGCTCCCCTTCGAGACGCCCGCCCTGGAAGATAGGCGCAGTTAGCGACGAAGCCAACGCAACGGCGATACCCGCCGGTTGCGATACAGTCGCAGCGGTGAAGATATTGTCGGCGCCTAATTGCAATCGAGGATAAAATGCCGCCCGCGCTTTGCCGATGTCGGCATGCGCGGCGATCAATTCGGTCTCGGCGCTACGAATGTCCGGTCGACGGTCAAACAGGCTAGCCGCTTGAGCGGTATCGGGTTTCGGAATCAACAGGGCTTGCAGGCTGTTTTCGTTGACCTTGAATTGTTGCGGAGGACGGCCCAGCAACACAGCCAGGGCGTTTTCAGCTTGCGCGATTTGCTGGTCGAGTGAAGCTAAAGCAGCGGCGGCATTGGCGCGCTCGGTCCGCTGCTGCGCCACATCAAGCGCCGATGCGCCGCCCGCCTCGAAACGCGCGGCAATAATAGCCAGCACGTCGGTGATATTGTTAAGATTATTTTCGGCAATGCGCTTGCGTTCCTTCAAGCCGACGATGGCAAAGTAGGATTGCGCAACATCGCCCATGACAACAAGCCGCAGTGCATCGAACGTGAAGCGGGCCGTGTCGAAATGCGCCTTTGCACTATCACGCGCGGCGCGCAGCCCGCCCCACAAATCGACTTCATAAGCCATGTTCCATTGGCCTTGCCAGGCATCGCCGACGGTTCGCGTACCGTCTGTATGGTTATAACTGCCTGCTACGCCGATGGCCGGCCATAGCGGCGCACCGGCAATCTTGGCCAGCGCCCGGAATTGCCCGATACGTTGACCGGCGGCGGCTAAATCCCTGTTATTGTTAAGCGCCTCGGCTACCAGACGGTCGAGTTCCATGCTGCCAAACTGCTTCCACCAATGCGCTGAAATCTCATGGCTACCCGACACCAAACCGGGCGCTTCGTTCTTCCATTGCTTCGGCGCTAAAGCCTCAGTACGCCGGTATTCAGGCGCTAACGAACAACTTGCGAGCAGCACAAGCAATCCCGATAGAGACAAGCGATTAACCGACATCATTCAGCCGCCAGCGCCACGACCGGATCGAGCAGCGCCGCTTTGCGCGCCGGTAAATAACCGAACAATATCCCGGTTCCGAAGGCGCAGGAAAACGCCAAAACCGCCGGTAGCGGCGAGAACACCACCGGCACGTCGAACACCGCAATCGCCTTGCCAGTGCCGTAGCCGATCAATACGCCCAATATGCCGCCCAGCGTACATACCACCGCCGCTTCGGTGTTGAATTGCAGCAGGATGTCGCGCCGGCGCGCGCCGACCGCCATGCGTATGCCGATTTCGCGAGTGCGTTCGGTGACGCTGACCAGCATGATGTTCATGACGCCGATACCGCCTACCAACAACGAAATCGCCGCCACGGTGCCGAGCAGTGTCGTCAGCGTATTTTGCGTAGCGGTCGCGGTTTCCAGGATAGAGGCCATGTTGCGTATACGAAAATCCTCGGTTTGATGGCGCGCCAGCAGCAATTCGGAAATAGCCTCTTGCGTGGTCTCGATAGCCGAGACATCGCTGACACGCACGGTAATGCCGTTCAGGTAGTTCTGCCCGAACAAGCGGATCAGCCCGGTGCTGATCGGGATAATGACGGTATCGTCCTGGTCGCCGCCAAAGCCGGAAGCGCCTTTCGGCGTCATTACTGCAATCACTTCGAAAGGAATATTGCCGACCAAGATATAACGGCCCAGCGGATCATCGCCGTCGGGAAACAGGATTTGCGCCACGGTTTGACCCAGTACGACAACCGGAGCATAACGTTTTATATCGCGCTCGTTAAAAAATGCGCCCGAGGCAACCGGCCAGTCACGCGCCCTGGGCATTTCGCTGCCGACGCCCTGCACGCTGGTGGCGTAGTCGATATTGCCGAAGCGCACCGTCAAGCGCGAATTACGCTCGGGAAGCGCAATTTCCACATTCGGCAGTTCTTCAATCACCTCGGCATCGCCCGGCGTCAGCGTGACCACATCGCTGCTGCCGCGTAAACCCGGCGCGCCGGGACGAATCGACAACAGGTTGGTGCCCATCGCTTTAATTTGATTCAGGACTTCCTGCTGGCTGCCCTGCCCTACCGCCAGCATCGTCACTACAGCTGCTACACCGATAATGATGCCCAGCAAGGTCAACGCGGTGCGAAACAGATTGACGCGCAACGCCCGCAGTGCGGTTTTCACGGCTTCGCCTATATCGGCGAATACGCCGGCTTTACCAACTACATTAAAAATATAAGGCGAATGTGTTTTCTTGCCGTTGACCGGCGCGGAATCGTCGGTAATCCTGCCGTCACTGATATGAATAACGCGATCGGCATGTCCGGCAACCTGGGCATCATGGGTAATTAATAGAATGGTGCGCCCCGACCTGTGCAATTCGGCCAATAAGTCCATCACTTCCTTGCCGCTGCGACTGTCCAGTGCGCCGGTCGACTCGTCGGCGAGAATCACCGGCGGATCGTTCATCAACGCGCGAGCAATCGCAACCCGCTGTTGTTGGCCGCCGGATAATTGCGCAGGCCTATGCTCCATGCGTTCGCCCAAACCCAGGTCGCCAAGCAGTTTGCGCGCTCTTGCCATGCGCACAGACTTGTCTTCACCGGCATACAGGGCGGGAATTTCGACATTTTCCTCGGCGCTTGCCGAACCGAGCAGGTTATAGCGCTGGAAGACAAAACCGAAAGTCGCCCGGCGCAAGGCCGCGAGTTGGTCAGGATCGAGACCGGCGACGTCGTGGCCCATAACCGAATAAGTCCCGAAACTGGATCGATCCAGGCAGCCCAGCAAATTCATCAGGGTCGATTTTCCAGAACCCGATTGTCCGATAATCGCAACGAATTCACCGGGCCAGATTTTCAGCGAGACATCATCCAGCGCACGAACCACGCTATCGCCGTTGCGAAAGGTACGGCAAATATGTTCCAGATTCAGCAGCGGCTCCTGATCGGGGAAGACTGCGCTCATAATCTCGGGTATCCGTACTGGGAATTGCCTTTCTTGACCGGAGGCAAGTTGAGTTTTACCCGTTCACCGACCGCCAAGCCATCGCGGACCTCGGCAAAGCGGCGATTCTGCAAGCCGATGTGTATCACCCGCTCCTGAGGCTCCTCTTTTCCGGCTAAAACCACCTTGACCCGGTAAGCCGTGCCTTGCTCGTTATCCTGTTCAAGCAAGCGCTTGCCTAATGCGTTTACCGGTATGATCAGCACGTTTTTGGCCTCACCCAATACGAAAAAGAGCTGCGCACTCATGCCGGTCATCAATTGTCGATCGGTGTTGTCGACATCGACGAGGACATTGTAAAGCACCACGTTATTCAACACTTCGGGCGTCGGTAACACCTGACGCACAATGCCCTGCCAGCGCCGCTGTTCCGAACCCAACGTCGTGAAATAAACCGGCAAGCCCGGCTTGATACGCATGATGTCGGCTTCGGCGGTTTGCGCGCGCACGGTCATCTTGTCGAGTTTCGCCAATTGCATGATGGTCGGTGTTTGCTGGTTGGAGTTCAGCGTCTGTCCGGCGCGCGCGCTTTGCTGGACGACGGTGCCGTCCATCGGCGCGAAAATCTTGGTATAACCCAGATTAGTGCGATCGCCGGACAGCGTCGATTCGATTTCCTGTATTTGTGCCCGGATCGAGTCCGCCTTCGCCATTGCCGCCTTGATATTGGTTTCGCTGTTTTGCAGGGCCTCCTGACTGACAGCCTTGGTCAGATACATCTTTTGATTACGCTTATACTGGCGATCGGCAAACAGGATCAGCGCTTCCTGTTCAACCAGTTGCGCACGCAGGTTGTTGATGCGCGCTTCGTCCGCCTGCACGCGCGCGGCATACAGCCTGGGGTCAATTTCCGCCAGCAATTGCCCGGTCTTGACGACATCGCCGATGGCCACATGCAGCGTCTGCAATTGCCCTGTGACTTGCGCGCCGACATCGACATACTCCTTCGGTTCCAGTTTACCCTGGGCCGTCACATTTTCCTCAATATCTCCCGACGCAATAAGGGCCGTCGTTTCATCCGTTAAGGCTTGATCGGATTCAGCCGGTTTCGAAAAATACAGCCAGAGACCGCCCACTGCCGACAACGCTACGATGAGCAGTCCGACGATCCAATAGCGGGCATGGGAAGATTTAGCTAGGTTTGCTTGCATGAAAGGCTATTCAAAAAATAGTCGATAAAATCCAACGTACAGGGTAGGTTTCGTAGCTCGGTGTCTCGGGAGAATTGTAGCATGGGAGTCATTATACTCTGCGCGGACACATTTCCGGGATTTAAGGCCGAGCTATTTTGTTCGAGAACAAATCGCGGAAACAGGCGCGTAGTGGTGCGATGTAACTGTTTCCGCCATACAAGCCATTCATTTGAAGCCATTTCTATGACTTTGTATGTAAAGACTGTCTATGACCGTTCGGAGGCTGACAATACCTTATATCCGTTCACCGCCATGACACTATATCGACACAACTACCTCGCCTCTTTTTAAAAGAGAAAGCTCAGAGCGCTGTTCAAGCCGTTCACCTGAATTAAGCACGCTGTCGGCCTCAATTAATCGCTCCGTAATTTCATCAAAAAACGGCCGACTTTCGCTTTCCTCAGACAAACAGGCCGACTTCAAATCATTAAGCAACGCAAGTACGCCGATTGCTTCGGATGATGGATTGCAACGCTCAACCAATTCCTCAAGAAGGCAACCAAAAGCCCTTACCTCAAGCCGCTCCAGGCCCTCGGCAATTGCACTCTTGTCGGCTGCGTAACAAGAGGCCGCGCCAAAATCGCCAAGCAATGCCCTGCCCTGGCCGCAATGCAGAATGTTATGGCCGTAGAGATCGCCGTGCATGATCCCTTGATGATGTAAATGCCGGGCAGCGGAAGCAACACCTTGCGCTATTTGCAGTGCAACCGGCAAATCGAAGCGGGCATCGGCAGGGTAAATATCGCGAGTGCATGAGGCAAAACTGGGTGGCCCGGCAAGATTTCTGAAGTCCGGGTCAATCAGCTCCAGCACCAAGCCGTTGACACCCGATGGATGGCCACTCACTCTGCCAAGAACACGAATAAGATTCGGATGTTGTCCGGCAGCGATGGCCGCCGCCATTTCGGAATGCGGCAAACCGTCACTGGTTACCGCACCTTTGAACAATTTGACCGCAACACCATGGCAGCGGTCTCCGGTATTATAATCGGCGCGATGAATAAATCCGGAAGCGCCTTCACCTAACAACTGCCCAAGTTCCAGACTACTCCAGGCAATATCATCAACGGACGAAGTCCTCAGCATCCTGTTTTCCAATTGAGCCGCGAATGGATTGCCGGAATACGCCAGCCACGATAAACGCGGTAAAGCAAATAACCAGAGGGGTAATTCATTAAGCCGATTGGCGGCGATGCGCAGTAATTCAAGCCGCTTGCAATTAACCAGAGACTCTGGCAGCACATGAAGATTATTGCCTGCCAACATTAATTTTTGCAGGCGGGCACAGTTGCCTATTTCGTCAGGCAGCACGTCGATTTCGTTATCCGTCAAAATCAACCAACGTAATGGGCTCGGCAGAGCCTGGGCGGAAACCTTGCGGATGCGATTGGCCTTAAAGCCGATCATACTCAGTTCAGCGCAACTGCCCAGAACCTCCGGCAACACCGTAAACTGATTATCAGAACAGAAAAGAATACGCAACTTACTGAGTCGCGCCAGATCATCAGGAAGCTCAGAGAGCGCATTGCCGGATAGGTCAAGAATTTCCAGCGTGTCCGCGAGGCTCATTATCTCGCGTGGAAAATGCGTCAGGCCACAGGATAATTTCAGGTGACGACTGCCGGCGAGTTCACCGGAGCGCAGTTGGTCGATTGTTTGCATTGCTGAACCTTGTGACATAACCAATACAGGGTATCTGTGCGAGCTTAACCGAAGCAGCAGAACCGTGATAAAAAATGCAACGCCAAAACCGGCAAGGGAGCGTCGCGTCTATTGAATCTTAACAGCCGTTATGGTTAGCTACCCTGATCTGAAGCTAAATAACTTGAATATTTTATTCCCTCTCCCCAGCCGTTGTTGAACTTATTTAATTTTTCATGCGGGTTACGCTACCACACACCTGGACATCCATTATAAGCCATGAACAATCATCCTGTTATACCGGCATCTGACGCCTTTAAACTACTTGCCCTCAACAATAATATGGCGGTTATCGATGTCAGGTCAGAGGGGGAATATGAAAAGGCTCACTTCGGCAATACGGTCAATATCCCGATACTTTCGGATGCGCATCGTCATGATGTGGGCCTAACCTATAAAACCGAAGGGTCTGAAGCCGCCAAAGCGCTTGGGCATAAGCTGGTCAGCGGTGCTTACAAAGAGCAGATGATTCAACGATGGTGCGAGTCGATAAAAAACCATCCACAGCAACCGGCTTTAATCTTTTGTTGGCGCGGTGGATTACGCTCTAAACTGGCTCAAGATTGGCTTTACCAAAGCGGCTGCGAGGTTTTTCGCGTTGATTCCGGTTATAAAGGTTTGCGACATGAGGCGCTTGATGCGATAGAAAACCCTGCCCCGTTTATCGTCCTGTCCGGCATGACGGGCTCGGGCAAAACCCGTCTGCTTCATAAACTCCCGCATTTCGTCGATCTTGAAGCTCTGGCCAAACACAGAGGCAGCGCATTCGGATCACATGTTGGCATAAGCCAGCCGCAGCAAGCGACGTTTGAAAACAAGCTGGCGCAATCGCTTTATCAAAAAACCGATAACTTTGTGCTTGAAGATGAAAGCCCCAATATTGGCCGCTGCCATGTGCCTGACAACTTTTATGACCGCATGCAGACAGCGCCGATGGTGATGATCGAAACCCCGGCACGGCAGCGGGCATTGGAAATTTATCAGGAATATATCCAGGTTCCGCTTGTCGGCGGCATGTCCGCACAGGCATTGGAACAGTGCTTTGCGAAAAATATCGAACGAATCAGAAACAAGCTGGGCGGACTGGAGTGCGATTTTGTCAAAAACCGTCTGGGCAACGCATTTCAAGCCGAGGCTATCGACCAAGACGCGCATCTTGACTGGATTGAACGCTTGCTGACGCACTATTACGACAAACAATATCTGTATTCGCTGTCGTTAAAGTCACGAAAAACCTTGTTTAAAGGCTCATGGCAAGATTGCCTGGATTTTTTAAAGGGCCTCAATAATGAATAACAATTCGACGCCGATTGTTTCCGATCTGGTGTTGCTTGGCGGCGGCCATGCCAATATCCAAGTATTAAAAATGATGGCAATGAATCTGATCGGCGGTCTTAGAATCACTTTAATCTCCGATCAAACGCATTCGCCTTACTCCGGCATGGTGCCCGGTTATTTGGCGGGTTATTACTCTTACGAAGACTGTCATTTCGACCTGAGAAGACTCTGCGAGGAACTCGGTCAGCGTTTTATCAAGGCAACCATCATCGGGATAGACTCGCAACGAAAAAAAATCCGCCTGGAGAACCGTGCGGAAATCAGCTACGAGTGCGCGTCCATTAACGTCGGCATCGAACCCAAACCGATAGACAATGTTTCGCAAGAGGCGGTTTTAAAGCTTATCCCGCTGAAACCGATTTCCCGGTTTATCGCGCATTGGGATCAATTAATATCGGACTTGAAAGCTTATCAGGGCAAAGAGCCTTTACAGCTGGCAATGGTGGGCGCAGGCGCTTCGGGTGTTGAAATCTCGATTATCCTGAAAATGCTCATCGAGCAAAACCGCTGGAATGCCCAGGTGAGCCTGATTCACCGGCATGAGTTCCTGGTTTCGGCAAAAGATCGTCGCGCCCAGGATAGCCTGTTAAAAACGCTTAACGAACTGGACATTAAGGTTTTGCAGAATACCGAAGTGCTTGAAGTACATGATCAGAGCTTGGTGCTTAAAGACAGTCAGGGACGGATTCACAGCGAAAATTTTTATCGCGCGCTGATTGCAACACAAGCTTCCGCTCCGCGGTGGTTTACCGGTTCGGGTCTTCCGGTAAATCAGGAGGGGTTTTTAAAGGTGAGCAAAAAGCTGCTCGTTGAAAATGAAGATGCGCTTTTTGCAGGGGGCGATTGTATTCATTTCTCCCCTTCGCCTTTGAAAAAAGCAGGCGTTTATGCGGTCCGGCAAGGCATGGTGCTTGAGCATAATATCCGCGCCTTTTTCGATCGAAAGTCCTCGTTAAAAACCTTTCATCCTAAAAAAAATGTGCTGTCTTTAATTACCATTGGCGATAAAAAAGCGCTGGTTCATCAAGACGATTTTTCCATACTTAGATGGCTGTCGCCTGCGCTGTTATGGACGGTTAAAGACGGGATCGACAGGCGGTTTATGCAACGTTTCCAGGCCCGGACTTTTGCGATGAATCCGGGGCCTGTTAAAAAAACAATGCCTTTGCCGAAGACCACGCTCGTGCCCGAAGATTGGCAAGATAATAGCTGCGGCGGTTGCGGCAGTAAATTGGCCGCTTCCACGTTGTCGCAAAGCCTAGCTAAACTGGCGATTCCAACAGACGACGCGGTATTGCTGGGCGTCAACGATGGCGAAGACTGTGCGTTGACCCGGTTTTCCGAGCATACCTTATGCCTGCAAAGTATCGATCAATTCCGCTCGTTTATTTCAGATCCTTATTTGCTCGGTCAAATTGCCACCCAACATGCCTTAAGTGATATTTATGCAATGGGCGGCATTGCCAGGACCGCGCAAGTGGCTTTAACGCTCTGCCCAGCCACTGACAAGATTCATCGGGAGGATATTTTCCAGCTGATGTCGGGCGTGCTGGATATTTTAACAAAAAGCGCTGTGTCTCTGGTCGGCGGTCACACCGGTGAAGGATCGGAATTGGCTATCGCCATTGCCGTACAGGGTGAAGTGGAACCTGGACGCGTTTTAAGAAAACAAGTAACCAAAGCGGGAAACCGCTTGATTCTCACCAAAGCGATCGGCACGGGCGTCGTTTTTGCCGCCAATATGCTTGCCCAGGCGAATGGAAAGCTGGTCGATGAGGCGCTTTCCAGCATGATGCAATCCAACAAAATTGCGATGGAAACGATCAGGGCTTTTGAAGTTTCCGGTTGTACGGATATTACCGGTTTCGGCCTGTTGGGCCATGCGGTTGAAATGCTTGGGAAAAATACGGATAAGGATTTGGGCATTACCATCGACTATAACGCGATTCCGTTATTCGATGGCGTTTGTCGGTTATTTCAACAAGGTTATGCGGCATCGATTGCCGATAAAAATGAGGCATCATTACGCGGCGTTCTCAGTGCTGATGTGAACCGGCAAAATTTCCCTGCGCTTTTTGACCCTCAAACCAGCGGCGGGCTGTTGTTTTCAGTGCCGCCCGATCAGGTAGAAAGCTGTTTAAATGCTCTTCATCAAAACGGCGTATCCAGGGCTTGTGTTATCGGCGAAGTGATTGATGAGGCTAAAATAATCATTCGTTGATTTAACGCGAATACCCGGTTTAGGCCTTAACACGGGTTATTTTCAAAACAATGGACAGCTCTTTCAGGCGGCGCATTATTTTGGCCAGGTGTACGCGGTCTTTGACGGTTAGCGTGATTAAATCGACGCAAACGCGATCATCCTGATCGACCACGGTGACATTTTCTATATTTGAATTCAGCTCGGAAATCGTCGAGGCGATGGTTGCCAAAGAACCCCGTTGATTAAGGATTTCTATGCGCAGATCGGCAGGGAATTCGCCCACCGCATTCTGATCCCATTCAACATCGAGCCAACTGGTGTTTTTTTTGCGGACTTCATTATTGTTGCGGCACTCGTGATGATGAACAACAATACCCTTGCCGGGGTTGAAAAAACCGATGATGGAATCACCGGGAATCGGCCTGCAACATTTGGCCAATGTCACCACCATGCCTTCCGTGCCTTTAATGACCAGCGGTGCTTTTTTAATATGGTCGCTGTCGTTCAGCTTGATGTTGGCGTTAATATCGTCCTGGGTCAGCTGTTTTGCAATCAAAAACGGCATCTTGTTACCGAGGCCGATGTCTTCAAGCAATTCATCCAGCGATTGTTTGGCGACGATTTTAAGCAGCGCCTTGATTCGGGTTTCGCTGATGCTTTCCAGATGCAGGTGCATGACTTGCAATTCTTTTTCCAGTAAGCGCCTGCCTAAATTAATCGCTTCCTGTTGTTTAAAATGCTTCAGGTAATTGCGGATGCTGGAGCGCGCTTTGGCGGTAATCACATAATTAAGCCAGAGCGGGTTGGGTCTTGCCCACAGCGCGGTAATCACTTCGACAGTCATGCCGTTTTCCAGCTTGGTTTGCAACGGCACCAACTGCTTGTCGATCCTGGCAGACACACAGGCGTTGCCGATGTCGGTATGTACGGTATAGGCAAAATCGATAATGGTCGCGCCGCGCGGTAATTTGACAATACCGCCCTTGGGCGTAAAAACGAAAACTTCCTGAGGGAAGAGATCAACTTTTAAATTATCGATAAATTCCAGCGAATCGCCGGCGGACTTTTGTATCTCCAGCAAATCCCTGAGCCATTCGTTAGCGCGCGCCTGGAATTTTTCAGTCTTGTCGTCATCGGATTTATACAGCCAATGCGCGGCAATACCCGATTCGGCCATGCGGTGCATGTCGTGGGTCCTGATCTGGATCTCGATAGGCACGCCGTAAGGGCCGATCAGAATGGTATGCAAAGATTGATAGCCTTTGGCTTTGGGAAGCGCGATATAGTCTTTAAAGCGTCCCGGTATCGGTTTATACAGGTTATGGATAACACCCAATATCCGGTAGCAGGTGTCAACCTCATCACAAAAAATTCGGAAGGCATACACATCAAAAACAGCCGACAAGGAAATCTTTTTATGCAGCATTTTCTGGTAAATGCTGTACAGATTTTTTTCCCGTCCTGACACATCGCCGCGTAAACCGGCCTGTTCCAGACGGTTTTTTATCGCGCTTTCGATGATGTCAACAATCTTGCGGCGGTTGCCGCGTGCTTTTTTTACCGCGCTGTTTAAAACGGCGTAACGCAGGGGATACATGGCCTCAAAGCTGAGCGCTTCAAGTTTGTGGCGGATATTGTTCATGCCCAGGCGGTTGGCGATTGGGGCGTAGATATCCAGTGTTTCGCGGGCAATACGGCGTTTTTTTTCCGGTGTCATGACTCCCAGTGTCTGCATGTTATGCAGACGGTCCGCCAGTTTGACCATAATGACACGCAAATCCTTGCCCATCGCCAGGAACATTTTACGGACATTTTCCGCTTGCGCTTCGGCGTGTGATTTACTGTCGATTTTGGTTAATTTGGTGACGCCGTCAACCAGTTCGGCAACCTCTACGCTGAATTCCTTGGCCAGCTCTTTTTTGCTGACCGGGGTATCTTCAATAACATCATGCAGGATAGCGGCCATGATGCCGCTTGCGTCCATACGCATTTCAGCCAGGCTGATCGCAACAGCAACGGGATGACAGATATAGGCTTCACCACTTTTACGGAATTGACCGGCATGTGCAGCCGCGCCGAATTCATAAGCGCGGATACAATCATTAATTTGATTTTGATCCAGATAGCCGGACAAAGTCGCACATAATCGCCGGATCAGTTGATCCTGAGGGCGTTCAAGTTCGATCGTGTCGGCTTCTTCCAACATGGCATCAAGGACTTAGAACATGGTGGGCGTATGATCGTGCATTTCGCCGGTACGGTGCAGGAGGTTGATGTTTTCAGGAGAAACATGACCTGCCGCAATTTCGCGTAACGCAAGAACGGTATCTTTATCTTTGCCGCGCGGGAGAAATTCGGTAGCGCCGTGACTTAATTGACGCGCTCTTGCGCCCGCCAATAAAACCAGCTTGAAACGGTTTTCTACATGTTCTAAACAATCTTCGACAGTGACTCTGGCCATTTTTTAAACCTAATCCATTTAAACCTAAATAACTAATGACATCAGCCTGATAAATCAGGCTGATCAGGAATACCTTAATATTAAGGTGGGTGTTCATTATAGGGATAATGATCGACTTAAACCACTATTCTCTTGATTTTAATATAGCAACTGCCGGCAACTCCTTGCCCTCCAAAAATTCAAGGAAAGCGCCGCCGCCGGTAGACGTGTAAGAAACCTGGTCATTAATACCGTATTTGTCGATAGCCGCCAGGGTATCGCCGCCGCCTGCAATTGAAAACGCGCTGCTTTCCGCAATGGCGCTTGCCAGTGACTGGGTGCCGTGACTGAATTGCTCGATTTCAAACACGCCGACCGGACCGTTCCAGACGATAGTGCCGGCAGATTTTAACAGCTCGGCATAATGCTTGGCGGTATCGGGACCGATATCCAGAATCAGGTCGTCGGCTTCAACGTCTTCGACTTTCTTGACTGTCGCGACAGCGGTTTCCGAAAATTCCTTGGCGCAAACCACATCGGTCGGTATCGGAATATCGGAACCCGCCTGTTTTGCAGCGGCGATCAGGCGTTGCGCTTCTTCGATCAGGTCAGCTTCATACAACGACTTGCCCACTGGGAATCCTGATGCGGCAATAAAGGTATTGGCAATACCGCCGAAGACGATTAACTGGTCGACTTTTTCCGACAGTGATTTTAAAACCGTCAATTTGGTCGATACCTTGGAACCGCCGACAATAGCCACCAATGGTTTTGCAGGTGTTTCCAGGGCTTTGCCCAGCGCATCCAGTTCGCTCGCGAGCAAGGGCCCTGCGCAGACAATCGGTGCGAATTTGGCGACACTGTGCGTGGAAGCTTGTGCTCTATGGGCGGTGCCGAAGGCATCCATAACGAAGACATCGCAAAGAGCAGCCATTTTTTGGCCCAAGGCATCGCTGTTTTTTTCTTCGCCTGCATTAAAGCGCACGTTTTCGCACAGCACTACTTCGCCGGGAGCAATGCTAATACCGTCCAGCCAGTCCTTTTCCAGACGAACCGGTTTACCCAGTAATTCCGCCAGGCGTTCGGCAACCGGTTTTAATGACGACTCTTCGTCATACTGGCCTTCAACAGGCCGGCCCAAATGCGATAACAGCATCACCGCAGCACCGGCTGCAAGCGCTTTTTCAATGGTTGGTACACTGGCTTGTATACGAATATCGCTGGTCACCTTACCGTTTTTTACCGGTACGTTTAAATCCTGGCGAATTAACACGCGTTTACCTGATAAATCCAGATCAACCATTCTTTTAATTGACATATATTTTCTCTCTAGCTGTTGTGTGAAAAATTGTTGTGTGAAATATTAAGTAAAAGGTGTCAACTTCAAACCGGCAGGCCTTAACCTTAACTTTTCCATTTGATGGAACACCCCATACTGGGAATCTGCTGCTCGGGGCCATGACCGGTTTCAGCAACCAGTTTCATGGCTTCAAATAACTCGCGTATTGTATCAGCCGGGGCGGTTTCCTTGCGACTGGCATCGAGTCGTCCTCTGTATTGCAGTTCATAATCGGCGTTAAAGCCGAAAAAATCCGGCGTACACACCGCGCCGTAATCTTTGGCGACCTGCTGCGTTTCATCGAATAAATAAGGGAAATCATAAGCCGATTGTTCGGCAATCCGCTTCATATTCTCGAACGAATCATCCGGATAGTTCACCGTATCGTTGGACATAATGGCGACGGATTCAATGCCGAACTGCTTCAACTCGCGCGTATCCCTGAGAATTCTCTCATGCACGGCTTTGACATAAGGACAGTGGTTGCAGATAAACATAATCAACAAACCCTTTTTACCCATACATTGCTGTAACGACCAAGTACGCCCGTCAACACCGGGCAGTTCAAAATCGACCGCTTTTTTGCCGAAATCACAGACCGGCGTTTGTAATGTTGCCATTGTAATGTCTCCTTAATGTATTAATTTTATAACGTGACTTGAGTGATGCGATTATTGCCCATGCCACCGATGTACAACGCCGCCAATAATCTACAACAAATCTCAAGTGTTTTATTATTTTTTCGCGGCCCATTTTCTAATGCTTGTCGCATTATTTCATGCCAAAATATCCTTAATTCCCTGTGTTAATCGAGAAACTATGAAAATTGCAATTTTATCCCGTAACTCCAAATTATATTCAACCTCTCGATTGGTTGAAGCCGCCGAAGCGCGCGGTCATAAAGTACGGGTTCTGGATGTATTACGCTGCTATATGAATATTACGTCCCATAATCCCTCCATTCATTACCGGGGTGAAGACCTGACCGGATTTGACGCCGTTATCCCCCGCATAGGCGCATCAGTGACCTTTTACGGTACCGCGGTACTCAGACAGTTTGAAATGATGAACGTTGTCCCGTTAAACGAATCGGTGGCCATCTCACGTTCCCGCGATAAATTACGCTCAACTCAATTGCTTGCCAGAAAAGGCATCGGTTTGCCGGTAACCGGTTTTGCCAATAACCCTGACGATATTACCGACTTGATTGACCAAGTCGGCGGCGCACCGTTGGTAATAAAGTTATTGCAGGGCACGCAAGGAATCGGCGTGGTACTGGCGGAAACGCATAATGCGGCGGAAAGCGTTATCCAAGCTTTTATGGGGCTCAATGCCAATATTATGGTACAGGAATTTATTAAAGAAGCCGGCGGCAGTGATATACGCTGTTTCGTGGTCGGCGACAAAGTCGTTGCAGCCATGAAGCGCCAGGGAGCGGCCGGTGAATTTCGATCAAACCTGCATCGCGGAGGCTCCGCTACGCTGATACGATTAACGCCTGAAGAGCGTTCCACCGCCGTGCGTGCGGCCAAAATAATGGGGCTCAATGTCTGCGGTGTTGACATGCTGCGTTCAAATCACGGACCGGTCATTATGGAAGTCAACTCATCTCCCGGATTAAAGGGCATTGAAGCCGCCAGCGGCAAGGATATTGCCGACCTGATTATTCAATTTATTGAAAAGCGCTTTGAAACTCTTGAAACATCGAAGGATAAATTACTGACCCGGACCCGCGGAAAAGGTTAGGTTGATCAGATAACTCTAATATTTAATATAAAAGCTATATCAATCGAGATAAGCGAAAAATAACCTGCATTCAGGCCATAATAAGACGGGATTGGCATTGACCGAAATCGATCAACGAAGTTTTTCAAACAGGTAAAATAAAAAAACTTCCAAGGCCGTTAAGCCTTGGAAGTTTTCAAGTTGCTTGCTTAAGAGTAGGAAAGATCATCAGTCGCATGACAGTTGCCCAACGTCGTCCCGTTTACGATTCAGGTTAACGTTACTGGCAATGGCCGCTGAGGCAAACAGCGTGGATGAGAGAATGAATTCACCGGAAATAAATCCAATCAGGCCCGTTAAAAACACGGCTCCGGTTAAAATATCTTTGTAAAAGTCGTTCATTAGTAAATCCTCAAAAAGTTGATAAAGTGTTTTAACACGACTTAACTATAATGAAGACTCTTATTGTTGACAATAGCACTAGGTATATATAAATTGTTTCTTGATTTTATACATTAAATTCATAAAGCATTCATATAGACAAGCCCCAAATACAAAAAGAAATTATCGGGGAAAAATGCGAAGAGACTATCGAATTCGCGTCAAGTTAACTTGCAAAAGCACGGCACCGATACAACAAATTTGGTTTATTGTATTCAAAACCTGTGTTTTAATGTAGCCAGTTCCTCAATTATCAAGCCGATGTAGCTCAGTTGGTAGAGCAACTGATTCGT
>SXGT01001076.1_pt1 | contig 17850 bp, 12 predicted proteins | sample 3176221 | NCBI WGS metagenome assembly SXGT01 (sample SAMN11356862, study PRJNA531348) | freshwater metagenome | isolation source: freshwater sample F1-120 | place: China: Fuxian Lake, Yuxi | collected 2017-12-25
GTTTCGGACAAGTTCAAGGGACATTCAAAGCGAGGTCTGTTCGGCGACGTCATTGAGGAGATTGACTGGTCGGTCGGACAGGTCATGGCCAAGCTGAAGCAACACAATCTGATCGAGAACACGCTCGTCATCTTCACTTCAGACAACGGCCCGTGGTTACTTTACGGAGATCATGCAGGATCTGCGAAGCCTCTGCGTGAAGGAAAAGGAACGATGTGGGATGGAGGGTGTCGTGTGCCGTGCGTAATGTCTTGGCCGGGGAAGATTCCTGCGGGCACAGTCTGTGACGAACTTGTAGCGACGATCGATATTTTTCCCACCATCGCCAAGTTGACGGGTGCTGAATTGCCTGCTCACAAAATCGATGGGCTCGATATCTCCAGTCTCATGTTTGACGACGGCGCCAAAACTCCTCACGAATCGTATCTGATGTATTACGGCGAAGGTCTTCACGCGATCCGCAGCGGCGACTGGAAGTTGCACTTTCCCCATGGCTATATCAGTATCGTCACTCCGGGCAAAGGCGGACTTCCAGGAAAGCAGGTCAACCGTCAGACAGGCGTTGAACTCTATAATCTCAAGGACGATATCAGCGAATCAACCGACGTCAGCAAAGACCATCCGGAGATCATTGAGCGTCTGACAAAGCTTGCAGATGCTGCCCGTCAGGACCTCGGCGATTCGTTCCAGAAGATCACTGGCAGTGGTCGACGCAATGTCGGCACCATTCAATAGAGACAGTGTCAGAGGCCTATGGGACCTTGGGCTGTACCTGGCAACCTCTCGAAACAAAAAGAGCCTTCGAGTTTCCTCGAAGGCTCTGTTTGCATACTTCATATCTGGAAAAAAGTTACTCCGGTTGAACCAGCAGTTTTGCAGGTGGAACATTCGCTGCGATCTGACTGAAGGCGGCGATCATCTGATCGTGCATGTCTTCGATCGTTGAACCACCTGGAACATTGATCCAGACACCACCCGCGGCGAAAGCCATTGCTTTCATCAGTTCGCGGTCAGCATCAGCACCGACGGTCATCGTATGGACGACAATTCCTTTATCGATACATTGCTTGATCTCGTAGAAGGCGTACTGTTCGTTCTTGTCATTGGTCGAGTAGTCGGCCGTACCATTTCCATCGTAGTCGGTCAGTTTGGCCCAGCTCCAGTCACTTGGCAATGACCAGTTGCTTGGAGCACGGTTAGCATTACCATCGGTGATCAGCAGGATGGTCGGACGAGCACCGAAACGTCCTTTCTCATCAAGGACTTCACGGGCTGTTTTGACTCCATAGCCAATACCGGTGTAGACATCGTAGTGACCGGCTTGCTTATGTTTTTGAATCGTATCGAGCGCGTCATAATCGTTGGTAATCCATTTTTCACCCAGGTCGACGGTCGGCAAGCCGGTGCCAGACAGACTGTGTTCGACACGGGCCTCGTTGTCATAAGTGACGATACCAACATGGTCACCAAATTCGAGATCCTTCAGGAACGACAGGAACAGTGACTGGCCATTCTTCATGGCATGGAATGGGTAGCAGGGAGCTTTCCAAAGATCTTTGGTCTGGTTGTTACGAGGCTTGTTGGCCAGGAGATAATCGATGAAGGTGATGCCCCCGTACATCTCTTTATAATTCGCGTTCTTAACATTCCCGTTGGTTCGGCAGTAGTTGATATAGTCATCCCATGTTCCTGAGGCGTACGGATATGGCTTACTATTTAAATTAAAGCATGTGCGAACGGCGGAATTCGTATCAGAAAAATAGTGCATTTGTGCAGAATTGCTTGGATTGACGAACTTCTCCCCGTAACCAGGTCCATCACCACTTGCGTTGCTTCCTGATTTGATCCATGCCACACTGATGAGTTTGCCGGTGTTTGAACCTGTCCCATAGAATGTTCCGGTTTTTCCAGACAGTCCGTCCCATTTTTCATGGACACCATCATTGAATTCCAACACCACATTGGAAAGGTCTTTTGTGGAGCTGACATAGATGGTCTCTCCTGAAAACGTAACATCAATATGAGGTATTGATTTACTGGCATCTTGCCCGCTAACGGTGACATCTTGAGTCAAATAGCCACTTTTTACCCATACTTCATTAATTTCCAGTCCACTCTTCGAACCTGTTCCACGCCACGTTCCTGAACTCGTTCCTGAAGTCGTAAATGTTTGCGTTGATCCATTGGAGAATTTCACTTTTACATAGGTAATTTCTTTGGTCGACCGAATATCGACGTCGGTAACTCGGAAAGTTACATCCACTTTCGCTTCGTCAGATGACGATGGAGACGGACCTTCGATCTTCAAATACTGTGGCTCAAAAGTCATCTTGCCCAGGTCGAGAGGTTGGAGCGCGTCATAGATCTCTTTCATATTGGCTTCGAGGGCCACTTTGCCGAACGTGTTGTATGACATCAGCTGGCTGTCGTAGTTCATCGATCCGGAGAAGTCGAGAACACTCACGATATCCCGAGCTTCTACGAATGCGATCGCATCGGCAGCGAGGTCGGCATAGCCGCTTCCGAAATACGAAGCAAAGAACAGCTTCAATTTTCCATCCGGCTTGCTCGTGTCGGGATTGTTGCGACGAACCGTGACTTTGACTGTGTTGTAGGATTCGCCGTCGGTATAAGGGGCATTTCCCCAGCGGATTTCGAAATTCCCGTTGGCTCCCAGGCTTTCATTGAAAATGCGTTTTCCAAACGCGACATCAAGATCTTTGTCGATCCAGCAGCCGTTCAATTCGGCTACTTTGAACGCCATGTCTTTGGCGGCCTCGATGGAAAGGGCATTGATGTCGATCGTTTCGCCGTTTTGTGCCTGCGTACTTGCTTCATCGACGGCGACGATAATCTGTTGAGCAGCTGCCAATGCGGCGGCATCGGCGGCGTTCTGCAGTCGAGTCTTCGTCAGAGAGACAACCCCCAGGTCGATGCTGAGCGCCATGAAACTCATGACTGTTGACAGCGCAAGCAGAGAGACGACCATGAACGCCCCTTTGCGGGACGTTGAGGCTTCGCTCCAGTTTCTCAACGCGAAGGCTGTCACACTTTGAGGTGTAGCAGCCTTTCCTGGCTTCAAAAAATTTGAAAATGACATCATGTGTGCAACCTCAAAATGAAAACTGGATCGTCGTGGTGGAGAGGGGCAATGTTTGGGAAATAGATGGGAAAGACCGGCTTGTCATCAGTCACTCGTCAGCTGAATGCGTCCTGCTCGTAAGACGATTCCGGCGACAATCGTCTGGCCGCCCATGACTTGAGACGGGTAATTACTGACGTCTGAATAATCGATAGAAGCAGAAATCTGAAACAGCTTGTTCATATTGTTCTTGTCAGCCAGATCAAACTGCTGCCCCTGGCTGGTACCTTCTGCATGGGTGATTGATAAACTCACATGCTCCGATGGAATTCCGGATGCTTGCAGAAAGTTTCGAATATCGGAGATCACCTTGTCGTTGGGAGACTGACCTTCTGCGACTACGTCTGTCCAATCGGTGGCCGCCAGACGTCCTCCTTCGCGGATGGCAGAGGTCAGCTTATTGGACACATCGAGAGCATTTCCCATCTCGACGACGCCGAGGATCAAGCAAAGGATGACCGGGGCCATCACAGCGAATTCGACCAGAGCCGCCCCGCGACGGTCTTGATACTGTGACGAACGACCGCATCGTGACATGAGTCGCTGGGAATGATTTTTTCGAACGACCTTCATGGTGTGTTCCGGATACTTTCAGACTTGGAAGAACATTTATTCGTGACGCTGGGCAGACTGACCAGAGAGAGTCAGATTCTTCGCCCAGAACGGAGGAAGAAGCGCGACCTGGTCATAGGGAACGGTGATCCTCACTAGAAACAAATCGCGCGGTTCCATCGTGTCTAAGGTCGCGTTTGGCAGCGTGGAGTAGTTGACTTTGCTCGCGTCAAAATTCGCCGAGTCGAAGACAGAAGCGTTCTTGATATCGATCGTGACGTTTGTTGTTGAGAATGCTTTCTTGATCGTATCCTGAGCCAGAGTCCGAACCTGAGCCGTCGTGATGCCATCGGCGACACCGTAACGGGCCGCTTTACGGGCTGTTGCGTTCAGCGTGTTGATCGTCATATAGACGTGACCAAACTCCACCACACCCGCCATAAAGATGCCGAAGACCGGCATGACGACAGCCATCTCTACGAGTGCCGCACCGAGGCGTGTCTCGCGTTGTTGGGATCGTTTTATGAGTCGTTGCATGACAATCATCTTTCACGTCGTTTCGAACGAAGGCGAGTTGAATCGCCTGCCGACGGAGTGCGCCGACATGAAAGATTAGTTCGAGTTTTTCTGAGTGACGCAGAATTTCAGACGATTTTGTTGGTGATGACGATCAGCGCGGGAGCATAGCAGGAGAAACGCTGAGAAACGTTGACGAAAAGCATCAAGCACAGCTGCGCGAGCCCGGATGCAGACCAATCGGGTCGACCACCACGCGCGATCGCAAGAAGCAGAATTCAGCACAAATTCCGTCAGATTCGTCAGTTGGGTGGTTATTCCCCACCGTTGAAGATGGCAACGATCACGCCGGAAGCGGGCGTAACGATTTTAACGTCATCCACGAGAGATCATGAGAAAGGGGCCGTCGTAAAAGACTCGGTCCGCATTCTTTCAGTTGCCCGACGGCTTTGGGATCACTGGCGGTTTAGCAGACGGGGGGCCTGGATTGGGCTGCACAGGAGCGGGCAAGGAACTGGCTGGTTTGTCGTTGGCTGGTTGGCCGGCTTCGGGCTTGGCGACTTTCTTTTTACCCGTCGGAATCAACTCAACGAGGATCGCCGTTCCTTCGGGCGGGATGGCTTCCGATTTGGCTTCGTAGGACAAGCTGGCATTGGTCGCAGAGCTCAACTCGGCAATGTCCATCGTTGCGGCTGAGAAGTTCGCGACGCAAACCAGTTCACCACCTTCGCCAAGATAGAAACGCTCTTTAGTGTCAGGATCAACAAAGAATCCACTGCCTGCGAAGACAAAGTCTGCCGTGAAATCCTTGGGCTGTGACTGCTGATGCAGTTCCTTGATAGCATCCTGGAACGTCTTGTCATTGGAAAGTGCGAGGTTGGCTTTCAGTTGATCGTCAGTCATGACTCCGTAGGAAAGAAGTTGATGATTGCGATCATCGAAAACGAGGTCACCCCCTTCTGGAACATTCATACCAGCCGGAAGCGCCTTCAAATCGGTCCCGAAATATCGACGTGTCGAAGTTCTCATCCAGGATTTCGCATCGGCTTCTTTCTTCTCTCCCGTTTTCGGATCAAGATAGGAGACTTTGATTTCGACAATCTCACCTTGAGGAGGAACGAACTGAGGCTCATATTGGACCGGTCTGCCGGCTTCTGCTCCGGCGGCCAGAAGACCTCCATGGAAGGCGAACGCTGTACTGTCGACTGAGAGGATCGATTCATGCTCTTTTGAGTTCTTCTTGCACAGGAACAATTCGAGCATGCCATCACGCAGGCAGACGATGGTCTTCAGGTAAAGTCGCTTGTTCGTTTTATCGAGATAGACAGTCTGCTGAGGATTGAGTGCAACAGCAGTCGTCGGCATGTCGGGATACTTCAGCTTGGCTGGGTCGATGTTCGCCACCGGTGCCGGCCCAGTTGAAGGAGTTCCAAATTGAGTCTCAGCGACCGCTGGAATCAGCCACAGCGACATCAAAGCAGCCCCGGCAAAGACCCGACCCAGGCCAGACAATCGTTGGGGATTCTCGATCACGCTCATCAGACGGCCTTTGTGTTTATCGGTGAGTGAGTTCGCAACCAGTTGATCAGATCTGCAATGAACTGATCGCGTGTCGGTTCAAACTCGAGTGTATGACGGGTCCCCGGATAGCTGATCAGTTGCTTGTCAGCTACGCAAAGAGCTTCGAACCATTGACGTGTTCGATCATTGTCTATGATTTCATCCTCATCTGCCAACATCAAGAGGACAGGCAGCTTGAGTTCGAGATTCTGTTGACTTGTTCGTTCGGCAAGTTCCTGGCTGATCCGAAAAAACGAAATCGAGGCCTGTCGCAGCATTTCACGATCATTCGACAGCCACTTCAAGAACTCCGGCGTGCGAGTAAACAATTCCGGGGTGTTCGTCGGAATGTCACGCTTCGCATATCCCAGGATGTCACGCGCAAAGATGGACAACAGCAGACGCTGCATTCGCGTCGGTTGAAAATGACTGTGGATCCCTGGATACAACAGCGTTAGTCCCGCGAGTTCTGCATAAGGACTCTTCGCCTTTGCAGCATTCCTGTTCCAGTCAAGCGCCGTCGCGACCGCCAGTCTTCCACCCCAACTGATTCCACCGAGGAACAATGGCGGTAACGGCGTTCCCTGCGCCAGCGGAAACTCACCTCGAACGAAATCCAGATGCGCAAACAGATCCCTTTGCAACTCTTTGACGGAATTCGCATGCCCACGGTCCTGTCGATTCAACCCACTCCCTCGACGATCAGGGAACACGACTTCAAACCCCGCCTCCGCCAGCCTTTGACAGGAATACCCATACCAGCCTCCATGCGATTGAATCCCATGCAGAAACAACACCGTCCCCTGGTGCAGTCGCTGCGGCTTCCAATAGCGAACATGATGCAGATACCCGTCGTCATCCCGAAAACTCATCAACCGAGCTTTCAACAAACACTCATGCGGCAGTTGCATCGAAGCAGGCTTGATCTCTGTCTTCATCTATTTTCCTGGTCCATTCTCCCCGGAAGACTCTTTTCTGTCCCTTCTCCCCTGGGGAGAAGGTGTCAGCGCTTCGCTGACGGATGAGGGAACTCTGCGAATTTCATTGACACTTTCATCCGTCTCCTCACGCCGCCCCCGTCATCTCTTCCAACACCCTCGCAAACGCCCCATAAATTCCGTCCCCAAATAACACGATCTTCACTTCCGCTGGCCGATTCTCGCGATCCAGGAAGTCGACAATCGTCTTCAACGACACCTCCGCCGCCTGATCCTGGGGATATCCATACACTCCGGTACTGATCGCCGGAAACGCGACCGACTGACACTCATGCTCAACAGCGACTTTCAAACTGTTTCGATACGCCGCTGCGAGCATCGCTGCTTCCTGATGCAGCCCTCCCTGCCAGATCGGTCCAACGGTGTGAATGACAAACTTTGCAGGCAGGTCTCCCGCCGTCGAAATGACGGCCTGTCCCGTCGGGCAACCCTGCGGATACTTTGCTTTCGTGTCCGCCATGATGCTCGGCCCGCCGGCACGGTGAATCGCCCCATCCACGCCTGCTCCACCCGCCAGCCGGGTATTGGCAGCGTTGACGATCGCATCGACCGCAACTTTCGTCAGGTCCCCTTGCATCAACTGCAGTCGCGTCTGACCGATTTGCACCTGCATCGTAAATTTCTCCTCGAAATCGACGCCCACACATCTCTAGGAGAACGCCCGCAACACTGTTAATCTTCATCTCTGACTCTCTCATCATAAACCCTCCCGTTACGGCTCGAAAGCCAACGTCCGCACGAAAGATCAATCAGGCACGTGATGAAGATTCTGCAGGTGATTCCGACTCTGGATCAGTCAGGCGCGGAAAAACAATTCGCGATCCTGTCGACCGGCCTGCCACGCGATCAGTACGACATCCGTGTCGTCACGCTGACCCGCAAAGGACACTACGCGGCCGCCATCGAAGCAGCCGGCATCCCGATCATCAACCTGCAGAAACGCTGGAAGTTCGATCCGCTCTCCATGCAGAGTCTCAAACGAGAGATCAACGCCTTTCAACCAGACATCGTTCACAGCTGGCTTTTCGCTGCGAATGCCTACGTCCGCCTTGTCTCACCGAAAAAACGCCCGTATCGCATCGTCGTCAGCGAACGCTGTGTCGATGTCTGGAAAGCCGGCTGGCAGAAGTGGCTCGACCGCAGGCTCATTGCGAAGACTGATGCTCTCGTCGGCAACTCCGTCAGTGTCACCAACTTTTACCGCGAGCTCGGCGTTCCCGCTAACAAACTCTCTGTCATCAAAAACGCAGTCACGCTCGACGAGACGGTCTCCAAAGTCGAAGCCCGTCGCGAACTTCTTGCGAAATACAATCTCCCCGAAGATGCCTGGCTCATTGTTTACGCAGGGCGTCTTGCTCCGCAAAAGCGACTCCCGGACCTCCTCTGGGCCATTCAGGTTCTGCGCCAGATCGATCCCCGCGCCCACCTGCTGATCGTCGGCGATGGCCCCCTTCGCAGCGAACTCGAACTCAAAGCCGAGCGTCTTGAATGTGCCAACTTCGTTCGCTTCCTGGGGCACCAGCTGAACGTCCCCGGAATCCTCGCCGCCGCCAATTGCTTCTGGCTCGGCAGTGAATTTGAAGGGATGTCTAACAGCCTCCTCGAAGCCATGGCGACAGGGCTTCCCGTCGTTGTCAGCGATATCCCGGCTAACCGAGAACTCATTACACACGACCATAACGGCTACGTCGTGAAACTCGGCGATGGGGTTGGTTTCGCGCAGTTCACCAACAAACTGATCCAAGAACCTGAAACGGCCGCCCGATTCGGTGCAGCATCCAAAGAACAGATTCACACCGAACACTCATTAGCGCGTATGATTTCAGAATACGAGACCCTTTATCGTCGCTTGCAGGAAAGCTAACCCAACGAATGTGCGGTATTGCAGGAGCAGTCTGGTTTGACGAGAAACTCGCCGTTTCCGACTCAACGCTAAAAGCGATGACCGATGCCATCTCGCATCGCGGTCCCGATGACGAAGGTTTCTATCACACTCACCTGCCACACAGTGGTGTCGCGCTTGGCCATCGACGACTGTCGATCATCGACCTCGGATCTGGACACCAGCCTCTCTCCAATGAAGACGGCACTGTCTGGATCGTCTTCAACGGCGAGATCTATAACTACCAGGAACTCCGCCCTGACCTCGAAGCCCGCGGCCACCAATTCAAGACTCACTCCGATACTGAAGTCATCGTCCACCTCTATGAAGAATATGGTCCCAAGTGCCTCAACTTCCTGCGTGGCATGTTCGCCTTCGCGATCTGGAACGAGAAGACGCGGGAACTCTTCCTCGCCCGCGATCCCCTCGGCAAGAAGCCTCTTCACTACCGCTACGAAACATCGTCCAACAACCAACCGGGCCGACTCATCTTTGGCAGCGAACTCAAGGCCCTGCTGCAAGTCCCCGGCGTCCCGCGAGAGGTCGATCCGGTCGCGATCGATCTCTATTTGACGTACCAGTACGTCCCGTATCCTCATTCCATTTTTAAAGATTTTTCCAAACTCGCGCCGGGGCATTACGCTCTGATTTCCCCGAATCGCTTTGAAGTCCATCGCTACTGGAGCCCACCCTATAACGAAGCAGCCCAGTACCGCCGTCGTCAGCCCGAGGAGTGGAAAGCTGAGCTGCGGGAAACCCTCACGGACGCCGTGAGACTGCGCATGCGCAGCGATGTCCCCATCGGCGCCTTCCTTTCCGGAGGGATCGATTCGACAATCACCTCGGGCCTGATGCAGTCCCTCTCGCCTCACCCGATCCACACCTTCTCCATCGGCTTTTCCGACAAAGACTACGACGAAACGCACTTCGCACGGGAAGCCGCCCAGCGTCTCGGCACGCATCATCACGAGTACGAAGTCACCCCCGATGCCATTTCAATGATGCCCGACTTGATGTGGCATTACGACGAACCCTTTTCCGACAGCTCCGCCATCCCGACGATGTACCTTTCTCGCGTCACCAGGCAGGAAGTCACAGTCGCCCTCTCCGGCGATGGCGGCGACGAACTCTTTGCAGGCTATGGCCGTTATCGAGCCGTCGAACTCGCCCAGCGCATTGACGCCCTCCCGCTTACCATCCGACAGGGACTGGCAAAAGCATCTTCCTTTCTCCCCCTCTCCACGAAACCCGGCACCATCGTCCGACGTGGCAGACGCTTCCTCGAACGCATGGCCGAGACGCCATTAAAACGCTACCTCAACTGGGTCGGCATCTTCCCTGATGAACCAAGACGCGAACTCTACCGCCCGGAATTCCTGGCTCAACTCCATGGCTTTGAATCCGTCTCCTTCCTCGAAGACGCAATCAAGTTCGCCAGTACCCGTGACTACGTCACTCAGATCACCTGCGTCGACACTCTGACGTATCTCCCCTGCGACATCCTGACCAAAGTCGATATCGCCAGCATGTCCTGCGGCCTCGAAGCCCGCTGCCCGTTCCTCGATGTCAAAGTCGCAGAGCTCGCAGCCCGTATGCCAATCGAACTCAAACGCCAGGATCATCTTGGCAAGTCGATCCTCAAACAAACCTTTTCAGACCTTCTCCCTGCCTCGATTCAGAACCGCGGCAAGATGGGCTTCGGCGTTCCCATCGGTCCCTGGTTCCGAGAGCCACTGCAGCCTTTCCTGCGCGACGTCCTGCTCTCTCCGACCGCCATCAACCGAGGGATGTTCCGCGAAGACGTCATCCGAAAAATGGTCGACGAACACACCACCAGCAAAGCCGACCACGCCTACCGCCTCTGGAACCTGCTCATGTTAGAACTCTGGTTCCGCGAATTCCACGACCGTCTGAATGTCTCTGCCCCCTCAAAGCGAGTCTGATCTTGTTCCTTCTCCCTTGAGGGGAGCGGCATCTCTGTTCCTTCTCCCTTGAGGGGAGAAGGTGCCCAAAGGGCGGATGAGGGTGGGGCATAGGCACTCGTACGCCCCCGATTAGCAGTTCGACTCCAGCGGAAACGTAGGGTGATGGTGAGTCCGCGAACCGCACCAAATCCGCTTTCAAATCTTCGTGAACCTTGGAGCCCTTCGAGTCTTCGTGGTGACCACTCGATTTTGACTACTCAACCCGAATCTTCACCACCGACCCCAGCGGCACTTCCGGCCAATGAGCACCATGAGGCTCGATGACCACATTCACATACGTCTTCTCGACAGGAGTCGCAGACTTGCCGGAATTGCTCGCCACGCGAGCGATCTCACGCACCCTGCCATTCGATTCAAAGTTCCCCGGGAAGATCAGAGTCACTTTCTGGCCGGTCGCGAAGTTGCCAATCTCGGTCGTATCAATCTGAGCATCAATCGTCATCTGATCGAGGTCATAGATTGAAACAAGTGTCTGCCCCGGATGAGCAGCCTGTTTGGCTTTGACAAAACAGTCCCCCATCAGGCCATTGACCGGAGAGGTCAGTTCAGGATTTCCCAGCGTCGATTCCAGTTCAATGCGTCGTGCTTCCATTTGCTCTAGTTGAGCCTGCTTGTTGGCAATTCCGAGAGCTTGAAACACGAGTTGCTTAGCCTGTTGGACTTCCGCATCCAGTTGCGCCAGTCGTGTCTCACACAGTGACACTTGCGTCTTGGAGACTTCCAGCGAGTTCATCGTCGATGCATATTTCAGCATCGTGAGGATCGTTTCCTGTTCGGGATTTTTATCAGCCAGCCATTCTTCAGGAGAGATCTGTCGCAGGGTGACATCAGGCACCATGCTCAGAGAGTTCGAGGCAAAGCGTTGCTGGTCGTCTTTCTTGAGAACCTGCTCCCAGGCCATCGCGGTCACTTCAGCGGCATAGACGGCCTGCTGATATTCTGCCAGTTGCATCTGAGCGGAGTAGATCTGCTGATCGATAGCACGCTTTGAAGAACCAATTTCCAGTTCCGCTTGTGCCGTCAGTTGTTCGCATTCCCCTTTGAGAGCAGTAATTTGCATTGGGAGTTTGGCGAGCTCATCGCGAATCCCGTCATCAGCCAGCGTCACAACGACTTCACCTTTGCGAATCGCGCTGCCGGTTTTCTTGTGAACCTTACTGATGAGAAGCTGATCGTCAGCCGTCAGCTCGTAAGGCTTGGCTTCGAGAACTCCCTGGAACGACTGCTCAGCTTGTCGCTGCAGAACGACCGTCAGTCCGATCCCTGCGACCAGTGCACAAGCTGCAAACGCCACCACGCGAAGGAATCCAGGGTGAGAGAGTTGCAATGTGTGTCCAGCCATGGAACAGGAAGAATCGTTCGTTGGTGAAGCTTCGTGTGATTGCATATTCGCTCGTTAATCCCGTCGTGAAAGCCGGTGTCGAGATTGCTGTGGACAAAGAGACGTTGCCCGATCTCAACGACGCTCATCAAGCGGTTGAGTCAACTTCCTGTGTAGAGGGCAAATGCGTGTTTGAGACATCCTGTTCACGCGGCTCTATTAGTTTTCGTCCGACGATCCTCTGGTCATGCAACGATTTACGTCGGCAGATCCCTGCTTTCAGCCATGCCCGATCACAGATACGACAATCGTTTTTGTCAGTCTGAGACGTTACCAAACGCGACTTTTCGCCAGCTTGCCGATACGCTACGTTCATCAAACGACCCGCAATCAGTAACCCTTGGCTGGCTTCCCCAGATTGACATGTGCGTCCAACTCGAAGAAGTCGATCACCTCGTTTCGCGCCTGCTAACGCGTGCGGAACTGGACCAACCTCCCTTCGATGCCCTCGAAATCGCGAGACGACTTCGTATTGATGTCATTATTGACAATGATCAGGCCGGACGCGCCCGACATAAATTATTGCGTGGGCGCTCGACGATCTTCGTCAAACAGGACCACCGCGCAGAACGTCTTCAATGGTCGGTCGCGCATGAACTTGGTGAAATCTTTAGCTTTGAACTCAAGATCGACGCCACAGAAACCGCCATCGATTCCGGTATCCGCGAACAGATCGCCAGCGAGATCGGCACCCGACTCTTGCTCCCTGAACCCGTTTTCTCAACGGCCGCCCGCGCATCCCGTCTGGATCTGTCGGAACTGAAAGAACAGTTCGCGACTGCCAGCTACGAACTTATTGCCCGACGCCTCGTGACCGTCGGCGTCCCCGTTATCGTCAGCTTGTTTGATAAGGGCCGCTTAGTCAGCCGCTCTTCGCCGAACGGAAAAGTCAGCCAGCGACTCTCACCTCTCGAACAATTCAATTGGCAACAAGCTCATACCACCAGCCAACCGCAGCAGCACTCTGACGAATCCCTCCTGACCCGCACTTATGCAATCCACGAAGCCAACTGGAAACGCGAGTTCCAGATCACCACTCCCATTGAATAGCAGGCGGTATTTTCGCCGACCGAGCATCGAGCACTTCAACTCACTCAAACTTTTCCTGCTGCCGAAGAAACCTCGATCACACGCCCCTCCGCGATCACGTATACCCGATCTGCTACCTTTGGCCGAATCACCTGATGATCAATAAACGCTGAAAACGCCGGCAGCACGGCATGCTCATTCGAAAACAAAAAGCCCGGCATCACATGATTTCCCAATCCTCGGGCACTTAACCGAAACTTCGGATGCAAATGCCCCGCGACCACATACCGTCCACTCATCGCCTCCGGAGCATGCTGAAACCGAAACGGCCCTTCATCGAGATGGTCCCGCCCCTCAATTTCCCAGCGTCTCTCAAATCCGCGCATCACCTTGCGATCATGATTTCCTAATACCAGCTGCAAATTCACTGTCGCATGGTTTGCACGCCAGGCATCAATTTTTCGCAGTGTCCCCTCATCATTGACATGCTTCCCATGCACCAGATCCCCCAGGATCAAAACCCGAGTCGCTCCTGTCCGCTCAATCAACATCGATAGCCGCGTCAGGTCATCTCCCAGACAATCCGGCAGTGCCAATCCGAAATGCCGAAACGTCGCTTCTTTTCCCCAATGCAGATCCGAGACAATCAAAGCCCCTGCATCAGCCCAATAAATCGCGCGTCCGGGTAACAACTCCAGCGAACACCCGGAAACCTCGACCACATGTCCCTCGACATGATTCTCAATCATCTCGTCACCTCCCTGCGTCATGAAATTCATCCGTTCTGAATCATTTTCATCTTTGTTCATCCCCGGTTCACTTCTGTCTCGTCCGCCCCCTTCGCGGCGGAACCTCTTCCTTCTGCGTCCACAACTGCATCTTCTCAATTCTCGCAGAAAGCTGCTCCGACGTCAGCTTGCCCCGCAGACGGTCGACCATCAACGGAAACGCGAACGGCGTAAATCGGGGCGGCGATGTGATCACTAGTTCATGCGATTGCATCTTTTCCAGCGTCTCGATCATCCGTGTTTGTTCCAGCTGCCGCTCAAGGACTTCCCGTTGCGCCTGCTTGAGAAGCAGATTCTCGGGGTCGTAATTCTGGAAGACGTCGTAGATCAACCCGCTCGAAGCCTGCAGCTGCTTGGCCGTCTTATTCTGTCCGGGAAAGCCGACAAAGATTAAGCCCGCGATTCGCGCGATGTCCCGAAAATGCCGCCTCGCCATCTCTGCCGCATTCATGCTCGACATCGTATCCTCATCCAGATTCTCTGTCGCGAATAGCCCGCGCTCCAGACATCGCTCGAACGGAATCTCATCGCGCGACAGCAGCTCGAACCCGTAGTCATTGATCGAGAACGTAAACGAAATCGGAATCGACTGACTGATTCGATAGGCAATGAGCGCCGACAACCCCTCATGCACCAGCCGCCCCCCGAAGGGATAGAAAAACAGATGATACCCATCGCGCGACTTCATCTGTTCGACAAGCAGTTCATTTTCCGCCGGCACGACGGACCAGGCCTCCTGCAGTTGCAGGATCTCCTTGACCGCCTTCATTTCCGAGCCCTCGAACAGACCTGCTTTCGCCTGCTGCAGCTTGACTCGAACCGCATGTGCCAGCTCCGTCGAAAACGGCATTCGTCCCCCCATCCACCGCGGTAGCGTATTAGGTCGCTTCGTCGCCTTCCTCACATAGGCCTTCATATCCCGGACCTGAACGAGCTGCAGTTGCTTGCCCGCAAAGCTGAAGGTACCGCCGATATTGATCTTCGAAATGAACGACTCTTCGACTGTTCCCAGCCGTCCCCCCTTGAGATACTGAACCACGATTGAGGCATCGCTCGAAATCGTGCCGATCGTCATGCGATGCCGTCGAGCCTTGACCTTGTCATCAAGGAGATACCGCCCATCCTCATCAATTCGGACCTTCTGATAGTCGGGGTATGCCCTCAGCGTCGGCCCGCCACGCGTCACGAAATCGAGAATCCATTCCCACTCATCCCGCATCAGATTCCGGTAGGCATACGTCGTCCGCACTTCCTCGAAGAGATCCTGCTCACGATATCCACCCGCAAGTGCCATGCTGATCGCATGCTGAGCCAATACATCCAGAGGCTTCTCATAAGGGATTCGAGGTTCGATCGCTCGGGCTTCAATGGCCTCACGAGCCGCTGCGACCTCGACGAGCTCAAACGCATGCGTCGGCACACAATACACATCGGAGACTTCCCCCGGCCGGTGTCCACTCCGCCCTGCACGCTGCATCAGCCTCGCGACCCCCTTCGGACTCCCGATTTGGAACACCCGGTCGACCGGACTGAAATCGACCCCCAGGTCCAGGCTCGACGTACAGACCACACACCGCAGTGTCCCCGCCTTGAGTCCCTCTTCGACCCACCCGCGCACCGATTGATCCAGCGACCCGTGATGAATCGCGATCTCGCCGGCCCACTCCGGCCGGGCGTGGAGAATCGCCTGATACCAGATCTCTGTTTGATTCCGTGTATTGGCAAAAACCAGCGCCGTCCCGCCCTGATCCAGCTGGGCCAGAATCTGCGGCAGCAACTTGAGACCGATATGCCCCGCCCACGGCAGCTGTTCCATATGCTCCGGCAGAAACGAATGCAGACGATACTCTTTGGCCACATCTCCCGATACGATATGGCCATTATTGTGATCGTTACCCAGAAGCGTCTGCATTGCGACATCCAGATTCCCCAGCGTCGCCGATAGCCCCCACACCCGCAGCTTCGGCGCAAAGGTCTTCAGCCGTGCCAGCGCCAGTTCTGTCTGTACGCCGCGCTTGCTCCCCAGCAATTCATGCCACTCATCGACAATGACACACTTCAGATTTGAAAAGATCTCGCGCGCCTCCACCCGCGTCAAAAGATGCGTCAGACTCTCCGGCGTCGTGACCAGCGCCGTCGGCAGCTTCTTCCTCTGCTTCGCCTTCACCGACGACGACGTATCCCCAGTCCGTGTCTCCAGCGTCCAACCAATCCCCAGTTCATCCAACGGCTTTTTCAGCGCGGCTGCCGTGTCCGCCGCGAGTGCTCGCAAGGGTGTGATCCACAACACCGTCAACGGCGGTGCCTCCTTGGACGGCTTTTCCTCCTCGCTTTCATTCAACCACTCAATCACCGGTCCCAGCCACGCGGCGTAGGTCTTCCCCGTCCCCGTCGTCGCATGCAGCAACCCCGACCGCCCCGCCAGATACTCCCGCCACACCTCGCGCTGAAACTCAAACGGCTCCCATTCCCGTTCATGGAACCAACTCTCGATAACGGCTGTCGGGATCGGCGAATGACTAGTTGCGGCGGATGACGCCGCAGGACTCAATATCGCGAGTTTCGAATTTCGGGCTCTCGTTTTCATGTCTGCGTCTCCGCCGCCGACAGAATCATCTTCTTGACCGATTCCAACGTGTCCGCCTGCTCCGGCGTCTTATCCGTCCTCCACCGCGCCATGCGCGGAAACCGCACTGCAATCCCCGACTTGTGACGGTTCGACAGCTGCACATTCTCAAACGCTAGTTCAAACACTAGCGTCGGCTCGACGTGTCGCACGGGTCCGAACTTCGCAACCGTATGCTCGCGTACGAATCGATCAACCCGCCTCATCTCCTCATCCGTCAGGCCTGAATACGCCTTCGCAAATGGCACCAGCTCACCGTTGTCCCATACCGCAAACGTATAGTCCGAATACAACGAGGCCCGACGCCCGCTCCCCCGCTGCGCATAAATCATGACCGCATCAATCGTGTACGGCTCAATCTTCCACTTCCACCAACTCCCCGTCACCCGTCCGACTTCATATGTGCTCTGAACCTGCTTGAGCATGACCCCCTCAACCCCATGCTCCCGGCTCGTCTGACGAATCTCCGCGAGTTCTTCCCAGCTGGAAAAATCAATCGACTTCGCCACCTGCAGGATCTGATGATCGTCATCGTCCTCTTCCAGCTCCGGAAACAACGTCAAGCTCGGCTGCGCGACTTTCGAGGTACCCGATTTCCCCAGCGACATCAGCGTCCCTTCCAGAATCTTCCGACGTTCTACAAACGGGACAGCTCGCAGATCCTCATACTCATTCTCAATCTGATCGAAGGCGATGAACCGCACAGGCAGCGCCTTCTGCAGCCGTGCCGAAACCGTTTTCCGATTCAACCGCTGTTGCAGGTCGGCAAAGGGCGAGGGGCTGTTCCCTTTCCAGATCAAGACCTCTCCATCGAGTACAGTCCCATTCGTCAAGACCTCGCAGGCTTTGGCCAACTCGGGAAACTGCGGGTTGATCAACTCCTCGCCGCGGGACCATAAAAACACTTTGTCATTCCGCTTGATGATCTGCGTGCGAATCCCGTCCCATTTCCATTCCGCGTGCCACTCACTCGGACTCCCGATCGTAGCAGGATCAGCCTGAAGCGGATGCGCCAGACAAAATGGATAGGGCCGCGACAGTTCACCTTCGCCTCCGTCCTTCGAGATAATCGACTCATAAAATGCCACCGTCGGCTTCCACTCCCCCATCAAGCGATGCGCGACAATCTTCGGAGATAACCCATGCGCCTCAGCAAGCCCGCGCGTCACCAGCTTCGCAGAGACCCCGACTCGAAACGACCCCGTCAGCAGCTTATTGAGCAGAAACCGCTGCGGACTGGTCATCTGCGACCACAACTCCAGCAACACCTGTTTCTGCACATACTCCGTATCAGACTTCAGCGGCTTGATTACTTCTTCGACCAGCTCATGCAGAGGCTTCTGATAGCCGATCTCACCTGCAGGCAGTAACAACGCGATCGTTTCTGCCAA
>SXGT01677999.1_pt1 | contig 17849 bp, 14 predicted proteins | sample 3176221 | NCBI WGS metagenome assembly SXGT01 (sample SAMN11356862, study PRJNA531348) | freshwater metagenome | isolation source: freshwater sample F1-120 | place: China: Fuxian Lake, Yuxi | collected 2017-12-25
CCGACGTGATCAAGATCGAACCGGTCGGCATCGGCGACCTGATGCGCTATCTCGGAACGCAACGGCAGGGCATGACCGCGTTGTACGCGATGAGCAACCGATCCAAACGATCACTGGCGCTCGATCTCAAGGACCCCGCCGGGATCGAAGTCGCGATGGCACTTGCGGCGCAGAGCGACGTCGTGATCCAGAATTTCCGTCCGGGCGCGGTCGAGCGGCTGGGAATCGACGAGGCTGCGGTACGTGTCCGAAACCCCGATGTGATCTACGTCTCGGTCGCGGGTTTCGGAGCAACCGGCCCGAACGCGCACCGACCCGTCTACGACAACGTGATTCAGGCGTACTCGGGCGCGGCTGCCACCCAGCTCGGCCCGAAAGGCGAGCCAACCCTGCTGCGAAATCTGATGTGCGACAAGGTCACGGCCTACCAGGTGGCCCAGGCCGTGAGTGCGGCACTGTTTGCGCGTGAACGCGGGGCGGGCGGTCAGCACCTCGAGTTGTCGATGCTCGACGCGGCGACCGCGTTCGTGTGGACCGATGCCGCGATGGACATCGCTGCGCTGGACGACGACGTGATTCGGGCCCCAACAATCGGCAGCTACTACCGCGCGACCGAGATGGCCGACGGTTGGATCACCGGCAGTGCCGTCACCGACGCGCAGTTCCGTGGTGCCTGCATCGCGCTCGGACGCGCCGAACTCGCCGACGACCCGAGGTTCGCGACGCTCGCCGATCGATCGGCCAACATGGTCGAACTCGGCCGTGAGCTCGGTGAGGCCTACCGATCCGCATCAAAAAACGAGTTCGTGACGGCGGCGGTCGCCAACGACGTCCCCGTCGCTCCGATTCTCGGGCTCGACGAAGTGCCCGACGATCCGCAGATCCAGCACAACGAGGTGTTCGCAGTCATCGACCATCCGCAACTGGGTCGCGTCCGAACGGCAAGGCACGCAACGCGCTTTTCGGTGACGCCCGCGATCGATCAGACCATCGCGCGACCGGCACCTGCACTTGGTGAGCACAACGACGAGATCCTCACCGAACTCGGGTACGCGGCCGCCGACATCGCTGCGCTGCGTGAGCGCGGCGTCGTCGCGTAGGACCCGTCACCCGTCAGGCCATTGCGGCGCGCCACCAGTCGTGAAAGTGAGCGACTCCCGCCTCGACGCCCCGCCCGCTCGTCTGGACGAGATAGCCGGCATTGTCGAGCGCGAGCGTCTTCGCGGTCGCGAGGCCCCGGGCTCGGGTCTCGACGAGTTCGCAGTCTTGCACCGCGGTCTCGAGGTAGGCGGCGATCACCGATTCGGTGAGACCCTCGACGTGTGCGTCGCCGTCGACCCGCGTGAAGAAGTGCGCTCGATTCACGAACGAATTCGGACCGGTCGGAATCACGATCGAGATCACGCGCAGCCCGGCGTACAACTCGATCATGAGATTCGGATAGATCGCAATCCATGCAACCGCGAGCGACTGCATCGGCGTGCCGCGCCCAGCCGCGTCGAGCGCAAGGCTGTCCGCCCAAACCCGGTAATGCTCCGACTCGCCACCGGCCTCGGCTCCGAAGTCGAGATACTGCACATGGAAGTGCTGGCCGAACTCCCACTCGAGCGTGTCGCAATCAGCGAACGCCGCCAGGCCTTCGTGAAACGGCGGCACGTGGTAGCAGTCGCCGAAGACCTCCATGAAGATCTTCCAATCGGCTGAGTACTCCTCGTCGACGGTCTCGCGCAGCTCCCAGTCGGCACCGAGGTCGCAGTCGAGCCCGTGATCCGCGAGTGAACGGTCGAGCGCCGCGAGGTCAGCGCCGAATTCCGCGCGCCGCGCAGGGTCGACCGCGAACGTAAATCCGTTCCAGTCGATCGTCTCATAGCGCCGCAGATCGAGAGCCTTTCGTTCGCGCGCTCCTGCGATACCCGTACCGAACTCGCAACCCGGGCCACCGACGAACGCGCCGTCGCGGCGATACGACCACTGGTGATAGGGACAGGTCAACAAGGTCCGATCGTTGACCGAGTCGTCATCGATGAGCGGTCGCAGCGCGTGCGTGCACAGGTTGGCGAGCGCGCAGGACGCGTCGCCCTCATGGCCGATGAGGATCCTCGGATCGCCGTCGGATCGCCGGACACCGTCTCCCGTCCACAAGCTCAAGTGGTCGAGGTAGAGCAGCCCGAGCCCGGGGCGGAAGATCTGAGCGCGTTCGCGCTCGTGCACGATCGGGTTCGCATACTCGCCGACCCGCAGAGCCGACACCGACGGATGCGCGCCGGAGTGGCGGAGTTCAACGATCGACATCACCGAACGCTACGGGTCACCCCGTCGCCGTTCGCGGCACTCGAACTACCGTGACGTCGTGGCTACCCGGGAGAGCGTCTACATCGGAGGCGAGTGGACCGTCGGCGCCGGCACCGAGCTCGCGGTGGAGAACCCGACCACCGAAGCGACGATCGAGATCGTGCGCACGGCGTCGAATGACCAAGTCGACGAAGCGGTTCGCGCCGCGAACGCGGGGTTCGCGATGTGGCGCAAGCTGGCAACTGGCGAGCGGGCGCACGCGTTGCAACACGCCGCGAACCTCCTCGAGGAGCACACCGACGAAATCGCTCGCGTCATGACGATCGAGGGCGGCAAACCGCTGCTCGAGAACCGCGACGAGATCGGCTGGTGTGTGGCGTGCCTGCGGTTCTATTCGGAGCTGGCCCGCACGTCAGAGGGAACCGTGATCCCACCGATCGAGCCCACGCAGTTGGCCATGGTCTTGAAGGAACCAATCGGCGTCGTCGGCGCAATCGTGCCGTGGAACTACCCACTGCTGTTGTTGTTCTGGAAGCTCGCGCCCGCGCTCGCCGCGGGCAACGTCGTGATCGTGAAGCCCAGCGAACTGACACCCTTATCGACGATACGAACCTTCGAACTGGCGCTCGCGCACCTTCCCGTGGGCGTCGTGCAGCTGGTGCTCGGAGGCGGTGACGTGGGGCGATCCCTGGTCGAACATCCCGACGTGCAATGCATTGCATTCACCGGCTCCACCGCCACCGGCCAGTGGATCGCTCGCGCCGCGGCAGACACCATGAAGCGCTTGAACCTCGAACTCGGCGGGAAGGACGCGTTCATCGTCTGCGACGACGTGATCGACGACGTGCTCGACACCGCCGCTCGCGGTGGGGTGTGGGCCGCGTACCTCAACGCCGGGCAGGTGTGCACGAGCGCCGAGCGCTTTTACGTGCACGAGGCGGTCTACGACGACTACGTCGATCGGTTCGTGCATCACGCCAACGCGATTCGCATTGGCGATCCAATGGCAGATGACACTGATCTCGGGCCGATGGTGAGCGAGGCGCAGCGAGCACGGACCGAGCGACATGTCGCCGACGCACGCGAGCGTGGCGCGACCGTCCTCACCGGCGGCGAGCGCCACGGCGATCGTGGATGGTTCTACCGCCCCACGGTGATCGTCGATGTTGGCGACGACGCGCTCGTCCTCGACGAAGAGACGTTCGGACCGGTTGCTCCGATCATCAAGGTCGGATCGGTCGACGAGGCGATCGCCCGGGCCAACGCCAGCCGTTACGGCCTCGGCGCGAACGTCTACACGCGCCGACTCGACTACGCGATGCGGTGCTTGCGCGAGCTGCGTGCCGGCACCGTCTGGATCAACGACCCGCTCACCGACAACGACGCTGGCCCGTTCGGCGGATACAAGATGAGCGGTCTCGGGCGCGAGCTCGGCGCCGAAGGCCTCGAAGCGTTCCGCGAGACGAAGCACGTTCACCTCGACTGGGAAGCCCAGCCGAAGGACTGGTGGTACCCCTACTGATCGAGTCGCTGCTTCATCACGCAGCCATAGTGCGTGTTTCGGTGGCGCAGGTATCGTTCGGCTCGATGGTCGATCGCGCGGTGTTGGCGTCGGCGGCGTTCCTGGTCGCGGTGTTGTGGTTCGACCTGATGTTCGACGTGCAGGTCTTGGGCCATCGACGCGCCCCCGTGTTGCCGAGTGAGGTTCTCGCGTCTCTTCGTGCGTACTACCGACGCGTGCTCATCGACTCGTCGCCCATGGGCCGCGGTGTCGGGGTGGTGATGGTCGTGTTCGTCACGACCTTGGTCGCCCAGACGATCGCCCACGATGTCGCACTGTGGGTCAGCATCGTGTCATGGATCGGGTTCGGGTTCGGTCCCGGCCTCGCCGCCGTCCGGGTCGTACGCAGTGCCCGTCGACTCGCCCTTGGCACCGACGACCCGGCGGGACAGTCGGCGCTCGCCCGTCGCATCTGCACTGACCACCTGATGTGTCTCACCGCGATGGGCGCAACGGTCGCCGCCCAACTCACCGTCTGACCTCGCGCGTTTCAGCGGTACGCGGTGGCTTGGATCGTGTACAGCTCAGCGTACTGACCGCCGCGCGCCAAGAGCTCGTCGTGGGTGCCGACCTCGACGACACGGGAACCGTCGAGCACAACGATGAGATCCGCCATGCGAACCGTCGAGAACCGATGCGACACCAAGATCGTGATCCGACCGTTCGCCGCGTCGTCAGACCGCGTCGCCGTGGCGTACCGCTCGAACAACGCATGCTCGGTCTCTGCGTCGAGTGCTGCGGTGGGTTCGTCGAGCACGAGTACGAGCGGTTCGTCACGCATGAAGCCGCGAGCCAAGGCGAGCTTCTGCCACTGTCCGAAGCTGACCTCGACACCTTCGTCCCACGTCGGACCGAGTTGCGTGTCGAGCCCGTAGGCCAGCCGTTCGATGACGTCGTCAGCACCCGCACGGCCGACCGCGGACTCGACGGCGGATCGGTCACCGAGTCGTGGTACGTCACCGAGGCCAACACTCGTCTGGGCTCGCAACTCGAAGCGGAAGAAGTCCTGAAACGCGCCAGCCAACTTCTGGCGCCACTGGGCGTTGGGAACACGCGCCAGGTCGACGTCATCTGCGTAGATGGTTCCCGAGTCCGGTGCGTACATGCGCGCAAGCAATTTCACGAGCGTCGTTTTGCCCGCGCCGTTCTCGCCGACGATTGCAACCACCGTGCCGGCGGGCAGTTCGAGGTTCACGTCGTCGAGCACGACGCGGTCAGTTCCCGGGTAGGTAAACGTCACGTGCTCGAATCGAATGCCTCGCTCGAGGCGCTCCGGGACCGCAAGGTCGGCACGCTCGTCAAAGCCGAGCGCGTAGTCCTCCAACCAGGTCAGTCGCCGTGACGAGTCCAACCAGATGCCCCGCAGGAACCCGAGTTCGCCGACGGCTGCGGCGACGTACTGCGTGAGACGACTTCCGGCGGTGAGCACCAAGATCACGGCCGCCGGTCCGCGGTCGAGTCCGTCGGCGACGAACACAATCGCTCCGACGTACGCGACGCTGAACACAAACCATGCGGCCGCGTTCCACCACGCGCTCGCCCACCGCGCCGCAGCCACGGCTGCGAACCAATCGTTCCACGCCGACCGACGCTGCTCGACCAATCGCGGGCCGTTGCCGGTCACCCGAACCTCTTTGCCGGGGGGTGCCGACGTTCCCAACGCGAACAAGTGGCCTGCGAGTCGCTGGCGGGACGCGACGCTCTCTTCGACGACTCGTTCGACGCCCGGTCTCCAGGTCGATGTGACAACCGTCGGGATCGCGAAGACGACGAGGAGCAAGAGCACCGGGTGGATCGTGCTGAGGAGCACCGCGGTGATGACGAGTCGGATGATCCAACCGAGCGTCGAGAACAACGACATGAAGAGATGGTCGAGTGCGAAGACCTGATCACGGAGCACGACCAAACGATCGAGATAGTCGGGGCGCTCATGGTGTTCGATCGTCGCGATCGTCGCTTGCAGTTCGGCGACGTGTGATTCGAGCGCGACGGCAACCCGATCTCGGAACCGCCGCTGGAGCCGATCGAAAACGACTTTGAGGAACCAGGTGCCCACCGAACTGAAACCGAGGCCAAGTGCCGCGATCACGACCTTGTCGCGATCGCCATCGATGACACCATCGGTGAGCAACGCGAGCCACAGCGCGATCAGCGCGTCGGGCACCGCCTGGAACATGGTCATCGCGAACGACAACACCAGGAGCTTCGGCTCGGCGCGATAGCCGAGTTTCACCGTGCGCCAGAGGGACGGCAGCGACGGTGGGAGGCCCGCAGCGGTTTCAGAGCGATTCATACGTCACCGCCTCGCCGTGCTCGTCGAACTCTGGAACGTCGCTCGTGAATCGACTCGCCTGCAGTTCGAACATCGTCGCGTACCGGCCCCGAGCGCGATGAGCTCGGCGTGCGAACCGAACTCGATCACGCGGCCCTGCTCGAGTACGCAGATGCGATCGGCAAGCCGAACGGTCGAGAACCGGTGCGAGATGAGGATGGTGGTGCAATGTCGAGCTGCCGCGAGTATCCGTTCGAAGATCTCCGACTCGCCGCGGACATCGAGCTGCGCGGTCGGTTCGTCGAGCAACACGACGCCAGCGCCCATCTCGACCGCGCACAAGGCGCGAGCCAGCGCGATTCGTTGCCATTGCCCACCACTCAGGTCGATCCCGCCGGGGTAGCCCTTCGCGAGAATCGTGTCGAGGTTGGCGAGGTCATCGGCACCCGCGCCCCGCAACGCGCGTGTGATCACGTCGTCGGGAGCACCCATCGGCGCGACGTTTTCCCGCAGCGTCAGTTCATACCGGACGAAATCCTGGAAGACCGCGGTCACCCGCCGCCGCCACGACTCGACGTCGACCCGGCGCAGGTCGACACCATCGATCTCAATTGATCCTGATTGCGGTTCGTACAACCGGCACAACAGTTTCGCCAGCGTGGTCTTGCCCGCTCCGTTCTGGCCGACGATCGCGATCGAACTCCCGGCCGGAATCTCGAGATTGAGACCGTCGAGAACTGGACGACCGATCGATTCGTAGCCGAACGTCAGGTCACGAAACGCGATGGATCGCTCGGGTGCATTCGGCATCTGGGTTGTTCCGCGTTGGTCGAGTCTGCCCGCCTCACGCATCGCTGGCTCGAGACGAGCGATCGCAGCAACCGGCGCCGCAGCACCATCGAGCGCCCACGACCAACCGCCGAACGCAATCGTGCCGGTCACGGCGGCGCTCGTCATGTACGCGACCGTCGCCCCGAGTGAGATACGCCCGTCGGCCGCGGCATCGGCCAGAAACCAGAACACGACGACGTTCGCGGCCAACACGATCGCCAGCGCGCCCGCAACCGACTTCTCCCGAAGTCGCGTCGCGTGCCGTTGGAGGTCGTAGAGGTTGGTTCGCACAGTGACGAACCGATCGATGATCCACGGAGAAAGCCCGAACAGCCGAACTTCCTTCGCAGCCGGGGCATCGACCGCGAGACGGTAGGCGTACTCGGCGTCGCGTTGGGCGCGGCGAACCTCGTCGGTGTTGCGGTCCTTCCATACCGCTGTCTCCCGCAACATCCAATGCGTCGCCATCCACCCGGCCAGGAGTACTGGTGGCGCCCAGGGCGCGAATCCGAACAGCACCAGTGCGGACGCGAAACCGGCAACGAACTGGACGAGTCCGCTGCCGATGAAGTCCATCGAGATGTCGAGCGGCGGCCCCATGATGCCGAGGTCGAAGTCGCGCGCCATGGTGAGATCGTTCGTGAGCTCGGGGCGCTCGAGGTGCGCCATGCCCGGCGGCTCGGTGGTCGCTTGGATCAACCGGTCGTAGAGCCATGCCGCGAGCCGACTCCCCAAGTTCGAACTCACCGCCATGTGGAGCCCTGAGACCACCGACTGCCCGACGAACGCGACGCCGACCACGATGAGCGGGCCCGTCAGGTTGTCACCGCCCTCGACGGCCGCGATCAACACACCCGCCGCGACCGCGAGGACCGCTGGCAACACACCACGCAACACGAGCAGCGCCCACCACGCGACCGCGAGCCCGGGCGCAGCTCGGTAGAGCGCCGCGAAGAACTGGAACTCCTGTCGAGCCCGCAATCTGCGCACGTTCATCACACTGACACACCGGCCGCGGAGCCGTCACGCCAAGTGTTGGCTACTTGGCTCGCACGCGGTTGTTGCGCGGATTGTGTTCGAGTTCGACGAGCCCGAGGGCTTCCAACAGCGGCGGCACATACATGCCGAACCTCCCGCGGTACCCCTTACGAAGTCCGTACCAACCACCAACCGGATTGTCGGCGGACCGAGCCCAGGCTTCGACGGACCCATCGGCTGCCGGCTTTTGCTCGTCCGCCGCGCCGAGCGGCATCCAGTCGCCGTGCGCGCGCAGCATTGCGTGTAAGTCGTCGATGCACCGCAGGTGATAGCGCAACTGCGTTTTGCCGACCTGGCACACCAGCGCCGGCGGGTCAGCTTCCTCGTCACGCCACATCTCGAACGCTGAGGTTCCCGGCGCGGTCGTCAGCTTCCAAGGGTCGTCTTTCGTGCCGGTCTCCACACAATCCTCCTCCCGACTCCGGAGTCGAGCCCAGCCCGTGCTTGGCGCGGTGCTCGTCGGAGTCGTGTGAACTCGAACATCGAACGGTACCGTGCCATCCGTGGTCGGTGCTCGATCCGTGATGTCGCGATCCGATCGATTGTCGGTGTTGCTCGGAGCCTCGCTTGGCACCGGACTGCGCTACGCCTCATTTCGGATTTGGTTCCATCGACCGGGAACGTTTCCGACAACGACGTTGGTCGTCAACGCGCTCGGTGCGTTCATACTCGGACTGCTCGTCGTCGCGATCGCCGACGGAGTGGACGCACGTCGATGGCATTGGTTCGCCAGAGTCGGCGTGTTGGGCGGATTCACCACGTTCTCGGCCTATGCCGTCGAGGTGGCCCAATATTGGCGCGACGGCGACGTCGCAACCGGCGTCATCTATGTGATCGCGATGAGCACGATCTGCATCGGCGCGACGGTCAGCGGATTGCACCTCGGTCAGCGGATCGTTCGCCCCACCAATGGATGCATCAGATGATCGTCATCATGGCGATCATCGCCGGCGGACTCGGTGGGTTGCTGCGCGCCGAGGTGCGCGAGGGCTTGCACAACCGACGATCGGGCGGTGCGTGGGCAACCTTCGCGGTGAACGTCACCGGCGCGTTCGTGCTCGGAGTCGTGATCAGCCAACTCGACGCAAACGGTCGCGCGATCCTCGGCACCGGGTTCACCGGTGGATTGACGACCTATTCGGCGTTCGCGCTCGAGCCGATCGAACAATGGCGGCGCACCGAACGGCGCGACGCCATCGTGAACGTGATCGGTTCGGTTTTCGCCGGTACCACCGCAGCTGCGTTGGGTATGGCGATTGCCGGAGGCTGGAACTAGACGCTTCGACCGAGGAACGCTGCGAGCTGGTCAGCGGTCGACGCACCCGCGGGAGCGCTTTGCTCGACTCCGAACGGCGCACCTTCCGGACCACGGTACGCGTCTGGGATCGACGCCTTCGCGCCCGTGAGCAAGCCGGCTGCAAGTTCGGGCGCGAGGTCGGTGTTCTGCCCGGTCGCCTTCGCGAGGTCCCAGCCATGCACGAACGTGTCGGTCGACGCCAGGCCGGCGAATGCCGCACCGGGCATCGGCCCCATCGGCGTGGTGAGCATCGACTCCATCACCCCGTCGGCGCTGAAGGCCGCGAGCGCTGCGCTGCTGGCCTCATCGAACGCCGCCACGAAATCGCCGGCCGCGAAGTCCGGGGAGTCGCCGCTCGGGGCTTCGCCGGCCACGCCGGCCACGAAGAAGTACTGCGCGCCGATCATGTGGTTGATGAGTTCGCTGACCTTCCACGAGGCACACGGTGTCGAGAGATCGAGCTGTTCTTTGTTCACCGCGCCGATCACAGCCTTGGTCGAGTCGATTGCCTGGGCGAGCGTGGTTGCGGTCATTCGAGCATCCTTTCGTTGACGTCAGGCGCACCTTAGGCCCATCGAACCCAACCGGCATCCCTGGGATGCTGCCCGCCAAGCACCCGATCCAGGAGGGTCGGAATTCACCACCGACCATTCGTTGTCTGTACCTCGAAGCCGCGCTCGGCTCAGGTCGCGCCCGACACGTCGATGGCGGCGCGCAGCTCCTCACGTGAGCTGATGCCGAGCTTGGCGTACAGATGGTTGATGTGGTTCCCGACCGTGCGGGCCGACAGGATCAACGTGTCAGCAATCTCGCGCTTCGACATCCCTCGGGCCGCCATCAACGCCACCTCCTGCTCGCGGCGCGTCAACGTCGCCAGCGCGCTCCTGCCCGCGATCGCCGAGAGGAGCGGCGTCATGGCCTGTCCGCATGACTTCGCGAACTCCCAGGCGGCAAGCGCGGCGTCGCGTTGGCGGACCTTGAGACCCTGTTCCGCTGCGATCCGGCTCGCGCCAGCGGCGCATTCCGCCGCGTGCAGGAGCCAACCAGTCGCCGCGAACGCATCAGCCGTCTCGCGGAGGAGGTCGCCGTCGCGCTCGATGAGACCGTGCGCATGCTGCGCGAATGCCGCCGCCACGTCGCTATCGCAGCCGGTAGCGGCGGCGTCGAGATCGTCGCACACCGACTGCGGGGCACCGCCGAGTCGGATCACGTCGTGCAATGCCATCGCACCCAAGGGGAGCCTTCCGTCGGCGATGTGGGCACGCCCGGTAGCTCGCGCGATCTGACGCGCGAGCGTTTGTTCGCCGCGCGCCGACGCAGCCCACGCACGCCCCAGCTCGATGTCGACGTCGAAGTTGTGCAGTGCCTCCAGATGCACCGCGTCGAGTTCGCGCATCACTGCGGTCGCGCCGGGTCCGTCGTCAGCAACGCCGAGCGCCTGCGCCAGCCCCGCCAGCGCCCAGCCCAACGAGTGCCCGATGTCGCGCACGCGCAGCAACGCAGCGGCATCGCGCAGCCGACGCGTCGCTTCAGGAATCCGGCCCTGCGCGAGCGCCGAACGGCCGAGGATGAGAGCCCAGAAACCCCGGTACGGATCATCGACCCGTTTGAGCGCATCGTTGTGCAGCATCGCAATGAGGGGGTCGAACTCGGCCAATCCTCGCCCGAACAACTTCGTGAGAAAGGAAGCCACGATTGGCGCGCCGGTGACGAAGACGTTCAATTCCGATCCGACCTTGAAGCTGAGGTCCATTGCCTCCGCCATGCCGGCGTCGACCTCTTGGTTGCGCCCGCACACCGCCGCCGACGGTAAGAGGCCGGAGTAGGCATGGAGCCGCGCGACTTGGTCGGAGCGGGGATCGTCGAGAATTGCGCGTCCGACCTCGATCGACTCAGGTGCACGACCCGCGAAGAAGAGGATCTGCGACCGCTGGCCGAGCAGCTTCAGCGAGGCTCCGCTGCCGCCGAGACGTTCAATGCCGCGCTCGAGACAGGCGTCGGCCTCCTCGTAGCGACCGAGCCCGAAATACAACGTGATCGCCATGACGAGAGCCGCACTCGCGACGTCATGAGCGTTCGCATCGGGTGGTAGCTCACGGCCAAGAAGTTCGATCACCTCGTCGTGCTTGTTCTGCATTCGGAGAATGTTCGCCAACAGCAGGGTGCTCGACGTCGTGCCGCCCGCCGCGATCGACGCCCGAGCAAGTTGTTCGGCAAGCGCAAAGTCGGCACGGGCGCCGACGACGCGCGCCGCGGCGGCGAGCTCTGCGGGTGGACTTCCGAGCCCGGCGGCGAGATTGAGCACCACCACTCGAAGGCGATCGTCACGACGTCGAAGTCCGGTTGCAACGATGGCTTCGGCGAGCTCACGAGACAGCAGGGCGCGACGCCGGGGTCCGAGGGACTCGCGAATCACCTCGGCATACAGCGGGTGCACGAGTCGCAGCTCGCGGCGGGCGCCGAACCATTGCCACGACACCAACGCGTCGTCTTCGGCCGATTCCAGGGCGTCCGCTGGGACGAGTCGATCGACGACGGCAGCGCCGAGCGGTTCGCCGATGGCAAGCAGCGCGAGCAGTTCATCGACCGTCGCGACGCCGGTCGCGATACGGGTCCGCACGAGGTCGCGAACTGCAGGGACATCGTGACCACGACCCTGCCAAGACCAGACGCCACCGCGTTCGCACAATGAGCCAGTGTCGAGGGCATGTCGAATCAGCTCGCGAAGGAACAGGAGGTTCCCTCGCGTTGCGTCGTACAGCCGGTATTGGGTGTGCGCGTCGACGGGGCCACCCAAGACCGTCTCGAGGAGGGTGCCGACCTGGGCTTGGTCGAGGGGGAGGATCTCGCAACGGGCGGCGAAGTCGTCCTTCCACAGACGCGTGATCGCTTCGGCGCACCGCTCATGCTCGCGAATGGTCACGACCACGCGCGCCCCGGCCTGCGCGGCGAGGAGCACGAGGCCCGCCGACGCGTCGTCGAGCAGGTGCGCATCGTCGATCGCGAGCACAACTTCGTCGAGCGGGCGATCGCCCGCAAGCGAACGCAGCGCCCGCTGCAGAACGTCGAGCGGTGTACCCGTATCGAGTTCACCGAGAAGCACGCCGGCGAACGCACCGAATGGCAATGCAGCGAGCGACCGCGTCGCCCCGATCCGCACGACGCGCCGCCCCGATGCCTCGCCGAGCTCGCAGACCTCGCCGAGGAGGCGTGACTTGCCGACGCCGGCCGCCCCCACGAGTACCGCGCCGCGTTCGTCGTCCAAGCGGTCGAGCTCTGCGTTCCGGGCGACGAATGGCCACCGAGCCGATTCGCTCGCTTGACGGTCCATCGCCAGCGGAGCGTATCGGGACTCGAACGAGGGCTGCACGAGCGCGCCCGATTCGTGCGATCGATTGGCCGTCTCGACGTCGTTCCGAGGTTCGAGTGTGTCGGAATGACGGTATGAGTCCCCCGGGACTCATGACGATCGCCCGCTTCGCTGCGACGCTCGTCGAAGCGTCGGGCGACCTCGGAGGACCCATGAAACGCAGCATTCGACGAATCGCGCTCGGTCTGGCGCTCGGCGCCGTTGCCTGCAGTTCGATCGCACCGCTCACCGGAGTTCCCGCGGCCGCTTCACACTGTCCGAACCTGCGTTCGGGGACGTGGACAGGCACTTCCACCTCGTCGGTGTTGGTCGGTCTCCCAGGTGAGATGACGGTGGAGTACACCTTCACCGACGGCGACGTTCAAGGAACGATCACGCCGACGCTCAACGGCATTCCGATCCAGGCCTCATTGCCGGTGAGCGGTTCGGTGATCTGCGACGCGATCTCGTTCGCGATCGTCGGCGAGAACATCACGTTCGACGGCGTCATCGCTGCCGACGGCAACTCCGCAAACGGGAGCTATTTCAGGTTCGCTCCCTACCTCGACAGCGGGACGTGGACCGCGACCGTCTCTCAAGAGTTGCCCCTCGTTTCCGTCGGCAGCGGAGTCGTGCTCGAAGGTGACGCCGGCAGCACCCAAAAGATCCACATTCCTGTCACGCTCTCCCAGCCCGGGAACCAAACCATCTCCGTGGCGTACCAACTCGTGCCATCGTTCGCCGCACCGCAACCAACGCCCGGTGAGGACTACCTGCACCGCAGCGGCACGGTCCGGTTCCCGGTGAACACGACGACCGGACTGACGCCCGTCACGAAGTGGGTGACCGTCACCGTGCTCGACGACGAAATCGACGAGCAAGACGAGTCCCTCTTCGTCGTCATCGGCAACCCGGTCGGCGCGAAGATCGACGACTCCACCGGGGCCGTCACCATCGTCGACTTCGACGACAGCGACAACTCGGTCCAGGTCAGCTTCACCGCTGGCTCGATCGCAGAAGGCGATCCGCACGAAACCTCGGCTGCCCGCCGAACCGCCAAGGTCACCGTCGCACTCAGCCGCCCCGCGGTCTCGGAGATCCGAGTCGAATGGACGACTGGCGATGCCACGGCGGTCGCACCGTCCGACTACATCGCGAAGTCCGGCGTCGTGAAGTTTGCTCCAGGCCAGGTTCGCAAGACGCTCTCGTTCCCGATCGTCGCCGATGACGAACCCGAGTCCGACGAGACCTTCGTCGTGTACGCGCTCAGCGTTTCGGGCCCGGCGATCGAGAGCCCGCTCCTGGGTGGCATCACGATCATGGAGCAATAACGCTCGGGTCCGGCGAGGTTGCGCTCGTCGAGCAGCTGGTCGGTGAGGGAGTCGAGATCGACGGCGTGGGGCTGCAGGCCCACTTGATGTTCGGCGAGCCCGAGTGGGACCTGCTCGCCGACCCCATCGAGCGGCTCGGCCCCGGGCAGCGTCCGTTGCTCTTCGACGAAGACCTCGAGCCCAAACCAGCATGCTTTGCCGTGGCCGCCGTCCTCCTCGCCAACCGCGACCGCTGACCGAAGACGGAGCCGGGCTCGCCGCAAGTGCCGACGGGGACCGGGTTGGGACCCGGGACGCATCTATGGTCGCGGCGTGAGCCTCGATTGGGAGCAGGTGGTCGTCGACGCCCAGGATGCCGTTGCACTCGGTCGCTGGTGGCTTGGCGCGCTCGGCTGGATCGTCGTGAACGACGACCCTGAGGAATTCGAGATTCGACCGGCGTCCGACCAGATCCCCGGTCTCATCTTCACGCCGGTTGGCGAGGCCAAGCAGACGAAGAATCGACTGCATCTCGACTTTCGACCCGACGATCAAGCCGCCGAGGTCGAGCGGCTCATCGCGCTGGGCGCGCGCCGCGTCGATGTCGGTCAGCCCGATGCGTCGTGGGTGGTGCTGGCTGATCCAGAGGGCAACGAGTTCTGTGTTCTCAGCAGTCGCCGAGCGAACTGAGCGTCGATGGAATCTCACACCTCCGGTCTCCTCGGCGCCCTCGTCGGCCAGCTCTTCGCTCGGTTCACGTCGAGGGACGTGCTCGTCGAAAACCAGGTGCCCGCTTCAGATCGAAGACCGTAACCATGTGGCTCCTCCCAACTCGGCTGCCGGATTCCCGGCACGCGCGGCGACCGGGCGCGGCGGCTCAGTAGCGCAGCACGAGTCCGAGATGTGTTCCGCCCGAGAGTTCACCGGGTTCGGTGAACACGACTTCACCGCCGTGCTCGACTACAGCCATCACGATCGCAGGGATGGCGTCGGGGACATCGGCACCGTCGGCGTCGACCCACTCGAAGTGGTCGCCGGTCATCTCGCCGTGCAGCTCGGCGGTTCGATCGACGAGCAGGAGGTGACCCCTCCCTTCCTGCGCGGCACGCCACACCTCGAGAGGATCCACCGCCGCACGTTGTGCGTCGATCGCATGCGCAAGTTTGGCAATGGCTTGTCCTCGCAACGTCGCGAGATAGGCGCGCCGGGCGGGTTCGATGACGTCGAGAAGCTCATCGGGCCGACGGTGCAGATGGTTCCCGTGGACCGTCCCCACGATGTCGTGGCGATGATGCGACACCTCGGCGAACAGCGAGAGGTCCCGTTCCGGGCCGACGACGATGATCGGCAGTCCGTTGCCGTCCGCTTCGGAGAGCGCATGGTCGACGGCACGGAACACGAACCGAGCTTCGTCGTGTGCCGATTCGTGGATCGGCAAGTCTCGGTGCGGCGTGTCCTCCTCGTGCGGTGCCTCGACGACGACAGGAAACCCGTTCGTCCGCACGGGAGCGAGGTCGTCGGTCAGGATGAACAGGCGTGATTCCGCCAGCGACAACAGCAACACACGCAGCGCCGGGTGGTTCTGCGCCGCACGTAGCGTGATGAGGTCAACGGTCTGCTCCATCGCTTCATGGTGGTGGAACCCGGGCCGGATCGACAGGGACCAACGGCCTTCGGCTCGACCCCATCGGGCACCAGAAACGGACACCCGACCATGGGGCGCACCGGCAGTCATCTCGTTGGTGTCGCTCGAGCGCCGGTGGGAGCGGGGTGAGACACCGGCGTCGATGGCCCTGGGTCGGAACCGGTCATGACCCATTGATGCGATTGAGGATCACCTCCTGAGCGAGCAGTTCGGACCTCGTGGCATTTGGATCGATGCGTACGGCTTCGGCGGTGCGCAGCACCTGCGAGATCGGGGTGTCGACGATGCCGTCGCCGTCGGTGTCGACGACCTGGTCCCAGCGCAGCGACCCGTTGGCCAGGTTCAGCCACGTCGCGGCGAGTGGGCGCATCATCAACTCGTTCGCATCCGAGGTCTGGCGTGTGTTCAGCAGGTCGCGGACCTGCACGGTCGTGTCCAACACTCGGAACGATCCCGAGCCGGACGGCCCGAACACGGCACTCAAATGGTTGACCACCAACCGGTAGCAGTCGAGCGTCTGGGCCGAAAACACGGGCTTGCGGTTCGTGCCGTAGGCGTTGTACCACCAACCGGAGTTGCGCACGGTCGAAGAAGTACCGGTCACGACAACCCACACCGCGTCGTTCGCTGAACCGCCGTCGTCGTCGCCGACGGTGAGGCCGACCTCATACAGGCAGGCTTTCGACCATGACTTCGTGACGGTGTCCACCACGTCCTGCCGCGGCTGCACCGTCGGGCTGAGCGCCGGGTCGTTCGATGGCGGATTCACCTTCGACACGTTGGTGCGCGTGCCGCTGTCGATCTGACCGACCGTACGCGTGTCGAAGTCCCACGCGAACGTGAGGTCGTCACTCCCCGGGTCGTCGGAGCGAGCCGACAGTGACAGGGGCGTCCCAGCCCGCACGATGAAGGTGACGAGTCCGCTCGGCGGATTGGGTGCCATCACTCCGGTCTCGTCGATGTCGGCGGTCGGTGCGACGTTGGCCACCGCTACGGAGTCCGCTGCGGAACCGCTGAGCGTGTCGTCATCGACGACGGTGGCGACGATCGTGTAGTTGCCGTTGTCTCCGAACACCGCGGTGGCTTCGAACCCGAGGCTCCCTGCCGGCAACGACACGACGGTGTCGGCAATCGCAGCGTGGCCCCAATCGACGGTCAGGGTGTACGTGTCGAGCTCCCCGGGGTCGGAGATCGACCCGACGATTCGGACGGTGTCGCCTTCGTCGATGGTGTCGTCGATCACTTCGAGTTCGATCTCGGGTGCCACGTCGAGAACCGTCTGTGCGAGTGGCAGTGCGCCGCTCGCACCGAGGTCGTCGTCGGTGATCGATACCGTGACCCCGACGACGTCCACGGGGGTGGCCGTCGGGTTGTCGTCCAGATACCGGTGACCCACCGGCAATGGCGCGTTCACGCCGATACCGGGACCGAGGTAGAGGGTCTGGGCGGGCGTACCGTCACCCCAGTCGATTGTCACCGTGTGCGTGTCGCGGATACCTGGATCGGCGAACGCGAGGTCGTATTTCACGAACCGTCCCTCGGTGATGGCACCGCGCGGGGTCAGGCTCGCACCCGAGGGCGCGACGTTGCGCACGGTCACCGATGTTGCCGAGCTGACCTGGCCGGCATCGTCGTCGATGACCGTGACGCTGATCGCGCGGTCGTCGGCACTGGTGCCGGTCGGGTTGTCGTCGACGTACACGTGCGTCACCGCAAACTGCTCGATCCCCGCGCCCAACGAGATCTGCTGCGTTGCCGTGCCGTCACCCCAGTTGACGCGCACCGTGTGGGAGTCGCCGTCCCCGGGATCGTCGAACTCGCCGTGCAATGTGGCCACGGCGCCTTCGTTCACGTCGTCGATCGCGAGGGTGAGTCCGCTCGGTGCCACGTTGCGGACCGTGACCGTCACGGATTCCGTCTTGTCGATAGCGCTCACCCGGCCCAAATAGCCGTCGGTGCTCGTGGCCGTCGGGTCGTCGTCGACGTAGGTGTGTGACGGCGCGAACGTCGATTGTCCGCTGGCGACGGTGAGGGTCTGGATCGGGGATCCGTCGCCCCAGTCGATGGTGACGTCGGTGGCTGCGGGCACGGTGGTGTTGAATGCGCCGCTGATCGTCACGCTCGAGCCCTCGTCGACCTCGTCGGGGGTGACCTCGACGGTGAACCCGGTCAGCGAGGGTCGATTCGGGTCGCCGCCGGTGTTGGTCGGCGCGCCGCTCCCGGCGCCGATGGTCGTCGTTCCGAGTGCTTCGCA
>SXGT01354265.1_pt1 | contig 17847 bp, 18 predicted proteins | sample 3176221 | NCBI WGS metagenome assembly SXGT01 (sample SAMN11356862, study PRJNA531348) | freshwater metagenome | isolation source: freshwater sample F1-120 | place: China: Fuxian Lake, Yuxi | collected 2017-12-25
GCCCTCGATCACGACTGGAACGGTCAGCGGCTTTTCGATGCGGTTCTGCTCGAAGGTCTCGAGCTCGTCGAAGACGAAGAAGTTGCCGTCAGCACTCAAGGCGTTGGGCTTGCTGGCAAGCACGTTCTGCTGCACGAGCTCGAAGTGCCGGCGGAAATGGCTGGTTGGCTGCTTCGAGGCGGTGGAACCGGTTGCGTATTGGGACCACGGTGGCGTGAATCCGGCTGGACATGAAACAAACGCCATGATAGCCTCGTGCCTATCGGGAGAACTGAGTGACCCCAGTTACAGCCTAGATCCCCTCAGTAGCTTACGTCCCATGAGTGAAAGGAAAAAAATGTTCGCAGAAAATCACGCTCGATCGGTCTCGTGCGTCTTCCTCGCTGTTGCTGGATTGGCATTTGGATTCGGTCCTTTTCCGCTTACGCGAGCTCAGGCTCCAATCTGTCTAGAGAGTGTGACCATTTCGACCGCAACGAGTTGCACCTGCAATGGATTTACGTGTACCCACTCGGAGAAGATCACAAGCGTTCCGTAGAGTGGATTTTGCGCCAATTGTAGATGGAACGTTGTTTGGGAGACTTCTTGTGCCCAGGGCGGGGGGGCTTGCTCGGACCAGCAAGGATCGCTCACCGTCGACCTAGATTGTGATCCCCACCGCCGTTCGACGATTCACGTATAGGAAACCTGTCCTGCCACAGGATCCGACTGGGTGAAAATCAACTTCACTTGTGGGTACTGCCAATGAAGCGCGCAAACATTGTCCTCGGTACGCTTGTGATCTTAGGCGTCATCGCAACCTTCGCCGTCCTGCGGTGGAACTCGTCCTCGATGACAGAGAAGCTGCAACATGGCCCAGTGCCTGGTGGTGTTTCCCAAGACGAGGTTGCCGGATCTGACTGGGCGGATGAAGTACTGGTGACAGAGGAGCAGGTGTGGCTGGAGAAACTCGCCGTTTCTTCCGAAGCGGCCGCCGAGGCTCCGACCATTCCTGCGCCGACTCGAGAGCAGCTCTTCGAAGCCAAGCATTCAGGCCGCTCCGTTGCAGAGCTCATCGAGGCCCGGAAGGGGATCGAAGCGGAGCTTTCGCAGAAGTCAACCCAGATCCTCAAGGGCATGATCCAGCGAGGTGACTGCGAGCTTGTTGTTCAGGAGCTTGGCAAGCCGATGGACACCAAATCCACAGTCGCGTGGGCCGTGAGGACGCAAAGCCAGGCGATCGACGCTCAGTTTGAGGAGGTCAAGCTTGCCCGTATCTGCGTGGCGACTCACCCCGATACGAGTGACCTGTACGCCGAGGCTCTTTGGATCGGCGGTCGTGTGGACCAAATGGGTGGGCGCACCGCCGCAACCATCACGCGCTAGTTGCGATCCATGAATCGCCAGAGTGGCCGCGTCCCGGAAAAGGGCGCGGCCACCAGAGCCATCAGGGCCGCTAGGGCCGCGTGGCGCGGGCGAAAACCCGCGTGGGATCGCGGAAGCTCTTGAACTCGATCGCGTTGCCCGACGGATCGACGACGAACATCGTCGCCTGTTCGCCGACCTGACCCTTGAAGCGCAGGTGCGGTTCGATCAGGAAGGCAACACCTCTGGCGATCAGTTGATCACGGAAGGCGTGCCACTCGTCCCAGGGCAGCACCAGGCCGAAGTGGCGCACCGGCACGTTGTCACCGTCGACATCGTGCGCTTCGCGCTCGCGGCAGGCGGCCGGCATGACGTGCGCGGAGATCTGGTGTCCGTGCAGGTCGAAATCGACCCACTCCTCCGCGGCGCGGCCCTCCGGGCAGCCCAAAAGGCCACCGTAGAAGGCGCGCGTCGAGGCCAGGTCAACGACCGGGAACGCGAGGTGGAAGCACTGTGCCGCCACGCCGCGCTCCTAGCCGCGCTTGTCCATCGGCAGGTAGGCGCGCTTGGTCGCGCCGGTGTAGATCTGGCGCGGGCGGCCGATGCGGAAGTCGGGATCGCGGCGCATCTCCAGCCAGTGCGCGATCCAGCCGGGCATGCGGCCCATGGCGAACAGCACGGTGAACCTGTTGGTGGGGATGTTCAGCGCGTTGAAGATCACACCCGAGTAGAAGTCGACGTGGGGGTAGAGCTTGCGGCTGACGAAGTACTCGTCTTGCAGCGCGATCTCCTCGAGGCGCATGGCGATCTCGAGCAGCTTGCTCGACATGCCGAGCTTGGCGATGACCTCGTTGCAGGTGCGCTTGAGCACCGCGGCGCGCGGGTCGTCGCTCTGGGAGCTGCGGTGGCCGACGCCCATCAGGCGCGCCGTGTCGTTCTTGTCCTTGGCGCGGGCCACGTACTTGTCGGCGCTGCCGTCTTCACGCGCGATGTGCTCGAGCATCTCGATCACCTTCTGGTTGGAGCCGCCGTGCAGCGGGCCCCACAGCGCGGAAATGCCGGCCGAGATCGAGGCGAACAGCGGCGCCTGCGAGGAGCCGACCAGACGCACGGTCGAAGTCGAGCAGTTCTGCTCGTTATCGGCGTGCAGGATCAGGATCAGGTCGATGGCGCGCGCGGCGACCGGGTCGATGGGATACTGCTCGCACGGCGTCGCGAACATCATTTGCAGGAAGTTCGATGCGTAGTCGAGCTCATTGCGCGGGTACATCGTCGGCTGGCCGATGCAGTGCTTGTACGAGGCGGCCGCGATGGTCGGCATCTTCGCCAGCAGGCGGATCACCGAGTTGTGGACCTGACGCTCGCTCTCCTGCTCCTGATAGTAGGTCGCCAGCGCGCCGACCGTCGCCGCGCAGACCGGCATGGGGTGCGCGTCCTTGGGCAGCGCCGAGAAGAAGCGGCGGAAGTCCTCATGCAGCATCGTGTGCCGCGTGATCTCGTGCGTGAAGCCCGCCAGCTCCTGCTTGGTCGGCAGCTCGCCGTACAGCAGCAGCCAAGCCACTTCGAGGAAGTTGGAGCGCTCGGCGAGCTCCTCGATCGGATAGCCGCGGTAGCGCAGGATGCCCGCATCGCCGTCGATGTAGGTGATGGCACTCTTGCACGCGCCCGTGTTGCCGTAGCCCGGGTCGAACGTGATCATGCCCGTGCTGCTGCGCAGCTTGGCGAGATCGATGCCCACCTCGTTCTCCGTGCCGCAGTGCAGCGGCAGCTTGGTGGTCTTGCCTTCGTACTGAATCTCGAGCTCGGTCTGCTTCGGTGCGCCGGTCGCTTGGGTGGACATGAGGGTCTCGCAGGCCCTTCCACTGCATGGTTTGGTGCAGTCGAAAAAGGGGCACATACTTTTGCCTTCCGAGGGGGTGAAGGCAAGGGGCAGGAGACAATCCCTAGAGGCTGCGCCAGACTTCGAGGTGCGCCCGTGCGCAGGAAGTCCAGGTGAACGGGGCCGCCTGGGCCCGCGCGGCCGCCTGCCAGTCGGGATCGGCGCGCTGCGCGATCGCCCGGCGCAGGTTGCGCTCCACGGCGGCGCTGTCCTTGGGATCCACGGGCAGCAGCAGCGATCCCAGCGCGGATCGGAAGACCTCCAGATCGCGGGTCAGCACCGGCACACCCAGCGAAAGACACTCCAAAGCGGTCACCGGGGTGCCGTGGCGGCTGGAAAGATGCAGGAGCGCGCTCAAGCCTGCGACCGCGGCCGGCAGCTCTGCTTCGGGTGTCTGCGGGCCCAGCTCGACCAGCTCCCAGCCCAGCCGGGCCGCCATGGCGCGCCAGCGCGGGCGCTCGTCCTCGGGCGACTCGCGGCCCAAGAGGCCGATCCGCGGCCGGGCGGGGGCCGGGGGATGTTCCTTGAGCTCGCGCGACCAGTGCTCGGCCCCGACCGGCACCAGGTGAATGCGCGCCGCCGGCAATGGGCCGGCCTCGATCAGCGCAGCTCGCAGGCTGGCGCTGAAGACGAAAAGCGCAGCGAGCGAGGTGGGCGGAGGCGGAGCGGAGAACTCCGCGCAGGCCCGTGTCTCAAGCGCCGCGCGCAGCGGGAGCGGGACCGGCGCGGTCTGGTGGAAGATGTGCACGCCGCCAAGCTCGCGGTCGGCGTACCGCCAGCCCGGCCACCAACGCGCCAGACTGCGCGGGCGAGCAGAGCGCAGTGTCGGCAGATGCGCTCCGGCACCCAGACTCTCCAGAGGCATGCAGCGCGGCGCGCGACCCACCTCATAGAGCGCCAGCTCGCCCGGCGCGCACAGCGGCGCCAGCGCCCGGATCAGCTCGCGCGCATAGCGTCCCGCACCCGGAGCATGGGCTCGCGCGGTGAGCGAGTCGATTCCGATCCGAGCCCGCACGATCGGTGTGTGCACGGCCTAGCGGAAACCCGAGCGTTTGCGCGGAGCGGGCCTGTCCGTTCCGCCGCCAGCAGCACCGCGTGTTGCGGAATTGCTGTTCGCAGGGCGCTCGCCGCGCCGCGTCCACGGTTCGCTGATCAGCACGTCCGGCTGCTTGGCCTTTTCGCTCAAGATGCGCTCGCGCTCGGCGCGTGAGGGCGTGCGGCCGAAGATGCCGCCGTCTTCGGCCAGCGTGGAGTTGAAATCGTCCAGCAGCGCCTTGAGGAAAGGCAGCCAGATCGGGGCGGACGCCAGCAACAGGAACCAGCGCAGGATCTCGGTGTTGAACTCCACGACGGGATTCTAATCGACCACCGGCGGCTTTTGGCTTCAGTCCCTTGAGCTTTGGCGCCGGCAAAGGTTCGATAGAGCCCCGTGGGCAAGGCAGGCCGCAAGCAGCGCAGGCTCAAGGTGCCGCAGCGGGCGCCGATCGGGACGCAGCCGGGAACTCTGGCGGCTCCCAGCGGGGCGCGCGCGCCCCGGCTGGCGGCATTCGGCTACGGTCCCGAGGGGGTCGAGGAACTGCGGCAGCCCACACCCGCCGAGCTCGCGGCCCTGCGCCAGCGCCATGCGCGCGTGTGGGTCAATGTCGACGGCCTGGGAGATGTCGGCCTGATCATGAGCGTGGGGCAGTGCTTCGGACTGCATCCGCTGGCGCTGGAGGATGTGCTCAACACGCACCAGCGCGCCAAGGCGGATGAGTATCCCTCGCAGGTCTTTCTCGTCGCGCGCATGCTGGAGTGGCATCCGGAAAACGGCCTGCACGCGCTCACGACCGATCAGCTCTCGCTGTTTCTGGGGCCTGACTTCGTGGTCACGTTCCAGGAGCATCCCGGCGACAACTTCGATCTGCTGCGCCAGCGCCTGCGCGCGCGGCAGCCGGAACTGCTGGCGCGCGGCGCCGACTACCTGAGCTACGAGCTGCTCGACGCAGTCGTCGACGGCTATTTTCCGGTGCTCGAAGCGATCGGCGAGCATGTGGAGCGGCTGGAGCTGGAGGCGCTGGAGAACCCGCGCCATCAGACGCTGGTCGAGATCCACGAGTGCAAGCGCGATCTGATCGAGATGCGGCGCGCTGTGTGGCCGCTGCGCGAGGCGCTGCACCGGCTGGATCACCAGCAACAGGTGCCGATCGCGCCGCAGACGCGGCCGTACTTCGCCGACTGCCATGATCACACGGTCCAGCTGATGGATCTCATCGAGAGCTTCCGCGACATCGCGGCGAGCCTCACGGAGATCTATCTCACCAGCAACTCCAACCGCCTCAACGAGGTGATGAAGGTGCTGACGATCATCTCGACGATCTTCATTCCGCTGACCTTCGTGGTCGGCTTGTACGGGATGAACTTCCATCACATGCCGGAGCTCAGCTGGCGCTACGGCTACGCGCTCTGTCTGCTCCTGATGCTGTTCGTGTCCGTCGGTCTGGTGCTGTATTTCCGGCACAAGGGCTGGATCGGCAGGGCTTCGCGCGAGCGCGATCGTCCGCCCTCGGGCGGGCCGCAGGCCTGATCCGCCGGGCACTGTGTGAGCCGTCACGAACTCGAACGCGTGCTCTCCAAGCGCGGCGCCTGCTCCCGAACGCAGGCGCGCGAGTGGATCCGCGCCGGCAGGGTGAGCCTGCGCGGCCGCGTGGTGCGCGACCCCTCGCTGTGGATCGAGCTGGAGGAGACCGGACTGTGCCTCGATGGTCAGCCGCTGGCCGCGCTCGAGCGGGTCTATCTGGCCTTTCACAAGCCGCGCGGACTGATCACGACGCGCAGCGATCCAGAGGGCCGCCCGACGATCTACGCATGCCTCGGTGAGCTCTCGGAGTGGATCGCGCCGGTGGGCCGGCTGGATCTGGAAACAAGCGGCCTGCTGCTGCTCACCAATGACACGCGTTTCGGCGAGTGGATCTGCGATCCGCGCTCAGGGATCGAAAAAGTCTACCGCGTCGAGGCGCGCCCGCGTCTCTCCGACGAAGCGCTGGCGCAGCTCGAGCGCGGTGTGGAGCTCTCCGACGGTCCCGCGCGCGCACTGCGCGTGGAGAAGCTCGGTGATCGGGGGCCGTGCACGCGCTTTCTGATGACGCTCGATGAGGGGCGCAACCGCGAAGTGCGGCGCATGGTGCGCGCCGCCGGCAGCAAGGTGGAGAAGCTGGTGCGGGTCTCGATCGGACCGGTGCAGCTCGGCGAGCTCAGGAGCGGCGCACACCGCGCGCTGACGCGCGAGGAACTGCGCGCGCTGGGTTGGCCGCGACCTAGCCGAGGATCCAGGGCACGCTGAAGTGGCACCACAGCGCCGTCACCAGCGCGGCGATCAGGTCCAGCGGCAGGCCGACCGCGAGCATCACCGGCACGCGCACGCGGCCCGTTCCGAAGACCAGCGCGTTGGGCGGCGTGCCCACCGGCAGCGCGAAGTCGCACGAGGAGGCGAAGGCGGTTGTGAAGAGCAGCGTGCGCAGCCCGGCGCCCGGCGCCGCGGCTTCGACGATCGGCAGCAGCAGGCCCGTCACGGCCGTGTTGGAGGCGATGGCCGAGAAAACGACGGCCAGCAGCGCCGCGACAACGCCCTGCACGAGCAGCGGGAAGGCGCGGATGGCCTCCATCTGCGCTCCCAGACGCGTGGAAAGCCCGCTTTTTTCGAGCACCAGCGCGAGTGCCAGCCCGCCTCCCAGCAGGATCAGCGTCGAGTACGAGATCGAGCGCAGCTCGCGCAGCGGCAGCAGCGCCCTCGAGCCTGCGCGGCCCAGCAGAACTGCGGCCGCGCCGAGCATCGCGATGCCGGCTTCCGTGAGCGCGCTGCTCCAGCGCACTCCGGGCAGCAGCCGCTGCAGCTCATCGCGCAGCGGCACGGCGCAGACCCACGCAGCCGCGACGAGCACGAAGATGCTCAGGGTGGCGCGCTCGGCCGCGCGCAGTGGTCCGAGTTCGAGGCGCTGACGACGAACGAGCTCGGGATTCAGCTCGGTTTCAGGGGCATCGCGGCGCGCATGGCACCACAGCACGAGCAGCGCACAGGGCAGGAGCAGCAGCGTGAGGCCGCCGCCGATGACGGCGAACACGAGGAAATCGACGCCCATCCCGCGCTGCTCCAGAAACGCAGCCAGTTGCGCATTGGGCGCCGTGCCGATCTTGGTGGCGATGCCGCCGATGTTGGATCCGAAGGCCACGGCCAGCAGCAGCGCGGTCGACAGGCGCCGGCAGTCACGGCCCTGACGCTCCAGCTCCAGCACCAGCGAGAGCGCGATCGGCAGCATCATCGCAGCCGTCGCGGTGTTTGAGATCCAGGCTGAGACCAGCGTGGTCGCGAGCAGCACGCCGAGCAGCAGCCGCAGCGGGCTGGAGCCAACCGTGTCGAGGATCGCCAGCGCGAAGCGGCGGTGCAGGCCGCAGTGCTGCAGAGCCTGCGCCAGAATCAGGCCGCCGAGAAACAAGAACAGGTAGGTGTCCGCGTAGGCCCGCAGGATACGCAGGCCCGCGGGCCAGTTTTCGGCATGCACGAGGCCCGCGGAAGGCACGAGCAGCAGCGGCAGCAACGCCGTGACCCAGACCGGCGCGCATTCAAAGATCCACCACAGGCCCATCCACAGCACCAGCCCCAGCGCGCTGCACTCGGCGGGGGACCAGGCCAGCAGTGCGTGCGGCAGCAGGAACAGCAGCGGTCCGAGGATCCTGAGCGCGCGCTGCATGTTCCGGCTCATGCTGATCAGCGCGGCAGCAGACCTCGCAGCTGCATCAGCGTGCCGGTCAGCGGATCGTAGATCTTGTGTCGCACCCAGCCGTACTCAAAGCTCGAAAGATCGCTCACGACCACCAGCAACACGAAGCCCGCCACCAACACGGTGCGCCGGGCACCGCCGGCAAGGCCGAAGATCCAGGCCAGAGCCAGCGCGCGCAGCGGAAGCTCGAGGATCAGCAGGTAGCGAGCGTTCTTGGTGAAGAAGCTCATCTCCACCAGCAGCAGGCAGCCCAGCAGGGCCAGCAGCGTCAGCTCGCGGTCCCCGAACTCGAAGCGCTTGCCCGACAGACGCGCGCCGAGCCCGGCGCAGGCCGCCAGCGTCGTCCAGGGTGAGATCAGCAGGTAGTCGACGAGGTAGCGGTACCAGGGCCCCGAACCGTAGCGGATGGCGTACTCGTTCGTCGCGGGCGAACCCAGCACGGTGCGCGCCGTCGCGAGCAGCGGCTCGAGTCCGCCGGCCGCGATCAGCAGCGTCGGCAACACCAGCAGCGCCGGCAGCACGACCAGCAGTCCCAGCGACAGCACGGGCAGCGGCTCGCGGCGCACCCAGCACTGCCATGCGAGCAGCGCCAGAAAGACCGGCCCCATCAGCGCGCTCGTTTCCTTGACCAGCACGCTCATGGCGAAGCTCAACGCGAAGACCACGCGCATGCCCCGCTGCGAAGGGTCGCGCACGCAGTCGAGGAAGGACCAGATCGCCAGTCCAAGCCAGAACAAGAGATGGCTGTCCTGCAGCGCCAGTCGCGCGCTGCCGAGCAGCAGCGGTGCCGTGGCGAGCAGCAGCGTGAGGCACAGAGCAAAGCCCTCCGGCAAGAGTCGCCGCGCGAACCAGGCGCACACCAGCACCCAGCCCAGCTGAGATGCCACGGAGAGCCAGCTCAGAGTTTCCAGGCTGGCGGGCAGCACCTCCAGCAGCCCCGCGAGCATCAGCAGATGCCCCACGCGCAGCGGTGAGGGATAGATCCAGTTGGCCGTGTCGCGGTTCCACGCTTCGAAAAGGCGCGGATATGCGCTCAAGCCCTCGGTTTCCAGCACCGCAGCCATGCGCAGGTAGTAGCCCTCGTCGGAGTTGGGCTCATAGGGCACGGCCATCGACAGCGTGGCGCGCAGCATCAGTCCCGACGCGAGGACCAGCAGCGCGACCAGCAACCAGTACAGGAAAGGCCGTGACATGCGCAGGGGCTTTAGTGTGTAGTCTCTGCACGCACCGGAGCAAGCTTTGTCCCAAGACCCTTCGATCCTGCGCGTGGAAGCCTGCGGCCAAGAACGGCTGGCCGTGCAGGCGCGCCTGTCCTCGCATTGCTTCCGCAAGCCGGTCGACGCGCGCGGTCTGGAGTGGCGCTACGAGCGCAATCCGCACGGCAAGAGCATCCGCTTCGTGCAGGCGCTGCCCGATGGCGAGGCCGTCAGCGGTTACGCCTGCAATCCGCGCCGCCTGCTGTCGAAGGGCGACCCGGCGAGCGCCGCGGTGATCGGCGAGACCGGTGATGTGATGACGCATCCGGAATGGCGCAAGCTGGGGTTGTTCAGCGCGCTGGATGCCGCCGCCCGCGAGCGCAGCCGCGAGCTGGGCTGGCCCGCCATCTTCGGACTGCCCAACCAGCGCTCGGCGCACATCTTCCTTGAGCTGGGCTGGAAGGAAGTCGGGCGCATCGCGCAGTGGACGCATCTGCTCGAAGGCGGGCGCGAGATCGTCGCGCTGCGCCGCGCCGAGGGGCGCTTTGCGGCGCTGTGCGTCCCGCTCGATCGTCTGCGCGCCCAGCGTGGGCGCGAACGACTCCGGCGCAGCGCGGGCGGGCTTGTGACAGCGCCCCTGACGAGCTTTCCCTCCGAGGTGCGCGAGCTTTCGCGGCTCGTCGGCCGGGATTTCGCCTGGATGGTGGAGCGCGACGCGGATTATCTGCGCTGGCGCTTCCTGGAGAGCCCCTCCGGGCTGCACCGCTGCCTCGCGATTCGGAACCGCGCCGGCGCCTTCCTCGGCTACAGCGTGGTGCAGCTGCCGCGCCCCTGCGAGCGCGTCGGGTATCTCGTGGATCTGCTGGCGGCCGACGCCTCCGCGCGCGCGGCGGGTCTGCTGGGCGCGCTGGAACTGCTGCACGGCGCTGGCGCGGGGCTGGTGCGCGCCAGCGCGATCCGCGGATCCTTCTGGGAGTCGCAGCTCAGCCAGGCGGGCTTCACGGCACCCTCGACCGCCCTGCGGCGCCGCCGCGAGCTGTCGGTGATCCTGTTCGTCCACGATCCCGAGCACCCCTTGAGCCGGGCCGGGCTGGATGCCTCGGGCTGGTACCTCACCGACGGGGATCGCGACGACGAGACGATGGGGTAGTCCGGGGGGTACTATTCTCTTCCAGTGGGCAATCTGCAGCGATTCAAGCACAGAGCGAAGGGGTTCGCGCGCGAGGTCTATGCCCGTGCGCTGTTCCACAGCGGTCTGCATCGGCTGGTCAACCGGTTCATGCCGGCGCGACTGACGATTCTGGCGGGCCACTGCGTCAGCGGACCGTCGAACTCCGCCCTGCCCAAGGACATGAAGATCCGCGCCGAGGATCTCGAGCGCATCCTGAGCTTCCTGGAGCTGCATTTCGAGCTCGTGACCGTGGGAGCGGGTGTGCGCCGGCTGGGCTCCGGTCCGCGCCGCAGCATGGTCGCGCTGTCGATGGACGATGGCTACAAGGACAACCACACGCTGCTGCTGCCTTTGCTGGAGCGCGTGGGGTGCCGCGCCACGGTCTATCTGGAGTCCGCGCCGCTGGATGAGCGCAGCGTCAACTGGACGCACAAGTTCTTTCACGCGCTGGATCAGCTCGGGCCCGAGCGCTTCGTGGAGCGCTACTGCGCGCTGTCGCGCGATGCGCAGGCCAACGCCCGACTGGCTGAGCATCGCAACGGCTCCGCCCGCGCTGCGTACCACCTCAAGCGCGTGCTGAAGTACGAGGTTGAGCCCAAGGAGCGCACGCGCGTCGTCGATCAGCTGTTCAAGGAATGCGGCGGCGTGGAGCGTGCGCTGTGCGACACGCTCTACATGAACTGGGAGGAGGCGCGTGCGCTGGATGCGGCCGGCGTCGAGCTCGGCGCCCACACCGTGCACCACGAGATCCTCTCCCGCCTCGATGCCGACGGATGCGAGCGCGAGATCGCCGGCTCGAAGGCCGCGCTGGAGCGGGGACTGGGGCACCCGGTGGAGAGCTTTGCCTATCCCTTCGGCCGTCACTGGGACTACCACGAGCCGGCCAAGGCTTGCGCGGCGGCGGCGGGCTTTGCCAGCGCCACCAACACGCACGCAGGAGTCAACCTGCCTGCGACCGGGCGCATGGAACTGCGCCGCATCATGATCGACGAGGATGCCCGGCTGCACCTGATCGTCGCCGAGGCCTGCGGCGGCTTCGAGCTGCTGCGGCGCGCGGGCCTCGATCTTTCGGAATGAGCTATCCGAACAGGTTGTAGATCATCTCGCTGCTCTCGCCGCCGGCGAAGAGATACAGCGCGACCAGCAGCGCCAGCACCAGCAGCACGGGGGCCAGAATGTAGAGCCAGTTTTCGCGCAGGAAGCTGCGCTTGTTTCCGGGCGGCGGATTCACAGCTTGTAGGCGTCGTCGGGAACGCCGGAGTCGGAGAACACGATCCAGGCGATCAGCGCAGCGGCGGCAAGCAGCAGCGCAATCACGATCAGGCGCGTCGGGGCAGATTGGCGGCTCATCAGAACAGAGTGTAGATGAAAGGGGCCACGAGCGGGGAGGAGGCTGCCACGACCAGCAGGCTGCCGATCGAGAGCAGCAGGATCACCAGCGGCAGCAGGTACCAGTGCCCGCGCCGCGTGAAGGCCAGCAGCAATTCCAGCGTCGTGCCCAGACGGCGGCCGAGCTTCCAGAGCACAAAGCCCAGCACGACACCGATGCCCAGCACGAGGAGCGCCGGGGCGAGGCGCGGCGGCAGCAGACCCAGCAAAGCCTGCGCACCGAAGAACAGCGCGAATGCCAGACCCAGCATCAGGCCCACCTGCAGGTAGGCGCGCCAGGCGGGTTCATCGCGATAGCTGCGCGAGTACAGCGTGCCGATCAGCAGCACCAGCGCAGCCCAGACGATCGGCCAGCGCGGCCAGGTCCTCGCGGCCTGCGGTTCGGGCAAATCGCGCGGCGTCGCGGCCCGGAAGGCGGCGGGGAAAGCCCCTCGCGCATCCAGCTCGGCATGCAGGAAGCGCGCGAACTGCGCGTTGCCGTGCGGATTGAAGTGCCAGTCGGTCTCGTAGTACAGCGGCGCGGAGTCGCGCCGGAAGGCCGCGCGCAGGTTCGCGCGCGCATCCAGCGTCTCGATGCCGCGCTCGTTCGCCAGCGCAAGGAAGGTCTCGACAGGCTGGTCGGGCGAGAAGCGCTCGGGCGGAATCCCCATGGTGCGCTCCAGCTTGGCGAGGGCTTCGGGCTGGATCGCCGCCTTGCCCGGAATGGGGGCCACGATCAGGCGCGCTCCGATGCGCGCGCAGCTTTGCTGCAGCAGCGTCAGCGCACCGCCGGCGTGCGCGCGCGCCACGCGCATGAACTCGGGTTCTTCGCGCATCAGCGCGCCGTACTCCATCGGCAGCTCGACCCCTTCGGCGGGCGAGAAGCGCTTGGGCTGCGCGCCTGCGCCGCTGAAGAGCGTCCCAAGTGCCGTGCGCTCCCACCAGGCACGCTCACCCGGATCCTGGAGCGCGATGCGCACCGGCTTGCCATCCGGGGAGACCTGCGGCTTGGGGAAGCGCGTGTACTTGCGTTCGGAGCACCAGTACAGATCGTTTTCGTACGGGAAGAGCAGCACCACGTCCGGGCGGAAGCGCGCGCCCTCGCGTTCGAACCACAGCGCTTCCTGATCGGTGGACCAGCCCTCGGTGCCCGCATTGATCACGTCGATCGCGCGGCCCTCGGCCTGCCACCAGCGCTCCAGCTGATCGACGAAAAGATGCTCGCGCTCGACGGTGTAGCCCAGCACGAAGGAGTCGCCGAGCATCAGCACGCGCAGGCGGTCCTTGACCGGCTCCAGCGGCAGACCCTCGTCATCGCGCAGCCCGCGCTCGTTGATGCGGAACGTGGCCGTGAACTCCGCGGTGGAGCGCGTGATCTCGCGGCCCGGTTCCTTGACCCAGCCCAGCTCCGCGTCAAAGCGGTGCAGCGAGGGCGAGGGCCCCTTGCCGAGGAGGCGCAGGCCCAGCTCCGGCACGCACAGGGCCAGCGCGAGGCTCAGCAGGACGGCGATCAGGACGTTGACGGCGCGCATGGTCGGTTCAGCTCACCATCGCCGTCACCGAGTCGCCTTCGTGGCGCAGGTGGAAGGCCGTTTCGGCGATCTTCTTCTTGGCATCGGCGCGGATCACGAAGTTGTTGAGGAACAACAGGTCCATGCCGGAGAGACTGAAGGTGTTGAAGGCGTGCGCGGGCGATTCGACGATCGGCTCGCCCTTGAGGTTGAACGAGGTGTTCATGATCACCGGGACGCCCGTCAGCTCGCCGAAGCGCTCGATCAGGCCGTGGTAAGCCGGGTTGGTCTCGCGGTAGACCGTCTGCAGACGGCCCGAGCCGTCCACGTGCGTGATGGCCGGCAGCAGATCGCGCTTCTCGGGACGCACCGGCGTGACATACAGCATGAACCGCGCAGGGAAGTGGCGGCTGGCCTGCGGGATGTCGAAGAACTCATCGGCTCGCTCTTCGAGCACGCTGGGGGCGAAGGGACGGAATGCTTCTCGGAACTTGATCGTCGCGTTGAGCTTCTCCTTCATTTCGGCGCGACGCGGGTCGGCGATGATCGAGCGCGCACCGAGCGCGCGCGGTCCGAACTCGAAGCGTCCGCGGAACCAGCCGCAGACATTCCCGTCCGCGAGTGCGCGCGCGGCGAAATCGAAGAAGCGCCCATCGTCGGCGATGTGCTCGTAGGGGATCGAATGCTGCTCGAGGAAGGCGCGGATCTCCTCGTCGGAGTGCTCGCTGCCAAGGTACGCGTGATCCAGCGCCGGGCCGCGCGGCTGCTTCAGCAGGTGGTTGTAGGCCCAGTAGGCGGCGCCGACCGATCCGCCGTCATCGCCCGGTGCCGGCAGGATGTACAGCTCCTCGAAGGGACCCTGACGCAGAAGCTTGTAGTTGGCGACCGAGTTGAGCGCGACGCCGCCGGCCATGCACAGGCGCTTTTCGCCGGTCAGCTCGTGCAGATGGCGCGCCATCTGCATCACGACCTGCTCGGTCACGACCTGGATGCTGGCCGCCATGTCGCAGTAGAACGGGTCCAGCGACTTGTCGCCCAGCCGCGGATCGCGCGGCGGGCGGCCGAAGTGCTCGGAGAAGCGCGCCGAGAGCGTCGAGTCGGGCGAGTAGTGGTACGCGAAGTAGCGCATGTCGTGCCACAGGCTCCCGTCCGGTGCCACATCGATCAGCTCGCGGATGCGGTCCACGTACTGCGGCTTGCCGTAGGGGTGCATCCCCATCAGCTTGTACTCGCCTTCGTTGACCTCGAATCCGCAGTACGCCGTGAAGGCCGAGTAAAGCAGGCCCAGCGAGTGGGGGAAGCGCAGCTCTTTCAGAATCTCGAGCTGGTTGCCGCGGCCGCGGCCGAGCGTGCTCGTGCTCCACTCGCCGGCGCCATCGACGGTCAGGATCGCAGCCGATTCGAAGGGCGAAGTGAAGAAGCTTGAGGCCGCGTGGCTGACATGGTGCTCGGCGAACAGGATGCGCGCGGCGGGCAGGTCGAGTCGGCGCTCGATGTGCGACTTGATCCACAGCTTGTCGCTGATCCAGCGCTGCATCGATTCGCGGAAGACATGGCTGGAGCGCGGGAAGGTCGCCATCGCGCTCAGCAGCATGCGCTCGAGCTTGACGAAGGGCTTCTCGTAGAAGACCACGAAGTCGACGTCATCGAGCGTGATGCGCCCCTGCTTCAGCACGAACTCAATCGCAAGCTTCGGGAAGCCCGAGTCGTGCTTGACGCGGCTGAAGCGCTCTTCCTCGGCAGCGGCCACGAGCCTGCCATCCTGCACCAACGCGGCGGAGGAGTCGTGATAGTAGAACGAGAGGCCGAGGATGTTGACCATCGCGCTAGTCCTGCCTGCGCGCGCGCGGCAGCGTGTCATTGTGCGATTCCCAGGCGGTCCAGTTGCCGCGCGGACGGCGCCGCAGGTGCAGCGGATCGGCGAACAGCTGGTAGAGGAGCGCAAAGGGCCCGAGCACGACGAAGTACAGCAGCGTCAGCAGCGTGCGCGAGAGCACATGGCCGAAGCGTTCGCTGAAGCGGAGGAATGCGGCGTACATGGGGCAGCAGGGAGGATGGAAAAAGCTTCCGCGTTTTCCAAGCACTCGCCTGTATCGGCCAAGCGCCGCCCCCAAGCCAAGTGTTACACGGGCCGGGCGGTCCTCTGGCTTCAGCGCAGGGTCAGGTTGCCGCGGTGCAGCTCGTCCCGCTCCAGGCGCCCGTCCTTGTCCAGATCCCGGTAAACATCGAAGGTCAGCTCGGTCCGGGCCGGCAGAACGGCCACCAGACGGGCCAATTCTTCGGGACTCTGGATCTGCCAGGGCCGGTTGCGGCCGCCCACCAGCACGCCATCGATGACATCGCCGCTCTCCAGGCCCAGTTCCTCGGCGGGCGAACCGGCCTGGACGCGCGTGACGCGCACATAGCTGCCGCGCCCCAGTCCCAGCGTCTCGGCCTGCATGCCGAGCTTCTCGAACAGGATGCCCTCGGCGCGGCCCCAGACCGGCACCTTGAGTCGGCGCTGCTTGCCTTCCCGCTCGACGGCCAGCTCGACCTCGCGCACGCCCGAGATGCCCAGGCGCGCGAGCCGGTAGTCCTCCTGACGGGTGACTCCGCGGCCGTTGAGCGAGACGATGCAGTCACCGCTCGCCACGCCGGCCTGCTCGGCCGGTCCTCCGGGCACGACGGTGGCGACCTTGAGGTGGTCGCCGGGCTCGACTTCAAAGCCCAGCCATGTCGGAGTCAGCTGCTCCTCGATGACGGCCTTGACGCGATCGACGGGGATCGCGAAGCCGATGTTCTGGGCCTGCGAGTTGACCGCGGAGTTGATGCCGATCAGCTCGCCGTTGATGTTGAGCAGCGGACCGCCGGAGTTTCCAAAGTTGATCGATGCATCGGTCTGGATCAGGTCGCCGAAGCGCAGGCCGGCGTTGGGGATGTCGACGTTGCGGTGCAGGCCCGAAATGATGCCCGAGGAAACCGTGTGGGTCTGTCCGTAGGGACTGCCGATCGCGACGACTGTCTCGCCGATCATCAGATCGGAGGAAGTGCCCATCGGCACGGTGGGGAAGTCGCGCTCACCGCGGATGCGCAGCAGCGCCAGGTCCTCCTGCTTGACCCATGAGACGAGCTCGGCTTCGTATTCGGTCTCGTCGTAGCGCTTGTCGAAGCTGACCTTGATGCCGCCGAGGCTGGCCTTCTCGACCACGTGGTAGTTGGTGATGATGAAGCCCTCCTTGAGGATCACCACGCCGGAGCCGGAGCCGGAGAAGCGCTGGGGGATCAGGCGCCCGAAAAAGTCCGATGCCACGGTCTGGCCCTCGGTCACGATGTAAACCACGGCCGGCGTGGCGGAATCGACCACCTGCGTGATCGGGGTGATCCGGCGGCGGTAGCGCTCCTCGGCGGAGACGGGCTGGGTGTCCTGCGGGGCCGGCGGTGAGGCAGGCAGTGAGGCAGGCAGTGAGGCAGGCAGTGAGGCAGGCAGTGAGGCAGGCAGTGAGGCAGGCAGAAGGGCGGGGAGGAAGGCAAGCAGGCTCAGCATGGCGGTCCTTTCGGTCGCCGAGAGCCTACGCTCAAGGGAGGGAATGTGTGAGCGTGAGGATGGTGGGCGATACTGGACTCGAACCAGTGACCTCCACGATGTCAACGTGGCGCTCTAGCCAGCTGAGCTAATCGCCCATCCGAGGGGAAAGATGGTAGGGGATCGGGGTCGCCCTTGCCAAGTGATTTCCAAAGAAGCCGCCGCTAGACTCTTGCGCCACGCAATCCCCCCCTGCCCCGCTGCATGCGGCGGCGGGCCCCTCACCTACGGTACTGCCAGAGGTCACAGCAGCTTTGAAGATCGGTGTCGCACGCGAGATCAAGAACAACGAGAACCGGGTCGCCCTGACGCCTGCCGGCGTCGATCGCCTCAAGGGCGAAGGTCACGAGGTCTGGATCGAGAAGGGCGCGGGGCTCGGCAGCGGCCTGGCCGATGCGGCCTACACCAAGGCGGGCGCCAAGATCGCACCGGATGCGGCCAGCGTCTGGAAGAAGTGCGACATGATCCTCAAGGTCAAGGAGCCGCTCAAGACCGAGTGGCCGCACATGCGGCCCGGTCAGGTGGTGTTCACCTACTTCCACCTCGCGGCCGACCGCAAGCTGACCGACGGCGTGCTCAAGACCGGCGCGCATTGCTTCGCCTACGAAACGCTGGAGCACAACGGCACGCTGCCGCTGCTGACCCCGATGAGCGAAGTGGCGGGCCGCATGTCGATTCAGGCCGGCGCAAAGTACCTCGAGGCGCCCGCGGGCGGCTCGGGCATCCTGCTCGGCGGTGTTCCTGGTTGAGTCAGGTCACAGCTTCCATGCGGGCGCGCTGGATGAAGCCCTGCTTGATCGGTCTTTCGGCGAATAGTGGGCCGGATTGCCGTCATCACCGACGACCCGGGCTGGCACGGCAAGCGTTTACGTGAGGCGCTGGCCACCCGGGGCCATGAAACGAGCTTCCTGAGCCTGACCGCCTGCCGGCTCAATGTGCATGAGGATGAACTGCCTGTTGTCCTGCCCGGTTTTGAAGATCGGCTTCCGGACGGGGTATTTGTGCGCGGGGTGCCGGGCGGATCGCTTGAGCAGGTCATCCTTTACCTCGATATTCTCC
>SXGT01204608.1_pt1 | contig 17833 bp, 15 predicted proteins | sample 3176221 | NCBI WGS metagenome assembly SXGT01 (sample SAMN11356862, study PRJNA531348) | freshwater metagenome | isolation source: freshwater sample F1-120 | place: China: Fuxian Lake, Yuxi | collected 2017-12-25
CCACGCCCGCGTGCAGCAGCACCGGCTCGGCCCGCGCCTCGGTGCACTCGCCGAACAGCTGCGTTCGCTGCGGCCGGCGCGCCCCGCCAGCAGCGAAGCCGAACGGGTGTTCGGCCGCGCCTCGGCGCTGCTGTCGACGTGGGCGTCGCCGCAGGTGCTGATCACCGCCGCGCTGGCGGCCCACGAACTGGCCCCCGACGATCCGCGCACGCTGAATCTCCTCGGCCTCGCGACGCTGCGCTGGCGCGGCAACGAAGGCGGCGAAGCGGCCTGGCGGCTGTGGCAGCAGGCGGCGACCCTCGACCCGGCCTACGTGCCGGCCGCCGCCAACCTGCTGGCGCTCGCCGGCACGACCGGCAACGACGGGCTCATCCTCAGTGCCCGAGCGGAGTTCGAACGACGGCTCGCCGGCCCGCGCTGGCGCGATCTCGACGGCCTGGTGCTGCCGTTCGGGTTCTCGGCGCTGGCCGTCGCCCGCTCGCTGGCGCTGCAGCAGGCGGTGCGCCGCGACGAGCCGCAGGTGCTGGCCGCCGCGTTGCGCGGCTGAGCCGCCCGCGGCCGCGGCCAGCGCTGGCTTGATCTGGGGCGGGGCGACGTCAAGCTCTTCGCCCCCCCCAACTCGGAGCGCCAGAAACCTCCGCTCTCGCCAATGTCCTCCGCACCAGCCAAAACCAATTCCCACCGTTGGTCGTTCTACCGCGCCGGCGGCGTCGACCAGGTCCGCCTCGACAAGGGCGCCGACATCCTCAACCTCGACCAACTCGACCAGAAGCTCTGGGTCGCGTTGAGCTGCCCGGTGAAGGGCCTCGAGATCGACACCCGCACGCTGGAGCTGCTGGACAGCGACAAGGATGCGCACGTGCGGCCGCCGGAGATCATCGCGGCGGTGAAGTGGCTGCGCGACGTGCTGGTCTCCGCCGACGGCCTCGCCCAGGGCCAGGACGGCGTGCAGTTGGCGAACCTGCGCAAGGACACCGCCGAGGGCAAGGCCCTGCTCGCTTCGGCGACGCACATCCTGAAGAGCCTCGGCAAGGACGCGACCGCCATCACCGTCGCCGACGCCGAGAAGACGGCGGAAGTGTTCGCCAAGGCGAAGCGCAACGCCGACGGCATCGTCCCGCCGGACACGGTCGACGACGAGAAGGCGCGCGCGGTCGCCGCCGACATCGTCAACTGCCTCGGCGGCGCCGCCGATCGCTCGGGCAAGCCGGGCTACGACCAGGCCAGGCTCGACGCGTTCTTCGCCGCCTGCGCCGACTACGACGCCTGGCAGAAGCTCGCCGAAGCCGACCAGAAGAACGTGATGCCGTTCGGCGACGCGACCGGCGCTGCCTTCGCCGCGTTCGCCGCGGTGCGCGCCAAGGTCGACGACTACTTCGGCCGCTGCCGCCTCGCCGCGTTCGACCCGCGCGCGCTGGCCGCGGTCAACCGCGAGCAGGACGCCTACATGGCCGCCGCCGCCAAGGACCTGACGATCACCGCCGACGAAGTCGCGCACTTCCCGCTGGCGATCGTCGAGGCGAACAAGCCGCTGCCGCTGACGAAGGGCGTCAACCCGGCCTGGAGCGGCCCGATCGCCGCGTTCCGCGCCGCGTGCTGCAAGGACAAGGACGCGCTGACCGAGGCCGACTGGTCGGCGCTGTGCCAGAAGCTCGACGCCCACGCTGCGTGGCTGGCGAAGAAGGCCGGCGCCAGCGTCGAGGCACTCGGCAGCAAGCGCGTGCGCGAGATCCTCGCCAGCGGCGCGAAGGCGCTGCTGCAGAAGGCCATCGACGACGACCTCGCGGTCGGCGTCGAAGTCGACGCCATGACGCGCGTCGAGAAGCTGTGCCGCCTGCACCGCGACTTCGCGCGGCTGCTGACCAACTACGTCAGCTTCACCGACTTCTACGCGCGCCGGGGCGCCATCTTCCAGGCCGGCACGCTCTACCTCGACGGCCGCGCCTGCGACATGACGTTCCACGTCAACGACGCCGGCAAGCACGCGAAGATGGCGCCGATGTCGAACGCCTACCTCGCCTACGTCGATTGCTCGCGGCCGTGCGGCGAGAAGATGAGCGTCGCCTGTGCGTTCACCGCCGGCGACAGCGACAACCTGTTCGAAGGCCGCAACGGCATCTTCTACGACCGCAAGGGCCGCGACTGGGACGCCACGATCGCCAAGATCGTCAGCAACCCGATCAGCATCCGGCAGGCGTTCTGGTCGCCGTACAAGAAGGTGCTGCGCGGCATCCAGGAGGCGATCGCCAAGAAGGCGGCCGACGCCGACTCGGCGGCCACGGCGAAGCTGGCGGCGGGCGCCCAGGCGGCCGGCGAAGCGGCCGTGAAGGGCGGCGAGCCGCCGAAGCCGAAGTTCGAGGTCGGCACCATCGCCGCGCTCGGCGTCGCCGTCACCGGCATCACCGGCGTGTTCACCGCGCTGCTGACGTCGTTCCTCGGCCTCGGCGCGTGGATCCCGCTGGGCATCCTCGGCGTCATCCTCGCCATCTCCGGCCCGTCGATGTTCATCGCCTGGCTGAAGCTGCGGCAGCGCAACCTCGGCCCGATCCTGGACGCCAACGGCTGGGCGGTGAACACGATGACCAAGGTCAACATCCCGCTCGGCGGGTCGCTGACCGAACTGCCGAAGATCCCGGCCGGCTCGGAGCGTTCGTTGGTCGACCCGTACGCGCCGAAGAAGAGCCCGTGGCCGAAGATCCTCGGCTGGCTCGTGGTCCTCGGCGTGATCGGCTACGCGCTCTACGCCACGAACATGCTGCACAAGATGCTGCCGCAGTACGCGTGGCTGCAGCACCACAAGGAGACGAGCCTGCTCGCCGACAAGGACGCCGGCGCCGCCGGCGACAAGATCACGATCGAGGTCCGCTCGAACGACGACGAGCTCGAGGTCTACGACGAAGCCGGCAAGCCGGTGCTCAAGCTGCCCGTGGCTGCGGGCAAGACCACGCTCGTGGTCCCCGCCGACAAGAAGTCCGGGACGCTGATCGTCCGCGACAGCGCCTCGATGACCGAGGTCAAGATCACCGTCAGCGAGAAGAAGTGACCGCAGCAGCGCTCCTCGCCCAGGCGGCGAGGAGCGGCGCCGCCAGCGAACCCCGGCCGTCAGCGCACGGGCGCTGGCTGCGGTGGCGCCGGCGCCACCACGCGAGGCACGTTGCGACGCCCGCTCAACGCGCGCTGCAGAGCCCCGGTCTCGAGCAGCAGGTCGACGTCGAGGAGCCGGCCACCGGAGCCCGCCGTGAACATCGAGCAGTCGCGCAGGAAGGCGCGGATCGGCGCGTCCTTGCCGAGGTTGCGCTCGGCCAGCGTCTCGCGCCGGTGCACGCGCACGTTCGCCTGCATTGTCGGGATGTCGGCGGCCACCAACTTCTCCTTCGGGAAGACCCGCTGCACGCAGATGCGCGCGAACTCTTTCTGGTTCTTCGGCTCGGCGCACCACTCGACCGCGTCGATCCACCCCGACAGCAGCGCCGTCAGGTTCTCCGGCGACATCTTCTGGACGACGCTGCGATGCCCGACCAGCACCTCCGGCATCACCCCGGGGAAGTCCGCCGTGGTGGCGACGACCTCGCAGTTGCCCGCCGACATCGCCTTGGTGGTGAACGGCTCGTAGCTGATCGCGCAGGCCAGACGCCCGTTGAGGAACTGCCCGGCGAGCGAGTCCATGTCCTCGACGACGACGATCTTGAAGTCGGCGATCGAGAGGCCTTCGGCCCGCAACTTCGCGGCGAGGAACATCATCACCCCCGGCGAGTCCTCGTAGACACCGAGCCGCTTGCCCTTCAGCTCGGCGAGCTTGGTGCCCTGCTTGATCAGGATCTTGTCGCCACCGTGCGACCAGTCGACCTCGGCGAGCACGACCAGGTCCGCTTCGCCCGAAGCCTGCAGCCCGATCGCCGAGCCCGCCATCATCAACGCGAAGTCCGCTTTGCGGCTGACGAAGCGCTGGACCGCGTCGCCCTCGGCGCAGCACGTCACCGCGACGTTCAGCAGCGACTGCCGCCACATGCCCTTGTCCTGCGCCACCATCGCGGGGGCCCAGGCCACCCACGGGTCCATCACCAGGTTGTAGGCCTGGGCGACGAGGCCCGACAGCGCGGCGAGAACGGCCACGCAACAGGCGAGCAAGCGAGTCATCGTTTCCGGCATCTGGGCCCTCGCCGAGGATTTCGACGATCCCCGCGGAGTGCTTGAACGGTGATTCCGGCGCTCGAGACGCGCAACACCACGCCCCGACCGATCGGCGCGATGGCAAGGGCCAGACTCGCGGCGCCGCGGGGGAGAACCCGCAGGCGACGGGATTCCAGCGTCGACCGAGGGCCGAACGAAGGCGCGTCAGCCGTGCGCGATCGCCACTTCGCCGGCATCGCCGGCCACCGGCGGCATCTCCGCGGCCAACGCGATCGCCGCCGCTTCCGCCGTCGCCGCGTCGGGCGACGACCACAACAGCTCGGCGAGCCGCAGGTGCAGCTCGGGCCGCGAATCGCGCAGCAGACGCTCCAGCACCGACAACTCGCCGCCGTCGTCCTCGAAGCGCGTCTGCATCAGCGGATGCTGGCGCGAACTCTCGACGTAGCGTTCGGCCGACAGCGGCCGGTAGCGGCAGAAGAACTCGAAGTGCCACGGCAGGAAGCGCATCGCCCGCTCCTTGCCCTTCTCGTCGTCGCGGAAGTGCTCCTTCATCTTGCGCGCGAGATCGAAGTAGACCGCGAGCCGCTCGCTCGCCGTCGGTTCCCACGCCTTCTTCTCGGCGATCTCGCGGAACAGCCACGGCTTGATCAAGGCCCCGCGGCCGAGCATCACCGAGGCGACGCCGCTCTTCTGCCAGCGCTCGTGCGTCTCGTACCAGGTCAGCAGGTCGCCGTTGCCGATCACCGGGATCGTGCGTTCGGCGGCGATGCGCGCGATCGCGTCCCAGTCGGCCGCGCGCGAGTAGCGCTGTTCGCGCGTGCGCCCGTGCACCGTCAACGCGGCGGCGCCGGCTTCTTCGACCAGCCGCGCGACCTCCGACGCGTTCTGCTCGCTCTCGGTCCAGCCGAGCCGGATCTTGACGCTGACCGGCACCGGGATGCCCTTCACCATCTCGCCGACGAGCTTGGCGAGGTGTGCGGGACGCTGCAGCATCGTCGCGCCCATGCCGCGCCGCACGATGTCGTGGATCGGGCAGCCGCAGTTGAGGTCGACCCAGGAGGCGCCGCGCTCCACCGCGGCGAGACCTGCGGCGATCGCATCCGAGGCCTTCGACGCCGCCACCTGGGCGCCGAAGCAAGTCTCCTCCGCATGCTTGCGCAGCAGGGCCAGCTCGCTCTTGCTGCGCCGCACGACCTGGTAGCCGTAGGCCATCTCGCCCATCGTCACCACGGCTCCGTGTGCCAGGCACAGACGGCGGAAGGGCAGGTTGCCGCCCTTGGTCAGCGGGGCGAGGAAGACGCGGCCACGGAAGTCCATCGGCCCATCCTGGCGGCGATCGCAGACGCTTTCCACCGCCGACGCGAAGGGAGGGCGCGAGCGCCGCTCACCGGAAGCTGACGAAGCCGACCGGATCGCCGACGACGGCCGTGTCGATCAACTCTTCGTCGGCCTCGTAGTCGGCGCCGACCGCAGCGGCACATTCGAGGAACCACGCGACCTCCTCGGCCGACGTGGTCACGAGCCCCGGCCGCGCGAGCCGAGCGAACAGCTTGTGCGCCAGCGCGCGCGCCTGTTCGCGTTCGGCCACGAAGCGCTCGACATCGACCTGCACCGGCGGCACCCGGCCGTAGGCGACGTCGCTGAGCACCGGCCACGTCTCGGGATCGGTGAACACGCTGATGCAGCCGAGATGGTCGAACGAGCGCCCGGCGGCCACTTCGCACGCATCGCCGGCGACGTAGCGCAGCGGCAGTTCGGGCGCGACCTTGTCGAGCGCCGCGTTGAGCACCGCGACCTCGCGTTCGCGCAGGTTCGTGGCCACCACGTCGCGCCTGCGCAGCATCACCTCGGCCAGCAGCACCGGCAGCTCGGCCACACCGGCGCCGACCCACAGCGACGCGCCGGCGGCGCGGACCTTCGGCAGCAGCGCGCGCGCGAGCCGTTCGCCCAGTTCACCGACCTGCGGCGCCTTCTCGGCCCAGAACTGCTCGCCGCCCCAGTGGAAGTAGATCTCGCCGAGCGCCTGCCAGTCGCAGGCCGCGGCGATGCGGCGATGCAGGGCGGCGACGCTGCTCCAGTCGGGCCCCGGCTTCTTCATGCGCCCGTCCCGAGGCCGGCGAGCTTGCGCAGCACCGGCCACGCGAAGATCCCGGTCTTGTGCCCATCGCTCCAGAAGAACGACAGCCCGTAGCGACCGACCAGTTCGGCCCCGAACAGCAGGATGTCGTTCGGCACCGTCTTCGGGTCGAGCAGCGGGCGCCCGGTGCTCTCGTCGACACAGCTGGCGCACGGACAGGCGAGGCGCAGGTCGCGCGCCCGGTAGTCGGAGACGGCGCCGTCCTTCCACTCGATGCGGTAGGTGAACGGCGAGACGAGATCGGCCTTCTTGGGGGTCGGAGACGTCATCGGCGGGCAAGCTCGTAGCGCCGCCGCTTGCGCATCGCTCGCGGAAACCGGAGAACGGACGCATGCGGCTCGGCGCACTGATTCTGGCAGGAGGGCGCAGCGTGCGCATGGGCCGCCCGAAGGAGTGGCTGCCGTTCGGTGGCGAGACGCTGCTGGGCCGCATCGGCCGCACGCTGCTCGAGGTCGCAGCACCGGTGCTGGTGCTGGCGCGCGATCACGAACAGGAACTGCCGCCGCTGCCCGCGGCGGTGGGCAAGCTCGTCGACCAACGGCGCGACGCCGGCCCGCTCGCCGGCCTCACCCAGGGACTCGACCACCTCGCCACGGTCCATGGCTTCGCCGCCAGCGACGCGGTGCTGCTGACGGCCTGCGACCTGCCGTTCCTCGACGCCGGGTTCGTGCGCGGGCTGACGACGCACCTCGCCGGGCACGACGTCGTCCTGCCGATCCGCGACGGGCAGGAAGAGCCCCTGGCGGCGATCTATCGCCTGGGCCTGCGCACGGCGGCGCACGAACTGCTGCAGCGCGGGGCCGGCTCGCCGCGCGCGCTGGCCGCAGCGGCGAGCACCTGCCGCCTTGCCGGCGAGGCCCTCGCCAGCCTGGACCCTTCCGGCCGCTGCCTCTGGAACCTCAACACCCCGACGGACTACGAACGGGCCGTCGCAGCGCTCGCCGACGGCTGACCGGGGTGTCGTCCGCCCGCCTGCCGCCGCCGCTGGCGCGCCACCGGGTGACACCAGCAACGGCGTGGCCAGGACTAGGCATAGATCCCATCAGGAGCCGATGCTCCGCCAGCCGATGCCAAGGGTCATGGACGGCACCGTGCTCGGAATCTGGAGTCAAGCCGTGGCAGTCGCTGCATTCGGCACCATCGGCGGCATGTTGGTCCGCCTTCGCGGCGAACGGGCGGGCACGGCAACCATCGGCGTCGGCTTGATCGTCGGGTCGCTGCTACAGGCAGTCGACACGATGTCCGACGCGACGCACGCGGCCACCACGATGCCGCTCGCCGCCATGGCGCTCGCGATCACCGCCTTCCTGGCGCATGCCGGTACCGGCGCGAACCCGTCGCACGGACTGGCGGGCGTGCTGGCCCGCAGCGGGCTGCGCATGGCGACGTTCGGCGCGGTGCTGGTGGCACTGCTGCACTGGCTGCACGGTGTGATGCCCCACCAGACGAACATCGGGTTGCCGGCTCTGGCTGTCGGCGTCGTCGATGCCCCGCTGGTGGTGCTGCTGACCTGGTTGGCCCTGCGCGCACGTGGCGTGCCCGGCGACGTCCGCTTCCTGTTGCTCTGCACGGCGCTCGGCCGCATCGCCGCACTGCAGTTCGCGCCACACGGCGCCAGCGTCGCCGCCGGCGCTCAGGTCCTGGGCGCAACACCGCTGCTGCTGCGCCGCCTCGCCGCCGACGCGCCGACGCTCGCCGTGGCGACGGCGACCTCGGCGGCGTTCGCGTTCACTTGCTTGCTGCGCACGCAGGCGCAGCTGCAGGGATCGACCCCGCGGCTCGCCGGCATAGACGATCCGCTGCTGGTGATGGGCGCCGTCGTCGTCCTGTTCGGCGCCGCCTTGATGCGTGCCTACGGCCGCGAAGCCGAGTTGCCGCACGAAGCAACACCGACCAACCGCCTCGTCAACACCACCGGGGACACGGTGGCGGCGTCCGAGGCGCAACCGGCGTCACCGTCGCCGAACGGCTCGATCGCGCCGACGAACCGCCTGCCGGAGGCGGCTTCGACGGAAGTGGCCTCGCCGACCGTGCAGCGCGACCCGCAGACGACGCGCACCGAACCCACCGAGGCGGCACCGGCCTCCAGCCTCACGGCGCGGGATGTCGTCCGCGACCTGCGCACTCCGATCACCAGCATGGTGGCGGCGATCGGGCTGCTGTCGCCGGAAGCCAACCCGGAGGAGCGTCGTCGGCAACTCGCCACGCTGCAGGACTACGGCCGCCAGCTCAGCACGGCGCTGACCGACCTCGACGACTTCGAGAACCTGCTGCGCGGCACGATCGACCTCGCCGAGGATGCGTTCGATCTGGGCCAGCTGCTGCAGGCATGCGTCGACGACGTCGCCCCGACCTTGACCGACCGCGGCTTGCGCCTGTGCCTCGACGCGTCGCCGAGCCTGCCGCGCTGGGTCCAAGGCGACCCGTCGCGCCTGCGGCAGCTCGTCACCCGTCTGTTGCACCTGGCGACGCAGCATGCGACCGTCGGCACCGTCGACGTCACCGCCGCCGCCAGCGACGGCCAGCTGCACCTCTCCGTGCTGCATCGCAACGCCACGCTGCCCGAAGACGGCCGCAGCCTCGGCTTGATGTTCTGTTCGCAACTGGCGCTCGTGCTCGGCGGCGAACTGAGTCTGCAGGCGGTCGGCGACAACGGCTTCCAGCTGCACCTGAGGTTGCCGCACCGCGCAGCCCCCGCGTGGGAAGTGGAACTGCTCGAGGAGGACGGCGAACGTTCCACTCCGCCGGAGCAGCCGTCCGCGACACCGGCCGCGCCGGTCCGCGGCCGCGTGCTGCTGGTCGAAGACAGCCCCGACCACCAGTTGCTGATCGGACGCCTGCTCGACCGCGCAGGTGCCCAGGTGACGATGGCCAGCAGCGGCGAAGTCGCGCTGCACCTCAGCGAACAGCAGTCGTTCGACCTGATCCTGCTCGACATGCAGATGCCGGGCATCGACGGCTACCAGACCATTCGCACGTGGCGCGAACGCGGCATGCTCACCCCGGTGCTCGCCTTGACCGCGGACACGAGCACGGAGGACGTCGAGCGCTGCCTCGCCGCGGGCTGCAACGGCCACCTGGCGAAGCCGGTCGCTCCGTCGTTGCTGCAGCGGTCGCTGGCGATGCACTTGCCCAACGCGACCAGCAACGGCAGCTGATCCCCGGCGGGCGAAACCTGCCGCCGGCGTCGGATCGTTGCCGGTGGTGGTGCCGGCGCCGACGGGCTGCGCCGGAGCCGGGTCCTTCGCGGGCGGCGGCGGCGGCCACGGCGACGGTTCGTTCGACTCGAGGAAGACGTTCGTCGTCTGGTCGAGCGGATCGAACTGCGGCCGGTCATCAGCCGGAACAAAGCCCCCTGGCTGAGCTGCACGCGCGTCGGGCGGCCGCGCTCGCCGACCCGCACCTGCTTGCCACCTCCCGGAGCCGGCTGCGGCGTCACGTCGCGCCATTCGCCGTTGCCGTCCTCGATCGTCACCACCGGTTCGGGCGGCTGGGCCGCCGGCTCGCTGCGCCCCGGCGGTTCGTTCGCCGGCGGCGACGAGCGCACGACGCGGACCGGATACCAGCGGATCACCACCGGACCGCTCGGGCCGACGACGATCGCGTCGAACACTCCCGCGTCGCCCGGGCGGCTCCGCAGCTCCGCCAGGGTCGGCGGGCGCTCCGGGTCCGGCGCCCACTCGACCTCGAGCGAGCCATCGTCGGTGCGCAGCGTGCCGCCTTCGGCCCCGATCGAGCTGGCGGCGCTGCCGATCGGCCACATCGCACCGGGATCGTCGTTCGCGACGGCTTCCGCCGGCGAACGAGCGGACGGGGGCGAAGGTGGCTCCTGGGCGCGCAGCACCGCGGCGACGGCGCAACAGCAGAGCAGCTGCAGCACCCTTGCCGCCGCACGCACCCGGAGAGATGTCGGCATCCGGTGGACCTCCATGGCTGCAACCTTCAGCGGGGGCCAGCCCGAATCAACACCACACTGCGCCGGTCAACGCGTGACCACCAGTGAGGGCACGCCGAACGCGATGGTGCCGCCCTCGAAGCCGATCGTCTGCAGCCCGACGACGAGTCCAGGTGGCAACGGCGGCAACGGCAACGTCAGCGAGTGCAGGCGATCGGCGCCGTAGCTCGCGAAGCCGAGCAGCGACGTCTGCGGCGCGTCGAGCCAGGTCAAACCGAGCGGCGTCGACTGCAGGCCGACCACCGGCCCGAACACGGTGGCGAAGGTCTCGTTCGCGGTGCCGTGGCTCTGCACGGTCAGCGAACCGGCGGCCAGCTGGGCCCGCAGGCTCGCGAACGGGAACGGCACCGCGGTGGCGCCCTGGATCCCCGGTGCGCCGCCGCTCGGCTGCAGCACGGTGCTCGGGTCGAGCAGCAGTTCGGTGTTGGTGGCATAGATCGCGGACTTCGGAAAGCCCGAAGCTCCGCTCGCGACCGTGCTGCGGCTCACGACCAACCGACCACCTTCGACCAACACCGGAAACGACAACGGGCTACCGGTGGTCTGGATCGTGCTGCCGACGACCACCACCGAGCTGTCGACAGCGCGCAGCGCGATGTAGGAGAACTCGAGGAAGCAGGCTTCGCAGACGACGGTGCTGTTGGTGGCATTGAGCCCATAGCCGTCCACCGAGCCGACGAAGACCTGAGGAGAACCGCTCGCCCCCACCGCGAATCGACGAAAGCCACCGCTGCTGGACAGGTCGCGCAGCGCCACGAAGCCGGCGCAGTTCTGCACGGCGATGACGATGCTCTCGAGCGAGGTCGGCTGGCTCGCGCCCTGCACGGCGCGGAACCCGGCCATCGTGAACCGCTGGTTCGCCGGCAGGTCGTGCACGGTGGCGAAGTTCGGCGAGAACAGCCCGGCGGCCGGGCCGATGATGTCGGCGCCCTGGCCGATCAGCTGGATGCCCTTGTCGATGTCGAGCGGCCCCGAGTAGGTGACTGGGAGCACCAGCACCGTGTCGCCCGGTGCGGCCGCGGCGATCGCCGGCTGGATCGTCGTGAAGGTTTGGCCCGGGCCGACCAGCAGCGTCTGCTGGGCCGTGGCGGCAGCGAACGAGAGCGCCAGCGATGGCAGCGCCTTCCCCAGGACACGTCGCGTCATGCCCTCAGTCTCGACCGCGGCGCTCGCTCGTCAACCCCAGCCGCGTGGCAGCGGCGCGCTCCCCACCGATCGTCACTTGCCGCCCTCGCGAATCGGCGGCGTCCCGGTCGCCGGCGTCGTCGCCACCGCGAGCGGCCCCGCCGGCACCCGCCGCTGCAGGAAGTCGGCGAGCGCGGCATACAGATGCGCGCGAGTGCCCTCGCGTTCGCGGATCGCGTGCGAGCGGTTCGGATAGGCCAGGTACTCGAACTGCTTGCCGTGCTTCACCAGTTCGTCGAACAGCCGCTCGCTGTGCTGGAAGTGCACGTTGTCGTCGCCGGTGCCGTGCACGAGCAACAGCTTGGCGCGCAGGTGCTGCGCGAACGTGATCGGCGAGCACTGCCGGTAGACCTCCGGAACCTGGCGTGGATCGCCGCAGTAGCGCTCCTGGTAGATCGTGTCGTAGAGCGCGACGTCGGTGACCGGCGCCACCGACATGCCGGCCGTGAACAGATCCGGATAGCGGAACAGCATGTTCAGCGTCATGGCGCCACCGCCCGACCAACCCCAGATCGCCTGCCGCTGCGGATCCATCCACGCGTGCTGCGCGCGCAACGCCAGCACTGCGGCGTTCCAATCGGCGGAGCTGGTGATGCCGACCTTCTGGAACAGCGCCTTGCGCCAGTCGCGACCCTTCGGTGCCGGCGTGCCGCGCGCGTCGATCGACATCACCACGTAGCCGAGCTGCGTCAGCCAGCGATGGAACAGGTGATGATTGAGGAACCACGTGTCCTTGACCGTCTGCGACCACGGCTCGCCATAGACGTGGAACAGGACCGGCCACGACTTCGCGGGGTCGAAGTCGGCGGGATACATGGCCCAACCGTCGAGGGTCACGTCGTCGGCGATCGCGACCTGGAAGAACTCGTTCTTGCCCTTCGTGACCTTGCCGTAGCGCTCGCGCAGTTGCGCGTTGTCGGCGAGCACGCGCACCCGCTCGTGCGTGGGCAGGCGCACGAGATCGACGACCGGCGGCACGTCGAAGCGCGAGAACGTGTGGATCGCGAGCGAGCCGTCGGGAGCGATGTCGTAGTCGTGCCAGCCCGGCTCAGCACCGGTGATCACGCGCCGCGAACCACCGAACCCGGTGTGCATGAGGTGTTGCTGCGTCGCGTTGCCGTTCGGCAACGAGACGTAGACCAGGTCGCCGTTGGCGTCGTGGAACTCGATGCCGATCAGGTCGTCGGCCCCGACCGCGAGCCGCAGCCGTTGCCACGTCGCCACCCAGTGCCGGAGGAAGGCAGGAGCCTCGGTCGGCTGCCATGGCATCACGGCGAGCATGCGGCGCCCCGGGTAGCGCGGCCGGCGGCCGTCGGTGATGTCCGACGAGTCCGACATCCACAGGAACCGGTCGCGGCCGAGCCACGCGAAGTCGTCGCGAACGTCGACATAGGCAGCATCCCGTTCTTCGTGCACGACCCGTGCGACACCGCTGCTGGCGTCGCAGCCGTAGACGACCAGGTGGTTCTGCGCACGCGGAAGCCACTGCACCATCAGCTCCTTCCCGTCCGGATGCCACTCCATGCGCGGCAGGTAGCTCTCGCGCGGATCGCCCGGCGTCTGCATCCACACCGGTGCGCCCTTGCCGTCGGCGGCGACCACGCCGATCCGGCACGACGAGTTGGTCGTGCCGGCCTTCGGATATTGCACCGGCACCACCTGCGCGTAGCGATCGCTCAGGTTGTCGACCATCAGGAACTCGCCGACGCCGCTGCAGTCGAGCTGCCAGAAGGCGATCGAAGCGCCGTCGGGACTCCAACGGAAGCCGTCGCGGCAGTCGAACTCCTCCTCGTAGACCCAGTCGAACGTGCCGTTGATCACGGTGCGCGAGCCGTCCTTCGTCAACCGCGTCTGCTGCCGCGTCGCCAGGTCCTCGACGTAGAGATCGTTCTGCGCGACGTAGGCGACGCGGCGGCCGTCCGGCGACCACTTCGCGAACATCAGGCTCGACGTCGGCAACGCCCCACCGAGACGGCGCGGCTCGCTGCTGCCGTCGAGCGCGACCACGTGGTACTCGCCGCGCGTGTTCTGCCGCCACACGCGTTCGCTCTGCGAGAACACGAGCAGCGCCGATCGATCCGGCGAGAACGTGTAGTCCTCGATGGCCAGCGCCTTGCCGCTGGCCGCGATCGCCAGCATCGCCGCGCCGACCAGCACCGACCGCGCGCCGGTCACCGCCTCGTAGCGGACGAGCTCGAGCACGTCGGTGCCCGGCTTCGCTTCGAGCGTCGTGTAGTGCGCACCGTCGAGCCAACGGACGGGGCCGAAGCGTTCGGGTGCGAACTCCGCCGAGGTGATGCGCTGCGCATCGAGCCGCGCCGGGTCCTGGGCGTTCGCGGCCGCGGCGACCAGCAGCGGCAGCAGCAAGGCGAACGAGAACGACCGCACGGCATCGTGGCGCACGCGGCGATGGTATCGCCCCGCCGCCTGCCGTAGAGGATCCCCATGCCACCACCAGGCCTCTACCCCGCGATCGAGCCGTTCCACCAGGAGCGCCTCGCCGTGTCGTCGCTCCACACGCTGCACGTCGAGCAATGCGGCAACCCGGACGGCGCGCCGGTGCTGTTCGTACACGGCGGTCCGGGCGCTGGCTGCTCCACCACCGACCGCCGTTTCTTCGACCCGCGCGCGTTCCGCGTCGTGCTCGTCGACCAGCGCGGTGCCGGGCGCAGCACGCCGCTCGGCGAACTGCGCGAGAACACCATCGACGACCTGGTCGCCGACTACGAACGCATCCGCGAGCGGCTCGGCATCGCCCGCTGGCACGTGTTCGGCGGCTCGTGGGGCAGCACGCTCGGTCTCTACTACGCGCAGCGTCACCCCGAGCGCGTCCTGTCGCTGTGCCTGCGCGGCATCTGGTTGCTGCGCCAGCTCGAGGTCGACTGGTGGCTCTACGGACTGCGCGCGCTCGCTCCGAGCCTGTGGCGCGAGTTCGCCGAGCACCTGCCCACAGCGCAGCGCGGCGACCTGCTCGAGGGCTACTGGCAGCGCTTCCACGACCCGGATCCCGCGGTGGCGCGCGCGGCGGCGAAGGCGTGGGCCACGTACGAAGGGGCCGCCTGCACGCTGTTGCCGAACCCGGACTTCGTCGCGTCGCTGAACAACGACCACACCAGCTGGGCTCTGGCGCGGCTCGAAGCGCACTACCTGCGGAACCAGCGCTTCACCCCCGACGACCGGTTGCTGCGCGACGTCGAGCGCGTTCGGCATCTGCCGGCCTTCCTGGTGCACGGTCGCTACGACCTCGTGTGCCCGTTGGTCGGTGCGGACGACCTGCATCGCGCCTGGCCCGAAGCGAGCTACGTCGTCGTCGACGACGCCGGCCACAGCTCGCACGAGCCGGGCATCGCGAGGCAGCTGGTGGCGGCGATGGATCGCGTGGCGCGCACCGGTTCGCCGCGCCTCTTGCCGTGAGCGGCACGACGTCGCCCTGACGAACGCGCCCAGCGGCCGCGAACCCGCCGTAGCCGGGCTGCGGCGGCATCCCTACCCTGCGTCGATGCTCGACCGCCGCACCTTCGTCGCCGCCGGCCTCGCTGCCGCCGCGTCCTGCGCCAGTTCCTCGACGACGCGGCCGGCCGCGAAGAAGAACCTGCTGATCCTCGGCGGCACCGGCTTCCTCGGCCCGCACCAGGTCCGCTGCGCCTTGGCCCGCGGCCATCGCGTCACGGTGTTCAACCGCGGTCGCAGCGGCAAGGGCATGTTCGGCCCCGACGTCGAAGAGCTGGTCGGCGATCGCAACGGCGACCTGTCCGCGCTGCAGGGCCGCAGCTTCGACGCCGTCATCGACGAGTCGGCCTCGCAGAGCAACGCGCCCGAATGGGTGCAGCGCGCGGCCGAACTGCTGCGCGACCGCACCGAGCAGTACCTGTTCGTGTCGACGCGCGCCGTCTACCTCGACACCGCGGCGGTGCCGATGACGACGGCAGCACCGGTGCTGACGCGCGAGAACAGCCCGGTGCCCGCCGGGCGCCCACTCGGCTACGGGCACGCCAAGGCCTATGCCGAGAAGCAAGCGCACGCGGCGATGCCTGGGCGCGTCACCGTGGTGCGACCGGGGCTGATCATCGGCCCCGAAGACGACACCGACCGCTTCACCTGGTGGCCGGTCCGCATCGCGCGCGGCGGCGAGATGCTGGCGCCCGGCGACGGCACCGACCACGTGCAGAACATCGACGTGCGCGACCTCGCCGAGTTCCAGCTGCGGCTGGTCGAGGATCGCACCTACGGCGTGTTCAACGCGGTCGGACCCGACGGTGGCCAGCCGTTCCGCACCTTCCTCGAACGCATCCGCGCCGGCATCGACGGCCGCGCCGAGTTCACCTGGGTCGACGCCGACTTCCTGCTCGAGCACGGACTGCGGCCGTACGGACGCGAGCTGCCGGCGTTCCAGCGCATGCGCGGTCCCACGGCGGGCTTCGGCCGCTTCGACCTGTCGCGCGAGATCGAGGCCGGCCTGAGGTTCCGCCCGACCGAGACCACGGCGCGCGACACGCTGGCGTGGTGGCAGACGCTGCCGGCCGAACGCACCGCCGCGATCAAGACCGGCCTCCCGGCGGAGCGCGAACGCGAGCTGCTCGCACTCTGGCGCGCGCGCACGGTCCGCTGACGCGCACGGCGCGCGAACCAAGCGGTCGTTCAGCGGCGGTCGTAGGTGTCGAACACGCGCACCTGCGCCCACGAATCCTTGTGTTCGGCGACGAAGCGCTGGTGGCGTGGCGAGATCTGGTAGTCGTCGTGCGCCTGCTTCGACTCGAAGGCAACGTGCAAGCCGACGTGGAAGTCGCGCACGTTGACCGGGCGATCGAACTCGGCGGCCAGCGGGCCGGCGGCGAAGAACAGCTCGCCCGGGTGACCGCGCAGCAGTTCGTGGCAGGCGGCGACGAGGCGGGCGATGTTCGCCGCACTGCCGTCGCGCAGCGTGAAGTAGACGTCGTGGATCAGGGCGTCGCTCATGCCGCGCATCTTGCAGCCCGCGGCCACTCGCGGCATCGCTCGGACACGGGATCGGTGCGAGCGCGCCGGCGCCGGATGGTCAGGCATCGGCGTGTGCCCCGCCAGCCCCGGAGGCGGCTCTGGTGCGGACCGGAAAATCTCGTGCAGATCGGTGAAGGTGGGGCCGCGTTCCCGGCTCGAACGGCTGCATGGACACCGAATCCGACTTCGATTCCCTCGACCGAGCCCTGACGCGGGCCACGGCGCGGCACGCTTCGCCGCCGCTCGACCCGCGCCAGCTGCGCCGGCGGCAGCTGCGGCTCGAACTGGGCCCCTGCCTGTGGCTGCTGACGGCGCTGGGCTTGGTGGCCGCGGCCGTCTACGAGCGGTCGTGGTGGCTCGCGGCGGGTCTCGGCGTCGGGCTGCTGCCGGGGGCGATCCTCCAGGTCGTCGGCCGCCATCGTGAGGTCGCGGTCCTCGGCGCGGCCAGCGACTTCGTGGCCTACGAACGGACCTACTTCACGGCTCAGGCGAACCACCAGCGTGCCGCGGTGTTGCTCGAGGCGACCCTCGCGGTGGTGTTCGCGATCGTGGCCTGGCGAACGGGCGACGCGTGGCGCTGGTCGGTGCCGGCCCTGTTCGGGTCCATCGCGATCGGGCGGGCCGTGATCGTGCTGCCCTACGTCGAACGTGTGCGGCGCGACACCGGTGGCGAGCGACCGTACGCCTGGACGATGCAGGTGCTGTTGTTCGCACTGTTCCTGCTGTCGCCGTTGCTGCTCGCGCTGGGCGTCGTGCGCCGCCGGTGGGCTGGGCTCCGTCGTCGGCTGGGAGGCCGTCGATGATCGACGCCGCCACCGAGACGCGCCTGCTGGCGGCGTTGCGCGGCAGCGACCGGCGCGCCCACGACCTGGCGCTCGGCGAGCTGCACGCTGCCACCGCGCGGCCGCTGTTCCAGCTCTGCCTGCGCATCACCTGTGCGGTGGCCGATGCGGACGACGCCGTGCAGGAGACGTTCGTCGACGTGCTGCGTGGCCTCCCTGCGTTCCGCGGCGAGGCGCAGCTCACCACGTGGTTGTTCCGCATCGCCATTCGGGCGGCAACGCGCGTCCGCAACCGACGGAACGCGCGCCGCCATGCGGCCGACGACCTCGCGACGCTGCCGGCCGACGACGATCCGGTCGCGCAGGCTGCCGACCGCGAGCACGCCGCCCGCCTGCTGGCGGCGATCGACCAACTGCCCGCGGCCCAACGCACCGTGGTCGGCCTCGCGGCGATCGAGGGCCTGCCCCACGCCGAGATCGCCGCGGTGCTCGGCATCCCGGTCGGCACCGTGGGCTCGCGACTGCACGAAGCGCGCGACCGGCTGCGGGTCCTGCTCGCGCAGGGTCGCGCCGACGGGGCGGGCGACGGTCGCTGAGTCGCGCCGCCGCGCAGCCCGTGGGCACCGCCGCGTCGGCTCGACGACGTCGACGACGACGTCGGCGTCG